>WNGN01004348.1_pt1 | contig 13981 bp, 15 predicted proteins | sample 5400561 | NCBI WGS metagenome assembly WNGN01 (sample SAMN13153379, study PRJNA577476) | soil metagenome | isolation source: 115 cm soil or saprolite under Garry oak tree replicate 2 | place: USA:California | collected 2016-06-15
GCGCGAAATTCGCCGCGGCTGAGTCCTCGGCGCAGTTCCTCCACGACAGAGATGCCCGCGTCCCGGGCGTCTGCTGTCGGCATGTTCAAGAGGAGTTCTATTTGGCCGGCGAGAGTCATTCTTCACGATGCTTTCACCGGGATCTGCCGGCCGTCTTCTGCAGCAATCCCAGTTCTTCCACGATCTTCGCCAGCTTTTCCCGATTCGCAGCGCTCATCCGCACCAGCGGAAGGCGATAGTTTTCTTCAATGAGACCCATCATAGCGAGCGCGGCCTTGACCGGAATCGGATTCGACTCGATGAAGTTCGCATTCATTAACGGCAAAAGCTTGTAGTGAAGCTCGCGCCCCCTGGCGTGATTTCCCTCCAGTGAGGCATCGATAAGAGCCCGCATCATGCCGGGAGTCTCGTTGGATACGACCGAGACGACACCATCGCCGCCGAGAGCAACCACAGGTAAAGCGGTCATATCGTCACCGGCCAGTACACGGAACTGCGGAGGCCGATCGCGAATAATTTCCATGATTTGACCGATGTTGCCTGAGGCTTCCTTCACGGCCACGATATGCGGAATTTCCGCCAGCCGCAGCATCGTCTGTGCTTCGATGTTTCCAGCGGTCCGGCCCGGTACGTTATAGACGATGACCGGAATGTCCTCGGCTTCGGCGATCGCTTTGAAATGCTCATAATAGCCTTGTTGCGTGGGCTTGTTGTAGTAAGGACCCACGGAGAGCACCCCATCGGCGCCAAGCCTTTTCGCGCGCTTGGTGCCCTGAATCGCCTTTGCAGTCGAGTTGCTCCCAGCGCCAACGATGACCGGCACCCGCCGCTTCGATTGTTCGATGACGATTTGCACGACCCGATCGGTTTCATCCGCATCGAGGGTCGCTCCTTCACCGGTCGTGCCACAGGGCAGGAGCATGTCGATGCCTTCGCTGATTTGAAAGTCGACCAGGCGACGCAGTGCTTTCTCATCAACTGAACCATCGGAGCTAAACGGCGTTACCAGCGCTGTCCCCGTACCTTGAAACTGTTTCTTCGTCATGGTGTCCTCTTTCACTACAATTCCACGTCATCCATTGTATAGATTCCCTTCCTTCCGCGCAGCCACCGCGCGGCCGTGAGGGCGCCTAAAGCAAAACCTCGCCGGTTTTTCGCAATGTGACGCAGCTCGATCAGATCCGCTTCGGAATCGAATCCGATTGTATGCGTTCCCATAACCAGTCCCGCTCGCGTCGAAGCAACGTGCAGCATCTCTGGAGAGATCTTCCCATCGGGGGGTTCTGTCAAAATGCTTTTCTTTCGCTCGATCCGCTCCAGCAGGATCCGAGAAAGAGATAGCGCAGTTCCACTCGGGCTGTCCACCTTTTGGCGATGGTGTATTTCGTGGATGTAGGGATCATACTCCTCGGCATTGCGCATCAGTTCAGCGGCACGCCGTACAATGCGGAAGAAGATGTTCATCCCTAGCGAAAAGTTTGTCGAATAGAGCAGTCCGGATTCTTTCACGATGCTCCGAATCTCAGGCCGTTGCGCGTCCCATCCGGTCGTGCCAACCACAATGTCCCTGCGCGCTTCAACCGCTGCTCGGATGTTGGTCATCACAGCTTGAGGCGTGGAAAACTCGATGCAGACGTCGACTTCAGCAAGCGCTTCCGGGCGGACAGGGTCGTCTATTTCGAAGACTTTGGCAATCGTTTCTCCCTGCTCGCGAGCAACAGAATCGATCTCCCGTCCCATTTTGCCGAATCCGATGAGCGCAATTCTCATAAATCATCCCGCTAGAAGTCGCTTTACGAGACGTTCGTAAAGGTCGATGCCCTGAAGCAGTTCCACTTTTCTGATCTTTTCGTCCGCTGTGTGCGCATCGAGGATCGAGCCAGGACCGATGAGCAGCCGCTTGCCGAGATTGCCGAGATGCGGTACGTCGCTTCCAAACGACACCACGGTCGTCGGAAAACCGTCCACGACATACATCATTTGTGGATCGGCACCCGCAATGATCTCAAGCGTAGCTCGATTCCCCACGATCCTCCGCATCCTTTCCTCTGATACAGATCGAGCTTCGATCGTTCGAATCATGACCGAAGCTGTTGCATGGGCGGATACGATATTCGCGCGCTCGCCGCCGTGGAACACACCGATGTTAAACGTCCCCTTGCCAAGAACGGAATCATTACCCCAGTCCGCGCTCTGGCATTCGGTCAAGACTTTCCAGAGGTTTTCGATAGCGGAGGTACCGGCTTCCGGATAACCCGAATGCGCGGCCCGGCCACTTACAGTAAGGTTCGCCATCACCGCGCCTTTCTGGGCGCGCGCCAGCCGGTTTTCGGACGGCTCACCCACGACGACGTATTCGGAATGCCACTTCAGCGTATTGGCGGCCTTGGCTCCCGCGCTGTCCGTCTCCTCGCCAACCACAAACAGGTATCCGAAATTTGTGGTACCGTCACGGCGAAGCCGGTTTCCGGCTTCGAGCATCGCTGCGATGATTCCCTTCGTGTCGCATGCTCCGCGTCCGTAAAGATACTCGTTGTCTTCCCGAACCGGCAGAATCGGAGGGACAGTGTCGATGTGAGTGCACAGAATAACCCGCGCGTCACCCGCGAACCCGAGTACATTGAATCGGTCCGCCGCCACGATCTGCCGTTCAACCCGATAACCAAGGCCCGCAATGTGCGACGAAAGGAATTCGCCAACTGCAGCCTCGGTACCGGTCACGGATGCGATCGACATCAACTGACTGGTCAGTTCGAATGGATTCATCGGTACGTCCGTTCCAGAGCCGCAGTCACGCGCTCGCGCGAGAACCCCCGCTCATCGCACAAAAATCGAATAACGTTGTCGAGATCCGGCGGCGTGAATTCAATGCAATAGTCATCAGTCACTTGGGGCCGCAGAAATATCTCTCGAATCTCAGCCACGCCAGAGCCAAGCGCGTCTCGAATTTCTGGCGGCATGTTCTCAATAGATCCGAAGTCATGGACCAGTTTCAACGCCTTTTTCGGACCGATTCCTTTGATACCGTCGTTGAAGTCGGTACCGATCAAGATCGCAAGGTCGATCAACTGTTGGCGCGTAATCCCGTGGTGACGAAGCATCGCGCCGGCATCGACCAACTCTGGCGTGATAGCTCGAAAAACACCTTTGCTCGGAAGAAATTCTTTACCGGAGATCGTGAGAAAGCGAAGAAGGCGCGGCGCGCCGAACAGCAGGCAATCGTAATCTTTGCTCGCCGCGGCCCAAACGCCGCCTGTGGCGGTCATGTGCGATGCTTGCGCTTCTCCTTCGGATGGGGCTTCGACGACGGGGATTCCCATCAGCCGCAGCAGTTCTTCGGCTTCGTCGACCATGGCTCGGCTCAAACGCGAAGTCATAGTGGCTTTGGAATAGGCCCTGGCCAGATCGCCCGCTTGCACCGCTTCGGCATGTTCTGCGTCATACCTCTCTTTAATGCTTCGCCTGCGTGCGATCTCCGCCGACTTCAGCGCAGGTGGTTCGCCGTCGAAAACGAAGGTCAACTTCATTTGATAGTCCGTGATGAGGCGCGTCGTGCGGTAGAACAGTCCCAAAAGATGAGAGGTGACGCGGTCATGCGAATCCATCAAAGGCGAGCCGTCTCGCAGGCGGATCAGGGCCAGGAACTGGTACAGTTCTCCGTTGCCGTCAACCGCCATGCGTTTTCCTTGCAGCTCTTCCAAAGCCAGCGTCTGTTTTACAACGATCGGGGTGAGAAGAACGCCCATTCCGGACCTATAATACAGGTCATGGCTCTGACCGAAACCGAATTTCGCTTTCACTGCGACGCTGCTCTGGAGAAGCTCAATCGTTCTCTGGATGTAGTCGCCGAGAATTACGACGCAGAGGTCGTGTTCCAAAACAACGTGCTAACCATCGAAGTTGAGGAGCCGAGCCCCGGCAAGATCGTGATCAGTCCCCAGACGCCCACCCGGCAGATCTGGATCTCCGCTCAATCCACCAGCTTCAAATTGGACTGGTCCGGAAAAACCTTCGTCCTCTCTTCCTCCGGCGAATCCCTCAACCAACTCGTCGGGCGCCTTATCGGCGAACAACTGGGCGTGGGAAAGATCGAGATTTATGAGGCAGGTTTATGAGCGAAGGCTTTAAGAGTTGGCGAGTGGCTTTGGCTGAAAACAAACTGGGACCTGAACAATTAGCGGTATTGCAAGGAATGGTGAGTGACGGCGAAGCGGATAGCGTGGAGGCCGCAGCGGCGAAGCTGGACTGGCAAGACAGCGTGATCAATCCGGACGAACATATGTATGGGTTCTAGGATTGATCGATCTGTCCGAGTTCAGAGTCGAGGTGCGCCAGAGCCTGTTCCAGTTGGACACGGTATCGCTCAGCTCGCGTGGATTCCAGAGCGTTCAATGTACGAGTCCTCGCCAGGAGCAAACTTTCGCGCTTCGCACGACGCTGAAGCTCAATTGGCGCCAGCGCCATCTTCGGCGGAGTCTTTGCGCTGTCTTCACGCGCGCTGATCTGTTCCTCAACGGCTTTGCTTTCCCAGCCACGTGCCATAGGGAGATTATTAAAGCACCATGAAACCACAACCAGCAATAGTCACGTGTAATTCAAGCGAGGGACATCTATGAAGAGAATCATCCTAAGCGTGATGCTGCTCGGCGTTACTCCCGTCGAGCTGAGATCGCAAGGCGCTGCGACGTTTCATGTATTTCCGCAGATTGCCGACGGCGTCCTCAGTGATGGGACCGGTTATGTTTCGCTTGTGCTCGCCACCAACGTGAGTACTCAACCCGCCCGGTGCACGCTGCGGCCGTATGGCGGCGGCTTAGCCAACCGCTTTTTCGGTTCCTCGACGTTCACATTGCCGGGTTCCGGATCATTCAACATTCTGCCCACCGTGGCAGCCCTCAACGTCTTTCTTCCATTGACGACTGGATATGCGACGTTGAGTTGCGACCAACCTGTCGTGGCCGAGGTTGGATATACCTATTTTTCCCCCGCGGCCGTTCTCTCTGGTGCAACGGTCTTCTCCTCGGCCGCAACGACGCGGGCGCAGCTCATAAATATTGCAGGTAGCCGTCTCGCGCTGGCTGTGGCAAATGACACAGACAGTCCCGGTCAATACCAGCTAACCGTGTTGAATTCCTCCGGGCAACCTGTGGTGAGGAGAGCGATGTCGGTGCCCGCCCGATCAAACTCAGCAAGATTCCTGGATGAACTGGTCACGCTACCGGCGAATTTTACTGGCGCAGTTTCCATCACCAGTTCCTCCAGTTCCTTCAGCGTAGTGGGTCTTTTCTTCATTGGTTCCGTCTTTTTGAGCCAACCCGCTGTGATCTTCGCCCCGTGATAGGACTGAAAGGCCCGCAATGACTCGTTTCGGTGTGAGGCCCAGGAAAGCACCTGTGCCCGATTTAGGCTAGGCACGGGTGTCCTAATGATATCCTTCAGCCGAAATTTAGGCTAGAATAGCTACTCATCCTACATTTGTCCGGGTTCAGGAGGTACAAGTGACCACTCTGTTTATGATGAATGTTCCCTACAATTGTTCCGACTCGGAATTGACCAAATGGGTTGAATCCTCCGGGATTGGCGTGAAATCAATCCGGATGGTTCGGGACGAAGTAGCTGGCGTGTCACCGGCATTCGCCTACGTCGAAATCGCCAGTGAAATTAACCCTGCCGATGCCGTCGGTAAGCTCAACGGCAACCGCATTCGTGAACGCGTGATTCTTGTCAGCCAGGCGCGTCGCGCCGCGCCAGCAGCTTGAAGGACGAAGGATCGAGACCTCGCCGACGCTCCGGGTCCGGTGTACCGGTCCAGGCGGGCGCATCGCTGGCGGGAAAGGAATACTCTGAAGCCGCTTCCACCGGTTCCGTTGTAGTCGGAATCCCGCCTGCCTCCAGTAGTGTGCAAAATGATTCCGGTTCCCGCACCAGCCATGATCAGTTGGGTCGCTGGTTTCATGAGCATCACTCCTAGGCCGCGCGCTGCAGAATGCGGATACGGTCGTAGGCATCTTTGATATCCATATACTGCCGCTTGACAACGTACTGCACGTCGAGCGGCAAGTCGACCTGCAGCACTTTCTGGTAGTCGTTCACCGCGGCTTCTTCTTGGCGCTGGCATTCTGCAATGATGCTCGCCTCATCCCGGTGGATTGACGTTTTCAGATTCATCCAGCTCCGATCGAACGGCCCGGTTCGAATGCCGGCTTTCGCCACGTTCCCCCCTAAGCGGTGCACCTCGGCCTCCAGCTCCGAAACAAACTGGGCGCGCCGCTGAGAGAAGATATTGAAGAGTCGGCGGAATTCGCTGTTGTGAATGCTCTCGGCGGCAACTCCGAAGCACTCTCGCCCATTCCTGCTAGTTTCGATCAGATCGTTAAGAATGGATATGACTGCATTGTTATGCATATGAAAATACACTTTCTACGTCGAAAAGTGGCAATTGCTGTACCACATTCGCAGTCGCTCTATGCTACTGGTGCGTCATCCATTTCCTCGGCCGGGCGCGAGGCCACAGGGCCACCCGGCCGGGGAACAATTACCTGTAGAAGGTTCGCGTTTAGGCAATGCAGTTGCCCATGACACTCAAAGACCCGAACGCGGGCTAAAGCCCGCGACTACATGCTCGAGATAACGTGCAGGCATGCATGTAGTCGCGGGCTTTAGCCCGCGTTCGGCTCATTCTGTTTTCTTTGACTAGAAGGAATTCGAAATCGCTAAGCCGCCAGCTCGCCTAGTCTCTTCTTCCGGTCTTCCATCTCGAGCCCGAGTTCCTCGAGGCGATACTCTGGGAGACTTTTCCGGGCCTCGTCGAAAATTTCCTCTTCTTCTCGATCGATGTGATTCCTGACTTGGTCGATGAGCTGGATCACCCTGGCATCAAATTTCCGGTCCTGAGGATTCATGCCCGCGATCTCATGAAGCGACTCTTCCATGGCGCGGTGCTCTACCAGTGCAGAAGACACGAACTCCCCTGCCTTTTTCGAAACGACAGCCCTGAGGGCCGGGTAGAAGATTTCCCTCTCCATCTCGGAGTGGATCATCAGTTCCCTTCGGATCGCCTCAAATAGCTCCCTCTTTCGGTTTTGACTGCGAATCTCGCTCTTTTTGTAGTTGTTAAATAAGCCTTTGACAGCTTCGTGATCGTATCTCAGGAGTACCGTAATCTTCATTTTGTACCTCGCTTTCCCGAAGAGCATCGTGTACTGGCAGGAGGTGTGCCAAAGGACTAGGCCGTGATGGGAACGGAGCAGTTCACCGGCAAACCGAGCCGATGAAACATGCTCCGCCCGTAGTCAGGACTTTTTCCTCATTATGACGCGCGACGGCGGCGGCGCTGGTTGTCCGGAGTGTTTAGAAATTCGTTCAGCTCCTGTTCCGCTTTCTCACGTCCATAGCCATACTTTTCCCGGAGTACACCAATGAATTTTTCGGTGTCCCCTTGAATACGTTGAACATCATCATCGGTAAGATCGGTCCACCAGCCTCGAATGTCACCTTTGAGCTGGTTCCATTTCCCTTTGAGAATGTCTTTGTTCATAAAACCCCCTTTTGGATTCAAGTTAGGCTCGTTTTCATCAAGCACACATGCTGCCATTGGGGTTGAAAGGGCGCCCGGAGAGTTCCAATCCGAAACTTGCACTTTTCGACACTTCTGTCGGATTATTAACGGCATTGTAAGGAGCCAATGATGAAAAAGGTTCTTCTGATCCTGCTGTCGGTCTGTAGCAGCCTGGGTGTTGCCGGGGCGCAGCAACCTTCGGGTTCGAATTCGTCTTTGCCTCCGGCTTCATCGCAGCGTGCATTCGTGGATACGTATTGCGTGACCTGCCACAACGACAGATTGCGAACGGGCGAGTTGTCATTAGAAAAGGTGGAGCTTCAGAACATTGCTGAAGGTTCGGAGACCTGGGAAAAGGTAATCCGAAAACTTCGAACGGGCGCCATGCCCCCTCAGGGCGCTCCGCGGCGGCCCGATCCGGCGGCGGCGGACAACTTTGTTTCTTTTCTTGAGGCGTCGATCGACCGCGCCGCGATGGCCAAGCCGAATCCGGGGCGAGCGACGGTTCATCGTCTCAACCGCACGGAGTATGGTAACGCCATTCGCGACCTGCTGGCGCTCGATACCGATCCGACACCACTGCTTCCCGCAGACGATGAAAGCTACGGCTTTGACAACATCGCGGACGTCCTAAAGACGTCGCCGTCGCTGTTGCAACGGTACATGTCCGCTTCGTGGAATATCAGCCGCCTCGCGATGGGCAATTCTTCGATCACTGCCGATACCAGAACGTACCGCGCCAAGCCAGACCTTTCGCAAGATGGCCACATCGAAGGTCTGCCGCTCGGAACGCGCGGGGGAATGATTGTCCGTCACAATTTCCAACTCGACGGCGAGTATGACATCAAGGTCCGGTTATGGCGCGCCACAGCGGAGATTATAAAAGGTCTGGAGGAACCCCACCAGCTGGAGATCAGCGTGGACGGTGTGCGGGCGAAGTTGGTGACTTTTGGTGGACCCGCAGATAGAGACTTGAGCTACGAAAATCCGGGGAAATCGGCAGAGGACGTCGACCGGCGGCTGACTGTCCGCGTTCCGGTGAAGGCGGGCCCGAGGACCGTTGTGGCCACGTTTCTCAATGAAGGAGACGCGCAAAACGACAATGTGTTGCAACCGTTCCTTCGGACCAACCTCGACCCTCTTGGTTATCGAGGACTGCCCGCTGTCGACAGGGTCAGCATCACGGGTCCGTTTAAACCTACGGGTGCCGGCGACACACCGAGCCGGCGCCAGATTTTGGTGTGTCGGCCGGCAAGCTCTGCCGACGAATTAACCTGCGCGAAGAAGATCATCGGCGCGCTGGCGCGGCGGGCGTATCGACGGCCGGTGACGGATGGCGACCTTCAGAGTTTGATCGAGTTCTACCAGCGTGGCCGGAACGAAGGTGGTAACTTTGAGTCAGGCATTGAAGCGGCAGTCCAACTCATCCTGGCGAGCCCCGATTTCTTGTTCCGCTTCGAGCCGGATCCCGACAGCGTCGCTGCGGATGCGGTCTATCGCATCGGCGACCTGCAGCTGGCTTCCCGGCTGTCGTTTTTCCTTTGGAGCAGCATACCCGACGAGGAACTCCTGAACCTCGCCTCTCAAGGCAGACTTAAGGAACCCGTGGTACTCGAGCGGCAGGTCCGACGCATGTTGGCTGATCCTCGCTCGAAGGCTTTGGTCGACAACTTCGCCGGGCAGTGGCTGTATCTTCGGAATCTGAAGACGATCAATCCAGATTTCGAAACGTTTCCGGACTTTGACGACAACCTGCGGCAAGCCATGAAGCGTGAGACCGAACTGTTCATCGACAGCATCATGCGGGAAGACAAAAGCGTGATGGATCTTCTGAACGCGAACTACACGTTCCTGAACGAACGGCTGGCCCGGCACTATGGTATCCCGGGAATTTACGGCACCGATTTCCGGCGCGTCACCCTTAAAGAGGATGCGCGGCGAGGACTGTTGGGACAGGCGAGCATCCTGACGGTAACGTCCTATCCCACAAGAACATCGCCGGTTCAGCGCGGCAAATGGATTCTGACGAACGTCCTGGGCATTCCGCCCAATCCCCCTCCCCCGAATATCCCGGCCCTGAAGGAACGCTCGGACACCGAAGGCGTTAAGATCGATCCATCAGGAACATTATTCAACGGAGCCAAGGTCGACGGCCCAGCGTCTCTCCGGCAAATGCTCACGAGCCGGCCGGAAGTATTTGTTGGTGTATTGACTGAAAAAATGCTTACTTATGGTCTGGGCCGGGGAGTACAGTACTACGATATGCCGGCCGTTCGCAGTGTTGTACGCGATGCGGCACGCAATGATTTCCGTTTTTCATCAATCGTGTTAGGTATCGTTAAGAGTGCGCCGTTTCAAATGAAAGTGAAGAGTTCATCTGTCCAATCTCAATAGGGAGGCTGGAGCATGATCATCACCAGGAAACATCTTTCGCGCCGCACATTTCTGCGAGGCGCGGGCGTCGCCGTAGGCTTGCCGTTGTTGGAATCCATGATTCCGGCGGCAACAGCTCTTGGCCAAACGGTTGCAAACCCACGAATCCGCCTCGGGTTCTTATACATGCCCCACGGGGCGATGATGAGCAACTGGACGCCAGCCACGGAAGGAACCGATTTCGAACTTTCACGAATTCTCAGTCCATTGAAGGAAGTCAAGAACCAGGTGGTGGTCGTGAGCGGCCTTGGACATAAAAACGCCGGGGCTACTAACGGCGATAGCGGTGGCGATCACGGACGCTCCCCCACGGTATTTCTGAGCGGTTCGCGTCCAAGGCGCACTGAAGGTGAGGACGTCCGCGCGGGCATGACGGTCGATCAGATGGCCGCCGCAGTGATCGGCCAGGACACGCCGCTGCCGTCACTGGAACTGGCCACCGAGGACATGACCGGTCTGATCGGCGCGTGCGATGTCGGCTTCAGTTGCACCTACACGAATACGAACTCGTGGCGTACACCGAGCACGCCGCTCCCGATGGAAATTAATCCGCGCGTGGTCTTTGATTCCCTGTTCGGCGACGGCAGCAACCCGACCGAACGCCTCAACCGAATGCAGCGGCAACGAAGCATTCTCGATGCAGTCACTGCGCAAGTGAAACGCCTTGAGGGAAAGCTTGGTCCAGGCGACCGCAACCGCATTGCGGAGTACTTGGAGAATGTTCGCGAGATCGAACGCCGCATCCAGCTCGCAGAGAAACAGCACGGCTCCAGCCTGATCGTCCCCGCAACGCCGGTCGGAATCCCGGATGATCACGAGGAACATTCAAAATTGATGATGGATTTGATGGCTCTTTCCTTCGAGGCGGAGGTCACCCGTGTGTCGACGTTTATGATGGCCCGTGAGGTCAGCTATCGCACCTTCCCGAAGATTGGCGTTCCCGATCCATTCCACTCCACGTCGCACCACCAGGACAAACCCGAAACGCTCGAGAAGTTGACCAAGATCAATACGTACCACGTTGGGTTGGTGGCCTATCTCCTGGAGAAGTTGCGATCGAAGCAGGACGGCGGTGCCACACTTCTGGACAATTCCTTGATTCTCTACGGAAGCTGCATGAGCAACCCCAACGTCCACAATCACTCGCCGCTGCCAATCTTTGTAGCCGGTGGCGCCGCGGGCAAGATGAAGGGCGGCAAACACGTCAGGTATCCGGAAGGTACGCCAATGGCGAATCTGTTGTTGACCATCCTGGACAAAGCCGGAATTCACAAGGATTCCGTGGGCGACAGCACGGGGTTGCTCCCGGAGGTCTAGTCGATGCGAACACAACGGCTGAACGGATTGCTCCTCGCGGTGCTGCTTTCGGTCAACTGCTATGCGGCAGGGCCTGCGGCCAGCGCGCTCGTCGACGCAGCCAAGAACAAGGATAAGGAAAGCGTGCGGACGCTGCTGCGTCAGCGGGCAGACGTGAACGTCCCCGAACCCGATGGCACGACGGCGCTCCAGTGGGCTGCCCACTGGAATGACCTCGAAACTGTTGACCTGTTGCTGCGCGCAGGCGCCGACGTCCGGGCTGTGAACCGCTACGGAGCGACCGCCCTTTCTGAAGCCTCCTCGAATGGAAACCGTGCTCTGGTCGAACGGCTGCTCCAGGCCGGCGCAGATCCGAATACGCTGGTCACAACCCAAGGGGAAACGGTACTCATGACGGCATCGCGCGTCGGCAACGCGGACGCGGTGAAGGCGCTGCTCGATCACGGAGCTTATGTGGATGCCCGCGAGAACTTCCGCGGACAGACAGCTCTCATGTGGGCGGCGGCGGAAGGTCATCCAGCAGTGATCAAGCTTCTGCTCGAACATGGAGCCGACCATAAGGTGCGTTCGCTGGATCGGGACACCGCTTCACCAAAGTTAGCCGCCGGCACACCCGCTGCGCCTATTTTCCGCGGTGGTCTGACTGCCTTGCTGTTCGCTGCAAGGCAAGGCCAAACTGAGGCCGTGAAGGCAATGCTGGATGCAGGAGTAGACATCAATCAGACGGATTCGGATGGAAACAGCGCGCTTGTGCTCTCACTGCTCAACAGTCACTACGATCTGGCGCAACAGATGATCGATGTCGGGGCGGATCCCAACGCCGCCAGCAAGGATGGAAGATCGCCCTTGTATACGGCCGTGGAAATGCACGACGCCGACTGGTCGCCTCTGCCCGCGCGGAAAGTCAACGACGGACTGGCGCCCCTCGATATCATCCGATCGCTTTTGGCTAAAGGCGCGAACACCAACGCTCAACTCACCGAAGCATCCCCTATTAAGAAGGTTGCGCAGGATCTCGGCGACCGGACTCTTTCCACAGGCGCTACGGCGTTCATGCGGGCGGCTCGAAGCGCGGATATTCCGCTCATGCGCTTGCTGCTGGATAACAAAGCCGACCCCAAGCTCAAAAATAAGGACGGTCTGACGGCGCTGATGGTCGCTTCAGGCGTGAGTTGGAACGACAAGATTCGCGGAAGTGAAGCCGAGGCGCTCGAAACCGTCAAACTGTGCGCCGAACTCGGCCTCGACGTCAACGCCGCAACCGACAAAGGCGACACTGCCCTCCACGGCGCCGCCCTCCGCGGGGCGGACTCCATTGTGAAATTCCTGGTGGAAAAGGGCGCCAAACTTGATGTGAAGAACAAACAGGAACTCTCGCCTCTGGATATCGCCCTGGGAAGGAGGGGGCCGAACGTCGCTCCCGCTGAACCCCACGAAAGCACCGTTGCTTTACTCCGTCAACTGATGGGCCTTCCGGCCGAGAAGAAAGCCGAACAACAATAAAGCCCCGAGGGGTGCAGGGTCTCGAGCGGACGTGCTGTCCTATCGAGCGGCCGCTAGCACCTCCAGAATCGCAGACGATACCGCATCCGGCTTTTCGCGCGGCAAGAAGTGACCCGCTCCCGCGACGATGCGACGCGCAATCAGCGAAGTGAACGATGCACGCTCCGCTGGCGGGGAGTCCGCCGCCGGCCGCGCAATACCATCCTCGGCGCCATACATCACAATCGAGGGAACCTGGATTTTCGGCCGTTGAGCCAACTCTTCCTCCATCGCTCTGAAGCGCGGTTCGCCTGGCGCATTTCCAATTCGGTGTCGGTACGAATGAATCACGATATCGACAAAATCCGGATTATCGAACGAAACCGCGGTCCGGCCGAACGTTTCGTCAGTAAAACGCCAGCCAGGCGACCACGTTTCCCATAAGAGACGGCAGATGCCACGGCGATTGGTCTGAAGTCCAAGTCGCCCGCGCTCGGTGTTGAAATACCACTGATACCAGAGCGCACGTTCCGCGGCAGGCGCTCCCGGTTGCGACGGAGCGATCGTATTTTGGATCGTGTAGCCTCCGATGAGGACGGCGGCGCGCACGCGGTCTCGATGGAGCGCCGCAGCGATCGAAGACGCGCGTGCGCCCCAGTCGTAACCGGCAACGGCAAACCGATCGAGGCGAAGCGCGTCAGCAAAGTCAACGACGTCCTGCCCGATTGCAGCCTGCTCGGCCATGCGAGGAGCGGCCGCGTCGCGGAACCGCGTGGGACCGTAACCACGCAGGTACGGCACCAGCACCCGATATCCCGCCTTGACTAGTGGCGGCACCACTTCGTCCCAAGCCCGAGCGTCATCGGGAAATCCGTGAAGCAGGATGATCGGAAAACCCTGTTTGTCGCCGTTGTCCTGGTACCCAATGGTCAGCGCCGGTGTCTGAATGGACTGTGCCTCCGTGCTCACACCCGCTTGTGTGAAAGCTTTGCGAACTCCTGCAAGACCACTAACCAGAGCAGTGCCGGCCATTCCCGCCGCTTTAAGAAACGTTCTGCGACTGTGCGCCATCGCGTCCTCCGACGCATAGTGTACATCTGGCGTTGTTGACTTTATAGGCCGGCGTACCAGTCGTAGCCGCGTTCCGCCCAATAATCGGCGGGGCGCGTATTTGTGAAGCGAATCGTTCCG
>WNGN01001892.1_pt1 | contig 13979 bp, 18 predicted proteins | sample 5400561 | NCBI WGS metagenome assembly WNGN01 (sample SAMN13153379, study PRJNA577476) | soil metagenome | isolation source: 115 cm soil or saprolite under Garry oak tree replicate 2 | place: USA:California | collected 2016-06-15
TCGAGAAGACACTCTCTTACATCATGTCTCGGGGTCGGGCGCAGTCTAAGGATAAGATGTGACCAGTGTCTCAGAGTCCTCGTGGCGACAGGCGCGATAAGCCAGCTCCCACGACTTGGCTGGCTGTGAACCTGCCCAGTCAACAGGATAGTGAGCTCGAATCTTGAGGCGAGATCGGAGAGATAGGCCAGTTGCCTGTTCAGCTCTCGATTATTCACAAAAACCATCCCAGGCTTCTCGATATCAGCACGATAGAGACCCGTCACCGAATCAACTATCAACAGCGCAGGAGTCCTAGACAACATCACCTCCAAGCTCTCCGTTATCCGGCTCTGCTCCCGAAAATCCTCAGGTTGAAACACTACGATGTTCTCGGCAAGCTCCGCGCCACGACCCAGAGATTCAAGTCTCTGAACCGAGAAGGAGAGATCAGCGTCAACAAAGAAAACCTTGAAGCCCCTCGCCGAGGCCTCCAGCGCAGATTGCATCGCCAAGACCGTCTTCCCCGTCGACGCCTCTCCATAGACCAAGTTGATCTGTCTGAGAGCAAAACCCCCCTTCAACAACCGGTCAAGACCACTCGTCCCGGTGCTCAGCCTTTCCATAACCCAAAAACCAACCAGTCTAGAGAGACCCGACACTTGCCCAGATTGAATAACTCTGCCTAGGAGGAAGACACTTCCCCCTAATCGTGCTCCAAAAAGAGAAAACCCTTCTCGTGGACGGTCCCGCATCCATAGTCTTGCAAGAAGGAACAGCCACCTCACTTGGCGCCCCAATTCAAACCGGCGACTCTATAGTCGTCGCAAGACATCGTAGAATCCCGATAGAGACAGAAATGGACGCTGTGTTTCAAGTTAGGATAGGAGAGCATGGCGTTTGCAGACAAGTCAACGGGTCGACCATTCCACAAAGTTGGCGAGACGCAGCGGAGGTCCTAGAACGATCACAAGGATTAGCGGTTATTCTGGGAGATGTCGATTCTGGAAAATCCACACTCTGCACCTACCTCGCCAACACCTGCCTAGACCATAGAGTTCAGACAAGTATCATCGATGGCGACGTTGGTCAAGCAGACATCGGCCCACCAACGACCACGAGTTCTTCAACCGTTTCCAAGCACATCTTCAATCTACAAGAACTGAGACCTGAAAGATCATATTTCATCGGCCACACCAATCCCTCTTCAGTCCCAGACAAGCTCGTACAATCAATCACCCATCTCAAAGACAAGATCCCAACCAGAAGTGAGATCACCGTCTTGAACACTGATGGCTGGGTTAGAGAAGATGAAGCGGTCGAGCACAAGCTCAAGCTCCTAGACAGGCTACGACCAGACCTTGTGCTTGCCCTAAGCCTCGATCATGAACTCGACCATATTCTCGAATTGCAAAAGCGTCCAACCCTACGGCTCGAATCCTCAAGCTTTGCCCGGACAAGAACAAGAGAAGAAAGGAAAAAGGCCAGGGAAGAAGGATATAGACGATTTCTAAAGGACCCGATTCATTTGGATCTAAGACTTAACACGATCAAGCTCAGAATGTTCAACGCCTTAAAACAACAACGTCTCGATCAACCGTCAATGCACAAAGGAACCCTTGTCGGACTACTCGACGAGAAGGGAGGATTACTGTCGATAGGAAGGATTGAGCGAATCGGGAACGGCATCATCCGTATAATAACAAAGGCTGAAGAAACGCCTAGAACCGTTGAGATAGGAGCTGTTATTCTCTCATCAAGATCGGAAGAGATAAGGTACGAGCGTTAGATCGAGTAGGCGTCGGGAATCGAGTACACGTAGATCGTGTGCTCGTTATAATTCTCCTTCCGCGAAGGCTTCCAGCCATTGATCATAAAGTCGTGACTTACAATCCTCGAGCCGGGCCGCGCTTCCGATCTCAACTTGGGCTTCAACCGTTCATTAGCGTACGTAGTAAGATACAGAGTGATCAGGGTTGCGTCCTTCAAGTCCGCCTGAAACAGGTCTTTGTTGAAAATGTGCACCTTCTCCATTAACTTGAGTTTCTCAACTTCACCGGACGCCTGTTTGAACAGGTCCTCTCTAATCTCGTAGCCGACAGCGGATTTGATCCCGAAATCTTTGACAGCTGTGGTCAAGATGCGACCGTCGCCACATCCCAGGTCGCAGAGAACGTCGTCTTTGCTTGCTCTTGCAACTTCCAGCATCTTCTTGACAACATCGTGCGGAGACGATACAAATGGTGCACAGCTCATGAACTGACTCTCTGGATTGAAGTGAGGTCCAAGCGCGATTCAAGCTATTTTAACTCTCCCTCCCGCAAAATGCGATCATCCATCCCATCGAGGAATTGTAAGCCTCCTCCTTCACTACCATGCTAGAGTTTCGAAACATTCCGCTAACAACCAGTGTTTCAGATACAGAACACTCATTACGTTTGATAACGATGAAGAAGCTTAGAGATGAGCTAGGCGTGCCGCGAAGGAAAGAAAGGCTCACGATCAAGTCTCCGGGAGACGAGCTTGAACCACCTGACGTTCAGACTCACCAACGGCACGACCCACAAGAACTCAAAATATACATCAAACAACTATCCAAGGCTCTGAAATTCCTGCCGCTAGGAAGCCGAGCCTACTACGCTGTAACCGGGGAACTTCTTAGGGCAACCACGCAACTAAAGGCCCTGATCCCAACTGGATCAACAATCAAAGGCGAACATTAACCATTCTCTCCTCCTTTGAAGAAATGATCGAAGACGAGAAGCTCGAATCCGCCATCTGGTCGAGCTTTACGAAATAACTATAAGCCACAGAGCCCGCGAGACCCCGAAAGCGTTCCTTCATGGCGTCTCAAACGCTCGGTGACACTAGGATACATGAGCTAGCACAGATCCAACTAAAAGAACCTGTCCTGATTCAGGGTCTCCCCGGACTTGGCTATGTAGGAAAGGTTGCAGTCGACTATTTCATCGAGAAACTAAACCCCAAGAAAATGGGCGAGCTATACTCCAGCTACCTCCTCTTCCCGGACGGCAACCTTGGCATCAACATCTCGGAAGACGGAACGTACTCTCTGCCACGATACGAATTCTACGGCTATGGCGAGCTAGACCCCAACGTCATCCTCCTCACAGGAGACGCCCAGCCAAGCGTAACCGGACAGTACGAAGTCGCAAGCATAGTCCTTGACTTCGCCCAACGATTCGGGTGTAAGGCCGTCTACACAATGGGCGGATATGGCACACGCTCCGGGAACGACGTAGGAGCCGTCTATGCCGTTGTCGGAGAAGCCGCGCTCGGAGAACGTTTGAGAAGAATGGGAGCAAAACTTGCGAAGGGAGGCGCCGTCACAGGAGCGGCGGGAGTAATACTCGGCATCGGCCGACAACGCGGCATGCAATGCGCAGGCCTACTCGGTGCAACTACCGGAGCCTATCCGGACTTGGAAGCCGCAAGGGCAGTGATCCAGATGTTGACTGGGCTGGTCAGTATTCCGGTTGATCTTAAAGAGTTGGATTCAGAGATTGAAGACATGCGCAAAAAGATGGAGCGTTTCAGACACGCAGAAGGTGAAGAGTCCAAGGAAGGCGAAGAAAAGCCCGAGGAAGGTAAGGACCGCTACATTACTTAACTAGAGAACGTTCCTTCTAGTTTCGGATTTGGACTAGAGCCTATTCCTTTCATTCCATTTTATAGCAGGAGAATACTTGAGAGCGGGTTGAAGAGGATTTGCTCGAAGCGAGTCTGGAAAGGGATGGCGCAGTCCACAAGGTGAGCCTTCTTCCGGTAGAAAACGCGGTTTTGGCGTTTTTTTATGATGATATATTCAGGATTGGCACTCTGGCTGTCTCGACTCCAGGCTTGCGCGAGGGAGGACTAGGGACCTCATCTGTTCTTCTCGGCGGGAAATACTTGATCGCCGCGAGGGCCCTGTCGGAGAGAGTGGCTGCAATCTACAACAAGATGAGCATAGTATCGATAAACACGAAGCTCTCAGAAGGCGAGGCCCTCCGACTCTACGCGAGCCTCCTTGACAAGGCTAGATCTGGCGAAAGTGCTGACTCGGCTTCCTCTAAAGGTTGAAGAGGAAACCCACTGCGATTGTGATCACTGTGGCAGTGAAGGTAATCGCTGCCACAGCGTCATCCAATCTCTCAACGCTCATCGGATCGTCATCCTACGAGTAATCATTGAGAGAATGGTCTGTACAGTGGTCGAGTATGTTGGCTTGTTCTTCGACATCTTACTCACTCCAGAAAAGCTGAGGCTAGGCCCGCGTTATCCTCTCTGTAACAACGCGACCTACTCGTTCCCTTCCGCGATTCTTTAATAGGAAAGAAGAGATTTTGGCGTGTTGTCAGTCGCGTGCGGTCTCGCTTAGAGTCTTGGCTCTAGAATAGATGGAAAACTATCGCCAATTGTTCAGCTTGTTTGAGCCAGAATCCTTGCCCTCGACGCCGTTGAGTCCATTGATCCACTCGGGGACTATGACTGCCCTGATCAGTTCTTGGATGGTTATTCCCCTTCGTTTCGCGATCTTTTCTAGTTCGCGATAAATCATGTCGTCAAGCGTCTGCATGAACTTAGGCAGTCTAAACACCACGGTTTCTCGGGATATCAATGTCAGTTCAGGGGTTGAAATAAAGTGCTGATGTAACTTGTAGAATTCCAAGGAAGTGACAGACTTGAGGCGTTTGGGAGCTCGATCAGTAAGGTCCTCCTCTAGGTCGGAACTTCTCCGAGAATCTGGCGCGACGCAGATTCGACTCTAGAACGGTACGACTCACTCGTGTACACTCTCACGAGGTTCATGAATGTCTGAAGAACCTGCGCGATCCGGGAAGCCTTCGATAGAGGGACTTTCTCCTTTTTTCCACTAGGGGAACGCTTGAAAACTGGTATGTCCATGGAAGGAAGGACCGAAGTATGGTGGTACGGAACTGATGGTTGAGTAGGTACGTCGATGGTTACATCTTCCAATGCAATCTTCGCCCTCCTAGCAATCTGTTTTTCGATGTCCGCGCGAACCCGTTCGTCTGAGATGACGTTAGACGCCAGCTCTTCACCGGAAAACAGGGTACGTTCATAAGCGCATTTGAGAAGTCTTCTATGTTCCAGGTCCTTCATTATCTTCTCGGACTTCTTGCACTCCTTCAACCCTGTCCATACTTTGTAATCATCAAGCTTGAGATAATCCTCAGGTACATCAAAGTCCAATAAATGGAGTTCATCTCTTGCCACTTCCAAAGCCCTTACCATCATGATCTGAACTGCCCTGGAGGCTTTGTGGAAGTATATCGTTCGAAACGATTCAAAACGTGCAAGCAGGAAGCTCTCAAGAGTCGCGACCGCCGAATCGTCGATTGACAAGCTGTTGTCAATGACATCCATCGCGTACAGGAGGCGATGAACATCGAAGGAGCCGTATCCTGCCCCTGTATGAAAGGAGTCTCTAACAACATAATCCAATTTGTCGACGTCAACGCTGCCGCTGATTATCTGGTCTAGGTATGGCCGTTCTCTACTCGCCAATTTTCCAACTGCCAATCGGCCCAAAATATTGGTGTCGAGGCCCGCGGCCTCGAGCCTTTCAGCTATGTCCGTCTCTTTTACGAGCCATGGAACAAAGTCCTCATGACGCTTACCCAGGTATTTTGCCAGGAGGGGTTCAAAGACATGCGAAAAAGGGCCGTGCCCAATGTCATGAAGCAACGCGGCCAAGCGCAACTGTTCTCGTTGACTTCGAGGCAACCCTATCGGAAGCACATCACCAAGAGTACCTGCAAGATGCATTGCGCCAATTACATGCTCGAACCTAGTGTGATTTGCGGCGGGATAGACGAATTCTGAGCCAGCAAGTTGGCGGATGCGCTTGAGCCTTTGAACAGGCTCGGTATCGATAACTGATCTTTCGGTCTGGCTGATTCTGATATAGCCGTGAATCGGGTCTTTGATGAACCCGCCAGACTTCTCGGTCATCTTTCTCTACTATGCTGAGACAACATTATGTAGTTAACTTCTCATTCGAGTATTGAGGAGTCTCTTTTTATCCGGGTTACTGCGATTCGTTGAAGTACGGACTGTATCTTGAATGGTTCGGGATAAGATTCTCTGCTTCGTTTGTTCAGTGAAGGGTATTGAGACGACCTTCGCAACGTATTACGAATTGCAAGACCACCTCTACAAGGATCACGATATGACCAAAGATCCTGCAATGGAAATTTTCACCAAGCATAAGTCGTTGGCAACAAAGGCGGCTCCGACAAAGTGATCGCGCTCATGCCTAGTTCCTCAACCTCTTTCCAAGCATGATTGCATTTGGCTATCCCGATCTTTCTCTAGAATCCTAGGGAGTTGGGTTGAAGAAGGCGTGAGGCTGTTTGCCTAGCTGAACGGGAGTATTGACACGATAAGAACTAGGAGTATGACGCATATGATAAAGGTCAGCATGCTCTGTTGAGTGCTGAATCCTACAGCGTGCTTTACCGCGAACACGCTGGATATTCCAATCCAAGCGGCGCCAACTGCCCGGACGACCTCAAAGAGAATTGTTATTGGGCCTGACATCAAAACGAAGAGCAGTCCTGGGGCCCACGAGAAGAAAAAAGGACGGGAGAGCCCCCAATAACCGATTGTTCTCCGGAAGAGTCTTGTAACGATTAGGAAGGTTGTGCCTGACCAGACAAAAGCGATGACGAGGGCCGAGAACAACCCTATCAGGGTAATTGTGAGTACGCCGAGGAGAGACGTCCCAGCGAGGAAAAAACCAAAGCCGGCGCCGTAACATAACCCGATTATTGCCACAACAAGAAGGGACTGGGCAGTGGCGCTTGGATCATCTCGCAGTTGTCTGAAGGTTTCTCCATCGAGTCTTGCGGCCCTCAGCATCCGGGATCCCATCTTCTTGAGATTGAAGTCTTGTGCGGTAGCGAATAGCCCGGTCATTGTGTCGGCGTCTCTTTCCGGTTTTCTCAACGTCGGCACTTATCAACTCATGGGAAAGATATCCCGGTCGCTCTCGTGTTATCTTGAGAGGAGACATTCTGTAAGATTAGCTGATGGCTTGTCAGAACTGATTGAAAGGGGCAGTGGCAGCTAGATTGTCATTTGGATGAAGGCGAGGATTAGTAGGCCTACGACCGATGTCAGCAGCGCCCGTTGAGTGTTGAAACCCATCGCGCTCCTTAAGGCGACGAACTCTGCGGAGACGATCCATGTGGATGCCATGACAGCTATGGCTACTATGACGGGGGAGAATGGTATTGCGATCAAGATGAATAGGATGCCTGGTGCTGTGGAGAAGAATAGCGGTCGGGCGAGTTGCCAGTAGTCTGTTTTGCCTTGGAACAATTTTGTTCCGACTAGGAAGACTGTTGCTGACCATACGAAAATGGCGAAGTCCGTCACGATCATGTTGGCTAACGTCTGGGAAATGACAAAGTCTGGTGAGAGAGTAGATTTCTGGAGCCCGTTGAAGATGCTAAATCCAAGTCCGTAAGATAGGCCGACCAGGAGCAGGACTGCGACTGCCTGCCCAGTTGCGTTCTTGTCCTCTTTCAGCTCGCGGAACGTCTCCCCATCGAACCTTGCGACGTGATAGATTCGTGATTCGAGCTGTCGGATCTTGCGTCCGTTGATAGGGCGTTCTTGTCCCTGCACCATGTTCCTTGGCCCTTGATGGGCCCAGCCTTATCAACTAATAGTAGGAAAATCCCATCTATCTCGGTGGCTGGAAGATGTCTCAGCTCGCACTTGCGCTGAAGGAGAAGCTCGTCAAGAAACCGAGTTTCAAAGTTGTTGCCATGCCGGACTTCTTTCTCGACTATGTTCTCGCTTTTCCAGGCAAGCTGGACCAGATGGCTCAGGCCATGGCTGATGTTGCGGCTAGAGGTGGTGGGAACCTTCTTGGCTGGAAGCACTTGGTTGGCAGAGGCGGGAACGCGTCCAACTTTTCAGCCCATCTCTCGAAACTAAGCGTCCACGTTGTTCCCGTGATCGAGACGGATGAGTTTGGGAGGACGGCTCTCGCTCAATTTTTGAAGGACGTGGATCTGTCTCACGTTACAAGTTCAGGGTCCCTTTCGAGGACCCTCGCTTTTGAGGCTGAGCATTCGGGAAGACGGGTCAACATTATGGCTAGCGATCCCGGGTCTCTCTCGAGTTTCGGCCCTGAGAAATTGGCAGAAAAAGATAGGGAGCTGATCCGCGAGGCTGATTTCGTCTGTGTGTTCAACTGGAACCAGAACATGAAGGGCACCGAACTTGCCGAGGAAGTGTTTCAGATCGCTAAGAATGAGGGAAAAGGTTTGACTTTCTTCGACCCTGGAGATCCTACGTCGAGGGCGGGCGAGATTCCGAAGCTCAACGAGCGGGTTCTCTCCAAGGGACTTGTTGACGTTCTTAGTGTTAACGAGAACGAGCTCACCCAACTGGCCTCTGCGGTTGGCGAGGCGGGGGAGGGGTTTGAGGGAGAGGAGGAGAATCCATTATTCCAAGCCGCCAGTATTTTCAGCATGCTTGGAAGTAGGGTTGATCTCCATACTCCGAACTTCTCGGCTACTTTCATAGATGGTCAGAGAGAACGAGTGTTATGTGCTAGCACGACACCGGTTAAAGTTACTGGGGCAGGAGATGCGTGGAATGCTGGCGACATTTTTGCGCAGGGCATCGGGCTCGGCCACAAGGAACGGTTGACCTTCGCGAACGCTACTGCGGCTGCGTATATGAGAAGGCCGGATCTAGATCCTTGCTCCTTGTCAGAGATTCTTGATCAGGTCGGAGAAATAGAGAAACTCAATTCTCGCTAGCCATAATCCATTACTTTCAACGCTTCATAATGGACTGGGGATCTTCTTCCATCGGTTCACCACTCTTAAATCGGCTTATGACAGGTCAAGCGTGAAAGCTGGCAAGGACATGTGGCCGAATCTGTTCTGGAGAAAAGAATAGCGCGTTCAGTTGCAAGGAAAAGGAGGCTGTTCTGATCGCGCAAGGTCGCTGAGGGAGTTTACAGGGTGCCAGCGAGGGCAGCTAACACATACCTTGTTGAAACTTCCAACGGTCTTGTGCTAGTGGACAGTGGATTGCCAGGGAGCGAGAAGGGGATTCTCAAAGCTATTGCGAAGCTAGGAAAGAAACCCTCGGACCTGAAGCTTGTATTGTTGACGCATCGACACTTGGACCATATTGGGAGTGCCGCCGCGTTGAAGAAGCAGACTGGGGCGAAGCTGGCTTCTCATCCGTTCGAGAAACCCTATGCGGCTGGGACTCTGGTAATATCGGCTCCGAGCGCTTGGAGTTTCTATGGAAGAATCGTGAGAAAGTTGACGACGCTTGAATATTGGTCGCTCAAGTTGTTCCGGATTATCAAGTTCCAGACCGCGCACGTGGATCTCGCCGCAGACGAAGACTCGGTCTTGGATGGGGTGGGTTTGGACGGGTCTGTGGTATGGACGCCGGGACACACTAAAGGATCGGTTACGCTCTTTCTCAACCAGCCGAGCGTGGCTATCGTCGGTGATCTCTTGCGGTCTCGTCGGGGCCGGCTTGTGGAGCCGTTGCTGATGGAGAGTATTCCTCAGACCCAGGCGAGTGTAAGGCGGGTTTTGGACTTGGGTCCAGAGCTCATCTGTCCAGGACACGGTAAGCCTCTGCCCGCATCGAGGGTAAAGATCCAGAAGAGAGTGGTGAAGCCTGTGGTTGCGGCGAAGAAAGAGGAAGAGGAGGAGGATTTGGAGGAGTTAACGTCTGGCCTTTTCTAGTCTCTTCTCTACATCGTCCCAGTTGACAATGTTCCACCAAGCGTCCACGTAGGCGGCACGGTCGTTCTTGTATTGTAGGTAGTAGGCGTGTTCCCAGACGTCGAGGACGAGAAGCGGGACTACTCCTTGGACGGTCAGGTCGTTGTGTTTCTCGGCTTGGAGCGTGATTAGTTGTTGTGTCCATGGTTCGTAGGCTAGAATAGCCCAGCCGCTTCCTTCGACTTGTTTGGCTGCTGTGCTGAACTGTTCTTTGAACGAGTCGAACTTGCCAAAGTCGGTGTTGATCTGGTCGGCTACTTTTCCGCCGGGTTTTCCTCCGCCGTTCGGTTTCATGTTAGGCCAGAAGGTGCTGTGCATTGTGTGGCCGCTGCCGTGGAAGGCGAGGTCTCGTTCGACTCCCTTGACGTCGACGCCGGCGAAGCCTGTCTCTCGGGCCTTCTGGAGCTTGTCTAGAGCGGCGTTTGCGCCGTTCACGTATGCGAGGTGGTGTTTGTCGTGGTGTAACCGCATTATCTCCTCGGATATGGTCGGGACAAGCGCGTTGTACGCGTAAGGAAGATCAGGCAGCTTGTATCTGTGATGAGGCATGAGGCCTCGGCTGTTGTAGTGTTGATAAAAAACTATGCTCAAAGTGCTTGAAGCTCGGGGAAACCACTCATGCCACGTAAAACCGCCAAAGAATACCCCGCTTTTTTGATGGGATGATTTTCTGTCTGGAACGCATTCCAGGTGAGATTGCTGATTCAGGGCACATTCTATGCTTAGATGGGGAGGCGAAACTTACCAATATTTTAGCAAATCACGAACGATTCTCAGAGGAGAGTTTAGAGCCGGTCCCAGATCGCCGAACAGGGTTCATTCCGGGCCAATCTGGAAACAAGTTGACCTCCCCAACGCCGGAACCGCGACGCGGGACTCGGTCGCTAAGACCCCCTATTTTTTCCTGGAACATTTCCTGTCTGGCAGCGATAATGGGTGAGACATGTTGATCAGGGCGCAATCCAGGCTGGAATGGAACTGGAAAGATGACGACATTTCCGAACAAATTTGGGGAGAGTCGCTAGAGGGTTCCCAGAATCGAGGTCGAAGCTTGAAATGGGCGAGTTCTTCTCATCACGAACCCAAGATCCCTGCCGCCACGTAGAAGTCGCTAGCCAAGATGGCTAGACGGAAGCCGGAAACCAGTATAGGATGCCTGTCTCACCTATCGAGAGTGAACAAATATGGAAGTAACAAGATACCCAGACCAATTCGCCGACTTCCTAGTGTTCCTATGCGAGAAATACCATGTGGAGAGGAACGGATTATTTGTCGAGTACAGTTCCAGCCCGCCTCCCCCGCTCAAGGGTACAAGGGCAGGCTACTACGAGGGACTACTCTCCTTCCGCGAAAAAGACGGTAATACCGAGTTCCTAATCACCGTCTTCCAGATTTCACGCGAGCCTCTTCTGACTCTCGCTCACGAATTCGGCCATTTGGTTAGGAACTTGAATTCTGGAGACTTTAACAGGCATATGCGTCCGCCGGACGACGAGGCTGAAAGAGGGCTTGACGACCAGGCCCTGAAAGACCTAGCCGAGTTCCAAAGACTTGATCACCGCTAATCCTCTGGCCATCATAGAATCGCAATTCGAATCTTTCTTCGGACCAGAACCCCTTGAGTCAGAAGGATATTTGGATTGAAGGTTTCGAATCTCGGGGGAAACGGTTAGACTCAGAGACCGTTAGTACTTAGCCTCCCACAGAGTGATTCTCGTCGGCCTGCCCCGATTCGGAGCAGAAGAAAGCTAGCCAGAAACACAGCCTGTCCTTCCGGGCGAGGCTTTTTTATGAAATAGGGCTTTAGCCGCGCAGGACTTTGGTTCTCTCCACGCCAGTAGGCGTCATAGTTATCGGAGTCTTTATCGGCACCTACATTCTCATTCTCTCGGACAAGTTCCACAAACCCTCCGCAGCGGTTCTCGGCGCGACCCTGATGGTAGGAACCGGCGTTCTCACTGAATCGGACTTGGCCTCAGCGATCAATTGGCAAGCTCTTGGTGTCCTGCTCGGGATGTTCATCATCGCCTCATCTCTCCGCGAAGCAGGATTCTTCGAATGGGTGGGACTCCACCTCGCCCGGTCAGTTGACGCCCATCCTATCCGGATGTACATTCTCCTGCCCCTCATGACCGCGGGACTGGCCTCTCTGCTAGACATCGTGACCGTTGCGCTCTTCATCGTTCCACTCACTGTCGAGGTGTTTGAAGGACTGGAGATCGACCCGGTCCCATTCGTCATTGCCGAGGTTCTCGCCGCAAACATAGGCGGCATAGCGACCATGGTAGGGGATCCAACAAACATCATTATCGGGTCCTCTCTAGGACTTACCTTCAACCAGTTTCTCCAGAACACAGCGCCTATCGCTCTAGCTGCCATTGCGGTGAATAGTGTCCTACTCTACTTGAAGAACCGGAATTTTCTCCATCGGGATGCGATGACGCGTCATCGGCAGAGACCAGTTCTCGATTTGCGAAGCCCATCAGAGGCTGTGAAGGACCGTGGACTGCTGCGGGTCAGCCTCGTATCGCTGTTACTAGCGGTCAGCTTCCTTGTCGTCCACACTTTTCTCGGGGTCTCAGCTGCTCTCGCAACTCTTCTCCCCGCATTTCTGATACTGGTCTATGAGTCCTCACGGTCGAACGAGGTCCAACACGTTCTCGCTCGGATAGACTGGCAGATCTTCTTCTTTTTTGGGGGACTCTTCATACTAGTCGCCGCTCTCGGAAAAACCGGAGTTCTCTCAATGCTCGGAAGCGAAATGATCCAGATATCAGGAGGAAACCTAGCGCTTTCCGTGACCCTCGTTCTCTGGGTCACCGCATTGATTTCACAGCTTGTGGACAACGTGCCATTAGCAACGGTCTTTATTCCCGTCATTGCGGCCATGGCTAGCACGCCCGGCGTACCAGTCGCTCCATTGGCATGGGCCCTTGCTGTCGGAACAGGAATAGGAGGAATGGCCACACCCCTGGGTACGGCTTCCAACCTTGTCGCGCTGAACATTCTAAACAAACCGAAACAACGGTTGAGCTTCGCCCGTTTCGCAAAGAGATCCATACCATTGACAATAATCAACCTAGCTATTGCGAATCTGATACTACTACTTCGTCTCTAAGACGATTAGGACGAAAGTAGCGTCAAGATAAGAGATACAGCACTCTTTTCTACGCCTTCCAGGCTGAACTGTCAGATTCGTTAGAACTTTCGGTTTCGCTTTCCCCCTAGAGAATGAACGCTATGAACCAAGTGATCCGTCGAGTCAAGGGCTTCTTCCAGTTGGGCGAGAGAGACGCTTTCACTCGAATCGATGAGCTCGCCAGTCTAGGCGAGGAATCGCTTCACCTGCTGATCAAGATACTTACTAACTCGCCTAACGGGCTCTCGGACGTTGAAACGTGCACGAACAGGATTAGTCTGTTGGAGAAACAGGGCGACAAGATAGTTCAGTCGCTCGAGGAAATGTTCGGGAAAGGGTCCATATCCGCGATTCTCATGAGAGAGTTTGAGAGACTTTCTGACTCTGTCGACGGTGTTCTTGATAGAGCTCACGCCTTGTCACGGCAGATCAGAAGGGTCACCAAGAGGCCCTTGCGCGAGGCCAAAGAATTCGACGCGATCATTCGCAAAGACCAGGTTCGTCTGATAGAGATCGGACTCGTCCAGCTCCAAGCTCTCCGGAAGCTCTTCCACATTGCGGGCTCAGACATGAAACAATCACTAGAACTCGCGAAAAAGATTGAACTGCTCGAAGAACAAGGAGACGATATCAAGGACAACATGCTTGATGAGATCTATGGATCATGGGAGGTTCTCGACTACGCCTCCTTCCACAACTACATCGAAACCACAATCGAGGCTGACGACATCCTTGACCGCTGCGAGGACGCGTCGGACCTGGTGATCGTGATAATGAAGGGTCTCGGCGCTTAGGAAAACAAGGCTTGAACACTTCCCTAGACACTCTATCGCTTGTCTTGGCTGGGCTCTCAGGAGCAGTTGTAAGCGGCAACAACATCTCTGCATGTTGCGGGACGATCATCGGTAGTAGAATGGTTAGCAGACGGTCGGGAATCCTGATCGCGGTCGCAGGATACCTGCTCGGTCTGTCGATCGAGGGGCCTAAACTCTTCAGAGTTAGACAAGCCTTCCTCCCAAACGAAACCAGCACAGAGATCTTCTCAATACTCCTGGCTACAC
>WNGN01005015.1_pt1 | contig 13976 bp, 11 predicted proteins | sample 5400561 | NCBI WGS metagenome assembly WNGN01 (sample SAMN13153379, study PRJNA577476) | soil metagenome | isolation source: 115 cm soil or saprolite under Garry oak tree replicate 2 | place: USA:California | collected 2016-06-15
AGCGCCGTGCGCACGCCGGCCATGTGGCGCGCCGCGCCAGCGAGGCGCTCGGTCGCGGGCCCCTCGCCGCCCAGCGCGGCGCGTAGCATGTCGAGCCTGCCCTCGGCGAGCGCGCAGGCAGCCCGCAGAGGCGTGGCGCCGTGCGCGTGGCGCCCTAGCGTCGCGAGCGCATCGTCCAACACGCCCGCCGTGTCAGCGACGCCCGCGCCGATTCGATCGTCGTCAGCCCTACCCGAGGCGAGCTCGCGCAGTCCGGCAGAGAGCGTCATGAGCACACCGGCGAGATTGCCGCTGTCCACGGTCGATACGTAGCGCGGCACAAGCGGCGCGAGGCTTTCCGTGTCGTACCAGTTCAGCAAGTGTCCTTCGTAACGCTCGAACGCCTCGACGATCGCGAGCGTGTTCTCGATCCGGTCGGTGAGGAAGGCGGTTCCGATGTAGCCGAGGTCGTGCGCGGCGAGTGTCGAGAGCAGGCCCATGCTGATGTTGGTCGGCGAGGTGCGGTGCGCGATGCGCAGATCTGGGATCTCCTGCACGTTGTCGGGTGGCGGCCAGTGATCGTGCGCCGTGGTGAATCGCTCGAAGTAGTGCCAGGTCCGGCGCGCGATGCGGCGCAACTGTTCCGTGTCTTCCGCGCCGAGCGCCAAGCGCCGCGGGACCACCGGCCGGCTGAGCCACCACGCGACCAGCGGCGAAGCGAGCCAGGCCGCCAGGAACGGCAACGCCAGCGGCAGCGCGGTGGCCCGGAGCGGCACCACTCCGAGCAGCAAAACGAGGGCAGCCGCGGGGCCCGCCCACATCTCGGCGATGAAGACGCGTGGGCCCTGGCGCGCGAGCAGCCCGGCGGCGCGCGCCGCGGTCGTGGCGGCGGTCTCCCATTCGAGCAGCCGGCGCTGCGTGATCACCATCCGGACGAGGGACAGGGCGATGGCGTGCACCATCTCGAATGCGTGATAGGGGAGCAAAACGATCTGGAGCAGCACCTGAGCGCCGGCGGTCTGCAGCTCCGCCCATACGTCGTGCAGGAACACGCCGAGCGGCTGCAGGGGACGCGGGCCGCCGGCGAAGTGCACCAGGGGCGGGGCCAACGGAAACCCGAGCACTGCGAGCGTCGCCACGGTCCAGGCGAGCGGCGAGCCCGGGAGCCAGGTCCACGCCGAGGCCAGCATCGCGACAAGCGCCGGTGCGAGCAGGCTGCGGCGCAGATTGTCGAGGACCTTCCAGCGGCTGATGAGGGGCAGCTGGGTGCGTTCGAGGCCGTGCCGCGTCGGCGTCACCGGGAGCAGGCAGAACAGGATCTGCCAGTCGCCGCGCACCCAACGGTGCTGACGCCGAGCGTGGGTGAGCACGCTCGAGGGGAAGTCGTCCACCACCTCGATATCTGCGATCAGCGCGCAGCGCGCGAACAGGCCCTCGAACAGGTCATGCGAGAGCATGGCGTTCTCCGCCACGCGACCCTCGAGCGCGGCCGAGAAGGCATCCACGTCATACAGCCCCTTGCCGGTGAAGATGCCTTCAGCGAAAAGGTCCTGATACGTGTCTGAAACCGCGGTCGTGTAGGGATCGATGCCGGTGTGCCCGGCGTAGGCGCGGGCGAAGAGCGAGCCGGCTGCGCTCGCCATCGTGACGCTGACCCTGGGTTGGAGGATCCCGTAGCCCTCGACGACGCGCCGGAGCGCGCGGTCAAAGCGCGGGCGATTGAGCGGGTGCTCGATCACGCCGATTAGCTGCCGTGCCGCATCGCGCGGCAGGCGGGTGTCACTGTCGAGCGTGATGCAGTAGCGGACGCGCGGCAGGATCTCGGGATCGCCCACCCTCACTGTGAAACTCGTGTCGGTGGCGCCCCGCAGCAGCCGGTTGAACTCCTCGATCTTACCGCGCTTGCGCTCCCAGCCCATCCAGACGCCCTCGCTGCCGTTCCACTGGCGCGCCCGGTGGCTCGACAAGAGCCCGCGCTCCCTCGACCGAGGAGACGAGGGTGGGAACAATGACCATGGTCCGAGCGTGTTCGGGCACGCCGCGGCGCAAGTCGAGGCGCGGCAGCTGCCACGGCCTCGCGATCCGGTGGACCACCCGGTGCATGAACGCTACCGCGAATTCGCTTGCGGGAATGAGCGCGAGCGCGCCGACCCAGATCCACATCCACTGCGGTGCCTGCGCCGCCCGCGCCGCCGCCACCGCGGTCGCCACCCCGATCCCCGTGAGCGCGACAAGAGAGCCGAGGTAGATGGGCGTGGCGTGCTCAAACACCAGGCGCTTCAGGCGGCGCCGTAGTGCGGGGTGGTGGGCGACGTCGCTCTCCAGCTCGCGGCGGCCGCGTCCGATGAGGTGGTAGCCTACGTGTGCGGCTCTGGAATCGGTGCCCAACTTTTCCGCCGCCTGGCGGGCGCTTTCGATGGCGCGCAGCGCGACCCTCACTTGGGCCTCGCCGGTCGGGTCTGCCAGCGCCTCGACCGCGTGGCGGTAGCGATCGCGGCTGTTGAACTCCATCCGGCCGTAGACGCCTTGTGGATCGCGCTGGAGGATCTGTTCGATCAGGCTGACGCCCTCGACATACTCGTTCCAATCGAGCGTGGCACACAGCCTGAGGCTGGTGATGGAGTTGCCCATCGAGAGGTGGTTCATCGCCTGTCGCTGATGCTCGGCGCGCACGGCGTCCTCCACCGTCGCGCTGGCGGCATCCAGCCGCACCTCCAGCTGTTTCCTGAGCCCGGCGGCGCCGGCGCCGTACTCGCGCATACGCTGCAACAGTTGGTCCACGAACGCTACATGGAGGACCTCCGGAAGGAGGGGCAGGCGGCCGCTTTCCCGTGCGCTCTCGAACTCGGCGAAACATCGATCCGCCTCGAGGCGGCCCGCGCGGCTGTCGATCAATTCCTCGGAGAGCCGGTGCAGGTGCTCGATCAGGGCGAGCTTGAGCATGCTGGGCCACGCCCATAGCTCGCCAATCGTGAGGGGTGCGACGGTTTGATAGGCGTAGATGAACCGGTTTAGCCGGCGAGCGTCGAGTCGTGCGTCGCTGTAGCGGAGCAGCTCCACCGCCATGGCGTATACGCGAGCGGTTCCGGCGAGCTCGCGCGTGGCGAGCTTCGGAAGCTCGAGGTAGTACCGAGTCGGAAGGTGATGGCGTATCTCGCGTATCTCGCCTTCGACCAGGTGAAAGTTGTCGAGCAACCACTCTGCAGCGGGCGCGATCGGTTCGCCACGCCGCACGTCGCCGGCCAGAATGTGATACGCGTGACGGAGCACGCGCGTATCGTCGGACAGGCGGCGCAGCAGCCGAGGGGGGCCACGCCGCGGGTTTCGCGAGAGCGTGAATCCGGCCGCCAGCGCCCGGGCGCGTTCTTCCAGGCGCTCGACGCCGAGGAGTTCGCCGTGCAGGGGGCTGGAGTCAAGGCCGATCAGCGAATGCTGGGCCGCGGCCGCATGGGGAGCGGCGCGGGACGGCGTGTCGTGAGTGCCTCGCAAAGGCGTGTAGTCCTTTCGGAAAGGACCGCGGGGAGCCCGCGGCCCCGATCAGGGCGACCAAGTCATAGTAGCAGGGATGGGGCAGTTGGACCTTCGGTGGCGACCAGCGGCCGGGATTTGCCTCTCGCCCCATGATAGGATCGGCCCCATGAACGACGTTGAAGAAGCACCGCGGCGCGGCGGCGGCGGGGGCATAGTCCTGCTCGCTTTGGGCGTGGCCCTGGCCGGCTGGTTCGTCTCCAGCGGCCTGACCGGCATCCGCACCGCCGATCGTTTCGTGACGGTGAAGGGGGTCTCCGAGCGCCAGGTGAAGGCCGACCTCGCCCTCTGGCCGATCCAGCTCGCCGTGACCGACGACAACGTCGCCATCGCCCAGAGCCGGGTCAACCAGAACGTCTCGAAGGTGATCGCCTTTCTCAAGGCGAACGGGATCGACTCGACCGAGATCGAGCTTCAGGGCCTTCGCGTCACGGACGTATTGGCGAACGCGTACAACCAGCAGAATCGGGCCGGGAACCGGTTCATCATCAAGCAGACGGTGATGGTCCGGTCCGACACCCCGGACCGGGTGCGCGCGACGAGCCAGAAGGTGGGGGAGCTGGTGAACACGGGCGTCGTTCTCTCCTCGGGGCCGGAGTGGGGCCCGGGCGGGCCGACGTACGTGTTCCGGCGTCTCAACGATCTCAAGCCGAGCATGATCGCCGAGGCGACGGCCGAGGCACGGAAGGCGGCCGAGCAGTTCGCCAAGGATTCGAAGAGCAAGCTGGGTGGGATCCACACCGCGAACCAAGGCGTCTTCGTGATCTTGCCGCGCGACGCGACCGCCACGGAGCAAGGCCCGGGAATGAACGAGCAATCTCAGATCTTGAAGACCGTCCGGGTCGTGACGACCGTGGAGTACCTGCTCCGCAACTGAGCCGAGGAGCCCCGCCCGCGTGACTTCGGTGATCCTGGACCGACTCCAGTCCGCGCTCGCCAATCGCTACGAGCTCAAGCGCGAGCTCGCCCGCGGGGGAATGGGGCAGGTCTTCGAGGCGCGGGACTTGAAGCACGGCCGCCCCGTCGCCATCAAGGTGCTGGACCCGGAGCTCGCCGCGTCGATCGGGCCGGCGCGGTTTCGCGCCGAGATCGAAACCGCCGCCCGGCTCTCCCATCCGCACATCGTTCCGCTGTTCGATTCGGGAGAAGCGGAAGGGCTCTTCTACTTCGTCATGCCGCTCATCGCCGGCGAGTCGCTCCGCCAGCGCCTGACCCGCGAGCGCCAGCTTCCCGTGGACGACGCCCTCCGCATCGCGCGCGAGGCGGCCGACGCGCTCCAGTACGCGCACGAGCAGGGGCTGGTCCACCGGGACGTGAAGCCGGAGAACATCCTGCTCGCGGGAGGACACGCCCTGGTACTCTACTTCGGCATCGCGCGATCGAGAGAGTCGGGCGAAGGTGCCTCGACCCGGACGGTCTCGCCGATCGGAACCCCCGCGTACATGAGCCCGGAACAGATCGCCGGCGCGGACCTCGACGGGCGGTGCGACCAGTACGCCCTCGCGTGCGTGGTCTACGAAATGCTGGCGGGGCAGCCCCCGTTCACGGGACCGAGCCCCGACAACGTCCTCTCGCTCCACCGCTCGGCGGAGCCGAGGTCCGTCGACACCATGCGGTCGGCGGCGCCTGAGCCCGTCGCCGCGGCCCTTTCGCGCGCGTTGGCGAAGGCCCCCGCCGACCGGTACCGGACCCTCTCCGATTTCGCGGCCGCGCTGTCGACGGTGCCCACCCCGACGGCGCCCGGCGGAGGCGCGGCCAAACCGGGCGGAGCCGGCCGCGTCATGCTCGCGGTGCTCCCGCTGGAGAATCTGAGCGCCGACCCGGAGCAGGAGTACTTCGTCGACGGAATGACCGACGAGCTGATCTCGCATTTGAGCCGCATCCAACCGAAGCGGCTCGGCGTGATCGCCCGCACCTCGGCCCTACGCTATAAGAAAACGGGGAAGAGCATCGAGGAGATCGGCCGCGAGCTGGGTGTCGAATTCGTATTGGAAGGGAGCGTGCGCCGCGCCGGGGATCGAATTCGAATCACGACGCAGCTGATCCAGGTGTCGGACCAGAGCAACCTGTGGGCTCAGACCCACGATCGCCGCTTGGCGGACATCTTCGAGCTGCAGGACGAAGTCGCGACCACGATCGCCAAGGCGCTCGAGATGGAGCTGGTCACTTCCAGAATCCGCCCCGACGCGGGGTCTGAAGTCACGAGGAGCGCCGCCTACGAGGCATACCTGAAGGGCCGCTTCCACTGGAACAAGAGAACGCCCGAGGGCATCCGGCAGGGGATCGAGTGGTTCGAGAGAGCGGTCCAGGCGGATCCGCAATTCGCGCGCGCCTACTCCGGCCTCTCCGACGTCTACAACATCACGATCACCTACATGCTCATTCCCGCCGAGGAGGCCCTGGCCAAGTCGGAGAACGCGGCGCGGCGGGCGCTGGAGCTCGATCCCAAGCTGGTCGACGCCCACGCATCCCTGGCCAGCGTTCTGACCCACAAAGGGGAGCCGGAGGAGGCGAGGCTGATCTTCCGCAGGGCTCTCGAGCTGGACCCGAACTACGTTCCGGCCCTCTACTGGGGGGCGATGAATTTCATCACGCTCGGAGACTTCGAGGGAGCGATAGCCATGATCGCGCGGGCCGACGCGCTCGACCCGCTCTCCGTCACCGTGAAGATCGTCCAGGGGAACATTGAATTTTACGCGCGGCGATATGAGCAGGCGCTGCGGTTCTTCCGGGACGTCGTCGAGCTCGAGCCAAAGCTCTACTGGCCCTACCAGCGGGTGGCGATCTGCATGGCCGCCCAAGGGCGGCTCGAGGAAGCCCTCGCGGAGCTGGATCGCCATCCCCCCGATCTCGCCCGGAGCCTCGACGTGATCTCGGCGCGCGCTTACGTTCTGGGCAGGCTCGGCCGCCGGGACGAAGCGCTTGCCATGCTCCACCAGCTCGAGGCGCGGTCCAAGTCCGAGTACGTCTCCTGGGAGCGATTTGCCTACGCGTATCTCGGGCTCGATGACCGGACGTCGGTGCTGAAGGTCCTCAAGGGGGTCAAGGTGCCCGGCGTGCTCGGAAGGCTCTCGCTCCGCCATGAGTCGGCCTTCGACCCGGTCCGCGACGACGCGGGATTCGAGAAGCTGCTCCGCGTCTGACCGGGGGAGCGCGCCGCCACGCGTTGTTTTGCGATCCGCAACGGCGCTGTAACTCGCAAGCGACACCGATCCGCCCCGTGGTACCGGCCCGTTCACCTGACCCTGCCGGGACACCTTTTGAGAGCGCGGCCCCGCCCCCGAGCCCGACGCAATTGCTTGAAATTCACCCCCCTGCGACATCGAGCCCTCGATATTTCGTTGGTTGGCACGCCCTCTGAATGAGTTCAACCGGGGCAATGCTATGAAACAAAACGCTCGAGCCGAGCTGAGGGGCACCCTTTGCGTCATCCTCATCGGGCTCGCGGTGGCGGCGTGTCCAAACGACGCCCTCGCGATCGGCGGCGGCGTGGGCTTCGACTATATGGGTGGTCCTGGGGATCAGAGCACGCAGGACGCGCTGGGCTACCTCTCCACGAAATTGGGTAACGGCGATCTGACCCTGATCGGCGCGCGCTATGACAACACGGAGATCGGCGCCGGCACGCTCGGCGCCGTCGGCGTCGGGGTGTCCGTGCCGGGTTTGGCGGTCGTTCGCGTCTCGGGCGCCCGCACCATCGGCGACCAGGACTACCGGGCATGGCGGCTCCAGGCCGGGCCGGAGTTCGGCGTCGGGGGCGGCCGAACGCTCGGGATCTTCTACCTCCACCTCGAGGACAACGTCGCCTCGCTCTCGAACGGGGTCGTGACGGAGCTCGGCATCCCGATCTGCCCGGCGTTGGTGGGTGGGCTCGGGGCGTCGATCGCCTCGAAGGAAGGGGGGCGAACCGGCGCCCAGGGCTCGGCCAGCATGACCTGGGGTCCGGCGGAACGCGTGCAGCTCGTTGGAGAGATGAGCGTGGGCCAGAACGTCGTCGCCTTCTCCCAGAGCGGGTCTCCCTCCCAGGGCGGCGTGCTCGGGCGACTCCCGATCGTCGGTCATGACTCCTCGAAGAAGCAGGCCGGCGCGGTGAAGTCGGAGTACGGCGCTCAGGCGACCGCGCTCGTTGGGATCCGATTCCTGTTTCCGTAGCACAAAGTGGGGGTCAAGCAGCGCCTCTCGGGGCGCTAGAGAAAGGAGAGAAGCGTGAAGCGAATATGGATTCTCGTGTCGCTGTTGGTTGTGATGGTCTGGACGGTGGGCGGGGCGCTCGCTCAGTCCGATACGGCGCCCGGGCAGACCCCGGCCTCGCCCCAGACCCCGGCGTCGCAGGAGCCGCAGGCCGCGCCGCAGAGCACAACTCCCGCAACGCCCGACGCCGGAGTGAAGGCCGAAGCGGACGCTGGAGTGACGGTGATCATGGAGAAGGGGAAGAAGGTGCCGCCTCAGGAAGCGGAGGCCACCGAGAAGAGGCTTCGCGAGACGGTCAGGAAAGTCGAGGAGGAAGGCACGGCGAAGGGGGATCAGACGGTCGCCTCGCGCTTGGGGGCCGAGTTCGGAATGACCCCGGACGCGCTCGTCGCGGAGAAGGGGACGTACCAGACGGGCTGGGGTGAGCTCATGATCGCGCACACCATCCTCGCGAGCGCGAAGGGCGCGGTCACGCTGGATCAGCTCTTCGAGATGCGGCGAAATGGGCTCGGCTGGGGCCAGATCGGACACGGCCTCGATCTCAGGCTGGGCGGAATCGTGAGCGCCGTGAAGGCGGAGGGCCGGGTCGCGCTCGGCGTGGAGAAAGCCGACGGCCGGCCGGCGAAGATTCAGAGCGCCGCGGCTCGCGCTAACGCGGGCACAAAGGTCGGAGTCGGGGCGGGGCACAAGGGCGCCGGAGTCTCGACGGACGTTGGCGTCGGCACCGGTGCCGCGGTGAAGGGCCAGTCAGGGAAGTAGTCGGAGTGTGAGAGCGAGGGCCATCGGGCTCCGGCCCGGTGGCCCGCTATTATGACCGGTGTAGGACTGACTCCTACGGGCGATTGCTCATAAGCAGAAACAGGCTTGCCCTGCCGTGCCGATCCTCGATAAACTTATATATAGGCAGGTACCCAGCGTGGGGCCGGCTGGCTGGATGGAGGTTTAGACACATGATTCGAGCGCTCGTCGCAGACGACCACGCGGTGGTGCGCCGTGGGCTCCGGGAACTCTTGGCGGAATCACGAGAGGTGGGAGTTACCGGAGAGGCCGGAACCGCCCGCGAGGCACTCGAGCAGGTCCGCTCGGGAAAGTGGGACGTGCTCGTTCTGGACATCAATTTGCCTGACGCCAGCGGGTTGGACGTGCTCCGCGAGGTCAAGCAGATCGCCCCCCAGCTGCCCGTGCTGATCCTGACGATTTACGCCGAGGACCAATTCGCGGTGCGGGCGCTTCGATCGGGGGCCGCCGGGTACGTCACCAAACAGAGCGCCCCCGAGGAGCTGGTCGACGCGATCCGGAAGGTGGTGCGCGGCGGCCGTTACATCAGCCCCGCACTGGCCGAGAGGCTCGCGGTCCTGGCCGACCCCCAGGCGGAACGCCAGCCGCACGAGTCCCTCTCGGAGCGGGAGTTCCAGGTGTTCCGCACCCTGGCTTCGGGCAGGACCGTCTCTCAGGTGGCCGACCTGCTCCACCTCAGCGTGAAGACCATCAGCACCTACCGGGCGCGCGTGCTCGAGAAAATGGGCCTGCAGACGAACGCGGAGCTCACAGTCTACGCAGTGCGAAACGGCATCGTCGAGTAGCGCGCTTCCAGCCGAGCTATCCGCCGGGCAGGCAAATCCCCTCGTAGGACAAATCCCCACATCCGACGCCCCAAATTCCCACGCGAGAATCGGAGGCAGTCCGATGGTGGCCAAGGCCCGCCGAGGGTATTCTTAATTGTAAGAATGCGCTCACCATCCCGGGCGCATAGAACGGCGGCCATGGCAGGCGTTCCCCCTGGCGATTGGTCGCGCAAGAGGCCTCTCGGTTGGGATTTCCGACGCTTCACTGCATCATGCTCGACAGAGACCCCCACGTACCGTTGAAGTTTGGGGGCGTCGGAATCCCGCCGGAGGCCTCAAGTTTTTCCCGCCCAACGCACGACGCTCCGACAACACCTACCTGATCAGTTGGCTGGCGGGTGTGTGCTACCTTAGTTTGGATGGACACGAGGTCACGCGAGACTGATCCAGGGAGCATATCGCCGGGAACGACGGGCCTCGTGACCGGCGCCACCGGCTTCGTCGGAAGCCGCGTGGCCCGGCGGCTCGCCGCGCTCGGCTCACGGGTCCGCGCGATCGTTCGGCGCGCGGGATCGGGGCCGGATCTCGCCGGCGCCGGCATCGAGGAGATCGAAGGCGATTTCGCCGGCCGCGACGTCGCCCACCGCGCCGCTGCCGGCGCGGATCTCGTGGTGCATTGCGCCGCCACCTCGGGTCCCGACCTCGAGCCTGTCCGCCGCGTGAACGCCGAGGGCACGCGCGCCATGATCGAGGCGGCCCTCGCCGCCGGCTGTCGGCGCTACGTTCATATCTCCACCTGCTCGGTCTACCGCACGGACGGCCTCGCGCTGGTCAACGAGGAAGCGCCGCTCAAGGAGACGGGCGATCCCTACGGCGTCACGAAGGCCGAGGCCGACAAGATCGTCCTCGATGGGGCCGCCCGCGGGCTCCCGGCCGTGATCCTCCGCCCCGGAGCGATCCTGGGTGTCCACCCCACCTCGACCTGGGCGATCAAGATGCCTGCCCGCGTCCGCGACCGTCAAATCAAGCTCACCATCGACGGCAGGAACACGGTGCCGTACGTCCACGTCGAGGACTTGGTCGACGCGGTGCTCCTGGCGCTCGGGAGCGAGCGGGCTGCCGGCCGGGTCTACAACGCCGTCGACGGGCACATGACCTGGAAGGACTATACGGACGAGATACGCGGCTGGTTCGGAACGCCGCCCCTGGAGGTTGTTCCCAAGGACCAGGTGCCGGACGGCGGAAACTGGACAGGCAACTTCGACGCGACCCGGATCCGCGCCGAGCTCAACTACGCGCCCCGGCGCACCTACGCGGAGGGAATGGCCGAGGCCGGCCGCCACTGGAGGCAGGAGCTTGAAGCGCCCCGATCCGTCTGAATACGCGGCGTATTACGGCAAGTACATCGAGAAGGTTCCGGATGGACCGATCGTGGACATTCTTCGCGCGCAGATCCGGGGCACTCTGGAGCTCCTGCGCTCCGTGCCTGAGTCGAAGGGCGACCACACCTACGCTGTCTTCGGGTACCGGGCGCTTCGGTTCGGCCGCAGCGACGCCACACAGCTACCGGGCTTCGAGCAGGACGATTACGTGCGGGCTGCGGGATTTTCTGCGCGCTCGATGCGACACCTCGCGGACGAGCTGGAAACGGTCCGCCGGGGGACGGTGCTCCTCTACGAGGGCTTCGGCGAGGGGGACTGGTCGCGGAAGGGGATTGCTTCCTCGAACCCGGTGAGCGTGCGCGGCCTCGCCTACATCATCGCGGGCCACGAGCTCCACCACGTCAAGATCCTCAAGGAGCAATACCTGCGCTGAGACACCGCCCGGTTGGCTCCGCCGCCGGGGCCATACCTGCCGCCCCGCTACTCCCGCCCCGCTACTCCCGCCCCGAGAACAGCGTCGCCGCGACCCCGCTCAAGACGAGCGCCCCGCCCAAATACGTGATCGGCGCCGGCGATTCGCCCCGCACGATCGCGCCGACGATCACCGCGATCACCGGGATGATGAGCGCCGCCACGGCCACCCTCGTCACCTTCCACTGGCCGACGAGCCAAGCGTAGAGGACGTAGGCGCCCAGGTTACCGACGATCGCCAGATAGACGAGCATGAGGCTCCCCAGGAAGCAGATCACGGCTCCGATGGAGGCGCCCACGGCGTTCACGACGAACGCCGAGTGCGGCGGCACCTTTTTGAGGATGACGCCCGCGAGTGCGGCACACGTGGCGCCGCTGAAGACGCCGAGGAGGGCCGGGGCGGGGGCTCCCAGCTTGAGCTCGCCGGAGAAGATCAAAGCGACCCCCGCCAATCCCACCAGGGCGGCGAGCATGCGCCTTCGATCCAGCGCGTGGACGCCGAGCATCGCCGCGAAGATTCCCGTCGTGAGCGGGGTCGTCGCGTAGAGCGTCGCGGCGATTCCGCTCGGCACCGTCTGTTCGCCCCAGTAGAGCAGGCCGAAATTCACGCCCAGATTGAGAAACCCGAAGAGGGCGATTCCCCGCAGCGCCGCCCCGCGCGGCCAATGCGCCCGCGTGAGCGCGACGACCAGCGTGTTCAGGGCGGCCGCCAGAATCAGCCGGATCGTCGCGCCCCAGAGGGGCGGGACCGCTTCGTTCCCGATCCGGATCGCCAGGAACGTGGTGCCCCAGATCAAGCACATGCCCGCGAAGGCGGCGTATCGGGAGGGTTTGCGGATCTCGGAGGGTGGCGGGGCGTCCATCGATCGCGGGATCCTGACACATCCGTGCGTCAAAGCGAAGGGGCGCCCCGTCGTGGAGCGCCCCTTGAAGTCTTGAACTCGCCGCGCGGGCTGCGTCGTCCGCGCTAGGGCCTGAGTGAGACCTGTGATCCCTTGTTGTCGTACAGGTTGAGGCGTGGCCCCTTGTCATCCGTGATCATGAGCTGGGCGCGCGGGCTCTCGGCCGAGTCGAGGAGATCGAGAGCGGGTCCGTCCTTGTCCACGCCGAGGTTCACTCGAAGCTTTCCGTCCTTGTCGAGGAGCGTGAGGGCGGGGCCCTCATCTCCGACAGCCAGAATCATCCGCGCCTTCCCCTGCGCGTCGCGGACGATGAAGAGCTCCGCTTCGAGCGTCTTGCTCGGCGGTGCGGCGAGGCCGAGAAACAGCGCGCCGACCACACCGAGTAGCGCGATCGAGCCGCCGATCTTGAGGCTCCGATTCTCGCGCTCCACCTTTTCGAGCCGGGTCAACAACGAATCATCGATTTGATTCTCCGACGACATGCACCCCCCTTACACGTGAATGTGAATGTCTCGCTCAGCGGAATAACATTCATATATCGGCAAAAGGGGACGGAAGGTTTAGCCCGGATCGACGCGGGCGGCGATTTGATCGCACGGCAAAGCGCATTGATGCGATTCGCTAAAGCGCTCGCGCGGGCTGGACGATCGCCGCGACTTCAATCGTGCGGCACGAAGAATCGCCGATCGCGTTTTCAGTCCGTGGCGTTTTGATCGATCCGCCGATGCGCGTGGATCGCGATGCCTGCGCCGCCAACCGTCGCCGCGATGCGAAACGAGACGCGAGCGCGCGTCGCGAGCGCGCGCGGCGCCGCGCCCGCGCTCTCCTCGGCGAAGAGAATGCGCCCCGCTATTTTCGGTCGAGGGGGCGGGCACGGCGGGGCTGGGGAGAGGGGGATTGGAGGGCGGACAAATACTGCACAACTTGTTAATTTATTGCAACTTACATCCTAAAGTCGCGCCCGTCGGATGCCGATGAATACCACGGACAAAACTGCCCGTGGGAGGTGGGATGGCTAAGTCGGCTCGGCGCTATTTTCAGATCGTTTTGTTTCGAGTCGGCCTCGCGGTCATGGCGCTCCTCACCGCGGCCTGGGCCGGACATCAGCTTCGAGAAGATGGTCCGGTCTGGCTCATCGCCTCCATCTTCGCGGCGAGCGCTTCGGTTTGTCTCATCTGGCCCCTGGTCGTGCCCGCAGAGAACGGCACGATGTGCGTCTACTCGGTCGGGCCCGCGTTCTTCCTCGCCGGCATGTTCCTTCTCCCGCCCGGGCTCCTCGTGCTCGCGATCGGGTTCGCGATCGCGCTCTCGGGAATCGTGTACGGCACCCGCGCCTACCGGACGGTATTCCAGCTCTCCGCGTCGATCCTGGCGTTCGGCGGCTTCGCGCTCTTCTTCCACCTCGGTCCGCAGCCCGCCGATTTCATGTTTCATCCGGCCCCACGCGCTGGCCTGGAGCTCTTGATCGCGGCGGCCGCCCTCATCGCGCTGCTCATCATCCGGAGCGTTGCCCTTCGCGTCGAGCACGGCGATCACGCGCCCCACTGGGGGGCGTTCCAGAAGACCGCGATCATCGAGGCTGTTCTCTGCCTCGCGTTCTCCCTGACGATCACCGTGCTCGCGCGCATCCATCTCGCCCTACTGTCGATCGTCTACGTCGAGATCGGAGCGGTCTGGTGGTTCCTCCACCGGTACCACGAGTACGCGAGCCGGGCGAAGGGCGGGAAATGGGTGCCGTCGGTGAGTCCCGTTTGGGGCCGATTCGACAAGTCGCCCCGCATGCCGGGCCAGGCCAAGCAAGAAGAGTGGGCGAGCGCGCGGGCCCGCAAAGTCGCTAGCGGCGTTTCCCGGCGGGGTCTGCTATGACGATCCCGGCGGGGTGCGATCCGCCGTAGCGGCCCGCGACGTACTCCTCTACCAGGGCGAGGAAATCTTCCGCGATCCGCGGGCCCTGAAGC
>WNGN01005532.1_pt1 | contig 13974 bp, 14 predicted proteins | sample 5400561 | NCBI WGS metagenome assembly WNGN01 (sample SAMN13153379, study PRJNA577476) | soil metagenome | isolation source: 115 cm soil or saprolite under Garry oak tree replicate 2 | place: USA:California | collected 2016-06-15
GTTCATATGAACCTTGACTCGCGATTTTCACCCGGCACGCGTCACGCCGATTATCTCCTTCGTCGGGAACCGTCCTGCGGTCGACTACGGGATCCGATGAAGACCGAGGACCTCGAGGTCTCGGTCGAATCCAAACGCAGTATTGATCGACTCCTGCTCCATGAGCACCTTCGTCGTGCAATCCGTATACGAGATCCCCGACAGAGCGTAGCGACGAAACTCCCGATCGACAAAGGGCTCAATTTCCTCGGATACATGAAGCACGCGGACATTTGGGGACTCCCTTATCCAGGTCAGGACGGCGAGTGCCGTGCGCGCGCCGGCCCGGTAAAGCAGAAACGTCAACGTCTCGTCAACCACGAAGTTCGAAGTGTACAGGAGGCGATAGGGTAGCTTCCTTTGCGAAAGCCCGTGAAATACCTGCTTGGCGGCTGCGTGGTTCTTGTCGTTCTTTATCGCCCTGGCGATGAGGCACCGGAATCGAGAAATAACTTCATCGTTTTTTGCCGTTCAGAGTCTCGTCTACCTTCGACGAATCGGTCGCGTTCTTTGTCTCGAATGTCTTCGAGAGGTCGAAGAGGGGATCCCAAGAGAGGTCCCCTTCCATCGCGGCCCATCGACGAAGCGCCTCCCGGGTGGCCTCCTTGAGCGTGATTCCCTTGGCCTTTGCTGTCTTGACCACGAAGTCGTACAAGGCTGAATCCACCTCGGTCTGGATAATCCTCTTCGGAATGGTCACGAACATGCGATCTCTGAATGTCGATTTACATCTCCCGATTAGATGTAGCGAAAAACACCGACGGGGTCGATCGGGGTGGGCACCAAGGAGCTCGAGGCGAATCACAGGGTCGCCTTGTCGAACGTCCCGGGGTCCGCGCCGAGCGGCTTCGTCGCGTCGATCCCCATCTTCGACGTGAAGCCGTCCCTCGCGGACGGATCGATCGAGGAGCCGCGGACGTCATGGAGGACGACGAGGCCACGGTCCGCTTGGAATCGCGTCGCGATCGCCCACTCGACGTCGCGGTCGTCGAAGACGTCGATGTCCTCGTCGACGATCACGACCTGCTTCATCGAGGTGTGCGCGCCGAACGCCGCCATGATCGCGTTCTTCCCGTCTCCCTGGTGCTGCTTCCGGATCGCCACGACGCCGTGGAGCCAGGCGCAACCGCCTTCCGTGAGGCGGACCGCCTTCACGTGCGGCACCGCACGGCTGACCGCCTGGTAGATGACGGGTTCGCGAGGCATCCCCATGAACATGAAATGCTCATCGAGGCCGCCGACGATGATGTGGAAGATCGGTCGGTCGCGGCGGTAAATCCGGTCGACGACGAGCACGGGCTCCTTCCGGACCCGGTCGTACGTCCGGACCGCATCGACGCACGGTCCTTCGTCGTGCACCTCATTGATGAGACGGCCCTCGAGCACGTACTCGGCCTCGGCGGGCACCGTCAGGCCGTTCTTGATCCGAACCAGGTCGACGGGCTTGCCGAGGCACGATTGCGTGAGCGCGGAGGCGATCCGACCTTCATCGACCCCGTACTCGACGGACGTCCCGCCGGCAAGCAGGTTCCACGGATCGAGTCCGATGCAGACGGCGACCTTGAGCTCGCCCCCGGCCTGCATCGCCTCGGTGTACATGTGACGCAGGTGACGGGGGACGATGCGGCACGCGCCCCGATCCGCGCCCAAGATGAGGATCCGATGGAACGAGAGGTTCCGCACGCCCTGCCACTCGGCGACCCAGACGCCCGCGGTGATGTAACGGCCCGCGTCCCTCGGGAAGAGCTTGGGGATCGGGAGCTCCCGGAGGTCGACGTCCGTCGTCTCGTGACGCAGGAAGTCCGCGCGGTCCACGACGCGCGCGTCTTTCGGATGCGTCTGCGCGTCCATGAGCTTCGGGAGGAGATCCGCGTTCGGAACTCGGAGGGCGGTGGCCACGCGGTCTCGGGTGGACCAGAGATTTCCGACCGCCTCGCCGCCCTGCAGGCTCCGGAAGTGGACCGGCTGCCGCGGGTGTTGGAGCAGGAACCGGGTGGCCTCGAGGTCCGTCGCCACGGGCTCCTTGACTTCGACGACGTCGTTCGAAAAGGCCGCAAGCCATTCGCGAATCGCCATGGATCTCGCCGTCGCGACCGAAGGCGAGAGGTCTCCTTAGTCGTTGCGGGGACGCGCCTCCGAGGCGGTTCGCTTGCGGGTTGGGCTTACGGCGGCCGGATCGGCGGCGGGGAGTCGTCCGGTGGCTCGGGAGGCGGCGGCTCGAGCGGTTCCATCTCGCGCGGCGTCAGCAGCAGCCACGTCGCGACCAAGAGAGCGGCGACCGCGGCCGCGGCCAGACCGCCCGCGAGGAGCGCCGCGTCTAACGTGAATCCCCCGTTCGGCAGCCCCGTGGCGGAGAGGACCGTCATGCGGACGGTCAACGTGTTGTCGGCCACGTCTGTTTCCGCGGGCGCGACGGACCGGATGGTGACCTGCACCTCATGATCGCCGACTCCCGCAGCGATGAACGACAGCCCGGACACGATCGCGGACGTTCCCGGCTCCAACGGGGTCGAGAGCACGGTGGTTCCGATGGAAACGATCGTGCCGTTCGGCCGCACATCGGAGGCGTCGATGATGGCGGATTCCGCGGCGACCGTCCCTCGGTTCACGATCGTGATGGAAAGGCTCACGAGTTCGCCCTCGACCGGTTGCGCAGGGGACGTGTCCACGGATTGGGGCGCGAGGTCCGGCGCGCCCTCGGGCGGCGGCCCGGTGGCGGGCAGGACCGTCATCCCGATCATCAGCATGTTGTCTTCCACATCCGTCTCCGCGGGCGTCACGTTGCCAACGATGATTCGCAACGAGTGGTTCCCGACGCCCATGGCAACGAACGTCGGCGAGTAGACGACCACGGAAGCTTCCGGCGCGAGCGATGCCGAAAGAGACGTCGCCCCGATCGCGACGACCGTCCCGTTCGGACGCTGATCCGTCACGTCAATCGTGGCGGCCTCGGCGGTGGCGTTCCCGACGTTCGCGAGGGTGATCGACAGGATCGCGACCTGGCCCTCGACGGGTTGTGCCGGGATCGGGTACGCGGATTTCGGCGTGAGGTCCGGAGTGCCTCCGGTCGGCGGGGACCCCGACCGCACCTCGATCCGGACGGATGCGCTCCCCTCGTTCCCGCGCGCATCTTCGACGGTCACGCTCGCCCACTTCGGACCGACGAGCGAATACGCATGGCTCGCCATCGGCGAGGACTGCTCGCGCGTTCCGGTCCCGTCTCCGAAGTCGAACTCATACGACACGATCCGGCCCTTGCCCTCGTCGTGGCCGACGCTGGCCGAGGCGTCGAAGTGCACGATCTGGCCGACGACCGGCGTGATGTTGTCGACCGAGAGCGCGGCCGTCGGACCCCTCGGCGTCGCAGCCACGACCGCAAGGAGGCTGAACGCGATCGCCCACACCGCGGACGCGAGACCCGCCCGCTGTCGAAGGGATAATGCCCCCCTTCCCCGGCCCACAAAGCTGCGATGTGATTACGCGTGCAAAATGGTTTCCAGACCAGTATTGCTCCGGGCGAATCGGTATCAATGTTGATACCGCCAACACGTCTCCGTTCGGCGAGATTCGATTTCGTCGCTCGTGGAGCGCGGCGAGTCCGATGAGATCTCCGGGCGAATCCGGACTCGCGCAACCACACCGCGAATCGCCCTCCGGGGTCCCTTTCCCCATGAGAATGGTTCCGGTCGGGTCGGCCCGGCTCCGGCATTCTCTTCGAGAAGACTTAATAGACCGAGGAAGTTCGCTGCGACGTGGCCCTGGAATCCGCCCGGAAATTCGCCTTGCAGAACGCCGTCCTCCACGACGGCAAGGCCGACGCGAAGGCCGTCCTCGGGAGGCTGCTCGCCGAGGACGCGTCCCTCCGGCCGCGCGCCCAGGAGGCGGCGGCACACGTCGAGCGGGTCGTCGGGGACGTGAACCGATTGGGCCTCGAGACCCAACGCGCGGAACTCGCCGCGATCGCGCCGGAACTGCTGGAGAAGATCCGGCCCGACGTCGGACCGAAGGAACTGCCTCCGCTCCCGGACGCCGTCGACGGGAAGGTCGTCTTGCGCCTCGCGCCGTATCCGAGCGGTCCGCTGCACATCGGGAACGCCCGGGCGTTCGTGCTGAACGACGCATACACGAAGCGCTACCATGGGAAGCTGCTCCTCGTGTTCGACGACACGATCGGGTCGGAGGACAAGCCGCTCCTCCCGGAGGCGTTCGACCAGGTGAAGGAAGGCCTCGACTGGGCCGGCGTCGAGTACGACGAGGTCCTGTACAAGAGCGACCGGATCCCGTTGCACTACGAATGGGCGGAGAAGCTCCTCGCGACCGGCGAGGCGTACGTGTGCGAGTGCGACGCGGAGACGCTCCGGAAGAATCGCGAGGCGATGCGCGCCTGCGTCCACCGCATCCAGGACGTCGACGAGACGATCGCGATGTGGAAAGCGATGCTCGCCGGGGAGTACGGCGAAGGCGAGGCGGTCGTCCGCTTGAAGACGGACATGGCCCATCCGAATCCCGCCTTCCGAGACCGCGTCCTGTTCCGCGTCGCGGTGCGGGAACACCCGCGCGTCGGCACGCGATACCGGGTGTGGCCGATGCTCGAGTTCTCGTGGGCCGTCGACGACGCGTTGCTCGGCGTGACGCACGTCCTCCGGGGGAAGGACCTCGTGATGGAGGACCTCATGGAGACCCGGATCTGGGACATCCTCCAGGTCGAACGTCGTCCGAGATTCGTGCACTTCGGGATCCTGCGGTTCAAGGCCCTCGAGCTCTCGAAGTCGCGGTACCGGAAGGAGATCGCGGCGGGCCGGCTGACGGGGATCGACGACCCGCGCACCTGGTCGTTGCAGTCCCTGCGCCGACGGGGCATCCGCCCCGCGGCCCTCCGGGAGTTCGTCCTCTCGTTCGGCCTGAGCCTGAACGACATCGAGGTGCCCGCCGAGACGCTGTACGCGGAGAACCGCAAGCTGATCGACAAAGACGCGAACCGCTACTTCTTCGTCCCCGATCCCGTCGCGGTCGAGATCGCCGGACTGCCGCCGATCGAGCGCGTGAAGGCCCCACTCCACCCCGATTTCCCCGGCCGCGGCGTGCGGGAGATCCCCGCGGGTCCGAAGGTCCATGTGGCTCGCGAGGACTTCGAGAAGTTCCGCGGCAACGAGGTGCGACTGAAGGACTTCTGCAACCTCGTCCTGGACCACCGCGCCCGATTCGTCTCGATGGCCAACAAGGAGATCCCGAAGATCCAGTGGGTCACGCACGGGGTGCAGACCCATCTCGTCTTGCCGGACGGCTTGGAGTCGCGCGGCCTCTCCGAGCCGCTTGTCGGAGCCCTCAAGGTCGATGACGTCGTGCAGTTCGAGCGAGTCGGCTTCGCGCGGATCGATCACGTGAGCAAGGCCGAGGTGCGCGCGTACTTCGCCCATCGCTAGGCGGTTCGCTGAGAGAGAGGCTGAATTTCAGTTTCGCACACCTCTCTGGGAGAGAGAACCATCCCGATGAAGGACTTCTGCTCAATTGGGTAGAACGATGACGTCTCGCGCTCGCTCCCTCCGACGTGCCCGGAAACAACGACAGGATCCCATGGATGGCTTCATCGTCACATGGGATGTCGACAGTGCGAATACCGTGGTGTGCGGGAAGATCCGACGATACGTCTTCGGATACACGTCGCGGAAGGGAGGCAAAGTCTATCGTTATCCCGGACTGGTCGAACGGGATGGTGTCAGGTACCTCGGGCAGTCCGTTCTCTTTGTGTCGCAACCTAGCCTCGGCTTGTTAACCGAGTACCTACGCCGGCAAGGGATTGGCCACATGGTCATCGAGGCCTCCGTGGGCGCTATTGTGGCCGATTGAGTGGAGACGAAATTCTCAGATGCGCCGCCGTCTTCCGCTCAATTGGGCGGAAAGCCGCTCCTGGGTAATCGATCTCTCTCTACGGTCCGGGAGAATATTCCACCCAATTGGGTAGAAGGACCTCACGGATTCGCGTGAAGCTTTTCTACTCGCCGTCCTTCGCGGGGCTCATGGCCCGTTTCGCGAAGCGCGTCCTTTCCATCGAGCCGTCTCCCACGGTCCGCATCAGCGATCTCATCGCGGAATCCCAGGGCCAGGGGAAGAAGATCCTCTCCCTGGCTATCGGCGAGCCGGACTTCCCGACGCCCGCGCACATCGTCGAAGCCGCGAAGAAGGCGCTCGACGACGGCTACACGAAATACACCGCCGCTCCCGGGATCCGTGAGCTGCGCGAGGCGATTGCGGAGAACTCGCAGAAGGAGAACGGCATTCCCGCGAAGCCGGAGAACGTGATCGTCGCCCCGACGAAGCACACGCTCTTCATGACGTTCATGGCCCTCCTCGAATCCGGGGACGAGGCCCTGATCCCGGATCCCGGATGGGTGTCGTACGCCCCGATGGTGACCCTCGCGGGCGCGAAGGCCGTCCCCATCCGCGCGGCGGACGAAGACGGGTTCGTCCCTTCGACGGAGACCGTCGCCGAAGCGATCACCCCGCGGACTCGGCTCCTCGTCCTCAACTCGCCGTCGAATCCCGCCGGTTCGGTGTACACGCGGACCCAGATCCGCGGCCTCGCGGACCTCGCGGCGGACCATGACCTCACGGTCGTGAGCGACGAGATCTACGAGAAGATCCTGTACGAAGGCGAACATGTCTCGCCCGCCTCCCTGGAGGGCATGTTCGACCGCACCGTCACCGTGAACGGCTTCTCGAAGACGTACTCGATGACGGGATGGCGGCTCGGCTGGCTCGTCGCCCCGACGCCGATGTATCAACAGATCGTGAAGGTGCAGGAACACACGATCACCTGCGCGACCGCGTTCGCGCAGAAAGCGGGCGTCGCGGCCCTCCGAGGCCCGACCGCCCCGCTGAAGGCGATGGTCGACGAATTCCGGGCACGACGGGACCTCGTGATCCGAGAACTCAAGGGCATCGATCGACTTTCGACGGACCGCCCGAGGGGCGCGTTCTACGTCTTCCCCCGTGTCGATGTCGGCATGGAGAGCGCATCGCTCGCGGAACGGATCCTCAAGGAGACGAACGTCGCGGTGACCCCGGGGAGCGCGTTCGGCGAGGCCGGGGAAGGCCACCTCCGTCTCTCGTATGCCGCGTCTCGAGAGACGATCGTGGAGTGCATCCGCCGGATTGGAGACGTGCTCCAGAGAATCTGACGAGGGTCTGGTCGTGCCCATCGAGGACGATTCGACGACCTCCCTGGAAGGGGTTTTTTAATACCCAGTTCGCTTTCGCGCCTCGAGGAAACGAAATGGCGCAAGAGCAGCCGAAGGACATCCCCACGATCGTGCCGATGGTCGCGTACGAAGATCCCGTCACGGCGATCGATTGGTTGGTCCGTGCCTTCGGGTTCCAGGAACGCAAAGACCAACGGATGAAGGACCGCGACGGGCGGATCACCCATGCGGAGGTCCGACTCGGGAACGGTCGGGTCTTCGTAGCGACGCCGACGCCGGACTATCAGAGTCCGAAGCACCACCGGGAGACGTGCGCGGCCGCCCGCAAGTGGTCCGCGGTCCCGTGGGTCGTTGACGGCCTGCTCGTCCACGTGGACGATGTCGACCGACACTTCGCTCGCGCGAAGAGCGCCGGCGCGACCATGCTCTCCGATCTCGAGAACAACCCGGTCGGGAGGCTATACCGGGCCGAAGACATCGAAGGGCATCGGTGGATGTTTCTCCAGCCGCATGCGTGATTTCATCCGGTCGCGGCGGTGAGAACTAGCCTTTCGCGCCGCGAGCCCGAAGGACATCTGCGATGGCCGCGTGGCCTTTCTCCATCGCGTCGTCCAGGGGCGTCTGACCTCCATCGCGGACGGCGTGGACGTCGGCCCCGCGGTCCAAGAGCATGCGGACGATCTCGAGGTTCCCGTGCGCGGCCGCCTTGTGAAGCGTGGTGTAGTTCGCCTCGGACCGCACGTTCGGGTTCGCGCCCGCCGCGAGTAGGATCCGCACGACGTCCGTATGATCGCCAGCGACGGCCGAATCGACCGCCGTGTTCGCGAACCGACTCGGCGGCTTCTGGTTCACGTCCGCCCCGTGCTCGAGGAGGACCTTGACCGCCTCGGAATGACCGAAGAACGCCGCGAGGCCGAGTGGGTCGAACCCCTCTTCCGGCGTCGGCTCGTTGACCCGGACCCGGGACTGCCCGAGGATCGTCTTGAGCCGGCGTGCGTTCCCGACCGTCGCGGCCTCGTACAGGTTCAACGCGTCCTCCGGCGTCTGCGCGAGCAGGAGCTTGAGGACATCCGACGCGCCATAGAAGGTCGCGGTCAGGACGAGCGTCCCGTTCGGGGTGCGCATGCGGAGGAGCGACGGTTGGCGGTCCAGGATCGCCTGCGCCTTCGCGAGATCGTTCTTCTGCGCCGCCGTCAGCAACTCTTCCGCGTCCCCCATCGCGCGCCACTCCCTGAGAGCGGGCCGGGAACGCGGTCTCGCGCCTATGAACGTTGCGAACGTTCAGGTGACGACTTGCGTCTCGCCGCACGATTGGCACATGACCTCGATCGGGCGGCGGCTCGTCGACAGGTCGATCGGCTTCCCGCACCGCCGACAGGTGATTGACATGGGCGGGCGGCGGGGGTGGGACCGCCTTGCCTCCGAACAGCCCGAAGCCGCCTCCGAGCCGCCTCCAGAGCCCGATCACGGCGACCAGGAGGACGAGGAACAAGACGCTGAGGACGATCGCGAAGACGGGGAAGCCCGCGACCTCCGTGGACCAGAACGCGCTCCCCGTCGGACCCACCTGGACCGTCTGGAACGCGCTCGCGCCGGTGTTCAATTCGCTCGCGAACACGACGAGGCCTCCGTTCCCGGTCCCGCCGGGGATCGTGAGGAACAGGTCCGCGCTCGCGCTCGTCGTGATGGCCGAGACACTCGCCGACGCAATCGACAGGGACCACCGGAACTGGCTCGGGAGCGGCGACGGGCCTTTCGCGGTCAGGGTGAGGCGCGCATGGACCGTCTCGCCGCCGGCGTATGACGCCCGGTCGAAGCTCATCCCGAGGACGAAGCCGGTCGCCTGGTTGATCGTCGCCAGCGCCTGGGTGCTGTTCCCTCGGTCCGTGGCGGTCACGCGGAACGTGTAGCTGCGGCTCGACGGGTTCGGCGTGGCGAACGAGAAGAACGTCGCGTTCGTGGTCCCGGAGAGGACGACGACCGTATTGGTGTCGGTAACCGCGTACGAGTACGCCGGGTTCATGATGACGTGCGAGCTGACGCCGTAGAACGCGCTGATCGTGTCGCCCGGATTGTAGTCGCCGCGGTCCAGGGTCAGGGACATGTACGCCTGTGCGACCGTCGCGCTCTGCTGGCCCGCCACGACGGTTCCTTGGCCGTCGTCCACGGTCGCCTCAAAGCGCAGCGTGCCGGTGTAGGCGAGGGCGATGGGGTAGTTGAACACGGCCCCCGCCGTCGTCGTGGTGTTCAGCAGCTGGAAGAAGAGGTTCCGGACGCGCCATACGTACGTGTAATTCCCGGGCGCGGGCGTGCGGTACACGATCGCACGGGCACTCGCGGTGTCGCCACTGAGATAGGACGACTTGTCCAGGACCACGGTGACGGTCATCGCCGCCGGGTCGATCGGATTCGGCGCGGCCTTCGCAGCCGGAACGACGGCGGCGAGGGCGAGAAACGCGATCGCAAACGCGAAGCCGAGCGCACAAGCCCTCGATAGCACGACGGATGACATGCGGCGTCCCATCCCGGTGTCCGTAGGAGCCCCGCGGACGGGGCGGCATCTTGTCTGACCTATTTAATGGTTTAGTCCGATAAATGTCCGACGACCACGGACCTTGAATCGGGGACAATTATTCCGTCCCGCGACGCGCGCTCGCCAATCCGCAGGCCCCGGCCCCGGCTTACGGTCCCACCGCTCGCGTCGGCCCTCCGGCTTGGAGGCGGGCGAACAGGTCATCGGCCCGCGCCCGCCAGGGAGCCGCATCGCCCCGACGCCCTTGGGTCTCGTAGAGGCGCGCGATCTCCTCGTACCGGGTCGCGAGGGAGTACGGGTTCTCGAGCCGCGCAATCATCTCGACGGACTCGAGGAGATGCGCCTCCGCCTGCGTCCACTCGCCGCGCTTCGCGAACACGAGCCCGAGGTTCGCCTTCGCCGTCGACAGGGCGACCGGATCGCCGATCGTCTGCGCGAGCTGGACGGCCCGCTCCGCGCTCGCCGCCGCGGCCTCGACCGCATCGAGCCGGAGGAAGTTGTCGACCGCGTTCGCGAGCGCATACGACGCGAACCGGACATCCCCGGCGCCCAGGGCGATCTCGGCCGACCGCGCAAAGGTCTCCGCCGCCGTCCGGGCGTCCCCTTCCCGGCTCGAGACGATCCCCAGGTTGATCTGGATCGCGGCATCCTCCCGCGTGCCGCTCCGAACGGACGACGCAGCCTCGAGGAGGCGCATCTTCGCGCGCCCGTGTTCCCCCATGCGGCCTCGAGGAGGCGCATCTTCGCGCGCCCGTGTTCCCCCCGCGCGATCAGGACGGCGCCCAGGTCCGTGAGCGTCCGGACTTTTTCGCGCGAGCCGTGTTCCAGGAGCTCCGCCGCGCGCTCGAGGTGCCCGAGCGCCGACGGCAGGTCCCCGAGCTTTCGCTCCACGCCGCCGAGGGCCCGTAACGCCTCGCCTTCGACCTCCGGGACCGAGAGGATCGAGGCCTCCCGGACCGCTTCCGCGAGGATCGACCGCGCGTCCGCGTACGAGGCCAGTCGGTTCGCGATCCGCCCGAGCTGGATGTGGGCTCGGAGCCGCTCCGCCGGAGTCCCGGACGCCGCGATCCGTTCGAGGACCGCGCGGGCGTCGGCGAACTTCCCGAGGAACATCTGCGTCTCCACCAGGAGCGAGTCGAGCTTCGAGTCCCGCGGGACCCGGAGCAGGCCGCTCTCTAGGTCTCCGGCGCGGGCGCTCTCCGCGAACGCCGGTCCGACGTCGACGAGTCGCGCCGCCGCGGTCGCGAGGTCCCCGGACTCGATCCGGTGGTACACCTCTTCGAGGGCGTCTTGTCGTCCCGCCCAGTAGGCCGCCGCGCGGCCGTGCGCGTCCCGCCGGGGGAGGTCGCCCATGCGTCGGAGGAAGAACTCCTTCACGAGGTCGTGGAGCAGGTAGCCTTCGTCGCGATGATGGAGGAGCGCGCGGCGGACGAGGCGACGGAGTTGGGACAAGGTGGCGCCGAACGTCTCCGGGGAGCGCGCGGGACGACGCAAGACGGCGAACGTCCGCAGGAGATCTTCCGATGCGTCGTCGAGGTCCTCGAGCACCGTGTCGAGCACGTACTGCTCCGTCTCGACCGCACCCGCGTCGAGGCCGCTCGCGGCGAAGAGCTCGAGGGCGAGCGGGTGGCCTCCGGTGGCGGCGATGACCCGAGGCACGTCCCCCGGATCGAGCGAGGCCCCGCGGGAGGCGAGCAGCTCCGCGGCCGAGGCGTCGTCGAGGCCGTCGAGCCGGAGTTCGAGCACGCGGCCCCGTGCGACATCCGGCGGCTCGAAGAACGTCGGCTGCGTGCGCGTCGCGACGAGGATCTTCGCATCCGGAGGGTGCTCGACGACCGCCCGGAGGAGCGTATCCGCGGCCGGGCACGCATGGAGGTCGTCGATCGCGAGGACGCATCCGGACAGGTCCTCCCGGAGGACCGCGATTACCTCGGTCGGGTCGTATGCGGGCCGCGTAATCGCCGCTTTGAGGCGTCGGCGGTTCTGGCGCACGAGGAAGTCCGCGAACGAACTCAACAAGCCATGGGCGTCATCATGGGCGTACACGCGCCGGAGGAGTTTCGGTCGACGTTCCTCGGCGATGGCCCGCGCGAGGAGCGCGGACTTCCCGATGCCCGCGACGCCGATCACGACGGCGACGGCCCTCGAGTCGGAGGCGAGCCATCCCCCCAGGACGCGCCGCTCGTCCGCTCGGCCGAAGAACGTCCGGCTCGGGACCGCGGCCGGCTTGGTCGGCTCCGGCCGGGGCAGCTCGACGACGTCCGAAGTGAGGACCTGCTGGACGGCCTCGGCTTCCCTCAGGCCGGCGTGACGGAGCGCGTCGATCGCCTCCGTGCCGGCGACGGTTCGCCGACCTTCCGGTCCGGACAGCTCGACCGTCCGGGACCGTGCATGCTCCCGCATCCGCCGGGAGATCTCTTGGCCCGCCGGCGTCAGCTCGTACACCTTGCGGCGGGACCGAGCATTGGCGACGTGGGCCATCCGCTCCTGGACTTTGCCCGTCGACTTGAGGCGTTTCAGCTCGAGCGCGACGTGGGCGCGGCTCAACGATAGGCCGGTGGCAATCCCGTCCTCGGTCATCTCGACCGGGCATTCGTACGATTCCGCGTGACGCAGAAATCCAGAGAGGTGGACGAGAATCCGCTCTCCTACTGTCACACTGGGCAATCCCTCCGCCCCTCCGAGGCGGATAACGAAGGGTCGTTACTTAACCGTGTGGGCGGATTGACCCGTTTTTCGGATTTCCTCCCGGCCGCGGACGGCGCGCGGATGAACGGTCCTGGGACAGTCGCTCCACGATCGACGGCAGCTCGCGGAGATCGCGCGCTTCGGCGTCCGGCGCCGGGTCGGTCGGCCCGCGACGGAGTCCGCCGCGGTTCACCCACACGGTCCGCATGGACTTCGGCGTACGCTTTGGCCTCTCGCCACAACGCCACGAGCCGGTCCACATAGGGCGCAGGCGATGCGTCGATCGTATACTCGCGGAACGTCTTCGCGAGGCTGTCTTCCGTGATTTCCGCCAACGTCAGGAACGGCGCCGTCTCCGCCGCGAAGAAGTGACGGTCCCACGTCGCGAGGAGGGCCTCCCCGTCGAGGCTCGGCCGTTGGTCCTCGCACACGGATCGCGCGATGCGAATCAGCACGTCCCGTCCCGTGTCGATGAGGGTCCCGAATGCGTCGAAGGTGATCGCGCGCACCATCGCATCCTCCCGAGGACGCGGTCAACCTTATCGCTTTCGTCTGCGGCCGAAGTCGCACAGGGATTGCACCGGACATTCCGCACAGGCGGGGTTCGCCGCGTGACAGAGCGTCTTCGCGTGCCGCACAAGGAGCGCGTGGTACTCCTGATACGTCGCCAGGTTCCGAGGAACGCGGCGCTCGAAGTACTGTTGGATCGGGGCGTACTCGCGCGTCCGAAAGAGTCCGATCCGGCTGCCGATGCGTTCGGTGTATGCGTCGACGACGAAGATCGGATGGCCGCCTGCGTACAGGAGGATGGAGTCCGCGGTCTCCGGCCCGATGCCGTCTTGCGCGAGGAGGTCCGCGCGAACAATGTCCGTCGGACGATTGAAGTACACGGCGAGGTCGCCGCCGGATCGGTCGAGTAGATGGCGGCAGAACGCCCGAAGCCGGGCTGGCTTTGTGCGATAGAGGCCGGTGACCCGCACATTTCGCCGAATGACCGGCACGGGGGCTCCGGCGAGCGCCCGGACGTCGAGAAGGCGCGCCCGTTTCAGGTTTTGGACCGCGATCTCGACATTCCGCCAAGCGGTCTGCTGCATGAGGAGCGCGCCGACGATCGCTTCGAAGGACGTCTCTGCGGGCCACCAGTGTTGCGATCCGTAGTGGGCGAGCAGGCGCTGATACACGGCGAGGGACCGATGCACCGGGCCAAGGAAGGACGTTCGCTCCATGAGCCTTCCGAATCAGGCGATGTCCGGGATCGCACCAATCGATTCATAGACGCTCGTGGACATTGTATCTCGGAGGCAAGACCTTGGAGGCGCGGTCCGGAAGGAGGGGGTTCCTCATCGTGGTGCTTGGGACCGTCCTCGCAATGGCGTCCTTCCCTCCCGCTCGCGCCGTGGTACCGTTCGACGCATCGGTGGCGTTCACGGTCGCGCCGGACGCCTATCAGAACCTGGTTCGGGTCGCGCCCCCGGATGCCATGGACTGGCCCCACGTCGTGGTCGATCGAAGCCC
>WNGN01001906.1_pt1 | contig 13957 bp, 13 predicted proteins | sample 5400561 | NCBI WGS metagenome assembly WNGN01 (sample SAMN13153379, study PRJNA577476) | soil metagenome | isolation source: 115 cm soil or saprolite under Garry oak tree replicate 2 | place: USA:California | collected 2016-06-15
CGGAGAATGCTCGCTATGCCCAATAATGTTATGACTCTTCCCCAGTTTCAGGTGGAAACGGAGGAACTCCTACGCCTCCGTGCCAAACTTCTTCCCCCGTACAGAGTTGTCTTATACGACGATGACTACAATGAAATGATCTATGTTGTCTTCGTACTGCTCCACTCTATCAATAACCTCACGCAAACAGAGGCTGAACGCATTATGCTCACCGCGCATCTTAGCGGTAGCGCCATTGCCGCAGTATGCCCTAAAGAGCTTGCCGAATTCTACCAGGAACGCTTGTTGAGTTACGGACTCACGGCGACAATTGAACCAGAGTAAAGTACATCTGGCGGGCCTTTTCAAGGGGTGTTGAAGTACAAGTGCTTCAACACCCCTTGATACAGTCATGATGAATCATAAACCACTGTCTTTGTTGTACAATTCAGACATTGACGCTATCAATTTTAAGCGATAGAATCATAGTAACCTGTGTGGAAGGCATTGAAGACTATCCGCAGAGAATGCTGAATACTGAAGAATGCTACAATGATGCTGTTCATCATCTCCACCAGGAGGGGAGACATTATGGTTCACCTATGGCGCTCGAAAGTCAAAGATGCGACAGATACGAGCAAATCGGCCCCAGGAGACGGGGCAACTGGCGATATCGCCGTCTTTGTCGAGGGAAAGGAACTCGATAACGAATTGGTCCGACTTGCCTGTCTGATGGCAAAAAAAGCGAAACGCAAAGTACATCTTGTTCATATAATCGAAGTACCACGTACATTACCTCTCAAAGCCGTTCTCACCAAAGAATCTGAACACGCCGATAAACTTCTCACCGAGGCGTTGAACATTGCAGACGATGCTGGTTGTGAAGCTGTGGCCGAAGTAGTCCAGGCACGCGATACCGGTACCGCTATCGTTGATGAAGCAAGAGATCATTCCTGTGCACTGATTATGCTGGGGATGGTACGTGACCCTCATAAATTACAGAACGACCTGGGTAAAACAATACCCTATGTACTGACAAATGCCCCGTGCCGCGTATGGGTTGTACGAGATCCGCCCAAAGAGGCACGCGCTGAGAAAGTCTAGCCGGCAATTGACCTGGCACCCGGTCCTGCAATCCACAACTACCTTTCGACACTGCTGAGCGCCGTCCTGTCATGCTGAGCACCGTCCTATCATACTGAGCACCGTCCTATCATACTGAGCGCCGTCCTGTCATGCTGAGCGCAGCGAAGCATCTCGTGCGCCACGCGAGACAGACCCTCGCTGCGCTCAGCGTGACACCAAAGGGAACCACTCTTCCAGTGAGGCTGAATAAATCCCCTGAGAAGCACCAGCCAGGTTGGGCGTACACCAGGAGCGATTATCATGGACATGTTTCCGCCTCAGTGGACTAGGCGCTCCTTTTTTCCTCAAACAGATATGTTATAATGGTATGTGTACTTAATACTTCCTTTCATAGCTCCTAACTTTAGTAGGCGCGCTGTAGAGTGCGGATTTATCCAGCACGTCAGCGTTGCAGTGATGGATTTCAAATAGTGAACTCATCCTTGCTGCGCTCCGCATTGTCTAATGCATGTGTATAAACATTGACCGACTGGGAGGGATTCTACCAATGATGACAGATTCTCATTCTGCTGCTACCCCGTCTCACTCACATAAAGATTATTATCATGCACTTCACCAGGCAGCTTTGACCATCACCTCCAGCCTTGAGCTAGATCAAGTTTTAGAGAGCGTGGTCATCAGTATCACCGAGGCCATGCAGGTGAAGGGCTGTATCTTGCGCTTGTTCGATCCTCGAACCGGTCAATTGCAGTTGAGTGCAGGCTATGGACTCAGCGGTAGTTATCTGGCAAAGGGCCCCGTTGAGGTCGAGCATAGTCTCGTTGATAGCGAGGCCCTCAGCGGTAAAACTGTTTACATCCCAGATGTCAGCACTGATAGCCGTTTCCAGTACCCTGAGGCGGCTAAACAGGAGGGTATTGTTTCTGTCCTATGCGTCCCGTTAGAGGTGCACGGTAAGGCCATCGGCGTTATGCGCGCCTACGCCAGTGAAAAAATCATATTTCACGAGGACGATATTCAGTTTCTTACCGTCCTGGCCAGCCTTGCCGCTCTCGCTATTGAGAATGCCAGCCTCTACGATAGCCTCAAACGCTCCTACGACGGCGTAATGGACGTTCTCTGGGGCACAAGCAAGAGCTAACTCATCTTTACCTCCTCTCATCGCTGCGCTCAGCAGCCCTGTCATGCTGAGCGCAGCGAAGCATCTCTGTCATGCTGAGCGCAGCGAAGCATCTCTGCGCCACTCGAGACAGACCCTTCGCTACGCTCAGAGCTTGCCCTGAGCGTAGCGAAGGGGTTGCCGCGATGGATGAGAGACTCACCTGACAAGCGTATTTGTTAAATAGGGCGAGGTAAAACTTGTGCGCTCTCCACTCCGCTTGCCTGGAACTGGAAAGAGACGGGCCGATAGAGGTTTGTTTAAGCGTAATGCTAATGTCGCAACATCAAGCAGCAGGTGAGCAATCTCCCCTGCTGTAATATCTCCTGAAAGCGGTAGCGTATCCAGCCCTGTTCCACAAACCGCTGAATACAGGAGCAGCTGATGGGCGTTGACATACCCCTCTTCCCATCGCCGGCCAAGAGCCGCGTCTTCTAATACAGGCAACATCAACCCACAATAGCCACAGGTAGGCAAGGCAGACATTCCTGTATTCTTCAAAGCAGCCGTAACCGCGGCAGACACCGCCAGTGTTCCGGTTGTGCCGAAAGGGCCATAGCCACAAAGCTCCATTGCAGCGGTAATACTATCTTCTCCCAGAGGAGCTGGTGAAAGATCAATGCCGCCAAAAATCAAACCATGCGCTGCTCCAAGCTCATATGCCAACATCACAACTGGCTGAACCCGCTCGATAATCGCAGCCTTTACCCTCTCACTGACAAAGGCAAGATCCAAAGGACTGTCTTCATCTGCCCGCAGATTACGCAGCGCTTCGGCGATGATGCCAGCACCTTGTAAACCGAGAGATAGGCTAGCAGGGCCGCTATGATACGCAGAGGGGAAAAATGGCCCGCCTGCTTCGACACAGCTCAGCATAGCAAATCGGAAGTTCCCAAATCCCTCCTGCGTCTCCGCAGCTAATCGTTTTATCACCTCCGCAGTGGGCAAAGCGGCCGCTGCCCGCAGGCCATATCGTACTGTCGCCAGTTGCACCGTGGCATTAAGTGCGCTTGTCGCAGCCAGCAGGTCAGCAATCACATGAATCTTTTCCAGGGGAAAATCTGGGCGCGCCGCCATTGCAGTCCCTATTGAGCAAAAGCTCAGCCCATAATCATCTAACATGTGCTGCAGTTCCCGAGCGTAGTTGAGCAGTTCAACCGGCGGCCAATCTGCCAGGTCGTCAAAGATTGGCCGCGTCGAAAGCCGCACGGTCTGTATCTCATACCCCGCCGCCTCATACCGTGTGCTAGCCTCCCGCAAAGTAAATGCTGCCCGCTCGATGGCCGCAGATGTAAGGGGATGAGCTTCGTCTATTCCAAATGTGATCGTGCGAATAGGAGGTGTAGGCATGTACGTTTCCTCTTTTCTCAGGACTTGTAGTAATGTATTATACACACACCCTATTCCCCTTGACGAATATCTGTTCTTCACATACACTGCTCACAGCAGCCGTAAGAATGGAGAGAGCTTGATGGCAGCCCACACAACAAGTCAACTAGAAGAGTCAGCACAAGAGTGTTTTCTCTGTGTCCTCGATCCACATCCCCCCTGCGCCACCAGGCAGCTCGATGGGCGCATTGTAGCCGCCTTTGAACAAACCATCAATGCTGAGAAGACACCGACCATCATTCTGGACACTGGAACAGCACGTATCGAAGTTCACTTCATACAGAACTACTACGGCAAATTTGTCAAAGAACTAAATGAGCGTGGTGTCACGATACATAACCTCGCCCTTCGCCTCTATCATCTCCCAACCCCACCCATCATCACAGAATATAAAGGCCAACCCAGGTACATCTATCAGACCAACTCCTATACGCTTGCCGTGTTGGAACCTGATGTCTTGCTGAATATCACCGATCTCAACCACGCCGAATACTGTTCACGTCAATATCTTCTGAACATGTTAGTACCTTCCTCAACATCAGCTGCCACCATTCGCGGGAACCTCGTCCATCATTGCTTTAAAGAACTTCTGAAAGAACACGACCGGGGAGAATTGATGAACGGTCATGCGGCCAAAGGCCATGAGACGCCCCTGGCAACGCTCCAGCGCCACTTTGAACAGGCACTCGATCAGAGTAGCCTCGACCTTGCCCTGGCGAACGTGTCGGTTGAGACAATGCGTGCAGAAGTGGCGCCTCACCTGGAAAGCCTGGCAACCTGGTTTCAGAATCAGAGCGCTTCCTTGTGGGATATACCTGTAACCTCCGCTGATAATCAAAGCGGGGAACCCGGCGCACAGCGCTCCGAGAATATGGTACGCGCCGAAACATTCCTTCTTGCCCCCGAGATCGGCCTTCGCGGGCGACTCGACCTGTTGTGGCAACAAACCAACCGGCAAAGCCTGCTGGAATTGAAAACAGGTGGCGGCTCAGGAACATTACCCAGATCCAACCATCGCTGGCAGGTCTTTGGCTACCATGCGCTGCTGGCAGTAAGACGCGACCCCCGCATGAAAAAAGCTCGCGGCACATTGCTCTATAGCGGTACCCCAGGAGAAGCACAGGCTTTTGGCATTGAACCCACGATAAGAGACCTACAACGAGTCAACGAGACGCGCAATATTCTTGTCCTCAGCCATCTCACGGGCATACCTTCAGCGCCACCAGGACCATCTCGCTGCACCAGGTGCTCTTTGCTCTCTGAGTGCGAACAGGTTTCATCATTGCTCAGTTGGCAACCTCCAGAACCTGCTGCTGAGACGTCATCCCACAATGGGGATAGGCCATTATCCGCAAAAAGCACTCCTTCCCCCCCATTTCGCCTCCAACCCATGTATAGCGATGAGGAAAAGGCTTTCTTTGCCAGGTACTACCAGGTACTGCATGTAGAGGGACGGGAGGGCGAGCAGCAACAGGCAATGCTCTGGAAAACTCCTGTTGCGGAACGTATCGAACGTGGCACGGCTATCAGTGATTTGGTTCCGCTAGGAAAACCAGAGCCTACCGGGCAGGGGGAATGGGAACAAGATTTCCTCTGCAACAACACATCTGAGTTACGCGAAGGTGACGAAATATTGCTCAGCAATGGCGACCCAATCTCCGGTGAAGTAGTGACAGGCAATATCAAACATATTAGCGCCGAGCGCGTACGGGTCTGGATTCCTGAACTGATCGCTAGTCCCAGGCTGATCGATCGCTACGGGTCCAACATTGTCCATGTACGTACTATACAGAATCTCTTGCGCTGGCTACATGCCGATGCCCATTTGCGCGATCTCGTGGCAGGTAGGTCGCGACCACAATATACACAATGTAGTCAAAGCAGCGTTTCACCACGGCAAGATTTCAACCCCGAACAAAACCTCGCCGTGCAGCAAGCGCTCCAGATGCAGGATTACTTGCTCATACAAGGCCCACCAGGTACTGGCAAGACAAGCGTCATTGCCGAAATAGTGAAGCGGCTGTCCCAACAAGGACAGCGTATATTACTCGCGGCATACACAAATCAGGCTGTCGATAATATGCTCAAGCGGCTCGACTCCGAGGGTTTCCATGACTATGTGCGCCTGGGACACGATCGCAACGTCCATGCCAGTGTACAAAGCAGGCTCTTGAAACATCTGCTGGCAGAGCATGATCCGCTTTCAGACGTGCGCGAGGTGTTATGCAAAACGCCTGTGGTAGCTTCAACCACTTCGACATGGTCATCTGAAAAATATGCTTCCCCATCACCCTTGACAACACCTGGCGATGACTCTCCACTGCAATTCGACGTCGCCATTATTGATGAGGCCAGCCAGATCACCATCCCGGCCATTTTAGGCGCTCTACGCCTGGCTAAACGTTTTATTCTCGTCGGCGACGAAAAACAACTACCCCCGCTCGTCCTCAGTAAAGAAGCTGCCGCACAAGGACTGGCTGACTCGCTTTTTAGCTATCTCAAACGCTTAGATGATGACTATATGAAGGAGTGGGACGCGACAAGTAGCGCATGCGTTTCCTTGCGCCTGCAATATCGTATGAATCGCTGGATATCACACTTTGCCTCCAAGGCTTTTTACGAGGATACCCTCGCTGCTGCGCCTGCCGTCGCCCGGCGCATACTGGAGTTTCACCCAACGGGCCTCTCTGTAATGGGTGAACCCCCTCTCATTAGTCAAGCCCTTCAACCAGCATATCCCCTGGTTTTCCTGGATGTTCATGCCAGGGATACCAGCGACGGACCGAAGAGCAGTAATGCTGAAGCGCGCGCAGTACGCGCCCTGGTGCAGGGTTTGCTGGCACGTGGTATCGCACAAGAAGATATCGGTATCATCGCACCCTATCGCGCGCAAGTTGCCAATGTGCGCCGTCATCTCTTCAGTGATGATGAGTCAAGCAGGTGGCACGGAATGGCCTCCGATACTCCTATGAGCATAGATACAGTGGATAGGTTCCAGGGGGGTGAACGCATGGTGATTATTATGTCGTTTGCTACCTCACAGCCGCCTGGAGCCGAAAACCCACTCCGTGAGTTTTTAATCAATCCGACCCGCTTGAACGTAGCCCTTACCCGTGCTCAACGCAAACTCATCGTGGTAGGTTCTGCTCAGGCGCTCGCACCACTGCCCTATTTTCAACGCTTACTGGCATACTGCAAAAGCATGAATACCGTCATGCCGTACAGCGAACTCTAGAAGCCAGCACATCAGGTTTGCATCCACACATTGCTATATCGTATGCTTTATAATGAGGTTTCACAAAATAATACGGATGATGAAATCGGCCCCTCCACTGTCACCCTGAGCGCAGCGAAGGGTCTGGCGCGCTGGGCCTCGAGATGCTTCGCGGAGTTTACACTGAGCGTAGCGCATGTGCTCAGCATGACCGTGCTGTGACCCATACGGATTCCTGGATCAATTTGTGAAACCCCATAATAAAGCCAGCAGAGGGTGCAAAAATGACGCAGAACCAGATTCTCGTTGTAGGTAGTCTCAATATGGACCAGGTTGTACGTGTTACTCGCGTTCCCGCGCTTGGCGAAACGCTCCTTGGAGCAGGCTCCCTCAAGCTTATTCCAGGCGGCAAGGGAGCAAACCAGGCGGTGGCGATTGCGCGCCTCGGTACAGCAGTCGCCATGGCTGGACGTGTTGGCAATGATCCCTTCGGTGAACGGCTCCTCGGTGCCTTGCAAGCCGACCACGTAGATACGGGTCTCATCGCTATCGACCAGGAAGAAGCCAGTGGCGTGGCCTTTATCTTTCTCGATCCTGACGGCGATAATGCCATCGTCGTTGCCCCTGGCGCCAATATGCGCGTCGGACTGGATCATGCACAGACCTCCAACATCCTTGCGTCCATCACCCAGGCGCAAGCGCTGGTAATGCAATTAGAAATCCCTCTCGAAACCGTCGTGTCTCTTACCGCTGCCGCGCATAACCGCGGTGTTCCGGTCGTACTGAACCTCGCTCCAGCCCAACCGCTGCCAAAAGAAGTACTGCAGCAGCTGGACGTATTGATTGTTAACGAGGCTGAAGCCAGCCTGCTCAGTGGACAGCGCGTGGAGAGTCTCGCAGATGCGCGCGACGTCGCCTCTGTACTCCTTGAGCAAGGTATTGCCAAAGTGGTGATAACCCTTGGCTCACAAGGAGCGATCCTTGCCATCGCCGCAGAGACGGCCGGAGCCAGGGTCATCTACCAATCTGCGCCAAAGGTCCCGGTCGTTGATACCACAGCCGCCGGTGATTGTTTTGTGGGCGCCTTAACCGTGGCTCTCACGGAGGGACAAACACCAGAAGACGCTTTACGCTTCGCCGTCTATGCCAGCGCCCTCAAAGTCACAAAGTTTGGCGCACAATCAGGATTACCCACGCGCGCCGAAGTCGAGGCGTTTCTGCATCAAGACCCCCAGGTGTAAACGTGATAACCTCAAGTGGACAAGATTTGAACGAGGGGAACGCACATGCGCCACTTTTTGATAGATACTGATACAGCCTCGGATGATGCCGTTGCCTTAGTGATGGCATTACGTGACCCTCATGTGCAAATAGAAGCAATTACAGTAGTTGCAGGCAATGTATCATTAGATCAAGGGCTACAAAACGCACTTTATACAGTTGAACTATGTCAAAAACAGGTCCCAGTGTTTCGTGGTATGGCAGCTCCTATCCTACGTCCACTTGAAACAGCACAAGATATTCATGGACAAGATGGCATGGGAGATATCGGCTTACCGCTTTCTGGTCGGATACACGCAGCAGGACATGCTGTAGATATCATCAGAGAAACTATAAACCGCCATCCTGGCGAAATTACCATAGTTGCTCTCGCGCCTTTAACCAATATTGCAATGGCAATTCTACTTGATCCTCCATTAGCAAGCAAGGTCAAGGAATGTATCATTATGGGAGGGACGGCGCAAGGGATTGGTAATATTAATCCCGTTGCTGAGTTTAACATATGGGTGGACCCAGAAGCCGCGAAAATAGTATTTTCCTCACAAATGCCGATAACAATGGTAGACTGGTATACCTCAACAGCCTTTGCTACAGTTAGCCCCACTGAATCAAGCACACTGCGAAACATTGGCACAACGCTAGCCAGGTTTTGTGTTGATATTCAAGCTACCCATGCAACGGAAAAAGGATTTGTTATCGCTGACCCTATCGCCATGGCTATCGCGTTGGATCGAAGTGTCGCAACAGAAACAAAGCGGCTTTTTGTGGATATTGAAACGGTTAGTGCTATAAGTCGAGGACAAACAGTTGTCGATCATCTCGGACTTACGAAACAACAACCAAACGCCGATGTTGTACTTTCTGCCTCACACGAACGGTTTCTCCAAATCTTGCTAAAATCGGTTCAAGACTAACATAAACCACCATTTTGCATAACCCGGCATTCACTCCCTTTGACAGAGACGTCCCATATGGGCTATATTACAAGCAAGAGAATTCCTAGTGCATAATCAGCAGACCTTTTAAGCAAAAGCAAGGTCTTGCCAAGCTGTACAATCATTGGTAGACTGATGACGACGGATATCTGTCGTTGCAGCATCTCCCAAGAGGTGCTGAGGATTGAAACTAGGAATATACTTGGTTTAACAAGCAAAGGAGCCATATCTTGGCAGAAATAAACAGAGCTGAGGTCATGGATGCACTCCACGAGTGCTACGACCCAGAAATCCCCGTTAACATAGTCGACCTGGGTCTTGTTTATAACGTTGACATCAACAATGAAACTGGCATTGTCGGCGTCACAATGACGCTCACAGCAATGGGCTGCCCGATGGCAGGTGAGGTAATCTCCGAAGTCGAGATGCGCGTTACAGAGGTTGAGAACGTCAAAGCCTGCAATGTAGAAATGACATTTGACCCACCCTGGTCAACCGATAAAATGACTGAGGATGCCAAATGGGAACTCGGCATGATCTAATCTCGTCTCGGCACGATCCAATCTCGTCAATGTAGGGGCGACCCTTGGGTCGCCCATTCGCACCAACTTAAGAGTACAAACCAGGGCAATAGCGCGGAGCGGGAAACGTATATAGTAGGGGCGACCCAAGGGTCGCCCTCCAAACGGCGAAATGGTCCCACCACTATCGCTAAGTTGTAAAGCCATGCTATACTATTTTCACATCTCAAAAGCGCACATAGGTGAAAATAGATGGCAAACGCAGGGCAGCGATCCAGAATAATCTTGCTCATTGTATGTCTTCTCTTTATCGTGGGTGGCAGCGCGATCCTTCTCTATAACACCCTCACACAACCTGGTCAGTTACATGCTGAAGCTACCGCTACCGTTGCTGCAAAAACAAAGGCTACAACACAAATTCGCAACAAAGCTACCGCTACGGCCGAATCTCTTGCTTTTGCCCATGCTACCGCTACAGCCACCTCGCAACAAAAGCTTTATGCTCAGCTAACCAGTGCTCAACCCACCTTCTACGACCCTTTGAATCAGCAGGACAGTCACCGCTGGGAAGAAGATTCGAAAGCTGGCGGTGGCGGCTGCACCTTCATCAACGGTGCTTATGACGCCAGCATGCCACAAATAGGCTTTTTCGCTTCCTGTTACGATCTATCAAGCAACTTTAGTAACTTCGTGTTCCAGGTACAGATGACTATACTCAAAGGCGATCGTGGGGGAATCATCTTCCGTTCCAATAACGCTAAAACAAATTTTTACCTTTTCCGCGTCGGACAGGACGGCTCTTATGATCTCTTCGCCTATGTAGATATCAATGGCAGTAATGCCAAATCGCTAGCACAAGGTTCCTCTCCGGCCATACACCGGGGACTCAACCAACCCAACAAGATCGCGGTGGTTGCTCGCGGCAGCAGTCTCACCCTCTTCATCAATCAGCGGTATGTTACCCGCGTCAATGACTGGGCGTATCAATCCGGTGCAATCGGTGTCTTCGCTGATGACCAGCTCAATCCTACAACGGTGGCTTTCAACAACACAGAAGTCTGGATGTTGTAAGCTTCAACAGGGAATAGTCCACAAGTGAAAAAATTGGTGAATTTTCATCTTGGCGTAGCACCAAAAGCATGGTATGCTAACACAGCCTTATTGGTATCATAAACTAATAATGTACTCACCAGGAGAAATCTGTTATGCAATGTAGTTCTTGTGGCTCAACACTCCCCCCTGGAGCAAGAAATTGCCCCGCGTGCGGCACAGCCGTTTACGCTTCCAACCCGACAGAGGAAACATTCCTATCTTTGCCCGGTTCTCAACCAGAGAGCGCCCGTCCAGCATCTTCACCTTCCTATCCTCCTGGTCCCTATACTCCTGGGCAACCTGCAGCGCCCTTGCCGAATCCTTATGGGCAACCAGGCTACCCTCCGCTGCAACAACCTCCCCTCTATCTTGGTGCGCAACAGCCGCCATATACTCCGCCCCCGCTGCCCCCGGCACAACCACAGAAGACACGACGGGGACTCTCTAGAGGCGTGACAATCCTGCTCATCATATTAGCCCTGCTGATCATGTTCAGTGGCTTTGGTCTTATCTATTACTCAACGGTCTATCATCCCAACCAACTACACGTGCAGGCCACCGCCACAGTTCAAACACGACAAACAGAAGTGGCGCAGACAACCGTCACTGCCAATGCGCAGGCAACAGGGACAGCCGTCGCTATTGCCAACGCTACGGCTACCGCTCAGGCACAGGCCACGGCAGCTGCCGTAGCCACTGCCACAGCCCTACAGAACATCTACAACTCGGCTACACAAGGAAGTCCCGTTCTCAACGACTCACTGAGTTTTAACACTGGCAGCAACTGGGAGGAAGACCAGGCCCAGGGAGGCGGGGGCTGCGCTTTTACAGGGGGTGCATATCACGCCAGCATTGATCAGAAGGGATTCTACTTTGCCTGCTCCGCCCAAAATACAAACTTTGCCAACTTTGCCTACCAGGTGCAAATGACCATCACAAAGGGCGATGCTGGCGGAGTCTTCTTTCGCGGGAATCGCGACGCGTTTCATTTCTACTTACTGAGTATTGGCAAGGACGGTACTTTTGACCTTTTCGTCTCCAAAGACCAGAATCATAGTTCAGATTTGAACTTCGGTAATAGTCCAGCTATCAAAAAAGGTCTGGGTCAAACCAACCTGATAACAGTCGTCGTTCGTGGAAAAAACATCTATTTTTACATCAACAAGCAGTACGCCGGAAGTGTCGTTGATAATACTTACACATCTGGTCAAATTGGTGTCTTCGTAGATGCCCACTCCACAGCCACTGATGTAGCGTTTAAGCATGCCCAGGCCTGGAAACTCTAAGAGTGCCTGCCACCGACAGCACACAGTACTACCTTTACGATAGAGGAGATTATCACTATGCAATGTATATCATGTGGAACAGCGCTCCGGCCAGGCATGAGCAACTGCCCGCGATGTGGCGCCCCCATACCTTCAAGCGCTCCCCCTCCTTCATCACCTGGAGGTAATACCGATTCGACCATTCCCGCTGACTTTGGCCCATTCAGAGAAACAGCTTCTGCAGCGCCAGCATCTCCCCTTGGAGGCATACCACCACAGAATATCTATACTACTGGGACAGCTCAAGATACCATACCAGCAAACAGAAGTATATCTCCTTACGACCCCTATGCTGGGCAACATTATATCGCAAATCCCCCATCGTACGTACCGCCAGCACCTCAACCACTGCCAAAGCAGCGTCGCGGCCTCTCTAAAGGTATGCTCATACTGCTAGTGATCCTCGTATTGCTTGTGATTGTAGGCAGTAGCATTGTCTATTACTTCTCCATTCCCTATCCCGCCCAGATACGCGCACAGGCAACAGCCACAGCGCAGGCACGGGTGAATGCAGTTGCCACTGCCACAGCACACGTAATCCAGCATGAAAACGCCACTGCCACGGCCCAGGCACAGGCAACCCTCACCGCGCAGCAGAATATCTATGATCAGGCCACCAGTGGTATTCCAGTAGTCACCGATTCTCTGGCAAACAATAGCCAACTTAACTGGAATCAGTACGATTCGGCCAACAACGGTGGCTGCCTCTTCACCGGAGGAATGTATCACGTCAAAGAGCTTGATAAAGGCTATTTTCAACCCTGCTTTGCCCAGTCAAGCAATTTCAGCAACTTTACGCTCCAGGTCCAAATGACCATCTTCTCTGGCGAATACGGTGGTCTTATCTTCCGCGCTGATAGCCAGAACTCAAAGTTCTATTTATTACAAATTGGCACCGCTAGTTCATATGAGCTTTTCACCTACTTCAACAACAGTGGGAACAATTCCAAAACGTTACTCACGAGTTATTCATCGGCTATTAAAGGGCTGAACCAACCCAACCTTCTCACTCTTATTGCGCGCGGCAACCAGTTGACGTTATTCGTAAACAAACATTACGTTGATACTGTCAGCAACGGCACCTACAAAACGGGTCAGATTGGCTTCATTGCCTATGACAATACAATCCCTTCCAACGTGGCTTACAACAATCTCCAGATTTGGAGGCTATGATTAAGAGAGAACAAAACCCTAGAAAGAATTGGCCTGAATATGTCAGACGAGCATCAGTTGTCAGAACTGGAACGAGTCTCTCCTTCCGACGCAACAGTACCTGATCTGCCAGTACCACTTGTATGGCCACCGGCTCAACAAAATTTCCGTCGACGTAGTATCTACCCAGTCTGGGCAACATATCTGCTCATTTTGCTGGCATTCGTGCTCGTCTTCGGCGGCCTCAACCTTATTTTCTATACCACGATATTACAGTATCGCGCCTCACTGCATGAACAGGCAACAGTCACAGCCCACTCAACAGTACAGGCGCTCGAGGCAGTCCAGGCGACGGCAAATACACTCGCTACCGCGAACGCCAAAATCTATGCCAGTGCCACAGTACAGGCCGGCGCCACTGTCACGGCGACCGCCCTCGTCAATAATGCTACTGCCACCGCCACTGCCCTTGGCAATGTGTTAACCCAGGCCACCAGTGGAATAGCCGCTCTTAGTGATCCACTGAGCGCTAATTCAGGCAACAACAACTGGGACCAGACTCAGGGCTCAGTTGACGGCCAATGTGTCTTCACAAGCAGCGGTTACCATGTCGTAGCGGCACGGCAAGGCTACTTTCAACCCTGTTTCGCTCAGGCCTCCAGCTTCAGTAATTTTGCCTACCAGGTGTCACTGATCGTTGACCAGGGGAACCAGGCAGGTATTATCTTTCGCGCTAACAGCACCAGCAATGCTTTCTATCTCTTCTACATTGGCATCAACGGGAGCTATAGCCTCGACCTCTATAAAAATGGCAGCCATGCCAC
>WNGN01012812.1_pt1 | contig 13956 bp, 15 predicted proteins | sample 5400561 | NCBI WGS metagenome assembly WNGN01 (sample SAMN13153379, study PRJNA577476) | soil metagenome | isolation source: 115 cm soil or saprolite under Garry oak tree replicate 2 | place: USA:California | collected 2016-06-15
TCGAAGGACACCTTCTTGCTCGCGACGTGCTTCGTACGCGTGATCGGTGAGCGGCCGAGGTCCTTCCCGTGATCGTGCCAGGAGATTTCCTCGCCGGTGAAAATCGGCCAATCGGGACGGTACTCGGGCAGGATGGGGCCCTCCACGACGCCGGGGAGCGCGACCGTGTGTCTTACCATTAGGATTCCTGGAGCCCGGTCCACGCGCGCCTTGATGGTCTGCTCGTCGCGCTCCACCAACTGCCAGCCCCACCACTTGGGGTCGAGCACGACGCCGTAGCCGGGCTCACTCTGCTCATACGGGACGTGCGGCCTTGCCCTCACGATCTTGCGGCCCTTCTCGGTGCCCAGGCCGCGCGAGCCGAACACGCCGTCCGGCTCGAAGAGCTTCTCGTCGTAGTGGATGTCGCCCGCGATTTCGGGCTGCTCCGGGCCCGACGACTCAGGCGTGGAGTCAGGCTGCGACCCAGTCTCGCCCGCGGCTGCTCGCTCCATACCTCGTGTATCGGTACGGTCCTCGGATCGCTGATTGATGTCGTTTCTCGGTGGAAACGACTGCGCCATGCCACCGGTAGCACGTACACTGTGCCGCTCCGAAGCTGGCGGGTAATCGCTATCTGACCGCTTACTTGCTCTGGGAAGCGGCCAACCGGTCGGAGCCACTCACCGGGCGTGTTGGCGGACAGGATACCCCGGGGTGTACCGACGCCGAGGTTCGGGTGTCGGGGTCGGGAGTGGCCTTGGTGGCCTTGGTGGCCTTGGTGGCCTTGGCAGCCTTGGCCTTGGACGCTCGCTTGGCTTGGGCCTTGCTCGGGGTGGCCTTCGGGGCCGGGCCCGGGGAGCGACAGGGCTCAGCCTCAACCATGGAGCTTCGGCGCGGTGTGACCATGCTGGGGTGAGTGAGAATCGGTCTACCCGCCCATGCTCGGGTCGGGCGGCCGTGCCGCTTCTGCTGCCGATCGGCATCTCGATCGTGGCCGGCACGGTGGCGAACTGGCTCGCGCCATTGCTGATAACGCGACATCCGTTGCTGCTGATCGGGCTGAACCCGCGGCTTCGCTACCTCGTCCTGGCCTCCCCGCGATTGCCGGTGCTGCCGTTCTTCGCCGTGCCTCTCATGCGCCTCGCGGCGATCGATCTGCTCAGCTACCTCTTGGGGCGGTGGTGCGGTGAGGCGGTGCTCGCCTGGTTGGAGCCCAGAATCGGCCGGGCCCGTCGACTCTTGCGGGCCCTGCAGCGGTGGTTCGGCAGGGCAGCCCCTGTGCTGACCTTCGCTCTCCCTTCGGGCATCATCTGCCTCTTGGCCGGATCGAGCGGCATGCGCCCCGTGCCCTTCGCCGTTCTCACTGTGGGAGGCATCCTCCTTCGGCTGGTCGCCGTTCGGATCTTGGCGACAGTCTTTCGACCTCAACTGGCGGCGGTCCTGCGCTTTATCGCGCGGAACCAGGCGTGGCTGCTTGCACTGACGCTTGTGACGGGCGCCCTACAGGTCTTCGTGGTGGTTCGACGATCCAGGCTGACGAAGGCCCCTTAGCTCGACAGGTGACCAAGGCCGCACGCTTACCGGCCTTCACCGGAGCCGAATTCCCGGGCTCGCTCCTCCCATTCGCGTCGGCGGCCTTCAGGACCCATGTCGTAAAGCCGCTTGCACTCAGGGCAGACGGGAAAGCGCTCGGGGTCGCGGGAGGGGACCCACACTTTCCCGCACAGCGCGATGAGGGGGGTCCCGCTGACCAGTGCCTCGGTCAGCTTTCCCTTCTCGACGTAGTGCGCGAACCTGTCGTGGTCGCCCTCGTCGAGGCGAACATGCCCGAACCGGGAACCCTGCGTGCTCGGCTCCAATCAATGGCGTTCGGAGCTCGGGCCTAGGTCTCCTCTGCGACGTCGCTTCGTGGAGAAAGCGACATCCCGCAGGGGGTGCTCAGTCCCCGGAGTTCCTGCTGAGGCAAGTCCTGAAACCGCTCAGCGAGAAGCGGTAGCAGGTCGAGCAGGGTGGCGAGGTCGGCGGCAGTTGGCGGGGCTTCGGCTGATTGGGCGGCGAGCGCCTTCGCGTGGCTGTCCGCCGCTCCTCCAGCTCGCCGATCCGTGCCCCAACCCGCCGCCGAAGAGACTGCGTGGCGTCCATTCCTTCCTAGCTTCAATGAATGGCACCCGTGGCATGAAGGCCGGCGACGGCCACGAGGATCTGAAGGGGTGTGACGGCCATCCCGAGCAATGAGAGACGGGCCGCCCCGAGCCTTACCCCGCGGTCCCGAGCGATCCGCCGGCAGATGAGGGTGGCCACCGACCCCGTGAGAAGGATGTTGGGCCCGATCGCCATGGCGAGGATCGCCGCCCAGAGCCCGCTGTCACCGATCGCATGGACGGCTGCCGCTGCCGGGAGGTTGTTCACCCCCGCAGCCAAGAGAGTTCCAACGGCGGCCTGCCAGGCGAACCCACCATGAAGGACCAGTTCCGCCCCCAGCAGCGCCCGAATCGCGGTGGCGCACGCGAACATCGGCATCAGGTCGAGCACGGCACCAATCGACGCGCCGCGATCCCCCACGGCTTTCGCCACGCTGCTCGGCCGGCCCGAGAGCACGAGAGCGAGGCCGACCACCGTCAGCGCGCTCACGCCAAGCCACGCCGCCCAGCTTTCCCGAAGGTAGGTCCAGCACGAGATGGGTGAGCGGCTGAGTACGAGGAGCGTCGTCAGGTTGGAGGTGGGAAGCAGGAAGGAGGTCGCGTTGGCAGTGAGCGCGGTGGCGATGGCGAGCCAGCCGCCCGGGAGCCCCCGGTGCTGGGCGACGCGCAGGGCCACCGGCATCGCCACCACCACAGCCACGTCCAGATTGACGAGACCGCTGAGGATCGCCGTGAACGCGAGCACCGCGGCGAAGGACACCACCGGAGAGGCTCGCTCGGGGATCAGGAACCGCGCGAGAGCCCGGAACGCCCCAAGGCGATCGGCAACAACCTCTGGTTCACCGAGTTCTACGGCAACAACATCGGGGCATTTCGTCCCTAGGCTGTCGGCTGTATGTCCGGGTTCGCGTCCGACTTCGGCCCTCCGCTATCGCCTCCTCGCTCGGACAGGCGCTCCGGGTTGTCCCCAGCAGCGACTAGCAGGGCTCCGGCGACGTCGGTCCAGAAACTCCGATCACACGGCTGACCTGCAGGTTCGCAAGAGGCACCAAGTTCCGTGCTTTCTTCTGATCGGCGCAGAGCGGATTGCTGATTCCGGTCGAGGGTTAAGGCGGAACCCCAAATGAGCAGGACGTGCAAGCGTCAGCTGGTGCGCCGTAGGACTCTGAGCGTGTAGGACTCAAGTCTCACGCGAGCGGGCCGCGCGTGGGACGCAGGACGGATCCTCATTCCGCCGATAGCCCGCCCGACCTAACTCCGGCTGACCCTAGTCGAAAGCACTGGTCGTGCGCGTGAGCGGAGTTTTCGATCCCCACAGGTGGGGCAGGCCTTGTTCGAAGAGGTGACGTACACCGCGGACGGCCAGCCGGAGGCCACCTCGCTCCTCTCGTACCTGGTGCCCTCGCCCGCCGACTTCCCCAACTTCGACTTGGATCGAACCGTGACCCCCACGACCATCAATCCGCTCGGGGCCAAAGGCGTGGCGGAGGCAGGGGCCATCGCCGCTCCTGCGGCGATCATGAATGCCGTCATCGACGCTCTCGCGCCGCTCGGCGTGGACGACGTGGACATGCCGGCCAGCCCGGAACGCGTCTGGACCGCGATCCGGGCGGCGAAGAAGCGACGCTAGACGGAAGTGGAGGTTGCCACGGAGAGCCCGAAAACGGCGGCGGCCTCGGCCGTCGTCGCGATCCGGTCGAAGACGTGCTCCATGCACATCAGCGCCGCTTCGTGGCGCTCCGGCGTCGTCCCGGCCACGCCGTCTCGAAGGACCACGCAGCGGTAGTCCAGGTTCCGGGCATGATGGACTGTGGAGATCACGCAGATGTCGGTGCAGACTCCGGTCACCAGGAGGTTCTCCACGCCCCGAACCCGAAGCGCGACGTCGAGGTCGGTCCCCAGGAAGGCGTCGTAGCGCCGCTTGCGCTGGATCAGGACGTCGCCGGCCCGCGGGGCGAGGCCGGCCACGACGTCCATGCCCGGCGTGCCCTCCAGGCAATGAGGCGGCTCGAAGTCCAGTTCGATCCCGAAGTCCGACAGGTCCGCCCGGTGCATTTCCTGCGTGAAGACCACGGGGAACCCGGCGTTACGGCAGGCCTCGGCCAACCCGGCGATGGTCGGAATCAGGTCCAGGCCGCCCGGCGCCGGTACCGGGGCCTCGGGAAGGAGGAAATCGTTCTGCATGTCGATGACCAGCAGCGCGGTCCGTCCCGGGTCGCGCACGAACTCTCGGAGCGTTGACGTGGCCATGGTCCAGCCCTCCCCGGGTGGCACTCTACCCTCGTGGCGCTTGCAATCGGGTCGCGACTGGCGTTAGCTACGCCCTGAGGGCATGGGCTGCGACGCGGCTCGAGGGAGTGGCCTATGGGGAAGGCTGCACCGGCCTCCATCTGACGAGGGCTCGCTTTGGCGTGCCCTTTGCAGTTCGAGAATCGCCAGTCCGTAGCCAGGGACGCGTGGGATCCCGAGGCGAGAAATCGGAGGGGGGATTATGGCGGACACGATGGTAGAAGCACCGGAGATCAGGCTCGACGTTCACAGCATCGAGGCGATCCCCGAAAAGGACAGGGACTCCACGCCTTGGGACCAGTTCTGGATCTGGGCCGGGGCCAACATCGCGCCGATCAACTGGGCTCTGGGCGCGCTGGGCATCATCCTCGGCCTCGGCCTCGTGGAGACGATCCTCATCATCGTCATCGGCAACATCGTCGGCTGCGGGATCTTCGCCGCGTTGACCGTCATGGGCCACAAGACGGGCGTGAACCAGATGGTGCTGTCGCGGTCTCCCTTCGGACGGCGAGGAGGCTACCTGTCGTCGTGGATGCAGTTCCTCATGACGATGGGGTGGATCGGCGTCAACACGTACTTCCCAGTCTTGCTGGCAATAGGGATCCTCGGCCACTTCAAGGTCCATGACACGTTCTGGATCAAGTTCTGGATCGTGACCGGGATCATGGTCGTGCAGGTCGGGATCGGCGTGTACGGCTTCTACCTGATCCGGACATTCGAGAAGTACACCGTCCCGGTGACCATGGGGATCATGGTCCTGATGAGCATCCTGGCGTGGTCCCGGCATGGGCTTGTGAACTGGCACCTCAAGACCGGACTCACCGGCGCGGCGCACTTCTCCAGCATCACGGGCCTCGTCACGGCCATCGGCGTGGGCTGGGGCATCTCGTGGGTGACGTGGGCCTCGGACTACTCGTCGCCGTGCTGGTCATGCTCATGGTGCTCCACGGCCCGATCGCCACGAACATCATCAACGTGTACTCGTCGGCGCTGGCGGGCATCAGCGCTGGTATCAAAGCCACGCGACTGGCGTTGGGGCTCCTCGCCGGAGCTGTCGGCTTCGCCCTGACGCTGTACTTCGTGGGCCATGCCAACTTCGCGGGCAAGTTCGATAACTGGATGGTCGGGTTGATCCTGTGGATGTCTCCGTGGGCGGGGGTGGTCCTCGCCGACTTCTACCTGGTCCGAAAGCAGAAGATCGACGTTCCAGAGCTGTACGCCGATCCTCAGCGAAGCCGGTACGGAGACGTGAACTGGATCGGGATCGGCGCGTTCGTCGCCGGCCTCGTCGCCGGATGGCTGTTCGAGTTCGGGCTTGTGTCCCCCCTCCAGGGCTACGTGTCGAAGCACTTCCTGAAGGGCGCGGACCTCAGCTGGCTGGTGGGCATGGTGGTGGCCGGCGCCGTTTACCTGGGCGGGATGCGCAGCCGTGTGGCGGCACCCGCCCCGGAGCGGCCGATGGCGGCGATCGCCGGGGCCGAGGAATAGGGGCCGCCCCAGGGGCGACGCGAGCGACAGGGGGATGATCCGAGCGGCGGTGCTGAAGGCTCCGGGCAGGCTCACCATCGAGAGCTTCCCGGAGTCTCCACCGCCGCGTGATGGCGCGATCCTTCGTCCGACCCACTGTGGAGTCTGTGGAACGGACCCCCACATGTACAGCGGTCACCTGGCCGTTCCCATGCCACTCGTGATGGGCCACGAGTTCTCCGGCGTCCTCGAAGGGTGGGGTCCGGACTTCCCGGCGAAGGACGTCTATGGTCAGGAGCTTCAGCCCGGCGATGCCGTGGCGGTCGGCACCACGCTTTCGTGCGGGACCTGCTACTACTGCCGGTTCGTGCCGCAGCGAGAGAATCTTTGCCAGAACGTCAACATCTACGGGATCACGCTGGGATCCGAGGCCGAACCCCACATCCGGGGGGCGTACAGCGAACGGCTGTACCTCTTCCCACAGACCTGGCTGTTCAAGCTGCCGCCGAACGTATCGCTCAAGATGGCGGCGCTGTCGGATCCCATCGCCTGCGGCACGCGCGCCTTGGAGCGGGCGTTCGGCCCCGGGATGCCGTGGGCGGGCGAAGGCATGGGCCTGGGGAAGTCGGTGGTGGTCCAGGGCCTGGGGCCCATCGGGATCATGACCGGAGCAGCTGCCCGGGCCATGGGTGCGTCGCCGGTGATCGGCATCGACCGCATCCCCATGCGCATGGACATGGCCAAGCGGTTCGGGTTCGACGTGGTTCTTTCGCTGGAGGACACGCCCGAGGTGGACGATCGGGTCGAGGCGGTCCGCTCCATGACCCGCGGGGTCGGGGCCGACATCGTGGTCGAGGTGGTCGGGCTGCCGGCCGCGTTCGCCGAGTCCCTGCGCCTGGTCCGAAAGGGAGGGCGCGTGGTCGAGTTCGGACACTTCACCGACAACGGAACGATGGCCCTGAACCCGCAGCACATCGTGAACCTGGACGTGGACATCCTGGGTTCCTACGCCTACCCCAACTCGCAGATCGGAACGTCCTTGGCCTTCCTGTCGCGGTACGCGGAGGTGTATCCGTTCGAGGATCTGGTCACCCACGAATTTCCCATCGAACGGACGGAGGAAGCGATTCACGCCAGCCGAGACAAGCTGTGCGTCAAGGCCATGGTGGTTTCCCAGCTCTGACCGGACTCAGTCGGGCAAGAGCTCAACCCCGATGGAGGAGGGGCGGAAGCGGTTGATATCGTTCAGGTCCTGCGGGCAAGCGGAGGCCACGATGACGGAGTCCAGCAGCGCGCGGAAGACCACGTCGTCCTCGGCCTTCGTCGGCGCCGGCCCCCACGTCAGCGACCCGTCCGGTTCGACGCCGACCGACATGAACAGGTTGATCGGTTGCGGGATCTCGATGGCATCGTGGCCCAGTTCGGCCATGGCCCGCATCAGGTTCACCTGGCACGAAGGGTGGTCCTTCGCCCCCAGCAATTCGTACCGCGTCGGATCGCACGCGGCGCACAGCATGTCGTGGATCCCGGGCGAGTTGTCCTGTTCGAACGAAAGGATCGGTCGGCGCCTGTTCGTCACGAATTCCTCGCCCACCCGCGGGAACAGCCGGTTGACCCAGATCCGGGTGTGCTCCGCGCTGGCGTACTCGGAGACGTCGTTGGCGGCGAAGGCAAAGAGGTCGACGACCTGTCCACCTTCGACGTCTTGGATCCGGAAGCGCTTGCCGGTGTCCACCCGCACGGCACGAGCCTCTCGGGCCGGCACCAGCACGAACACGCTCTCCATGGCCTCTCCAGGTCGCGGCCGGAGGTACCTCGGCCAGTCGGCGGCAAGGATAGCCCGGTGGGCACAGTGACATCGGACCGCAGGAGGTGGCCATGACACAGGGCGGTGGAGAAGGCGTCGGCCGCTTGAACTTTCCGTTCGTCGGGATCCCCTCGTTCCTACGGTCGGCCATCTGCCCCGAGCTCGGCGAGCTTGACGCGGATATCGCCATCCTGGGCGCGCCGTCGGACGAGGGCTCCCCCTTCATGCCCGGCTCGCGGTTCGGGGCGCGGTCGATCCGCGAGCACTCCCTCCGTTTCGTGACCGACGGCCGAGGCTATTACGACCCGGAGGCGAGGAAGCAGTACCTGGAGCGGGAGATGCTGGGCGGTCGCATCGCCGATGTTGGTGACGCCGACATCCTTCCGACGAACGTCGTCGACACCTTCGCCAACATCACCGCTCTGACGAGAGGGGTGGTGGAACGCGGCGCGATGCCCGTGGCGCTGGGGGGCGACCACTCCGTGACGTTCCCAGTAGCCCGGGCCTTCGAGGGCGACGAGCCCTTCCACGTGGTGCACTTCGACGCCCACATCGACTACATGCCGTTCGTCCACGGCCTCGAGTACACGAACCAGCACGCCTTCCGGCACATCCGCCTGATGAAGAACGTGCGAAGCATCAACCAGATCGGGATCAGGAGCCTTCGCAACACGCAGGTGATGCACGACGACTCGCTCCGCGACGGCAACCGCGTGGTGACCATGGAGGACTTCCGGGACCGCGGCGACGACGCGGTGCTGGAGGGCGTCCCCGACGGTGCGCGGTGCTATGTGAGCATCGACATCGACGCGCTCGATATCTCGTTGACGCCGGGTTGCGTCTCGGCCGAGCCGAACGGCCTGACCTACGCGGAGCTTCGAGATTCCCTGGCGGCCGTGGCCGAGCGGACCGAAGTGATCGGCTTCGACCTGGTGGAGGTCAACCCTCTACTGGACGTGCCCACAGGATTGACCTCCTACCTGGCCGCGCACACCGTGATCGAGTTCCTGGGCCGGATCTGCGACCAGCCGTGGTGGCGAGACCGGGCGGACGCACGGGCCGAACGACGGTCCGCCGCAAAGTCCACAGAAGCCTGAGGAGGACGCGATGACCGAACCGGTGAAGGTCGACGTCCACATGCACCTGTACGAAACTCCAGAGTCCGGAGAGTGGTGGAAAGCCGGCTACGAGATCTTCGAGTACGGCGAGAAGGACGGCGTGCGGTTCAGCGACTACAGCGGCACGGTCGGGGATGCCGTCGAAGCCATGGAGAAGGCGGGCTTCAGCCACGGCGTGGCGGTGAACCTCCTCTCCGTGGACCTGTTCCGGCTGGAGGCCATCGCATTGCTACCCCAGGAGGTTCAGGGCGAGGACCGCGAGAGGGCCATCCAGGAGATCGATGCGACGATGTCCGATCGGTTCCGTGCGTTCAACCGCTGGCTTGTCGAGGCTCTCGGCCCGGTTCAGCAGATCACCCCGTTCGTGGGCATCGACCCCACAGCTCTCACGCCGGAGGAGAACGTCGAGCATCTCGAGGACATGGCGGATCGTGGCGCCCGCGGCATCAAGCTCCACCCCATGGTACAGCAGTTCGAACCGAACGACCCGCGGATGCGGGCCGGTGTTCGAGGCCTGCAGGGACCTCGGCCTCACCGTGCTCTCCCACACCGGGAGCGCGAAGGGCGGCGAGCGGTTCGCCGAGCCGTCCGGATTCGCTGAAGTGGTCCGAGACTTGTCGGGCCTCAACGTGGTGCTGGCGCACTTGGGTGGCGGCCAGTGGCGCCAGACGCTCGAACTCGCGCAAGGGTTCCCGTCGCTCGTGTTCGATCTGTGCGAGATCGTGGAGTGGACCGGCGCGCCGAACGCGCCGACGGCCGAGCAACTGGGCCAGCTGATCGCGGACATCGGCCCCGAACGGGTGATGCTCGGGACCGACTTCCCCTGGTACGACCTGGACCACACGGTCGAGCTGGTCTTGAACCTTCCAGTCCTGAGCGCGGAGCAGAAGGAGGCGATCCTGGGAGCGAACGCCGTCAGGATCCTGGGCCTACCGGTCTGATGGAGAGGGGTCAGTCATGAGCCGTGAGATGGCGGGTGGAGCTCTGATCGTTCGCAGTGCCCGCGTCCACCCGACCGCCTCTCGACCTGAAGGCCTGAGCGATGTCGTCGTGGAGGGCGGAACGATCACCTCGATCGTCCCCGCTGGAAAGGGCAAGGCGAGCGGCAACGCCACGGCGGTCGACGCCGAGGGCCGGCTGGTCTCTCCCCCGTTCGTCGACCCGCACATCCATCTGGATTCGGTCCTGACCGTCGGTGAGCCGCGCCACAACGAGTCGGGGACGCTGATCGAGGGAATCCTGACGTGGTCCGAGCGGAAGAAGACCTTGAGCCACGAGGACGTGAAACGCCGGGCCCGCGAGGCCATCAGGTGGGAAGTGGCCCTGGGGACTGGAGTAATCCGGAGCCACGTCGACGTGTGCGACCCCAGCCTCACCGCTCTTCAGGCGCTGCTCGAGCTGCGAGCCGAGGTTCGGGACATAGTGGAGCTCGAGCTCGTCGCGTTCCCCCAGGACGGCGTGATGTCGTTCCCCGACGGCAAGGAGCTCATGCGCAAGGCCATGGAGCTGAGTTGCGACGTCGTGGGCGGCATCCCGCATTACGAATGGACCCGGGAGGACGGCGTGGCCGAGGTCAACTTCGTGTTCGACCTGGCCCAGGAGTTCGGCCGCCCCTTGGACCTGCACTGCGACGAGACGGACGACGACCAGTCGCGGTTCCTGGAGACGGTACTGGCTCGCACCATGCGGGACGGCCTGCAGGGCAGGGTGAACGCCAGCCACACCACCGCCATGGGCAGCTACAACGACGCCTACATGTTCAAGCTGCTACAGATCATGAAGCGGGCCGGCGTCACCATCGTGGCGAACCCGCTGACGAACATCGTCCTGCAGGGGCGGTTCGACTCATACCCGAAGCGGCGCGGCATGGCCCGGGTGAAGGAGCTCGACGCGGCGGGCGTGAACGTTGCGTGCGGCCACGACTGCATCATGGACCCGTGGTATCCCATCGGGACGGGCTCCATGCTTGACGCCCTCCACATGCTGGTGCACGTGGGCCAGATGACCGGACGGGACGAACTCTTCCGCGCCTTCGAGATGATCACCACGAACCCGCTGCGAGCCACCGGACGCGAATGGACGATCGGTGAAGGCGGCCCGGCGAACTTCGTCGTGCTGGACTGCGAGGACGAGGTCGAGGCGAAGACCGACGCTCCGCGCGCCAGGGTCCTGGCGCCCGGCTTCGAGGGCGACGTCACGTTCCGTCGGTAGAAGCCTCTTTGACGGCGGCCAGGACGCGTTCGGGCGTGATCGGGAGCTGGTTGATCCTGACCCCGACGGCGTCGGCTATGGCGCTGGCGATGGCCGCGGCCGGCGGGCCGATGGGCGGCTCGCCGATGCCCCGTGCCCCGAACGGCCCCTTCCCAGGCCCGATCTCCAGGATGATCGCCTCGATGTCCGGCACGTCCCTGGACGTCGGGATGAGGTAGTCGGCGAAGAGCGTTGACTCGCAGACGCCCTGTTCGTAGCGAACCTCCTCGTTCAAGGCGTACCCGATCCCCTGGACGGCACCGCCCTGGATCTGCCCAGTGACGCGGAGCGGGTCGATGGCCCTCCCCACGTCGTGGCAAGCCACGTACTTGAGGATCCGCACGAATCCCGTCTCCGTGTCGACCTCCACCTCGGCCGCGTGAGTGCCGTAGGTGTAGTCGGGGAAGGTCCGGCCCTTCCCGGTCCGCGGATCGAACTCTCCAACCTCGGCCTCGAACGTGGACAGATGGAAGGGGGGCACCGCCCTCGACTCGGCGGCGCGAACGAGTTCGGCCAGAGAGAGGAACCGCGCGTGGTCGTCCTTGAGCCGAACCCGGCCTCCGGCGAACTCCAGCTGGCCGGGGCCGGACGGCTCCAGCAGCTCCGCCGCCACCGGCGAGAGCTTCTCCCGCAGCTCGCGCGCCGCCTTGAGCACGGCGTTCCCGGACATGTACAGCTGCCGCGTGGCGAACGTGCCGCCGGCCAGGGGCGTGAGGGCGCTGTCTCCGATATGGACGCTCACCCGGTCGGGTTCGACCCCGAGGACCTCGCCGGCGATCTGGGCCAGCGAGGCCGCCTGGCCGCCGCCCAGATCGGTGATCCCCGTCCGGATCGTCACGGTCCCGTCGGGTTCGAGGCCGATCCAGCACGAGGCCCGGTCGGCGAAAAAGGACGTCCTCCCGTACGGCTCGATGTTGCATCCGAAGCCCCGGCCGATCCGCTTCGTCGGGTCCGTCGCGCTCGCCGACGGTCCCATGGCCTCGAGCGCCTCGATGGCCGCCCGCATGGTTTCCTCGACGGCGACGGGCGTGTCGATCGCCTCCTCGGTGACCAGCTGCGACCCCTCGCGAAGGAAGTTCCGGGCCCTGACCTCTGCCGGGGAGAGGCCGAGGGCCTCGGCCACCCTGTCCATCTGGGACTCGTACGCGATCACCACCTGCATCGCTCCGAAGCCGCGCATCGCGCTGGTGGGGACGTTGTTGGTGAACATCGCCGTCGACTGGACCCTGGCGTTCGGGATGTCGTAGGGACCGTTCGCGGTGACCGCGGCGGCGAACAGGACCCGAGGGCTCAGCAACGGATACGCCCCAGCGTCACCGAGGATCTGGACGTCCTGGGCGATGACTCGTCCGTCCCGCGTGGCGCCGGTCCGGTAGCGCATGGTGAAGGGGTGGCGCTTCTGCCGGGCCAGGATCGACTCCTGCCGCGACCACACCATCTTGACGGGTCGCTTCGTCTTCCAGACCAGCAGCGCCAGGTACGGCTCGATGGTCATGTCCTCCTTGCCGCCGAACCCCCCGCCCATGTACGTCGCGATCACGCGAACCTTCGTCTGCGGCAGCTCGAGGATCTGGGCGAGCTCTCGACTGTGCTCGATGACCTGCGTCGAGACCCGGAGGGTCACCACGCCGTCCGAGTCGATCCACCCCACACCGGCCTCGGGCTCCAGGTAGGCGTGGTCGACGTGCGTCGTTCGGTACGTCTCCTCGACGACCACGTCGGCCTCGGCGAGCGCCGATTCCACGTCTCCCCGACGCATGCGCCATTCGTTCAGGCGATTCCCGCCGGGATGGATCTCGGGCGCGTCTTCCTGGAGCGCTTCCTCGGGAGAGAACACGCCCGGCAGGTCCTCGTACTCGACCAGGACCAGGTCGGCGGCCTCGTCGGCCGCGGCTGGCGTTTCTGCGGCCACGATCGCCATCGGTTCGCCCACATCCCGGGCATCCGCCAGTCGTCGGCGTACGACGTGGACCCCTGGACCTTCTGGACGAAGTCCCGGTGCCGGAACGACCTTCCGATGACCCCGGGCTCTCGGGTCTCGGTCGGCGCGCGTTTCATGGCTGCGCTTCGCCTTCGGCCCGGGCGTAGGCCTCCACGGCATCCACGATCTTGGTGTAGCCGGTACACCGGCACAGGTTCCCCGCGAGGGCCGCTCGGATCTCGTCGCGCGTCGGATCCGGATGGTCGCGAACGAACTCGAACGCCGTCACCAACATCCCGGGCGTGCAGAACCCGCACTGGGAGGCACCGTGCTCGAGGAAGCGCTCCTGCAGGCCGTGAAGAGGTCGCTCATCGCCGCCGAGCCCCTTGAGGGTCGTGATGGCGGCGCCCTCGGCCTGAACGCCGTACATCAAGCAGGCGTTCACCGACTCGCCATCGAGGAGCACCGTGCAGGTGCCGCAGATGCCCTCGCCGCAGCCGTACTTGACCTCGGTAGCCCCGACCTCGTCGCGCAGCACCTCGAGGAGGGTCTGGTTCGGCCAGGCCCATACCTCGACCTCGCGTTCGTTCACCGTGAGCCGGAGCGGGACCTTGCTCATCCCGCGGTCGCCGCCCTCCGGGCCCGACGGGCCGCCGCGAGCAGGGCCCGCTTCGTCACGGTGCCGACCATCTGGCGACGGTACTGGGCGGACCCATGAACGCCATCGGACGGGTCGACCGCCTGTGAGGCGGCCCTGGCGACCTCCGCCACCACGTCGTCCGCGGGCTCGGCGCCCACCATCGGCGACGCAAGGTCGGACCCGTCGAAAGGTCGTTCGCCCACAGCGCCCAGGGCCAGCCGAACCGCGGAACACCGGCCGTCGTCTTCGAGGTCGACGAGCGCGGCCGCCTCGACCAGGGCGAAATCACCGACCCGCCGGGACAATTCGACGAACGCCCACCCTCGGCCGTCCTGGATCAC
>WNGN01002171.1_pt1 | contig 13953 bp, 17 predicted proteins | sample 5400561 | NCBI WGS metagenome assembly WNGN01 (sample SAMN13153379, study PRJNA577476) | soil metagenome | isolation source: 115 cm soil or saprolite under Garry oak tree replicate 2 | place: USA:California | collected 2016-06-15
GATTTCGAATAGGCGAGGAATTCTTCCGAACAGCATTAGTTCATATGGAAATGATCGCAAAAGAAGTCGAAACTCTGGTCATAGACCATCATCTGCTAAGGGACGAGGGCTGGTACAAGTTCCTTGAACCAGTGAGAAAATCCGCTGAAAAGATAGGGCATAGAGTCATCACGGCCGCAGAACTCGCGCGAAAAGGGCCGAATCCTTTGGAGTGTCGTCGAAAAGAACTCTACGAGGAGGAGAAGCCCAGTGCAGAGTTTCTCAAATGGGCCAAGCTTCCCAAAGAGAAATTGAGCGAGACGGCCCCGCCGCTCTAATCTGATACCTTGCTCTTCTTCGAATGGAACTCCTTGAGCACCTTTTGCATTTCTTCGTCTTCGTATTCTTCTATTATGATCCTGAGTCCTTCCTCGGTCTGATCCTCGACCAGCTCTTTCTTCGCGTAGACCTCGCAGATGTAGCTGTCCTCTTCCAGCAGACCCAATCCTTGCTGACCCTTCCCTAGGACGTCGAAAATTATCTTCATCAGGTTATCCAAGTCTTTCACGGCCCGAGTGTTCGTTGTCTTTGTGGAGCCTTTCCAGAGAAAGAATCCTAGCGTTATTGTTACTAGATGCCCCTTCAGCGCTTCCTTAAACTTCGCAAGCTCATTCTGTGAGACCCGTTCGAGTATAGCCGTTCGAAGCTTACCTTGTTTTTCTCCAATGTCGTGGCCGCTTCCTGTAGTTGATGGCTCAAAAGGAATGACAGGAATGTCAACGAGGGTTCTAGTTGACGCTACTCGTCCGGGGGCTTCGGCCGCTGTCTCCCCGATCTCGGGCTCGCCCTCTTCGAGCTCTGTTTCTTCATCGTCCATGGCTCTTGGTTCGGACAAGCATCCATGTAAAAGCACTCCCTTTTTTGCTTAGCAAAAGAACCCAGACGGGTGTCCCATCGGTTCTTGCCTGATATTCTTATAACCCGTTTGTCAACTAACGTTCTTATCCTACGGTATTTACGCTAGTAGCGGTCCTACGCTTTGGTTAACTCTGTTGATAGAGCACCGGAGGTCACGTCCGTAGTCAAGAATGATATTCGAAGTCCGTTAGCATTCTTAGAGTTGTACCGGTCAAACGGAACTGTCGAGCAAGTCAAAGCGGTAATCAAGCGCTATCTGAACGCGGTCACCGGATCGGCAATCGAAGACGTTGAAGCCGCTTCGAAGTCGTATTTCAAAGAGCGTGGCAAAGACATGGAAGCTTACCAACGCGACGTCGAGTTGTACTTCAAGAATTTGCAGAGAGATGCGCCCATGACCCAACGGGCTAGACTATCGTATCTCCGAACATACTTACAGAGGAACGGAGCCAAATTCGATGAATATTTCTGGAAAGACCTAAGACGGAAGATCCGTGGTGCCAATCGGCCCGTTACAATAGACGATGTGCCTACTAATGCTCTCCTGCGAAAGGTAGTCGAACACCTACCGATTCACGGGCGCGCGCTGATACTGGTTCTAGCAACTAGCGGGGTAAGAATAGGCGAGGCATTGAGTGTCAAGCTTTCAGACCTCGACCTTGGAACTGACCCCGCGCGTCTTGCGCTAAGAGCCGAATATACGAAAGGGAACACCGCTCGTACCGTTTTCATAAGCCGCGAGGCCAAAGAGGTTGTTCGAGAATGGCTCAAGGTTCGAAGCCGCTATCTGCAGGTAGCAGTCGCCAAGAGTGTATTACACGGGAAGACCATCGAAGATGACCGGCTGTTTCCCTTTGAAGAAAGTACTATGCGCCAATTTTGGGATAGAGCTCTGGGAAAAGCAGGATTTCTAAAGCGCGACCCCACGACCGGATATAATCTCCTTCATCCACATACGCTAAGAAAATTCTTCCGTACCAGACTCGGGCCGGTATTGCAGACAGATGTGGTTGAAGCAATTGTTGGGCATGCGGGCGCACTCGACCGTGCCTATCGCCGATACACTATAGACCAGCTAGCCGATTTCTACAAGCATGGAGAGCCTTCACTGCTCATACTTTCTGACGTGGGCGAGATAGAGAAGCAGCTTCAAGAAACTGAGCAATTTCAGCGGGGATTGCAATTGCAATTCAATCGTCTGATGGAAGAAAACGTGGACATGAAGAATAAGTTGGCGAACGCCAAGGTTGAGATGCGGAAGGAAATTTTGGGAGAGCTAATGCCGGAGATAACGCAGGAAATCAACAAGGCTATGGCGCAGCAATTTGCCCTGGCAAAGAAAGGTACCGAAGTTCCGCTGGTCATCGAGTAAAACTCGGCTGAATCGGGAGTTAGGGACGGGTAGGCTAACCCTAAACCCGCTAAACTAGCCTACTCATCCGTCGCATGCTTTGGAGCGTTACGCCGCCCGTAGTAAGGTAAGGTAAGGTCCGTATCTTGTTTCCTAGAAAAAAGAGAGAAAGAGAGCATTAGCTCTCCCACAAATCTCTCATGTACCACTTGACCTCTTTCCAGACAGACCTCTGCATTTTCTCCGGCAACGCAGCGTAGAATGCCATCGCGATAACTCCGCCGCCTCCCAGTTGCAATCGCAGGTCATTGACCAGTGTGCCAATTATGGCGAGAATTAAGCCGCCGACAACCCCGAAGATCACTGCGTTGGCCTTAGCGCTCTTAGGCAGATGGATGGTCAAGGTACCGATCTTTATGGCTACAAACTCCGAGCCCGTTCCACCTCCTGCGATCTATAAACAGTGACCACGAACTTGTCAATATGCCGCGGGTGAAAGTAAAGACTTTCTGTCGTAGACATGTCAAAATCTGAGATGGACGAAACTTACTTGATTACTGGATTGGCGCAAGATGCGAAAACTATGTTACTCTAGGGACGCCTGGGGTAATTGGAGATGCCCGGTTAGTGGTTGTGAGTGGAGCTATTGACAAAAGTATTGGGCCCCAGAAATTCGCCTAGAGAAAGGCTAGCCGCTACCTGGCGGCGGATAGGCCTATCAGGGGTATCGCTTATTTTTCTTGCAGTAATTTTCAGCTTGGTTTTCTTTTACAATACTATCTTGGGTTTGACTCCCTCCTTCACTGTGGCTGTGGATTTCCGAGCTGCCGGCATTCTACTCACCGTTGAAGGAGTCCTTCTCGGACTTTCCCCACAGATAGATGTGGTAATCTTTCGCGCGTTGGCTATTGGCCTGGCGCTAATATCACTTCTTTACTCCGTTACAGCCGTGATGGTATTGGATGTCTATCAGAACTTGCTTCCATCTTCTCACGTGGTCACATTCACTATGAACCTCGCGCTTATCGACGTATTCAGAATCGACCTAGGGTTATTCATCGCCATGGTTTACATCTATGCTGCTGGCGCGATTTTTGTCAACAAACGCTCGAATAATAATTCCAAACCTTAGCTAAGAGAGAGAAGCAAGAGTGCTGCCCGTAATTACAGAGATAGCGCGGAGAGGCCCCCCCCCGCCCGTAGTAAGGTTAGGTAAGGGCTTATGCCTTGTTTCCCTCTGTACCTGTTTAAGGTCTTCCCGTCCTCTAGGAGATGTCCGAAAACTGGATTCGGCATCCTCTGCGACCAATCTTCCAGCAAGCCTATCCTCCACGGACCATGGGCACAGGCACTATCTGCAAATCGTGCTTCCAAGAGATACCCGAGGGAGAGCCTTGGCATTACCGATATGATAAGAGGAAAGGATTGTTCGAGCCCATTCACAACAAATGCCCTCCGAAGAAAGTCTGAATGAATCGAGATACATTCACTTTCATTCCTAACTCGCAAAGTAACACCTTGTCTACGGCGCGGCGGGACTGAAAAGTATTATATCTCAACTATAGGCTAAGGTCCGTTAGGCAACCATAGCCATCCTTGGCTACCTAGGCGGAATAATAGAGTGGGCGTGGGGCAAGCACCCGGGTTCGAGACAACCTGTCTCCGGCGTTCCAAAGCCCGGATGTTTGGTTGGGCCCCCACGCCCGTACTCTTCTACTCATGATTCACATAAAAAACTACTGAGCATGCAAGGGAATACATTCACTCGAGTAGCAGAGATATAACGAGAAAGCCGAACAGCCCGGAGAGCAAGCTGTTGAGATAAACCGGAGTATCTCTACCGCTTAAGAGGGACTCTACCTACGAGATTGTAGAGACCCTTGGTGGACCCGCTATTTTTCTTCGGTGCTGGCTCTTCGGCGCGATTTGGTATTCCTACGATGAAAGAGATGGTCGGGCACTTCAAGGACGAACTATCGAAGCAATCTGGCAAAGACATCGATGAGGAGGTTCAATTGTACGTGGGTGTCGAGGATGTTCTTCGTAAAGACTTCGACAGAGTGGATTTGGAAGCTGTCTTCTCGGTAATTGATGGAATCGCCGGAGGACTGACTCCCAAGGAGCTGGGCTACCTCGCGACGTTTTTTGTCCGTCGGGCTCGTGATCAGACGCTATTCGATCCCCCAGTCCCAGAGATCCAAAACTCAGCCCGGAGGCTGCTTGGCAAGTTTCAGGATTTCGTGAAACGTGTCTGTTGGGTCAAGCGTGACAAGCTCAACGACATAATGGGAACGTACGTCAACTTCTTCTCTACCATAAAGCGAACGACAGGAGGATATTCCGAACCATTAACTTACAACGGGACCTCTTACCCTCTTGACCCTAACTGGCAAATGTTCACGACGAACTACGACAATGTATTGGAAGTGTTCTTTCGCGGTGGAGCTGCCCAGCTTTCCCCGAACGTTAGTCTCAATACGGGCTTTGACTATGACCGCCGTTCGCAAGCTCACATACTGAACCCAGTAAGGTTCCTCGAACCTAATGGGCTGAAATTAGTCAAGCTACATGGGTCTGTTACTTGGTGGATCGATAAAGGCAGTTGGGCAGTCGTAGAGGAGAAGCAGCCTCCAAGCACAACGTACCTACCGGGCGAGTACGGGGAACAGGTCATGCTGTACCCGATCGAACAGAAGGACACTTTCGTACCTCCCTACCTCGATATGTTCTATTCGCTCGATGTAGCTCTTAGACAGAGCAAGAAGTGGCTCGTCATAGGTTACTCGTTCGCCGACGATATTCTTCGAGCCATGTTTGCTCGGTCCTCCAAGCCCGATACAGTCATGGTGCTCGTCCATACAGACGAAAGCGTGGCGAAGAGAGTGAAGGAAGAACCCGGTTGGAAGGGTCAGATTCGTAGTATTACAACCAAGTTCGGCGAATCTGAAACCAACAGTAAGATTGGACAGCTGCTCTGACAGCCGCGAACTTGTCCAATGTCAGCTCCGACTACACAGAATCCTTGGGATCTTCGTGCATCACTTTCAACTTCTTCTTGCTTGGGGTAACGGTTTGGTGTCCTGTTTCCTCGGCTACCTGTTGAACATCTTGTTGTTCGTTAGGCCCGATAGACTTCCCCCGGTTAGTTAGGTTAGGCTTCGAGACTGTTTCAAAGTAGTCCTCTATCTTGTAGCCGCGCCGCGCTAGCCCTAGCTTGTGTACCTCGTTTAGATGTTTCAGTTTTCGGTGCGGTACATCTTTACCACACAGTTTACATTCTGGCATAGATATCCACATATAGCTACGGCTACACACGGATAAATCCATTTCCCGAGCTACGAACTTCGCGCCTAATAGCTACGCAGTGAAAAGATGTTAGAAAATTCTAATGTGAAAGGCGGTTCGCGGAAGCGGATTTTTTGAAGCCACAGTAAACCCTACGATGATTTTTCCGTGTCATATTTTCAATTCTCTACAATTATTCTTCCCGACGGTAGGGTCGCAATGTACTTCCAGCCTTCTGCCAGATGAGAGTCGAGTTCCCATTCTGTCAATACTTTCTGAGTAGGTTTGGACGTCGCTATAGCGTTGGATGTCGCCAGGGCGTTTCGCATCCGTTTAGAAGCCAGAAGCTTCATCGTCAGATCCGGCGCCCGGCTGATTCGACCGCGCTCGTCTTGGGAGAGAACCGTCAAGAAGGGTTCTGCTCTTGCATATTCTCTTTTGATGTAATCGGGGTCGAATACGTCATATGTGCCTCCGTGAAGAAGCCATCTGTCTTTTTGGTTCATCATGTGCTCTAGAAGGGCCACGTCTGAGACTCCTGCCTTACGCATCTGGAACTTCCAGAACCGTCGGAACATGTGGGGGTGAATCTCATGCCTGAGAACCTTCTTTCCCCTGATAGGAGTACCGGGATGAGTGGTTTGGATGCCTGCCCTTGTGGCAGTCAAGACGACGCGAGTACGTATTGACGGTGGTGACATTGGCGGTCCGGTCAAATTCTTCTTGACTTTGACCACGTACATTTTACCGGCCCTTACCTGGGTCTGGGCGTAGCTTCGAAATAGCCAAGAACTATCGGTGATCTTCTCTCCACCTGCCACTCTTTCCTTCATCATTATCCTGAGAAAGGTAGCACATTCTTTGCCTATGGCGAACTCGTACTTTTCGCGGACCTTGTTGACGTTGCGACCGGCGGCATTGAGAAATTCACCGGGAATGCGGACGAGGATGGGATCGACCTGTTTCTCTAACTGCTCTCGCACGAGGCCATAACTCATGGCCGTTAGTATTCCAGTTCTCTGACCGCTCTGGGCCAAGAACGAGATGATTGCCTTATCACGAGTCATTCTGGCGATCGTGATCATCATAGATAGTTCGTTAGTCGTTAGAATGCGTGTTGTCTCGTATTGGGCGGCCGCTCGAAAGGGGTAGGGTGTTCTTCCTAGTGGAATGTCGTTCCAGTTCAGGAACGATCTTATCGTTGTGTAGGCGCGTAATCTTGTTTTGGAAGATAGGCCCTTCGACTTGTGCACCCCATACCATTCCTTGAGCTTTCGATGGACCGCCCGCCGGTCTCTGACTCCTTCCGTGACGAGCTGGTCGGGCGAAAAGCCTACGAACTTGCAGAACTCTCTTAGATAGTACATGTATCCCGGTCGTGTGTTTGGGCCGACACTAAGCATCCAATCCCTAACCGCTTCGGACTGCTCACTCATGCCAAAGAAACCATATTGGCCACCAATACATCCGACTCAAAGACAGACTGTTACCTCAAGTGAAAGTGGACCAAGCGTTACCGGTACTTGCCGACCCGATTCGTATTCCAACCGTGCCCCCAAAACGAACAACTCTAAATACTGCGATAATACTGGTAGTATAGAATTACATGACGGAAGGTAAGACCGTGGAGAGAGAGACGACCTCCATCAAGGTGAGGCCGGACCTCTGGCGAGACGCCAAGATAGAGGCAATTAAACACGGGAAGACCGTATCGGAATTAGTGGAGGAGGCGATAGAGCAATGGGTGAAACAGCGCAAGAAGTAGCCAAAGACAACTCGCTGTTCACGAGGGAAGAGCGTCGAAGCATCGTACTCAGCTTCGCTGAGGCCTACCTCCGTGGAGCCGTTAAGGTTCTCTATTGGCTTGATACGTCGGCAGGAAAAGTCATGGACATGAGAACCGGTAAACCAAGAACTATGAGTGAGATCGGCGAATTCAAGATGCGTTTCACTGAACGGATACGGACTGCATGTGGTACAGGAGATCCGAGACCGGGGCCTGCAGACATTGAGATGGCCATAGATCGGTTGTTCGACTACATCGTGAACCTCAGAGCTGGAGGATTTCTAGAGGGAGAATTCCTAACTGTTCCCAACCTCAAAGAGAGACTTGACTCTTTGGAAGGAAGGGTCTCAGGGATGGAGAAACTGTTTGAAGAGTTGCTTCAGAGGATGAAGGTTAAGGACTGAGATGAGAACACGTCGCAAAGGCCAAGTTTACCGAGAGCCCGAAATGCAACTATTCGTCATCAAGTACCCCAAGAAGAAGACCGTTGGAGAGAAACGAAAAGAGGTCTAGAAACCCCTTTGACCCTTGCGATCAGTATAGCCATGCTCTCTACGATAGGTAATCTTTAATCGGTTCGTTCCGGCTACGCTTTTACCCGTCGGTAGCTCGCGGGTTAGTTGCCGTTGTTTCCCGGCGCTAACTTCCCCCGCGAGCTTCCGGCTATTAGGAGCCGCGTTTTTATCCGGCCGCGGCGCCTTTATAGTGGGAAGTTAGCCAAGGGATAGAGATTGTCTAAGAGCTGAATAATCTACCGGGTCTAAACCCGGGACCAGCAGGGTTAAACCCCCAAGCTGAGACAACTCGACGTTCTAACTGGTTAGACGAGTGCGGTATTGTCAAGCCCTATTTGGAATTCTATGGTAAGTCGCGATTCGGAAAGACGACTCTCTTTCAACATCTCCTATTGCGGTTGAAAACCAAATTCCCGAGTATACCGGTAGAAGGTTATGGTTCAAAGCTTAGTCAGCAAGACCACCAAGGATTACCGATAAACTGGCACGACTCGATTAAGAAGAAAACAATACGCTCTCATGAAAATTCAATCATCCTAATTGAAGATGCGCATGATATCGTAACCAAATCGAATGTTAGAACGCTGCGTGGAGTCTTCAACGGCGCTGGCAGAAAAATGGGCTGCCTAACAATTGACCTCTTACAGAGTCGCGATTTTGCGGGTTACAGGCTTCCGCCAGTGCCATTCCAAGTGATGTTTGAAGAACCCTATCATTTCTGGATAAAATTTGCAAAGAATGAAGAGGGACCATTTGATGTTTCCAATAACAAATTCGATGCTGCCGTAGACGCTATCATCGCCTGCCTATTCGATGAGAAAAGACCGGGTGAACGAGCGAAAGCCCTACCCGGACGGCATACTGTTAGTAGCTCATTCCTACAACGCTGCTTCGAGGAATTTGCAACAGGGAAGCGTCCCGCTGATGTAGCTAAAGAGATGGGATTTTCACCGGGTTCTAAACAATACAAAATTCTCACCGGCGTGTACTGGTCGAGGTGGCAAGGGCGCTAAACTCCCCCCGGTTAGTTAGGTTAGGTTAAGAAAAGGTAAGCTGCGCCATGAATATCCTCTCATTCATTGAAGCCCGGGCGATCTACTGTCAACGTCAAGAACGAATAGACAAAGGAACATGGAAGAAAGACTTCGAAAAAATACAGCAAACGCTCGTATGGCATGCTTTAGTCAAAGCCGACATAGTTGATTGGAGCCGTTGCGCGGATAGAGACGGTAACGTTGACTGGCTCATTGAAAACGTCAGAGTCGAGATGAAGATCCGTGAAGTGCCACATAGCTTTTCAGGACAACAATACAAGGAAGAAATGCTCGATAGAAAGCCCGACCTTCTGATACTCAATCCTCTATCCAAGCTGCCTAGCTATAACCGGTTACCCAGGATAGACCATGCAAACGCATCCCTGTTCTTACTGAGTGAAAAAGCGTTCCAGCTTTCAGTCAGTAACTTAGCCGCTAAGCTCAGAGCCTTCCTTTATCCCATCATAATCAGGCCCCGGCTTAGGGTATCCTCGGTCGTCTGTGTTAGCGATTACACCCCTGACCTTGGTGTAATTGATGCTGCACGGGACCTTTTCGAAGAAAGTTGGCATTGGGGTAAGACGTAACGGCATTTGGACGAGCAGGTTAAAAACCAAGGCGGGGGTAAGGTAGCTTAAGCCGCTTTGAGTTTGCCCGATATAGCAGCCGGCCTCAACATCTTCGAGTTTGCACGAAAATTGTACGTGCGACTCAAGAAAAGAAGGAAGAAATCAAAAAGACCAAGAAAGACAACCAAGGGAGGAGTATCAAGGAAGCAGATTACAGCCTTAGCTCAACCTCGTCGCCTCTCGAAAGATGAAGAGTTGGCACAAAAGCTCCTAACCAATCCTAGCCAAGCTCTCAAGGAGATGACAGCAGAATATCTGGTTAAGAATCGCCGGCGAATAATAAGAGACATCGAAGACTACTTAGTTGACGAATTTGGGTGAAAATTCCAACGCAGAATTCGCGATAGAAATTTAGTTGCGGTATCTACAGATATATCATTAAATCGGTGGGTCCGCCGGTACTTAGGCGTAGGGCGGGAAGTAAGCCACGACAAGGGTTGTGTATAGGTCAGATTGTCAACGGACGTCATCGAGCGCCCGCTATACGTCATCATTGCGCTTGTCGTCATTGTCATTGTGCTTCCAGTAGTTGCGGGCATCAGCTTGGTCGGAAGTTCCGCATCCGCTGGGCTCGTATCTATGAACGCTACTATCGCCAGTTTCATGCCCATATTCGGTCTAGGCGTTGCGATTGGACTCCTATTCATGTTCATCGCACTGGCTACCGTACTGAAGAACAAGGTGTAGTAAGCTTGCCACTTGTCACCGACAACCCGTTTTCTTTGGCGGGGAGTCAAGTGGAAAATGACTCATTGGGACGCGTATAGAAAGGGAAAGATTAGCTTGCGAACTGCTCGTTATCTTCAAGGTCTAAAGCTATCGGGTCAGACCAGAAAATATCGTCAAAAGGAAAAGCAATACGGTGTTGCCTAATGACACGCGAAGGAAGGGGCTTCTATAGCGACAGGGATAGGTTTGGTCGAAGAATAGTTCGCCCAATAACATCAGCGGTGGCTGCCGGCGCTCGCTATCCAAAAGTCAAGTTGGTCAGATTCAATAATAGAGAGGAAGCCGAGCACCACATAGAAAGCCTTAGCGATAGAGAAACCGAAGACCATCTAACGGAAGACCATGGCATTCCTGAACGCGAGGTTTTCTTCAAGGACCCTAGTAAGCCGGTTGCTCAACGCACCAGCCCCATTGAAAGGCATCGTCATCTTCATGGTTTCCTAATTGGAAGACCAAATGTTGCAAAGGATACATACCAAGAAGTGGTTGCTCATCGGGAAAGAGAGGCGAGGGAAGCTCAGGCAAGAGAGCATCAGTTCAGTCACAAACTAGGGGAAGAATTCGACCGTTCAAAAATCTCGGGTAGAAAGCGCGAAGGAATGGGATATGGTTCGCTACAGAAGTGAGGTGATAGATCCTGAAGGGACAATATAGAACTCGAACGCATGGTAGCCCAAATCAGCGCGGGCAAGTGTTTCGCGTAAAGCCGGAAGTCTATGCGGGTCAGGGGCATCGACCGCCAAAGACCAAGCTCTACGAAGCCGCAACTTCGTCACAGAACACTAACCCCTATCGCCAATGGGATGTTCGGCGCGCCGAAGATGGTCCAACTGTTCGAAGTTTCCCGGACGAAAAGCAGGCGAAAGAATTTGCGAAAAAACTAGCCGATGACAGTGGAGTAGACCATTTCGTAGTTCCTGCAAATCTTGCGCGACCAAAGCTGTTTAACAAATGAGGGGTTGAAAGCGATGGGCAAGCCAATAGGGTTCTATCGTGAGCGGAGCCAACGAACGGGAAGAATGGTTACCAAGCCTATCATGCAGAATCAAGAATTATTGCGTAATCGAATTAGAACGCAAATAGTGAAGCTTGGGAAAGAACCAACGCCGCGATGGGCTGCTGAACGCCTAGAAAAAGGACCTAAGGTTGTGGTAATGGGCGTGGACGGCGTCCTATGGTGTGGTTCGCCTAAGGGTACGGTAACAGAGCAAGATATTCGTTCGCTAAGGGACAAGGGCTACGAGGTCATCCTTGCCGACCCCGCTATCATTCGTCCTGAAGTTAGAGAGAAGCTCAGACATCTTGGTGTAGCAATGTGGGCAAGTAAGGAGAATGCGCTGGATACTGCCGAAAAAGCGTTCAAAGCCAAACCGATTGTAGTAGGTGATGGTTTCAAACCAAAGCCGAACTTGGCTGGTATGGGCACCCACCCGGTCGTAGTAATCAATCAACCACCAGTAACGGTCGCGCCTGCTGCGCTTCATCAACCCGTTCAACCGCCAATGCCTAAGGAAATCGGGAAGATGGTGATGCGTAGCCAAGAAACTCGTGAAAAGTATGCTAAGCGGAGCCGTTGGCTCAAGAGAGAACTAAACCGCCCCGCCCCTACAGGGTTAGGTTAGGTTAGAAATTGAGCATTGTAAAACTAAAAGAGGAAGGACCAGTACGCTTAGAATTTGCTCGCTGTGAACGCTGCGGTAAGCTAATTTTGCCGGGTGAGAAAGCCATCTACGTTCGAGGTTTTGCAGCCAACTTATTGTACTATCATCTAAGTTGCTGGCAGCAATAATGGCGGAAGAACAACCTACCGCTGAAGATGTTCTACCGGAACAAGAATCTACTGTGGGCGTAGAACCGGAACAGGGGGATTGGGCCGAAGAAGAAACGAAGAGGCTTTGGGTAGAAGAACAGCGTAAGAAAGGAAAGCACGTCGAGAAACGAGGCCCGTATGTTGCCGTAACCGAAAAGATGTATGCGGGTCAGATAGACCTGGACCGGGCGATAGAAAGACAACTCGAAATTGTCCAACTCGGACGAATATGGGGCGGTTGGGACGGCTTCGTGAGCGGAGTGCTAATGCTCGTTGATCTGATACCTAAGGAAGCTTGGGATGACCAGTTTACTGAAGACATGGGGAAAGCCTACCAAAAAATTCGGGTCCAACATCAGATGCATTACACCATGGAAAGTCCTTACGGCTATGACCACAACAATGGAAATGACGGCGTAAAGCTGGTCTTCGACCCCACGGCTGCTTTCCGTGCTGTAATCAATATGCTGCACAGACGGGGGAAGTATTGGCGGGAGACCCAGAGGGCTACGTTATGGTAGAAGTGGCAAATGAACCACAAATCCCTGTTGATAGCGCTGGAAGACCAATAGGCTCATACGTGGACCCAAAACGTCCCGGCGCTCGGAACTGGTACATTGGTTACATTCTGACTCGACTGTACACGAACAATAACTTCCTCGGCTTGTTTCGAGGCCCTACAGGCGCAGGAAAAAGTTGGTCGGCTATAAAGACAGCCGAATATGTAGATCCTACGTTTGACGGTTCAAGAATCGTGTTTACGGCCAAGGAATTCATGACCACATGGAAGACGGTCCCGAAACGTGGTGTGCTTGTCTGGGACGAGCCCGGGCTAGGCATAGGGCATAGAAAATGGCTCGCTGAGCAAAATCAGATTATCATGCAGATTTTTCAAAGCTTCAGGTATCGCTTTGTCAACGTGCTTTTCGCGGTTCCATCGGAAGCTTGGATAGACAAAGTTGTTCGAGAGCTCGTCCATAGAGTAGTAGACCTACCTGAAAGGCTGCACAAAGAACCGCCGGTCCAAGGAACAGTAATGCGGCTGGTCTACTGGCGAGGCTTCCCTAGCTGGGAGCCGTTAGGCACCGTCTTGATAAGATCTACGAAAGGTTCGACCATCTAATCGAAAAGGTGGAGGCCCGAGAGGCGAAAGCCGCGGAACCTGTTGTTCCCGAAAAGAGCATAGACCAACTTGTAGAAGAAGCGAAAACTATACTGCCCAAAATCCTGCACACTGACTGGGAGTACAAGATGGACAAGGGCGTTGAACGTGATGTCATCGATATGAACGAATTCAAGAAAGCGTTCAACCTGCCTCATACTAGGGCATATGCGGTACGGGCGGAGCTCCTGAAATACCTACAGCAACAAAAGCAAGGGTCACAGGGAAGCGTGGCTACTGCTTCAGCTGGGTAATCGTATGACCGTAAAACAGAGCGGTCAGTCAGTTTCGTATCCAAATGCTTCCCAACTAATGGCAAATGCTGTTTGTACGTCAGCACCAAGCCGGATTGCGAACTACGGTATTTACGCTCGGTTAACCTTACTAGTAATAGTATAGTAGCCCGGCTTTGCGTCGCGCTACCGCTATTATAAGCCGCTTGTCCACGGGTCGGTTATTCTTATATCGACTGTTTCGGCTCGCTCTGTTTGGGCGGTGGTGGGGGACTGGGAAGCTGGTCGTTTCCTGTTACCCGAAATCGACCTATGCGGGAGTCCGCTAACGTTGGTGAGCGGTAGCCTCGACCAGGCAGAAGACCCGGCTGTCTACTATGAAACTCTGCCCTAACAGGTCGGCGGCGGAGGAGCGCTCTCTGAAGAGAGGGTTGCTACCTCCTCACGGTCGAATCCGGCGAGGCCCGGAAGGGAGCAGTCGTAAGGTCGACGTTCGACGCAGTTGGGATCCCAGGGTCGAGA
>WNGN01001907.1_pt1 | contig 13951 bp, 15 predicted proteins | sample 5400561 | NCBI WGS metagenome assembly WNGN01 (sample SAMN13153379, study PRJNA577476) | soil metagenome | isolation source: 115 cm soil or saprolite under Garry oak tree replicate 2 | place: USA:California | collected 2016-06-15
CGCCGGCCCGCCACCAGCGGCGCAGCGTCGCCGCGGCGAACGCGGAGGTGTCGTGGTCGGTGCCGACGCTCACCCACCCGGTGTTCGCGCCCAGGTCGCAGGTGCCGTAGGGGATCGCCTTGCCGACCGCGTCGGAGGGGAAGTCGTGCACGTTCACCCGCTCGGGCTGCCCCTCGGCCCCGCCGTTGGCAAAGTTGCCGGCCTTCTCCTTCTTCTTGGCGTCCACCGAAACGACCGGATCCCCGGCGGCCAGGAACTCGCCGGCCCGGTCGCTGATGTAGCGGAACCGGGCGTCCCGGTCAGCATGCTGGGTGCCCTCGGCCACCTTCGCGTTGCCCTGCAGGCTGTAGCCCTGCTCGCGCAGCAGCCGCGCCACCGTACGGTCCGACACCGGGTGCCCGGCCTTCGCCAGCGCACCCGCCAGGTTCCGGGTCGACAGGCACGTCCAGCGCAGCGGCGACACCGGATCCCGCGGGCGGCCGGGTCCACCAGCGCCATCAGCGCCGGCACCAGCTGCTGATCGGTATCGGCCAGCTTCTTGCGTCCGCCGCCGGGCGCCCGCACCCGCGGCTCCGGCCTGTCCTCCGCCTCCCGCACCCCCCGGCCCACCGTGTCCGGGTGCACCCCCGTCGCCTGCGCCACCGCCTTGATACCGCCGCGGCCCAGCTCCAGCGCCTCCGCCCCGAGCAGCAGCCGCCGCTGCCGCTCATCCAGGTGCGGGCGCAACAGCCCGTAGAGCCGCGCCGCCCGCTCCCCGGAAGCCTCCCCGCCTCCGTTGCCGTTCGCCATACCACAAGCGGTAGGGCCTCCGGGAGCGAAAACCTAGGTTATTTTGTCGCGCCTGCTAAGCCCGGACTTCGCAACCTTCAGCCGGACAGGACAGTCCGCACGATGCCTCACACACGCTGACAATGCCTCAACTTCTCGGGCACAGGACACCACTAAATGATCTTGCAACCTGCATGATTTCGCCGCCTCTGCCATCATCGACTCCGGTTGGCCATCGACTACACACCTATGCATCAAGATGATCAAGGTCGGTTCTGTTCAAGATCGAAATTCGTACTGATTATCGAGGGAGCCGGTGGTGGCGGCCGTCGTCAGCATCGGACGCGGGCACGACGCGTCCTACCCCGTTTAAGACGATGGGCGCCGCCGACGGAGCGACGATCATCGGTGAGCGTGGTGCCGGGTATTACCTGTCGGCGGTGGAGAAGGGCGGCGAGCCCGCCGGCACCTGGGTCGGCGACGGTGCCGCCGAGCTTGGTTTCAATGACCATGGTGCGGCGCGAGGATTTCGAGCGGCTGTACGGCCAGTTCCTCGACCCGCGTGACCCGTCGCGCCAGACCTACCTCGGCAGTCCGCCGCGGGGCGAACGCCGAGCTGGCCGCCATCTACCAGGAGAAACTGACCGCCCACCCCGGAGCGACGGCGGATGAGCGGATGCGGCTGCTAGCCGAGGCCCGCGCCGACTACGAAGGCCCGGTCGGCGTCCAGTACTTCGACACCACGTTCTCGGTGGACAAGACGATCTCCCTGGCGCACGCGAGCGCCCTGGCGTCGGCCGTCGAGGCCCGCCAGGCCGGTGACATGAAGCTCGCCGAGCAATGGGAAGCCCGGGCAGTGGGGATCTGGGCCGAGATCGAGCAATCCGTCCGGCTGTATGTCGCGCACATGCAGCGGGAGGCCCGCTTCGTGCGCACCGGCCACCACGGCCGGCGGGTCGGCGGCCTGGAGGCCGGCCGGTTCGAGGATGCGCACGAGATCCCGGTAGCGATTTTCCCGCAGCACACCAGCCGCAACGGCGACCCGCAGCTGCATGTGCACGTGCTGTGGCTGAACAAGGTCAAGACGGTCCGCGACGGCCAGTGGCGCGCCATCGATTCCCGCGGCCTGTACCGGAAGAAGGGCGGCGGGTCCGCGCTGGCGGCGTTCTCGCTGGAGACCGGGCTGGCCCGCCGGTTCGGGTTCGCGTGGGCCTACCGGCCCGCGTCCAAGGGCCGGGTGATCGCCGGGGTGCCGGACAAGGCGATCGCGCAGTTCTCCTCCCGCCGCGCGCAGATCACCAAGACGACGCTCGCGCTGGCAGAGGAGTACGAGCGTCAGCACGGCCGCGTCCCGGACCAGCGGACGCTGGCGAGCATGCGCCAGTTCGCTAACGCGCGGACCTGCCGTGCCAAGGAAGCAGGTGCGCTGGACTTCGCCGCGCTCCTGCGCGACTGGGAGCAGACCTCGCGCGTCGCGGAACTCGGCACGCTGCGCAACCTGGCGCGGGTCATCTGGCGCGCAGCGCCCAGCGCGCACGAGCATCCAGACACACACCCGGACCCGGAGGCACCCGTGGGTTCACGCGAAGGTGCCTGGGCGGAGATGGCGCGGATGGCCGCGCAGCCTGCCTCGCGCGGGGAACTCACGCATGCGCAGGAACGGGCGGCCATGGCCGCCGGGCTGGGGCAGGCGCAAGAAGCGCGCGCCGCCTGGACGCGCGGCGATCTCCTTCACTGCATCGGTCAGCACCTGCCCGACCACGCGGCCGGGCGGGACCAGGCGCACGCCTGGAAGACCTGGCGGACCGGGCGATCGCCGGGCAGGCTGGCGAGGAGGTGCTGCGGCTGGATGCACCCGAGTGGCCCCGCGTCCCCGATTCGCTGCGCCGCGCGGATGGGGAGAGCATCTACCGGCCGCACGGCATCGAGCAGTACGCCACCCGCGCGCAGCTGTCGATGGAGGAGCAGCTGCTCGCCGACGCTCAAGCCGACGGCGCGCCGCACCTTGCGCACGAGCAAGCCGCCACACTGCTCGGCGCAGACCTCGCGCAACTGGAGACGCAACTGCGCGCGGACGCACCCGCGCCGGACGGCGTCACGCAAGGCGGGCTGCGCGTGGACCAGGCGACTGCTGCGTTTCTGGCGCTGACCAGTCCGCGCCGCGCCGAGTTCACCACTCGCCCGGCATTCCCCGGTTCCGACATCACCGTCCGCGACGTGGAACCGCTCGCAGGCACCCGCTCGGCGAGGGACATCGAACTCGGCTCCCGGCACGCCGCCCGCGAGTACATCCGCGCCGCCCGCGAAGCCGGCCACGGCTGGGACGAGATCGGCCAGGCCCTCGGCCTGATGCCCGGCGGCGACGCCGACCAGGAAGGCCTCACGGTCGCCGAAGCCGCCGACGCCTACGCCGCCGGCCGCCCCGACACCGAGGCGCCCTGGCGGCCGAGGTCCTTCATCTGGCGCTGCCGGTCCTGCGAGCAGGCGATCAGCGACCACGGGCTGATCGGAAACCCGGCCGATGACGAGGTGGGCCACGCCGACGACTGCCGGCGGCTCGCCGCGGCGGTCGCCGACTGGGACGCCAGCTGGGAGGCCGAACCGTGACCGCCCTGGCCGCACAGCGCCACCTGATGCTCACCGACGACGGCATCATCGACCCGATCGCGGTCGAGATCGCCGCCCGAGGGACGCGCCCGGTCGCGCTCACCCGGGGCGAGCGGCAGCTCGCCGCCGCCCAGATCCTGGCCCGGGGCGGCACGCCCAACCTCATCTCCAAGCGGCTGCACGTCAGCGGATCCACCGCCCTCACGCTCGCCGCATGATGCGGGGCATCGCGTCATGACCCGGCGCGTCATGACCGTGCCTAGCGCCTTAAGTCTCCCCGGACGGTGGGCCGAGCGGGCGCTGTGCGCCCAGGCCGGCCCGGACACCTGGTATCCGGACAATCACGCGCAGGCCGTAGTCGCCACACGGATCTGTGAGGCCTGCCCGGTATGCGCCCAGTGCCTGAAGTACGCACTGTCCGGCGCCGACACCTGGCACGGGATCACCACCGGCATCTGGGGCGGCACCACCCCACGCGAGCGCTCCCGGCTGCGCCAGGCACGGAAGGCGGCCGCGGCATGACCAGTTCGCACAACACCAGGAGACGACAGCGCGCGAGGGCCGCCCGGCAGGCCCTTCGCCTGTGCGAGGCTGAGGTCTTCACGCTCACCTGGGGCGATGTCAGCCTGCGCCAGCGCGCTGTGCACGTCCGCTCGCGGCAGCCCCGCATGAGCACGGCCAGAGCCCCGCATGAGCGTCTCCGGCTCGGCCGCACACTCGTATACCGGCTGATCTCATCCGGCGAGCTGGAGTCGGTCACCGTGGGGCGGCTGCGGCGAGTCCCTGCCGAGTGCCTCGCCGAGTACATGGCCGCGCTGCGCCGCGCTCGGCGCCAGGGAACCGCCGGTGGCAGCAGTGCCGCCTGAGCCCGGCACACCGCAGCGGCGCCGGAACCCCAACCTCCGGTCCACGATTTACCAGGGCAACGACGGGACCTGGCACGGCCGCGTCAGCATGGGTGCGCGCGACGACGGCCGCCCGGATCGCCGTCATGTGCGCGGCAAGTCCCGCAGCGAGGTCACCGCGAAGGTGCGGGCGCTGGAGCGGGAGCGCGATCAGGACACGGCCCGGAAGGCCGGGGAGAGGTGGACGGTCGGCGGGTGGCTGACCTACCGGGTGGAGAACATCGCCGCGCCGCCGCACGTCGCCGAGAACACCCAGCTGGGTTACCGGGTCGATGTGAACAGGCACCTGATCCCGGGCATCGGCGCTCACCGCCTGGAGAAGGTGAGGCCGGAGCATGTCGAGCGGCTGTACGCCAGGCTGCAGCGCGACGGCCTGTCGCCGGGCGGCGTCCACCACGTCCACCGGACGCTGCGGGCGGCGCTGAACGAGGCCGTCCGCCGCTACTACCTGGGCCGCAATCCGGTGCAGCTGGCCAAGGCGCCGAAGCTGGACGAGGACGAGGTCGAGCCGTACGACGTGCCGGAGATCCAGCGGTTGCTGGAGGCCGCGGCCACGCGGCGCAACCGCGCCCGGTGGGCGCTGGCGCTCACGCTGGGCCTGCGCCAGGGTGAGGCGCTCGGGCTCACCTGGGACGATGTGAACCTGGACAAGGGAACCATCCGCATCCGCCGCTCCCGGCTGCGTCCCAGGTACGCGCATGGCTGCGGCGGCACCTGCGGCAAGACTCCCGGCCGTTGCCCCCAGCGGAAGAGCATCAGGCAGCCAGCCGGGTCGGTCAAGTCGAAGGCCGGCCGACGGACGATCGGCCTGTCGGTCCAGCTCGTCGCGCTGCTGCGCACCCACCGGGCGGAGCAGGAGCAGGAACGCGCTACGGCGCGGCAGCTCTGGCATGACGAGGGTTGGGTGTTCGCCACGCCGACCGGCCAGCCGATCAACCCGCGCACCGACTACACCGAGTGGAAACGGCTGCTCAAGGAGGCCGGGCTGCGCGAGGGGCGGCTCCACGACGCCAGGCACACTGCCGCGACCGTGCTGCTGGTCCTCCGCCAGCCGACGGCCACCGTGATGTCGCTGATGGGCTGGTCGAGCGAGTCCATGGCGGCCCGCTATCAGCACGTGACCGACGCCATGCGCAGCCAGGTGGCCAGCCAGGTCGGGCAGCTGATCTGGGACTGACCGGCCAGCGACATGGAGCTGGCCGCGGTCATGGTCAGCCACGAATCGCTCGCCGCCGTGCTGGCCGCCCTTGAGCACTGCATCTCAAGCCATCACAGTGACACCGATCCGGCCGCCGACGTAGTGGCCGCCCTCGCCGATCTCCGCGCCGCGCTGCCAGCCACTGCGGCGCCGCCTGGCGCCTCAAATGAGACCGAAACTGAGACCAGGAGGCCATCGCAAGGATGAAGGACGACTACCTGCTCCGCAGCGTCCCAGGTCAGTGGCGGTGGAGGTGGGATTTGAACCCACGGAGGGGTTGCCCCCTCACACGCTTTCGAGGCGTGCGCCCTCGGCCACTAGGCGACTCCACCGCCGTTGAGCCTACCTGAGCCGTGGCCGGTGCCGCGCCCGGCCCGGGCCCAGTTTGAGCGCGAGCCGGCCAGCTTTGACTGCAACAAGGCGTCCGGCGACCGTGGCATGCCGCTACTTGGCCCTGCGGCGCTCGAAGAAACCGGTCACCAGCGCGCCGCACTCGTCGGCCAGGACGCCGCCGAGCACCTCGACGGGCGGCCCGAGCCTGCGGTCGTGCACGACGTCCCAGAGCGAGCCGGCCGCTCCGGCCCGCGGATCTGCCGCCCCGTAGACCAGCCGCCTGATCCGCGCGCTCAGCACCGCGCCCGCGCACATCGTGCAGGGCTCGAGCGTCACGACCAGCATGCAGCCGTCCAGCCGCCATGACCCGGCGGCCGCCGCAGCCTGCCTGATCGCGACGACCTCGGCGTGCGCGGTCGGATCGGAGGTCGCCAGGCACTGGTTGCGGCCGCGCCCGGCGACCGACCCGTCCAGGCCGAGCACGACCGCGCCGACCGGCACGTCGGAGCCGGCCGCCGAGCCGGTATCGGTCGCGGCAGCCAGCTCGAGCGCCAGCCGCATGCTCGCCTCGAATGACGCCATATAGCCGGACCCTACGTCGGCGCCGGGCACGTCACTGCCCCGTCACCGACGCGAGCGCCCGGTCGAAGGCCGCGCCGAAGCCGACCCGGCGGGCCAGGCTGGCCAGCACCTCGTCGGGGAACAGGTCCAGGTCTCCGGACAGCGCGCACAGCTCCATCTCGTCTACCCCCAGGTCGGACAGGATGGACAGGTCGCCGGCGGGCAGCACCTGGTCCAGGTCCTCGTCGTAGGGCACGGGAATGTCCAGGTACTCAAGCGCCTGCCTGGCCAGCGGCCAGTCCACCGAGGCGGTCAGGTCGGACAGGAATACCGAGACGTGGTTTCTGGTGACCCTGGTGAGGACGAAGAAGTCGTCGCCGATCGCCGTCAGGCCAAAGACGCCGCCGATGCTCGGCTGCTGGCGCAGGGCGTGGATGATCGCCTCCAGGCTCTCCATCACCGCGACCGGGAGCACCTCGGCCTCCCACCCGTCGTCTTCGCGGTAGACGGCCATGCAGAAGTCACCGCTCGTCATCTCGGCCACTGTCACTTCACCGTCCAGCGTCACCGCGTCGATAGGTCAGGCCGCGAGGGCCGTCAGCTAGCCGACTCGCCGCAGCAAGAACAGTAACGGCTTTCTGCCGGGAATCGGCGTGGATGGCCCGGGCTGGGACCTCTTGAAGCTAAGGTTGCACAAGCAGTTGGCTGCCATTGGTCTGCATTGGGTACTGGGCTATGCTGAGGCCAGCGACGATTGGTGCTGTCGAGCGTGCTCTTGGGAGGTGATCGATGTTGAAGAAGGTTCTGACCTGGGCGGGCATCGCCTTCGTGATCTACTACCTCGCTACCTCACCCGATGGCGCGGCCCACGTAGTGACTGGCGCCCTGAACTGGCTGCAGTCGGCTGGCAACTCGATGGCCGAGTTCCTGAATCACATTAAGCTGTAGCCCATGATCCGGACGGCGACGACCAGAAATGACCCGGCCGAAGTCGACAAGTACCTGCTGCCGAAGGAGGACTGCGTCGCGACGGTCCGGCGGCATCCGGCCGTCCTGCTCGCCCCCACCGCCCAAGCCGTGGCCGGGCTGCTCGCCGCGTTCGCGCTCACGGCGACCTTGCTGCGCAACCACGGCGCGCTGATCTGGATCGTCTGGGGGCTCTGGGGGCTGCTCATGCTCCGGCTGATCTGGGAAGCCATCAACTGGGCGGTCGATTACTTTGTCATTACCTCCAAGCGCATCCTGCTGACCTCGGGGGTGTTCACGCGCAATGTCGCGATGATGCCGCTGACCAAAGTGACCGACATGAGTTTCCGCCGGTCATTTGCGGGCCGGATGCTCGGGTATGGCGATTTCGTGGTCGAGTCGGCCGGGCAGGATCAGGCTTTGCGCACGATCGACCATATTCCTTATCCTGAGGAGCTTTACCAGATCGTGTGTGGCAGAATCTTCCACGACGTCGCCGCGGACGAGGAGGAGGAGCTCGACCTGCAGACCGGCCAGGGCCTGAACGTCGATCTGCTGGTGGAGCCCGGCCCCGACGATCCGATGGTCGAGTCTGGCTCCGACGACACGTACGTGCTCGGCCCCGACGAGTCGGACGACTAGTTCTGAGTCCTGCCCGCGACGGCTGTCCCTTCCCCGAGGTTCGTGCGGCCGGACGCCCCTGAGCGAGACACCCGGCCGCACGATCCTGTCTGGGCCTGCGTGTCTCCTAATGCAGCAGCCACAGCGTGTTGACCGCGTCATCGACGTAGTACACGCCGTCGTCGTGCCGTGCCAGCGCCAGCCGAACAGGGCGCCCGCGCCTGGCGGGCTGCCAGACCGGCCGGCGCTTAGGAGGCCGCGACCCACCGCGACCCAGGAGGCGGCCGATGTCGCCTCTGACCCCCGCCTCGACCGAAAATCTGCGCCCTCCACCCCGGATTTGCCACATATCACTACTTGCGGCTGGCCAAAGCTCACAAGTCGGGCACCAGATTGACCAGGACTAATGAGAAGTCGGCCGCAACGCGTTGATGCGCGGATCACGGCGGTCCGGAAGCACGCTGTGCAGGTCTGTTGCTGTACTTCCGTGCTGTGCTCGATGACGGCGGCCGGCCAATCAGCGCAGCGAGTCGGGCCCTCCCCCGGGTGTCCGGGGAGAGGGCCTGTGATCTGCGGAGGCTCGGGGATTTGAACCCCGGATGGGCGTGAACCAAACCGCATTAGCAGTCCCGTCCCCGGCATTTAACCGGGTGTAAGGCGAGTCACTCTAGGCCAGTCCGCGCAGGTCAGGGCCGGTGCGGCACGGAAGGCGCCGGAAGGCGCCGAACGGCAGTCTCATCCGTTTCGAGTCAGCAATGAGTAACAGGATCGGGCCGCCGGTCATCACCCCGGCGGCCCGTTCTGCGTGTGCGTGCCCGGTCAGTTCCCCCACATGCCGCGCATGAGCCGGCGGGTGACCGACCGGCGGACAAGCCGCCGGCCGAGCCTGCCGCGCCGCAGCGCCTGGTAATCGCCGATCGTCCGCTGGCCGAGGTACAGGCCGCGCCGCACCGATTCGAGGTCGTGGCTGTGCCCGCAGTTCCCGCACGTGAAGCTGATGCTTCAGCCAATGGTGGCTGCCTTGAATGGTGGTCACGGCGAAGCCCGCTGCCCGAAGTGCCTTGACCAGCCGCGCGCCGGTCACCACGGGGAGCTGGCTAGGCAACCTCTAGATCCAGCGTGCGGGCGAGTTGCTCCGGCACGCCGTCCTCATCGAGCACCACTAGGACGGCCTCGCGCAGGTCGGCGATGGCATCATCAGGAGTCGGGCCGTTGCCGTTCGCACCGCCGCTTGACCCGAGCCAGGCGTGCGCGCACCAGATGCCGTCCTCGTCCTGCTCCAGCGTGTAGGGCACGTGCAGGGTCCTCGGCTGCCCGGTCATTATCGTGATCTTCTCCCTGGAGGCTGGCTAGCAACCTGCCGCTAACCAAGGTACAGGTAGCCCGTCCCCCGGAGCACCGAGCAGGCTGGCCCGGCCGTCAAATGCTCCTGCGTGTGGTCGTGTCGTGTCAGCACGAGCTGCCGACCTGGGATCAGGACCCGGCGATCCTCACCACGACCACGCTCCGCGAGCTTCCGTTCGTGACGATCATCGCCGACCTGCGGCGCGAGCGGAGGTCGGGAGATGCCGGCTTCGCGGACTGGCTGGCGGCCCAGCCCGAATACCAGGCGGAAGCCGATCAGGCTGCGCTCCGACGGTTGCGATCAAGGGGATCGGGCCGGCCCGCAGCCGCGCTTGCCGAGGTCGCACAGGTTACCGGCATGCGTGGGAGACCGGCCGGCCGCCCACCCGTGCGGTAGCCGAGCATTTCGTGATCTCCCAGAGTGCGGCTGCCTAGCGCGTCAGCCGGGCACGGCAGGCGGGCTACCTGCCGGTCACGACACGAGGCAAGCCAAGAGCGCGGCGCCAGGAAGGCGCTACGACCGAAGGAGAGGAATCCAGATGAATCCCTACCGAAGTTGCTCGTGCCGAGACCCGGTTACCAAGCGACGGCTCCCCACCAGGAAGCCCAAGAAGGGCGAGAAGGACAAGCGCTGCCCGCTCCTGGCGAAGCCGTCTCACGGTGCCTGGTTCGTGAGGTTCGAGGCGCCGGCCGGCGCGGAAGGCAAGCGCTGGCAGCTCCGGGTCGGCCCGTACAAGACCGAGGAGGAGGCCCAGGCCGCTGTCGTCGCCGCGCTCGGCAAGGTTGCCGACGGCAAGCACGTCGACGACCGGAAGATCACGCTCGCCGGGTACCTGGACGGGTGGATGGAGTGGAAGCGGGGCACGCTGAAGCCGTCCACGGCTGCCAGCTACGCCGAGGGCATCGACCTGTACTTCAAGCCCGGTCTCGGCATAAGCGGCTAGTCGACCTGCGGGCCGATGACATCCGGCAGCTCTACGCCGCGATGTGCAAGATCAGCCGCGCCGAGAAGGGTGACCGGTCCGAGCTGCTGCGCCGGCTGGTCGCGGCCCGTGCCCGCTGGCACGTCCCGGCGGGCAGCCCGGCGGATGATGAGGAACTCACCAAGGGAAGGGCAGCGCGTAGCGGTGCGGATCTCCACCAGGCCGCTGACCGACGCGCGGATCAGGCGGATGCACGCCGTCCTGCGCGCGGCGCTGAATGACGCCGAGACGCTGCCCGTCAACCCGGCCGCCGCGGTGAAGTTCGGCAAGATCCGGAAGATCAAGCCGCTGCTGTGGACCGACGCGCGGACCGAGCGGCGGGCCGAGACCGGCGAGGTGCCCGCCAAGGTCATGGTGTGGACGCCGGCGCAGTGCGGGCAGTTCCTCGACGCGATCGAGGCCCTGCGGCTCTACGCGCCGTACCACCTGGCCGCCTACTACGGGCTGCGCCGCGGTGAGCTGGCCGGCCTGGCATGGTCCGACGTCGACCTCAAGACGCGGCGGCAGCATGTCCGCGGCGACGACGGCCACGACGTCAAGTCCGAGGACTCCGACCGGGAGATCATCTTCGACGAGCAGACCGCCGCGGTGCTGAGGGCGTGGCGGCAGGTGCAGCGTGCCGAGCGGCTGGCGTGGGGGCCGGCGTGGACCGACACCGGCCTGTGCTTCACCCGCGAGGACGGCACGCCGGTACGGCCAGGCTGGGTCTCCGAGCGGTTCGGCACGCTCGCCGCCAAGGCCGGGCTGCCGCCGGTCCGGTTCCACGACCTGAGACACGGCGCGGCCAGCATGCGGCTCGCCGCCGGCACGCCGATGAAGGTCGTCTCCGAGCTGCTCGGCCACGCCACGTACGCGTTCACCGCCGACGTGTACACCTCCGTGTCCGAGGAGCTGGCCGAGTCGGCGGCCTCCGCGATCGCCGCGTTCGTGCCCCGCAAGGGCCGGGCGAGTCACCAGTGAGAGTCACCAGGCTGCCGGATGAGTCACCAATGATTAACCGGAGCGACAAAACAGGCACCGCAGACGCAGCCAGCCACCACACCGTTTCGGCGTAGTGGCTGGTCACGGGCGGAGGCTCGGGGATTTGAACCCCGGATGGGCGTGAACCCAAACCGCATTAGCAGTGCGGCTCCATAGACCGGACTAGGCGAAGCCTCCTCGGCCCGCTGCGGGAGGTCCCCAGAGTACCGTTTCGCGCGCGCCGGCACCTGCTTGCCGCCACACTGAGTCGCCAGACTGAGTCGCCAGGCAGGGCCGCGGCACCGACCGCTGGTTTAGGGTACGGCAGCGCCTCGACCGGCGCAAAGCCGCGCCGTCGCCGGCGCGAAGCAGCGCCGCGGCCGGCCCGAAGCAGCACCGCGGCCAGAAGCAGCGCGGCGGCCGCGACCGGCTCAGAGCGCCGGTGCGGGCCGGCCCGCACGCCCAGATGACCTGGCCCGGCGTGCCTAACGAGCCTCGATCACCTCGTATTCGCCCCGCGCCTACGCGTCTCTGATCTTGGTCTTGGCGAACTTGCCGACCAATGTCTAAACAAGACACATCCGCTGCACGTAACCTGGGCTGCGCCGCGCTAGCCTGCTTCCGCAGCGTAGCGGGCCGTCGGGCCGCGCGGAGCACGCCCCACAGGAGCGCGGCGCCTGGTAACCGATTCGGGGTAGAGCCGCTGATCGTCCAGCCACCAGTCCTCGCCGAACAGCAGCTCAGCGAACTCCTCCCCAGCCCTGCTGGCGCCGCGCCATCGGGCTCGCCGTCCGGGCGTCACGCCCGGGTATCGCTGGCCGAGGACGGCAGGCACCGCCGGGTGACTCGGAGATCCCGAACCCGGGTCTTGCCGCACGCCTCACGCCAGGTGTCCTCGGTAACACCGTAGTTCTCCAGCATCCGCTCCGAACGCAGCCAGCCCGGCGTCGCCGCGTCCACTACGCCAGGCCCGTAGCAGACCGGCCCGCCGGTCACGCCCGGCGGCGGCGGGGCGGTCGTGACCTGCCCGCACCCGCACTCCCGGCGCATCATCTGGTACTCGGTAACCGTCAGCGCGGCCGGCGGGATATCGAGCACGTGCACGCTGGACGCGACCCGGCCCGGAGCGCCGGCCAGGTCAGCGCCGCACCCGCCGCATGAGCCCGGCTCGATGACCCGGGTCTCATCCGGCCGGGCGGCCCACGCCAGGCTCGCGCCCGGATGGCCTTTCTGCCCGCCCTGCGGCCGGCCCGCCCGCGCCCGCCGCGCCTCCCGCCGGCCGGTCTTCGCCTTCGCCGCCGGGCCGTCCTGGCTCTGGGGGTGCGAGGAATTCGAGGAGTCCCGGCCCGCCTGCCGCCGCAGCGCCGCCACCTCGGCCCGCAGTGACTCGATCAGCGCGGCCTGCTCCGCTACCACCGCCAGCAGTTCCGCGTTCCGGGCAGCCAACTCCTCATACGAGGGCTGCTCCGGATGCGGCATCCGCGATGCCCAACCATGATCACAAAGCGGACGCCAGCACCGACACGTCGCAGAGCAACAGGGGGCCTGACCGGTTACCTGGCATGGGCGCTATGCCCGGGGAGTGCGCCCGAGGAAGGCGGCGAGCCGGTCGCTGGGGCCGGCCGTTGCTGCCACGGGGACCGGCGCCGCGAACAGTGGGTGCCGACCGGCGCGGGGGACCAGCAGCGGGGCTATCGCCAGCAGGCCGGTGGCCAGGGCGCGCGGGATCGGCTGGCGCTGCCCGCACGCCCGGGATATGTCCCACCCGTGGACGGCGACCTCGAGGGCTGCCGCAGCGGCCATGACGCTGGGCGCCAGCGGGCAGCCGGCGATGCCGACGACCTGGCGCTGGTGGCCGGGGCCGGTCCAGGCGTCCAGCAACTGGCAGGCACGATCGCGGAACGCCCGGGCCGGGTCAGCTGCCAGGTTCCCGTCCTCCGCGGCCGGGTCCAGGCCAACGCGTCCGGCTTCGATGCCCTCACCGAACGCGGCCAGGGATTCGCAGGCGTGCCGTAGCAGCATCCGCAGGTCCCATTCCCGGCATGGCGTCGGGCGCGGCAGGATCTCCGGCGTGACGGCCAGGACCACGCCGAGCGCGTAACTGACCGACGGTTCAAGCAGCCGGGCACCATCGGCCGGCCATGCCGGCCGGGCGGCCGGGGTCATCGGCCCGGTACCGGGACTGCGGCAGCCGGGACGGCTTGTGGCAGGCCGAACGTCACGAACAGGCCCGGGTCGTTGAACGAGGTGACCCGTGTGACGCGCGATGCGGCGATGGTGAGCACGCATATCGAGTGTGCGCGGTACCCGCCGTCGTGGCCGCGTATGTAGGCGGCCAGCGCGGGCTGGCCGTTGGCGGCCACCGGGATCATCTGGAAGCGGCCGGGTTCGGTCAGGACCTGGGATCGCAGGAAGCGCCCGATCAGCTCCCGGCCGGTGAACCAGGTCACCTCCGGCGGCATCTCGAACACGGCGTCCTCGCGCAGCAGTCGCATGACCGCCGTGACGTCCGCGTTCTGGAACGCCGTGGCGTACCGGTCGAGCAGGTCGCGGTCAGCCGGGTCGGCGGGTTCGTGAATCTGGTCCTGGTCGGGGGCCGCCTGCTCCAGCCGCGCCCGGGCGCGCTGCAGCATGCCGTTCACCGCAGTGGTCGTCGTGCCGAGCAGCTCAGCGACCTCCGCGGCCCGCCAGCGCAGCACGTCTCG
>WNGN01006308.1_pt1 | contig 13940 bp, 10 predicted proteins | sample 5400561 | NCBI WGS metagenome assembly WNGN01 (sample SAMN13153379, study PRJNA577476) | soil metagenome | isolation source: 115 cm soil or saprolite under Garry oak tree replicate 2 | place: USA:California | collected 2016-06-15
CGTGGCCACAAGCGTGTAGGAAGAAACGGGACTGCCGGTACCGACCCAGACGAAGGTGTAGCCGCTCTTCAACGCCGGGTCCGTGCCGAGGACCGAATCAACCAGGTCCGCGACCGCGGAGCTGGGCGTGCCGCCTGATGCGATGGGCCCCAAATTGGTAAGGTGGGTTGGATAGGCTCCGTAGGTCGTCGAATAGGCGACGGCAGACGTGTTCAGCGTGCGAATCGTGGCAACAGCGGACGCTTCGTTGGCCGCCATCTTCGAACGCAGCAAGTTCGGAATCGCGATCGCCGCAATGATCAGAATGATTGCAACCACGATCAACAACTCAATCAGCGAAAAGCCCTTCTGTTTGTCGCGCATGCTTCTCTGCTCCTTTTCAAATCCAAAGTATTTTTCAGTTGGCACAAACTTCCGATTCCATGCCGAATTGACGAGCAGCAGGAGAGCAAACGGAATGCCATTGAGTGCCAAATTTGAAAGCCCATTTCGAAGGTCACATAACCTACGCCAAATCAATGACATGCGTATTTTCGAGCCAGCCTCCGCTCCTCCAAATTGAAAAAAGAGAGAAGCCAGGCAAAATGGCACTGACAATAAGTGTCGCTTCGGGAAGTCAGAAAACGGCACACCGGGCCCGGTCGTCCTTTATGCCAGACCGGGTGCGGTCCTTTACCGTTTTTGCAGAGGCCCCGGTTACATTGTGAAAGCCCTTCCGGCGACTAACTAAAACGACAATCAAAAACTGCAAAAGGTTCTCGAGCCGATTGCGTGGCGACTGGTGAATCCGTAGACTTGGACACTCCGGCAAACCAGAGTCTTGCGGGCCCGGGGCGAGGGCGACATCCAGCCATGAAGCGTTCTTTCAAGCACCTCTTCAGTTGGCCCGTGTTCATTATTGGATTTGCGTTCGCCCTGCGCATGATCGTCATGTGGGCCGGCTGGCGCCTTACGCCCATTCCAGTGAAAGCCAATTTGCCGTTTGGCTACGAGTTGGGCCGCGTGGCGAGAGCCATCGCTGCGGGAGAAGGATTTTCGTCACCACTGCGCGACCTGGATACCGGGCCGACAGCCTGGTTCACGCCCATTTATCCTTATCTCGTGGCTGGCATCTTCAAACTTTGGGGAATCTACAGTGACATGTCGCGGGTGATCATAGCGACGCTGAACTGTGCATTCGCTTCCCTGACGATTGTTCCAATCCATGCCATCGCCAAAAGGACGTTTGGGAAAGGCGTCGCCGTTGGCGCCTCGTGGGTCTGGGTTTTTCTTCCCACCGCCTTGTTTTTCCCCATCACATGGATCTGGGATACGGCCCTGACGGCGCTTTTCTTCATGTTGATTTTCTGGGCGACACTCGCCTTGCGAGACACCCGTACCAGTCTGCCGTGGGCGGGCTACGGCGCGTTGTGGGTAGTCGGAGGGTTGATCAATCCCTCGATCCTCTCTCTGTTTCCTTTCTTCCTGGGATGGCTGGTGTGGAACGATCGGAAGGAATCGGGCCCTTGGTTGAAGCACGCAGCCACGGTGCTTTTACTTTTCACCATCGGTCTGGTCCCATGGACCATCCGTAATTATCGCGTCTTTGGAAAATTCATCGTGCTGCGGTCAAATTTCGGCCTCGAACTGTGGCTCGGAAACAATCCGAATGTCATAGATCAGCTGTCTCAAATTTCGCATCCAAATGACAATCCCGAAGAAGCCGAGAAATACAGACGCCTGGGCGAGATAGCGTACATGGCGGAAAAGCAGCACGAAGCCTTCGCTTTCATGCGGACGCATCCAGGCGTCACGCTGAACTACACATTCCACAGATTTGTGAATATCTGGCTTTCTCAGACAGATAGTGTGGTGGACGTGTGGTCGAATGCATCTCTTTACGGCAAAGCGATGTTTACATTCAATTTTCTGTTGTCATTGCTGAGTCTGCTTGGCGTCCTTTACGCCCACCGCTCCCGCAACCCGGAAGCGGCCCCCTACGGTATGGTTCTCCTCATTTTCCCCTTGGTTTTTTATCTGACCCATTCTTCCCCACGATACCGCTACCCGATGGATCCAATCATTGTCGTGCTCGCGGCGAGCAGTTTCGCGCGTCTGCTATCCTTCGCGCGCATTGGAAATCCGCGCAAGGCGAATGCGGTCGCGCCCATACCGCCCTTCCCAGCTGATTGATTTGGATTCGCCAGAAGTCAACTGATGTTGTACTTTTTGGAGTAATGCCGGAAGGAGCGGTAACTCATCTTGAGAAGCTCGGCGGCGCGTGTACCCACTCCGCCGCAGGCCTCCAGGGCCGCCACAATGTAGGCTCTTTCCATCTCTTCCGTGTGCTTCACGAGATCGAGTCCTCCCTCGGGTATTCGCATTCGCCCATTGTCAGAGTTCGAAGAAGCCGCGGGCATCTGGCCAGAATCCAGGCCCTGGCGGCTCACTTTCTCCGGCAAGACCGCAACTGAAATCAGATTCCCAGTCTCGAGCGCCACGGACCGTTCCATCGTGTTCTCCAGCTCGCGTACGTTTCCGGGCCAGTCATAGGCTTCCAACAAATGCATTGCCTCCGGTGAGATCCCTTCGATGGGCTTCTCCATGGATTTCCGAAAACGTTCAAGGAATGCGCGCGCAAGTAAAGGAATGTCGTCGCGCCGCTCTCTGAGAGGCGGCAACTGAATGGGAATCACACTCAAACGGTAGAAGAGGTCCTCGCGGAATTCTCCCGCCGCGATGGCTTTATCGAGATCCTTGTTCGTCGCCGCGATCACCCGGACATCGATTTCGGTTTCCTCATTTGAACCGAGCGGGCGCACCTTGCCTTCCTGAAGGACGCGGAAGAGCTTCACCTGCATCGGCAAGCTCATGTTTCCAATCTCGTCCAGGAACAGCGTTCCGCCATTTGCGGCATTGAACAGGCCCTGGCGGTTTTCGTTCGCGCCCGTAAACGCTCCTTTCATGTAACCGAAAAGCTCGGACTCGAGCAGAGTTTCCGGGAAAGCCCCGCAGTTAATGGTGATAAATGGTTGTTGGGCGCGAGGACTGTTTTCATGAACGGCACGGGCGACAAGTTCCTTCCCGGTTCCGGTTTCCCCTGTAATCAGGACGCGGCTGGATTGCGGAGCGACGGTCTGGACCATCTCGAATATGGCCCTCATCTTGGGGCTGTGCCCGATGATGTTGTCCTGGCCCGTGAGCCGGCGCAGCTCGCGGCGCAGATAACCGGCTTCGTGCTTGAGGCGAAGCGTCTCATCCACTTGACGCACGGCACGGCGCAACTGGTCGACCAGATCGTGGTCTTTGATGACGTAGCGGTCCGCTCCCGAATTGATAGCGGCGATCGCCGTTTCAATGGTGGGAACGCCCGTAATCAGCAGGAAGTAGCTCGATGGGGAAAGCTCCTTGCAAAATTGTAGAAGTTCCACACCCGTGGTATCCGGCATGCGAATATCGGAAATTACGATGTCAAAAATCTGCGATTTGAGAAGGCGCTTGGCGGTCTCTCCATTCCGGGCCACTTCCACGCGATGCCCCTCCTTACGGAAGGTAATCTCCAGCAATTCGCAGATCGATTGTTCGTCATCAACGACCAGGATATGGGCCATACCAAACCTCTTCCTTCTACGCGCATCTCACGCCATGCGGGGGAGTTCCACGGTAAATTCAGCCCCGCAGTCTTTTTCCGATATGACGCTGATGCGCCCGCTGTGCGCTTGAATAATTTGATATACGATGGCAAGTCCAAGACCTGTTCCACCCACAAACGTCGATTGCAAGGGCTCAAATATCTTTGCACTCTGTTTCGGATCAAATCCCATGCCTGTATCGCGAAACCGAATCCGGACCCAAAACTGCGAAAGCTCGAGAGAAACCGACAAGACGCCGCCGGCGGGCATGGCGCGCAAGGCGTTGTCGGACAAGTTCCAAAACACTTGCTTAATACGGTTGCGGTCCACCTTGATTTGAACTTTAGGCGCGGCAAATGTCCGTTCGATCCGGTACTTTCCGTCCAATTGCGGGTTCCGCTCAAACAACGTCAGGGTCTCGTCGAGAAGACACGCGACATCCTCCTTTGAAAAGTCGTAAGTTTTCTCGCGCGAGTAATTCAGAAAATCGGTAATGATCTTATTCAGCCGCTCGGATTCCCGGCTTACGATTCCGACCAGGTGCTGCTCATCCTCCTGCAGCGGCACGAGCCGGCCCAGTTCCTTGACCGCCCCAGCCATGGCTGTCAAAGGCTGGCGGATTTCGTGGGCGATCGCTGCCGATAGACGCCCCAGAGCCGCCATGCGCTCCTTGGTCGCGACTTCCTGTTCGAGACGCTTCAAATCGGTCAGGTCCTGGAAATTGAACACATATCCGGTCGTGCGGCGCTCCCCGGTACGCAAGGGAGAGACCGATATCCCAATGAACCGCTGCTGTCCATCTGGAGTGAGAAAGTCCACTTCGCGCCTCTGCGGCAGTTTGCCGTCTTCAGCCGCGTCGCCCGGCAGCCAAAAGACCGGCCAAAGATCCTGCAGCGACATTCCACGAACCGCCGAAAACTTGTGCCCGGTAATCTCCTCGCCGGTCCAGTTGAGCAAAAGGATTCGGCCTTCCAGATCGGTGGTGAGCAAGCCGCCCCGCATCGAGTGGATAATGTCTTGGTTGAACGCCTGCAGGTCCTGCAATTCGCCGCGCTTGACTTCGAGTTCAGCTCCCTGCCGCCGCAAGCTTTGCGCCAGCAGGCTCGATAGGTACGCCACGGCCAGAAAATAGAATAGGTTGCTGAGGATCCACGTCTGGAGCTGGCGGCCGCTCGGAACTGCAATTTGCATACGCGGCAGAATGTTGTAGTAAATCAGTTCCGCGAGGCCTCCGAGCAGGATAAAACTCAATCCCGCAACGATGAAAGTAGCCTCGCGGGAAAATAGGATGCTCGCGACGATGATGGCCAGTGGGTAGAGCCATATGAAGTAGCTATCCTGCGTACCGGTCAAATAGATGAGACCTGTGACCAAAAGAAGGTCGCAAACCAATTGGACCGGACCATGCCACGATGCCACCGGCATCCAGCGCATCAATATCGCGTAAATAATGGCCAGCGTGTACCACAGGATCATCAACGGAAGAAACAGCCGCGTGGATACTTCAAGCTGGCTGGTCTTTCCGAGAACTAATACAAGGGCCAAAAGGAGAGTGATCAGGAAAAAACGGACACGCGACAACCAATTGAGCCAGGCAGCGACATTTTGTGTCATTTCCATTCGAGGCGAACTTGTCGGCCTACGAGCCGTTCAGCGTCTGAAAGTCTGAATGAGACCGGAACAGGGGCGAGTTCGGAGGGCGGTTCGACACGAACGGCCTTCGCGATTTGTCAACCACAACGCATCCATTCTTCGGCGAGCTCCACGCCCCCATCCGATCGGGGCATCCGGCGAAAAGTAGAGCCCGCACGCGTCTAGTGGGCCTGGCTGAGTTGGCCGATCAGCGAGAACAAAGGCAAATACATCGAAATTACGATGCCGCCCACGACGACCCCAAGAAATACGATCATCATCGGCTCCATGGCCGCGAGGAGGTCCTTGACCGCCGCGTCCACTTCGTCCTCGTAGAAGTCCGCGATCTTTTGCAACATCGCGTCCATCGCGCCTGTTTGCTCTCCGACTCCTATCATCTGCGTGACCATGCCTGGGAATACGTTCGAATCCCTGAGCGGATCAGCGAGGTTCCGCCCCGCTTCGAGAGCCTTTCGAACATCCATGAGCGCCTTCTCAACGACCGCATTGCCCGCGGTCCGCGCGGTGATGTCCAATCCTTCCAGGATGGGAACGCCGCTGGAGATTAATGTACCGAGCGTCCGGGTGAAACGCGCGACGGCAATTTTTCTGAGCAAAATACCGATCACCGGCAATTTGAGGAGAGTACGATCGATGGCCATCCGGCCCCCTGGGGTGCCGTACCACACTTTCAATCCAATGATCGTGCCAACGATCGCCACGAGGAACAACAATCCAAATATGCTGCCTATAAAATTGCTCATACCAATGACGATGCGGGTTGGCAGCGGGAGGGCTACGCCGAGGCCGGCGAACAGGGTGGCGAAAATGGGCACGACCTTCCACAACAACAGAGCGATGACGCCCGCCGCGACCGAAATTACCGCGACGGGGTACACCATGGCGGACTTGACCGCGCGCTTCAATTTGACGTTCTTCTCGATGTAAGCGGAAAGCCGCTGGAGAATCGTGTCGAGAATACCACCCGTTTCGCCGGCTTCCACGAGGTTGACGTAGAGCGCGTCAAACACCTTCTCGTACTGGCGCATCGCGGCTGACAAGGTGGAACCGCCTTCCACGGCGGCCCGCGTACCGGTGAGCACTTTCTGAAACACCTTGTTTTCCTGCTGGCCCGCCAGGATTTCCAGACACTGCACCAGCGGCAACCCCGCATCGATCATCACCGAGAACTGCCGGGTGAAGACGGCGAGTTCCTTGGAATCCACTCCGCCGCCAAACGTGGGCAAATTAAATTCCTTGCCCTTCTCCGACATCTTTGTGACATTAATCTGCTGCCTGCGCAGCATGTTGACCAGTTCGCCCTTGCTCGGCGCCAACTGCTCTCCTGTCACCGTCGCTCCCGCGCGATTGGTGCCGCGATAAGTAAAAACCGGCATCGTTCTATCCTCCTCGTGGATCGACTTACCCTAATTTGTTCGAGTCACGTCCGAATTGCCCGGCCCCATCTATTTTGCGGCGGGTTCCACGCCCAGGCCAGGCCGGGGCTTTCAGCGTAAAAGTGGAGCCCGCGCCCTATCCTCAGCGGCGAACCGGGGCGGCGGGCCCGCGGGAAGAAGCGGGCGAGGTCACTCCCCGGTTGATCATATCCTGCAATTCTTCTGGATTCGACGACCGTGACAACGCCATTTCCAAAGTGATTAACTTCGCGAAGTACGCGTTGGCCAGGCTTTGATTGAATGTCTGCATACCCGTGTGGCCCGTCCCGGTCTGCATGGCCGAATAGATCTGGTGAATCTTGTCCTCACGGATCAGGTTGCGGATGGCGGGATTCGGAATCAGGATTTCCATCACCATCACGCGTCCACGGCCGTCCACCCGTGGCAGCAACGACTGACAGAGGATTCCCTCCAAAACCATCGAGAGCTGGGCGCGGATTTGCGGCTGCTGGTAAGAAGGAAAGACGTCCACGATACGGTTGATGGTCGAAATCGCGGAATTTGTGTGCAGCGTGGCAAAGGTGAGGTGGCCCGTCTCGGCAATGCGCAAAGCGGATTCGATGGTCTCGAGGTCGCGCATTTCACCGATCAGGACCACATCCGGGTCTTCGCGGAGCGCGGCCCGCAGAGAATTCGCGAAGGAGTGAGTATCGGAATGTATTTCGCGCTGGTTCACCAGGCATCGTTTGTGATTGTGCAGAAATTCGATCGGGTCTTCGATCGTGATCATGTGCTCTTCTCGCTCGCTGTTGATCTTGTCGAGCATGGCCGCCAGCGTTGTCGATTTTCCCGAGCCAGTGGGTCCCGTGACCAGCACCAGGCCGCGAGGCTTGTCGCACAGAGCCTTCACCACCACCGGCAGGCCCAGCGCGTCAAAGCCCTTGATCTCCCAGGGGATTGTCCGGAAGACCGATCCGACCGCGCCGCGCTGCTGGAAAAGGTTGCCGCGGAAGCGCGCCAAATTCTTCAATCCGAACGAAAAATCGAGTTCGAGGTTCTCCTCGAACCGGTGTTTTTGGGCGTCGGTGAGCACGCTGTAGGCCAGCGCCTTCGTATCCGCCGCCGTCAGCGGCGCCATATCCATCGGACGAAGTTTGCCGTGCACGCGGACACGCGGCGCGCTGTTCGTGGTAATGTGCAGATCGCTACCGCCCAGCTCGATCATTTTCTTAAGTAATTCGCTTAGCGTTATCCCGGACATCGTTACTCCCTTTCTTACAAAACAGTTTCCCGAAGAACTTCTTCCATCGTCGTAAGACCCATGGCGGCCTTCGTCAAGCCGCTTCTGCGAAGCGTGAGCATCCCCTGATCGATTGCTTTCTTTTTGAGTTCCAGGGCCGACGCCCCCACCAAAATCAATTCGCGCAACTCATCATTGATTTCCATGACCTCGTACCATGTTCATCAAGCGGCTGATGGTGGAAGGCGCGTCATTGGTGTGCAGCGTGGACAGAACCAAGTGCCCGGTCAGCGCCGCTTTCACCGCAATTTCCGCCGTCTCGAAGTCGCGAATTTCTCCCACGAGAATGATGTTGGGGTCCTGCCGCAGAAAAGCGCGCAACGCCGCGGCAAAATTCAAGCCGATCTGGTCCTTCATTTGGACCTGGTTGACTCCGGCAAGCTGGAATTCGACAGGGTCCTCGGCGGTCATGATGTTGGTTTCCGGAGTGTTCAGCCGGGAGATCGAGGAATACAACGTGTTCGTTTTGCCCGATCCGGTTGGCCCCGTCACCAGAACCATCCCGTAGGGGCGGAGAATCGAGCGCTCAAACTTCGTCAAGGACTCCTGCTCGAAACCGAGCTTGGTCATGTCCAGACGGAGATTCTCTTTGTCGAGCAACCGCATTACGATTTTTTCGCCGAATAGCGTGGGTATGGTCGAGATGCGGAAATCGAGGTCCTTGATCTTTCCGTCCTTGCGGTACTTGATCATGATGCGGCCGTCTTGCGGCAACCGCTTCTCGCTGATATCGAGCTTGGCCATGATCTTGATCCGGCTCGTGATGGCGTCGCGGAGCTTCAGCGGCGGGTTCATTACCGACTGGAGGACCCCATCAATACGGAAGCGGACGCGCAATTCCTTCTCATACGGCTCGACGTGGATGTCGCTTGCGCCGCGCTTGACGGCGTCGGTCATGATCAGGTTCACCAGCTTGATGATGGGAGCTTCCTCGGCGGCCTTTTCCAGGTCGGCGAGGTTCATCTCCTGTTCTTCGCTGGCCAGCTCGAGATCCGCCTCCTCGGCGTTGAGGTCCTTCATCACCTTGCTGAGTTCTTCGTCACTCTCGACTTCGCCATAGAATTTCGATATGGCCTCAGCAATCGCCGTTTCGGAGGCGACAACCGGCTCCACGTTAAAGCCGGTCATGAACTTGATATCGTCCATCGCAAAGACGTTGGTTGGATCGGTCATGGCGATGGTCAGCGTGGAACCGACGCGAGAAAGCGGGACAATCTGATAGCGGACCGCGGTGTCCTGCGGAATGAGCTTGATTACCGAGGCATCTACCTCATAAAACTTCAGGTTAATGGAGGGAACTCCGTACTGGCGGGAAAGAACACCCGTGATTTCATCATCGCTGATGAAGCCGAGCTTCATCAGGCACGTCCCCAACCTGCCGCCACTCGCCTTCTGATGTTCCAGAGCCTGGCGGAGCTGCTCGGCAGTGATGAGGCTTTCTTTTATCAGTATTTCGCCTAACCGGGACGACATCGGAAGAGAACTCCCCGGGGGCGTGCACACTCCCGGAAAGTCAAACGTAACAGATAGGAAGGGGCATCCATTCTTCCATTTTCAGGAGTCGTACTGAAAGGGGCAATACACCCCTGCCTGTCCTTTCGTACAGGTCACTTGGATACGTGATGAACACCCATCCGGCGGCCTTCGCGCCCCGATCCGATCTGTGCGTTCAGCGTAAAAGTACCGCCCGCGCCCGGTAGTGACATCAGTTTCCCGGAAGTCCCAATACGCTGAAGTGACGGTTTCAGTAGCGCCGTCCCGCCGGCTTCCTGCTTTTTCATGGAACTCCAACACCGCCGGCAAGATGCCGGCGCTACCTCGCCACGCGGCCGCATCGGTCCGGCAAAATTCCCAGCCCGTTCGCCATCAACTCAATCCGCCTGGAGGTTCAAGCTGCGTCACTACCCCGCACCCGATTGCCTTGACTAGACGTACCGCGCCCGCTATCTTGCGAAGTAATGGAAGCTTTGGCGTCATCTGGCGGTGGAGGGGCTCGGCGGCATAACTCATGCGCCGTGACGGACGTAGGGGCGGTTTCGACTGCGGGGCCGACGCTGATGCGCTACTTTGCGGCCATGTCTCAGGCCCTGGGGCCGATGCATTGGTGGCCTGCAAGGACTCCGTTTGAAGTGATCGTGGGCACCATCCTTACCCAGAACACTTCATGGGCAAATGTGGAACGAGCGATTGCCAACTTGCGCTCAGCGCAGATGCTGACGCCCTCGGCGATCTCGGTGGCTCGAATGTCGAGGCTCGCAACGCTCGTGCGTCCGTCTGGATATTTCCGCCAGAAGGCCAAGAAACTGAAGGCGTTTGTACGGTTTCTGCAGCGGGAATATGGCGGCTCACTGAAAGGCATGTTCGATACGCCGACAGCAATCCTGCGAGAGAAGCTTCTCTCCGTGCACGGAATCGGACCTGAAACGGCCGACTCGATCCTCTTGTACGCCGGGAACCACCCTGTATTTGTCGTCGATGCCTACACGCATAGAATATTTGGCCGGCATGGAATCACGGACGGCAAGCCACAGTACGAGAGTGTCCGGGAGCTGTTCGAAACAGCTCTCCCGCGCGATTCGCAACTCTTCAACGAATTCCACGCCCTGGTGGTGAATACGGGGAAGAATTGGTGCCGCAAGAACGAGCCACTGTGTGCGCAATGTCCGCTTGGGGCCCTGTTGCCGGCAACCTCGCCGCTTTCCCAATTCCTTGTCGTGGCACGGGACGCCAAATTGATCCCAGGGACACCGACATGAGTACAGGGCGCAAATCGCAGTTAATGCTGGGTCTCGGCGGTCTGACGGTCGCCTTGCTGCTCGCTGCCGTGTTTACGCTTGGTTCCTTGACGCTTCCCTTTGAACCGCGCGAGTGGGACCAGGTTTTGGTTCTATATGCGCTCTCGACATTTATCGTCGCGGCACTGCTTGTTTTCGGACTCATCCTGACGCGCAGCCTGCTGCGGCTCTGGGCGGAGCGGCGCGCGCACCAGCCCGGTTCCCGCTTCAAGACGAAAATGGTTTTGGGCGCCATTGCGGTTTCCATCCTTCCCGTGGTTTTCTTGTTTTATGTCAGCTATGCGTTGTTGAACCGCACGCTGGTGCTCTGGTTTCCCCGTCCGCTGGAAATGGCAACGCAAGCCAGCCGCGACCTCCTTAATGAAATCGGCAGGTCCGATCACGATCGCATGACGCAAATCGCCAGGGATGTGGCGGGCGTAGCCCTCCCGGAGACCGCCCGAGATACGATCCACTCCTTCGATTTGTCCTTCGCCCGTGGCGCGGACCTCGCGTGGGAAACCACGGAACAAGGCCATCCCGTCGCTGTAGGCGTGAATTCAAATTTCCGATTCAACAGCAGCCCGGCTGTCACAGCGCCGCTCTCGATCGCCGAACTGCCCGTTTACGTCCGATCGATGCCCAGCGGCGCGGAACTTTGGCAATACCGCGGCAAATATTTCCTGGCGGGCCGCGCGAAGTCCGGGAACAAGTACTTGATGGTGGGGCGCAATGTCCCGGATGATTTTCCGGACCGCATCAAGGAAATTGAAACGCAAACGCTCACGTACGGGCTGCAGCGTCAGCAGTTGCGCACCTACAAATCACAAATGCTGCTCACGCTGCTGCTCTTCACGATTGTTCTGATGTTCATAGCGACGTGGTCCGCCCTGTTCCTTTCGAAGCGGGTCACGGTGCCCATTCAAGCGCTGGCCGAAGCGACACAGGAAATCATCGCGGGAAACTTCGAGACGCGGGTCAATGTGCAGGCGCAGGACGAGCTGGAGACGCTGGTTCGCTCGTTCAACCGAATGACGGAGCAGCTCGGCGATAACCGGCGGCAAATCGATGTATTCACCCACAACCTGCAACAGGCCGTGCAAGAATTGGAACGCCGGCGCACGCTGATGGAAACGATTCTGGAGAACATCCCGACCGGCGTGATTTCCGTCGATGAGACCGAATCGATCAGGCGGGTTAATCCCGCGGCCGTGAGAATGTTTGGAGAGAGCGCAAAACAGGCCGAAAACTTTGCGCAGTTATTGGACGAAGAGGCGGCCCGCTCTGTCCACGTGCTGATGCGGCGTTCGCTGCGCATGGGCACCGCCTCGCAAGAACTCGAATTCACCATGGCCGGACGGCTCCTGCACGCGGCCGTGACCGTTAGCGCGCTCGGCCCGCGCCGCTCGAATCGCGGTTACGTCGTCGTGGTGGACGATTTGACCGATTTGTTGCGCGCGCAGAAAGCCGCGTCTTGGCAGATCCGCTTCGCCGGACCCGCCGGAGTTGGTGCGTCTTGTGGGCGAATGCGCCGGCCTGATCGAACGAGAAGTCACCGCGCTCGAATCGCTGGTCAGCGAATTTTCGCAATTCGCCCGATTCCCCACCGCGAGGCTCTCTACCGCGTACCCGAATGACATCGTCGCGGAAGCCCTGGCAGTTTTCCGAGGCCGTCTGGATGGGATCCGCGTGCGCAAGGACCTGGCGCCCAATTTGCCTGCGATTCGCGCGGATGGAGAACTCCTGCGTCGTGTGCTCGTTAACCTGATCGATAATGCCGCCGAGGCGATGGAGGGTTCGTCGGTCAGGGAATTGCTCCTGCGCACTCATTTCAACGCCGATCGCGAAACCATAGAAATTATCGTCGCGGACAGCGGCCACGGAATTTCACCCGAGGACAAGGACAGGCTTTTCCTTCCTCATTTCTCGACCAAGGACCGGGGGACAGGACTCGGTCTTGCCATTGCCAGCCGCATCATGGCCGAACACCATGGATCCATTCGCGTCGAGGACAATTCCCCCATCGGCGCCAGATTCATTCTGCAACTGCCCATGACGGAAGTCGCTGCGGCGCCGATTTCGCCCCGGACGGCCTGAAACGGAAATCCATGCCTCATTCCATCCTCATTGTGGACGACGAGCAAGGCATCCGCGAGGCGCTTTCGTCGATCCTCACCGACGAAGGGTATGAGACCGCGTCGGTATCTTCCGGCGAAGAGTGTCTTGCGCGTCTCGATCAAAGGCCCCCAGATTTGGTTCTCCTCGACGTGTGGCTCGATGGGATGGATGGCCTCGAAACACTTGAACGCATGCGCCAAAACGGCATGACTCCGATGGTAGTGATGATTTCCGGACACGCCAGCATCGAAACGGCCGTGCGGGCCACGAAGCTCGGAGCATTTGATTTCATCGAGAAACCTCTCTCTCTCGAGAAAATCATTCTGGTTATCAAGAATGCCCTCGAAGTTCACCGGCTGGAACTGGAAAACCGCCGCCTCCGAGAAGAGCTTGGCGGACGCACGCAGTTGTACGGGGACAGCGTGCCGATCCGGGCTCTGCGCCAACAGATCGCGCTCACCGCTCCCACCAACGGACGCGTCCTGATTTACGGAGAAAGCGGAACGGGAAAAGAACTGGTGGCCCGCGCGTTGCACGCCGCGAGCCTGCGCAGCGCTCAGGCGTTCGTCGAAGTGAATTGCGCCGCCATTCCCGAGGAGCTGATCGAGTCCGAGCTATTCGGGCACACCAAGGGCAGCTTCACCGGCGCCAGCGAGAACAAAGTGGGAAAATTCGAGAAGGCGGATGGGGGCACGCTTTTCCTCGACGAAATCGGCGACATGAGTCTGCGCACGCAATCCAAAGTGCTGCGTGTTCTCGAGGAACAACGCCTCGAGCCGGTGGGCTCGAACCAAACGGTCAACGTCGATGTCCGCGTCATCGCCGCTACGAACAAGAAACTCGAAGACGAGATCGCCGCCGGAAGATTCCGCGAAGATCTTTTCTACCGCCTGAACGTGATCCCGTTCAACGTGCCTCCGCTCCGCGAACACGCCGAGGATATTCCCATCCTGGCGCGCCATTTTTTGGCGGAGTTTTCAGCCGCGTACGGACGCAAGCCGAAGGAATTGGGCGAATCCGCGCTCGGAGTGATGCCGCGGCATCAATGGCCGGGCAACGTCCGGGAGCTGCGCAACCTGATCGAACGGCTGATGATTGTGGTGCCGCA
>WNGN01016506.1_pt1 | contig 13936 bp, 9 predicted proteins | sample 5400561 | NCBI WGS metagenome assembly WNGN01 (sample SAMN13153379, study PRJNA577476) | soil metagenome | isolation source: 115 cm soil or saprolite under Garry oak tree replicate 2 | place: USA:California | collected 2016-06-15
TGGATCCCGTCCTTGGACGCGACCACGAAATTCGCCAGATCATTGACATCCTCACTCGCCGCCGCCAGAACAATCCCATTCTCACCGGCGAAGCCGGTGTCGGCAAGACCGCCGTCGTCGAAGGCTTTGCGCTGCGCGTGGCTGCGGGCGACGTCCCTCCGCCGCTAAAGAATGTCACCATCCGTTCTCTGGATCTTGCCCTCCTTCAGGCCGGAGCTGGAATCAAAGGAGAATTCGAGAATCGCCTGAAAGGGCTTATTGAAGAGGTTAAGTCGTCTCCCACGCCAATCATCCTTTTCATTGACGAAGCCCACACCATGATTGGCGCCGGCGGCGCTGCCGGTCAGGGCGATGCCGCCAATCTCCTGAAGCCGGCGCTGGCGCGTGGCGAATTGCGCACCATCGCGGCGACCACTTGGTCGGAGTACAAGAAGTATTTTGAGAAGGACGCAGCCCTTGCGCGCCGTTTTCAGGTGGTCAAGGTGGAGGAACCGGCGGAACAACAGTGCATGGTCATGCTCCGCGGCATCGTCGGTTCCCTCGAAAAGCATCACAACGTCCGAATCCTTGACGAGGCGGTGCAATCGGCTACCAAATTTTCTCATCGCTACCTCGCGGGCAGGCAATTGCCCGACAAGGCCGTGAGCGTTCTGGATACCGCGTGCGCCCGGCTGTCTCTGGGACAAAATGCAACGCCGCCGCAAATCGAAGACACAAGCCGCCAACTGGACGACTTGGAAGTTCAACAGCGGGTGCTCCAGCGCGAAGCTGCCGTGGGTTCCGATCATGCCGAGCGCCTGGCAGCCATCGCCGGACAAAAGACGGAGCTTTCGGCTCAGCTGAAATCCCTGCAAGAACGGCGCGACAAGGAAGTGAGCCTCGTCGGAAGAATTCGTGATGTCCGTACGCAGCTTGAGACGGCCGCGGCGAATTCGTGATGTCCGTACGCAGCTTGAGACGGCCGCGGCCCCGCGCGCCGCCACTGGTAACGGAGGTGCCACCGCGGCCAAGCCGGCCCTCGACACCGCCGCGCTGCGGGCGGAGCTCGCTCGCTTCAACGCGGAATTGGATGCCCTGCAGGGTCAAAACCCTCTCATGCGCGTGTGCGTTGACACGCAGATTGTTGGTGAAGTGATCTCCGCATGGACCGGCATTCCTGTCGGCAAGATGCAGCAGGATGAAATCAACACCGTTCTTTCCCTGAAAGACCTCCTGGCCGCGCGTGTCATCGGCCAGGACCACGCGCTCGATGCCATCGCCCAGCGCATTTCCACCGCCCGCGCGGGCATGGATGATCCGGGCAAGCCTGTGGGCGTATTCATGCTCGTCGGTCCGAGCGGCGTCGGCAAAACGGAAACCGCGCTGGCTCTCGCCGATCTTCTCTACGGCGGGGAACGCAACGTCATCACCATCAACATGTCCGAGTATCAGGAAGCCCACACCGTTTCGAGCCTCAAAGGCTCGCCGCCGGGCTACGTCGGTTACGGCGAAGGCGGCGTTCTCACCGAAGCCGTTCGCCGCCGCCCGTACTCCGTCGTTCTTCTCGACGAATGCGAGAAGGCTCATCCCGATGTTCTGGAACTTTTCTATCAGGTCTTCGACAAAGGCATGATGGAAGACGGCGAAGGCCGCGAAATCGATTTCAAGAACACCATCATCATTCTCACTTCCAACGCTTGCACCGATCTCTTGATGAAACTCACCGCCGATCCCGAGACCACCCCAAGCCCCGAAGGCCTGGCCAAAGCCATGAAGCCCGAGCTCAACAAAATCTTTAAGCCCGCATTTATGGGCCGCCTCGTTACCGTTCCTTACTTCCCGCTGCGCGACGAAGCCATGAAGACCATCGTCACGCTCAAGCTCCGCAAGATTCAGCGCCGCATCCGCGAAAATCACAAGATCGAGCTGACCTACGATCCCGCGGTCGTCGCTGAAGTCGCCAAGCGCTGCACCGAAGTCGAGTCCGGCGCTCGCAACGTCGACAACATCCTCACCAACACCATGCTCCCCGACATTTCTCGCTACTTGCTCAGTCGCATGGCCGAACGCCAAAAACCCACCGCTATCCAAGTCTCCGTCGCCGATAACGGCGCCTTCGCCTACGCATAGAAGGAATATGAGCAGTTGATCCGCAGGAGTCATCCAAATGGGTGGTAATCGACCCCCGGGGCCGACGTGCCAAGTTAGGCGACCGCTTAATGTTCATGACGGAACTCTTTGCCGTCAAACTTCGCCCGCTCCAGGCCCCCTAAGGTCGGCGCTTTCGGCTGTGGCCAACCTAGTTGACAATAGCATTCGAGAAGCTAAGGAATGGATGTGGGAACATGAATGGACGTTCAATTACGGCAGCGTAGAGAGCTCAGCTACGAGATCGTTCCGTGACGTCCCCGCGTATGCAGAAATGATTCAGGTCTGTCTGCCCCTTCTCAGCCATGTTCGGTTCGTGGCGGCTACCTTCCAACGCCCGCGCAAGCATGGAACGAAGATCGATGAGCTCGTGATACATGACACTGGCAGCGGCCAACCGCACTTCGAGAAAAGCGTACGATATCTCGCTAATCCCCAAGACGGCCGAAAGGTTTCCATTCACTACCTGATTGGGCGCGAAGTGGGGCAAATCGTCGCCATGGTCCCTGAGGAGAAAGCGGCTAACCAAGCGACGGTACACAACGACCGATCGATTGGCATCGAGTTATGGAAGATGGAGCATGATAAGGCGGACTTCACTGATTGGCAGTATGAGGCAATTGCTCAGCTGGTCTACGACATACTGTTACGACATAAAATCCCGAAGAAAAACATTATCGGTCACGGCAGCTTTGATCGGAGCAGACGAGGCGAACCCCATGGCTTTGAGTGGAACCGTTTCTATATCCTGCTGGAGACGCTGAATGAGCGCGTGAAGGAGTTCGACCCGCAATTTGCGATCTTCTGAGGTCCGCCTGAACTATCTGTTCCTGGCCAGGCGGCAATGGGCGACTTGATTTCGAGTCGATGCGGTTCGGTTCCATTGAAGTGGCCGCATATCGGGGCTAAGAGTTGCTGATATTCGGTCGGAAAGTAAAGAGTCACTTTTTCTGACCAAACATCACTATCTAAGGAGAATCTTCTGGTTGCCTTGTTCCAGTAAGAAGGGAGCTTTCTGAATATGCCCTACACCCAAGAGAAGCGTCTCATCACCATCCAGTCCCCGCTGGGCAAGGACGCTCTTCTGCTGCTTGGCCTCAGCGGTCACGAAGGCATATCGCAGCTCTTTCATTTCTCCGCCGATTTGCTCTCGGAAAATCACTCTATCTCCTTCAAAGACATCGTCGGAAAGCAGGTCACTCTCCAGGTCCATCACTCCGGGGATGACCAGCGCCATTGGAATGGCTTCGTCAGCCGTTTCGCTTGCGTGGGCGGCGACAATCGCTTCAGCTACTACCGCGCAGAAATTGTTCCCTGGCTTTGGTTCTTGACGCGCACAGCCGATTGCCAAATTTTCCAACAAAAAACAATTCCCGAAATCGTGAAAAAAGTCTTTCAGGATCACGGCTTCCAGGATTTTCAGGACCTCACCCAGGGCAGCTACCCCCAGCGCGAATATGTTGTCCAGTATCGCGAGACCGCTTTCAATTTTGTCTCTCGCCTGATGGAGGAGTACGGCATCTTCTATTTCTTTCAGCATGACCAAAAATCCCACAAGCTCATCTTCGCGGACAAACCGTCACCGTCAGTGCACAAAAACTGCCCGGTCCAGCATAAAGTGCGCTTCAACTACTCACCCGGCAGCACGTTCCTGAAGGAAGATATTGTGGGGAGCTGGGGCGCCGAGCAGGAGTTGCGGCCCGGCAAGTACGCTCTCACCGACTATAACTTTCAGACGCCGAACACGTCCTTGATGGCCAACGTGCAGACCGTCGCCGAGATCGGTGGCAACACCAAATACGAAATTTATGACTATCCCGGCATCCACATTAATAAATCCGAAGGCGACACCGTCACCAAACTTCGCATGGAAGAAGAAGAAGCCGCCCACCACTTGGTCACCGGTTCCGGCAACTGTCGCTCTTTCGCCCCAGGTTACAAATTTCATCTGGACGAGCATTCCCGCCGAGACCAGAATGGCGATTATCTTCTGACTGAAGTGACCCATTCTGCGTCGGTCGGCGAGAGCTATTCTGGTTCAGGTGGCGGTTCCGAGGAGACTTACACCAACCATTTCACGTGCATCCCCTTTTCCGTGCCTTTCCGCCCGCAGCGCCTGACTCCCAAACCCGTCGTACAAGGTGTCCAGACAGCGGTCGTCGTCGGGCCCCCTGGCGAAGAAATCTATCCCGACAAGTACGGCCGCGTGAAGGTGCAGTTTTTCTGGGACCGCCTTGGTAAGAAGAATGAGAACAGTTCTTGTTGGGTGCGGGTATCGCAGCCCTGGGCCGGCAAGAATTGGGGCGCTGTTTCCATCCCGCGCATCGGACAGGAAGTCATTGTTGATTTCCTCGAAGGCGACCCCGACCGCCCGATTATCACCGGCCGCGTCTACAACGACGACCAAATGCCCACGTATCCCCTCCCTGACCATAAGACGCGCACCACCTTTATGTCCCGCAGCACCAAGGGCGGCGGCTCCGCCAACTACAACGAGCTCCGCTTCGAGGACAAAAAGGGCAGCGAGCAAATTTTCATCAACGCCGAAAAGGGCAGCGAGCAAATTTTCATCAACGCCGAAAAGGACATGGATCACCGCGTCGAAAACGATTCCCGCGAATTCATCGGCAACGACCGTAGCCTCATCGTGAAACACGATCAGAAAGAAAAGGTCGAGGGCGAGCAGCACATCCAAATCGTCAAGGACCGCAATGAAAAAGTCGGCGGCGACGCCTCCCTCGAAGTCACCGGCAATCAGAACGACAAAGTCGGCCAGAACATGTCCCTCCAAGTCGGCCAAAACCTCCAGGAAAAATCCGGCATGAACTACGCCCACGAGGCTGGCATGGAGATCCACCTGAAAGCCGGAATGAACGTCGTCATCGAAGCCGGCCTGCAGCTAACCATCAAAGCCTCCGGAGGCTTCATCAACATCGGCCCCGCCGGCGTCGCCATTCAAGGTACGCTGGTGTTGATCAACAGCGGAGGCGCCGCCGGTGCCGGCAGCGGCTCGAGTCCCACCAGCCCCAAGGCTCCAAAAGATCCCGACCAGGCCGACGACGGCAGCAAAGGCGACAAATTGAACTGATTCTATTGCTACGGAGAAACAGATCATGCCTCCAGCAGCTCGCATCACGGACATGCACGTTTGCCCCATGGTGACGGGCGTCGTGCCGCACGTCGGCGGCCCCATCCTCCCACCCTGCGCGCCCACCGTCCTCATCGGCTACCTGCCCGCAGCTCGCGTCGCCGACATGGCCACCTGCGTCGGCCCGCCCGACGTTATTCTGATGGGCTCGCCCACGGTCCTCATTGGCTACCTCATGGCCGCCCGCATCGGTGATCCAACGGCTCATGGCGGCGTCATCGTCCTCGGCTGCTTCACCGTCATCATCGGCGAAGTCGGTATGGGCGGCGCAGGCAGCCCCCAAGCCGCAACTATGAGTGCAGCGAAGAAGTTCGGTACTTGTTTCACTTGAATGAAGAAAAAATAACTCGTCGCCGTGCGTGACGAGCCAGAATTTGAAGGGGATGGCGATCGATGGAAAGTACTATTCTAGGCGTCGATTCAAGAAAGAGCAGCCGGTCGCTTGTATCGACGGAAATCGTTCCTCTCTCCGATCTACAGAAGCTCGCCTCGCAGCGGCAGCTCTACGCCATTCTTGACGCTTGTGACGCTCCTGCCGTTCCGACCAAGGTCAAGGGGCTGGGAGAAGAAATTGGCATTTCTCTCTATCGCGGTGAGGCCGAAGAAGACTACTGGGCCATTGCGCCTTATCTTGTCCGTGTCGACCCTTCACTTTTGGACTGGATTATCATCACCTTGTGGGAGCAGTCCTGGGGCATTTTCGTCGTGGCCGAAGCGGACTTGGAGACTCTCCGCACGCACTTCCGCAGGTTCCTCACTGTGCGGATGCCAGATGGAGAAAAAGTCTACTTTCGCTTCTACGATCCCCGGGTGATCCAGCAGTTTCTCCCAACGTGCAACGATGCGGAACTCGGCGAATTCTTTGGCTTCATCCAGAAATTCGGTTGCGGGCTAGCTGATCAGAAAAAGGTAACTCTTTTCCGCAGGTGACCGTGTGGGTTAGCGATTCAGTTCACGAAGCAGAAGTGAAGAGCTTATCGATTCGCATGGATTCGCTCGTAGACCAGTTCTAGTCTTTTGAGGAACGCTCCCATGTTCAATATCCGCAAGGAACAACTCGACGCGCTCTCGCAGGCTTCTTTGAAGAGCTTCGAGGACCGCATGGTCATTCATCTCAACAAGTTCTTCCAGCCGCAATGCCAAGCCCTCGGCGACGCCAAGACACGCGAATCAATTCATTATGGCATTCAGCGCGCCAAGACTTACGGCATCATTTCGGAACGCGACGTCTGCCTTTACATCGACTTGATGTTCGCTTTTGGCCGCGATTTCGACAAGGATCCGAACTACTCCCTGGCACCTCAAATCCTCACGGATAAAACAATTTCCGATCCTACCCAACGCATCAACAAGCTTTTCGAGACCGCTCTCGAGCATGTCCGCGATGCTGCAAGAGCCACCCCCAAAAGTGAGATCTGATCGTGGGCTTTCTCATTGTCCTAGCTGTTGTCGCAGTCGTTGCTATCGTCGCGGCGCTATCCGGTTGCAAGAGTGACGCCAATAGGAATATGGGAACGACTCCCGTCGGCAGCCCAGATGGCGGGCTAGCCGACGCCGGCACCGACGCCGGTGCAACCTGCGGCGATGGCGGCGTGGGTGGCGTTAAGAGCTGCCCGTGCAATGCTACGATTACGATTGGGCGCGTGATTCGAGGCAATCCTTATGTTCCGCGCAACGCCAGTGCAGGGGACGGGATGCCGGACAGCGTCCCCCCGACAAAGACATACGAAGTCGAGGTCACCGTTGCAAGCTGGACAGGAGAATGCGCTGGCAAACAGTTCGATCTGAGCGTCGCCAACACCAGCGCTGACAACGGCACTGCGACTATTTCCCCTGCACAAGTTTCCGCCAATGGAACGTACAAAGTGACCGTGACTGGCGCTGCCCAAACAAAGCCCGGGAATGGCGGCCAGTTAAAAATTCAGGCAAAGATGGATGGTGCAGTCAAGGCGGAATCTCCAGGGTTCACGGTCTGTGCGCATCCCGTCAACTATTCCGACACTTTCGCTGCGGACCTCAATACGCCGACGAAAGTCGGGGTCGTGGTTCAGGATGGATGGGATTCAGACAGCGGGACATTTACGGATCTTGACAAGGCCGAAGACTCGGAAGTCGTCGAATACGACGCTCCGACCTCTCCGCCGTACTCCGGGGGTGGGGGTGCCCACAACAGTGGCTACCAAGCAGCTAACTCACTCACACAGGACACGCACTCCATCGGGCGCCCCGCCGCCGGTCCGGCAGCTCCCTGGGAGCGCCGGCAAGTCTGCATTTTCAAGTGCCATCGCTGTGGCGTTGCTGACAAAGTTCACCCGAAGTCAGGCTTCAAGATTATCCACGACGTCTTTCTCGACGGAACGCACTGGAAACACCACGTGAAGAAGATCGGCGCGGCGGTGACAGCCCGTGCATACACCAGCGAGGCGGGAACAGCGAATGTGATCAGCCCCGATCACCTATTACCTTAGCTCATGTTAACTCGAAATATGGCGCCGATACTCTTGATTATGTTGGTTGCGGCGGAGTGTGGGCAAGCCGGGTTCCAATTCCGGTTGTGCCGGGAGCCGGAGACCGCAGCGCATCTCGAGGCGTCTCTTCATTTCGGCAAACTTTTTCAGCATCAAACGCAGCATCGGAAGGAAACCAAGCAAATGAGCAATACGATCATTCTCACAGCATCGAGTTCGAAGCCGCATGCCTTTAACGGGCCCGTTGCGGTTGCTTTCTCAATCGCTAACAACTCCGCAGAACCGGCCAGCGTTCTATTGCCGTATCCCAATCCGAACAACCTGAGCTTCCGCTGCGCGTCGAGCGATTTCGCCCTCCCTAAGCAGGTCGAATCCGATTCCATCGAGCGCACTGCTCCAACAATTGTTAAACCAGGCGCGAAGCACACCGTCACCTACTACTTGAACCGCTATTTCAAGTTCCCTCGGACTGGCAGGGGCAAGTTCCAATACGAGTTGACGGCTTTCATCAATTTCGGCGATAAGGGCGCTCCGAAACTTCATACGTTCAATGGCGCGTTCGAGGTTGAACTCATTGCGGCCTCGGACGAAGAATTGCGGAAGGAATTTGCAGCGCGCTCGGAGCAACTCCAAAGCAATGATCGTCAAGCGAAATTGGAGGCAGCTGAGTCACTGGCCTTCATCGACTCTCCCATAGTTGTGCCTTACTTGCTTGCTTTGTTGCGATTAGACAATTTCGAGGTGACCGGGATACAAGCTCTCGGTCGTCACCCATCCCCCGAATCCGAAGCGGCCATCACGTCCATGCTGGCCCACCCGGATTCTGCCGTCGTTTCCGCCGCATTGACAGAGATTGAACGGATTAAGATCCCGATACAGAGGCAGAAAATTCAGTCCCTGCTCGCGTCTCAAAATCCAAACGTTCGCTGGACGGCGCTAAAGTGGTTGGCTTCCAGACCGGACCGTCAGGATTTGCCATTCGTCCAGCTTCTCCTGAGCGACGCAAATGAAGCTGTTAGGAAGGAGGCAGCGAGGTATGCGGATCTTCTTCAACGACCGAAGTGATCCAGATGCCCGACCCTTGTGTGGCGGTTCCTCGGCGAGAAGGAGCCGTCTCCAGTTACTTGCTCTTTTCACGTCAGAGATTGCAGCAGCTTGGTGTCCAAGACAAAACGAGTCAAACGGCAGTTCTCCTAAGTGCCTTGATTTCTCTTGTCCCGCTAAACTTCCGAGGCGAATTCCAAACTGTGTGCGCCTCTCTATGGAGCTAGACGCGTGGCGGTAGTTCTCGAAATCAAATCCGGCCCCCCCACGACAATCATATGTCGGGCGTGCACTTCGCGGTGGAGTGCGGTCCGAGCGGTTGCCGCGTCGTCGACAAGAAAAGCACGAACGGGACATTACTGAATGGCGCGAAGATTCAGGAAGCGATGCTTGCAACCGGCGACGAAATCAAATCCGGCCAAACCATTTTTGTTGTTCACATCGTGCCGGACGATCAGTTGCCCGCATCCGCCGCACAAGTTTCCGGTCAAGCATCCGCCCCTGCGCAGAGAGAAACTCCGCCGGCCCCTGCCGCTAGAGAAATTCCATCACCTGCCGCGGCGCCTGTTCGCGCGCCCGTTGTTTCTCCACCGGCCCCCTCGCAGCCCGCGCCCCAGCAGCGTGCTTCTAACCTGAACGAACGGTCTGCTCCTGGTTCGGCTGCTCAGAATCAACCTGCAGCACAGCCCGTTCCTCCACGTCCGGCGCCAAGGCCCCCGGTACCGGGCTCCGCAATCCCCGCGCGCCCCGTCCAGCCCCCCGCCCTGGCCATTGGGAGCTGGGCTTTTTACAAAATTCCGCCCGGCTGGCAGATTCAAGAAGGCTTGGGTATCCAATTGGACGCGAAAGACGCTTTTCCCAGCAGCATTGGGGCGATGGAAGAGCCCCTCGGCCCCGGCATCACCCTCCAGCAATACGTTGAAGCGCAAACCAAAATGTTCCGCGAATACTTGCGGGAGCCAAAGATCGACGCCGCGCTCCCACCTGGCATTCCCGGCGCCGCCGAAACGGTCGCCCTGGAGGTGCGCTACAGCACCAAGGAAGGCCCGTCCATCTACTATCATCGCGTCTATGCGAGGTGCGGTTCAACCATTGGTGTCCTCACCCTGACAACTCTCGAAAAGGATCTTTCTTCCCTCCGCCCCGCCTATGATTCTGTGCTATCCAGTATCTCCTTCTCCCGCAAGGAGTAATCCGAATCCCCTTTCTTCCTTGTGAGTAATGGGGGGGCAGGAAAGTTAAAGTTTTTCTTTAGAGGTGGCATCATTGTACCCCCACCCCCCACCTTTCTGCAAGTGCGGATTCTAAACGACTTACAGGAGAATTTTTCGTAAATGCGGATTCTAAAGGGGTTATAAGCCCTTTGTTTCCCGCAGATCCGGGGGGTGTTTGTAAGTGCGGATTATAAAGGAGTTGCGGGAGGGGGGTCTCGGAAGTGCGGATTGTAAAGGGCTTAGAGGAGGTTAAGGGAGCAAAGTAGGTAAAGGAAAACGCGCGTGCAGCGAAATAGCGCGGAGGCAACGGAGGATGACCGGGTTGGTGTCTCAAAATCAAAGAACATATTACCACATGATTACGGTCGCTGTCAAGGAAAAATTATAAGTGTGCAAATGATTGAGAAGGAAGAAGATAGATTCTGAAGCTGGAAGCTTGAGGCCCGAAGATGGAGAGTTCAGGGAGCACGCGGATCAGTCGAATGGGGACCCGGGGCGGGAAGGCAGAAAATCTTGAGAAAAGGAGCCCCAGTAAGCTGTGCGGTATGAATCATAAAACTGCGCCGCGCATGTGATGCACGTCGAAAGAGAAAAGGGGGGAAAGCGCAGTTGGCCTTCCCCCGTTTTGCTAGGTCCTCGCTAGAACGTGAATTTGATGGCCAGTAGCATGGTGCGAGCGTATTGGAAAGCGATGGGCAAACCGTAGCGGCTTGAGAGGGTTAAACCCTCTACGTTAGGCTCGGTCTTGTAATCCCAGCCGCCCAGCATCCTGGTCCAGTCGAAGCCTGGGTCGCCAGAAAAACTCGCCGGCCGCCTCATGTTGATCTTGCTGGTGGCTTGCGGAGCTTCATTGTAAATCTGAGCGGCTCGTTGGTTGAACACGTTAAAGATGTCGGCCTCAAACCTAAGGCGGTTCTTTTCGTTGACCTTGAGTTCGTGGGCCACGCTGAGGTTAGTCTGGAGGAAAGGATCGCCGCGCCGATCGTTCTCGATACTACCTGCCTGCCAATCCCCGTTGGCAGCACGAGTGAAGTTCACCCAGTTGCCGCGATTCTCCAGGAACTGGCAGCTCGAGGCCGTTCCGCCAACCGCCGTGCAGGTATTGACGGGCACACCGGAATAGATGGCCTGGTTGAAGCTTAGAACAGTCTCCTGGTGAAACCAGGGGATGCGGTAGTATCCGAAGATGCCAATGGTGTGGGTACGGTCAGTGGCCAGCGGTCCCGACATGACTGCACCGCTGGGGGTGAACTGCATGCTCGGCCAGTCGAAGTCGCGATGGTTGTTGGGCGAGTGCCGCCCGCCGGATCCGTCGGTCGGGTCAGTGTTGGTCAAGCCAGCGTAGTTCCCATACAGCCTGCTGTAAGTGTAGTTGATCGCACCCCACCACTTGCCCGCGCCGGGGCGCTTATGCAACCGGAACTCCAAGCCATCGTAGTTACGAATGGCACCTGGCTGCGCCGGGCACGCCGGGCAGAGAGGTTGAGTAATCCCGGAGCCCGAGGCGGCACGGTGCAGCAGGTCGCCAAACGCGGTGCCCGGGTTGCCGATGTAGAAGCCCAGATTGTCCGTGATGCCGATGTCCTCGATGGCCCAGTCAAGGCGCTTGCGCGCGTAGCGGGTGTCCAGGCCCCAGTTGGGCGTGATCGCCCAGTCCAGGCCCGCCACAATCTCGTGCTGTTCCATAGGCTTGATATTCGGGTCGACGCCCGGATCAGTGGGGTTGAGGACGTTCTTGCGCAGGTCCAGCTGCTCGATGAACCGGCCAACCGTCACGCCGGGAGCCGGCCCCGGCCCTGGCCCGCAGCTATGGCCGCCGGGAGCGGTGGGCGTGATCTTCGTATAATCAGGATCATCCATGGCATAGACGCAGTTCCGCCAGTAATCGCCGCCGAATGAGCCCCGTGGCAAGCCGTACTTCATGATGTCAAAGAATTTCCCATAGCTGGCATAGATCTTGACCTTGCCGTTGTGAAGCAGGTCATAGGCGCCACCAATGCGCGGCGCGATCTTATCGGTGAATTCAAAGCTGATATGGTCGGCCCCTGCACGATAGGGAGGCAGGAACTCCTTGTCGAAGCGCACTCCAACGTTCAGCGTCAGGCCGTGGCCCAAGGTCCAACCGTCCTGGAAGTACAAACCATGGTTCTTGGCTGAGACTTTGCCAACCACGTCCACACCGTCCTGCACCGTGAAGTAGCCCACGTTGCCGCGGCAGTGGCCCGCCGCGGAAGCACCGTATTGAGCTACGTTGGCGGCGATGACCGCGTCGCAGGCGCTCACGTCGGTTTGCGGCGAATAGTCATCGGTCCAGTTGAAGTTGACGAACGCGGTGTTATATCCGGACAGCACGTCGTTCGCTTGGCGCATCATGTCGTAGCCCCACTTAAAGTTATGGGTACCCCACAAATGGCTAACGAAGTACGCCGCACTCACATGCAGATCATGCCGCCTGTACGCGTCAAACAAGGTCTGGAAATTGCTGCTCATGTTGGAGAAAGGGGCGTTGTTAAACGGGGCCGAGGCCGGTAAGCAGCGTCCGCTAGGCTGAGATTGGGGGTCAGCCAAAGGGCCGATGGCCAAGTCTGTCGAGCACGGGTTATAGTCAGGATTGGTAGGAACCGTGCTTAACGGACGCCCATTCGCGTCAACCTTGCCGTTGCTGGCCGTGAGGTTGTTATTGTATAGGTAACGAATACCTTGGGGGTGGCCACGGTCCTGATTATCAAGGAACCAATAGCCGAAGCGACCCGAGACCACCAGCTTCGACGTGGGCATCCAGTCCGCCCCGAAGGAGTAAACCGAGTTGGGGTTCACCGACCCGAAGTCCGTGCGTATGGTGGCGGGATCGGTGCCGGCGCCCGTGTTGGTCTGACCGTAGGCGCTGTCCGCGACGGGCAGCGAATTGCCCGTAGTCCGCGAGTACGCGTAGTTCCACGAGGCGTACAACTTCAGCGAATTCAACGGGCTGTAGTCGAGACGATTGTAGGCATTGTGCTGCGTGAAGCTCCTCGTGAAGGTGCGCGGGCCGGGGTTTGTTTTAGTGAAGTTCACTGTCCGGTGCTGCGAGTCAATCGTGGGAATGTAACTCGTAAAGAGGAACAGCCGGTTCTTGTATAGCGGGCCACCCAGGGTAAAGCCCGGCTCCAGGATGCGGCGCTTGTCCTTTTGAGGAACGTAATACTCCGGCGTGCCGTCGGTCCGCGTGGCACTGTTGAGCGGAGCCTTGGTTGGATCGAGGCGAAGACCGCAAGAGCCGGCCGCGAAGGCCGCCGGGGTGCCGCCTGCCCCCATGGTGACACACGGATCGTTGGCATTCAGCGCATCGGTCTGGAAGTAGGTCACAACGCTGCCGTGCCAAGCATTAGTGCCGCGCTCGGCAATCACATTGACGACACCACCTACAGCGCCGCCGTATTCGGCCTCGAAGCTGCTCGACTTGATCTGCACTTCCTGAACGAAATCGGTTTGGAAGGCCTTACCCACGCCTCCGTCCTGGATATTGGTGGTGTTCATGCCGTCAACGAGATAAACATTTTCCGAGTCGCTGGCGCCGTCAATCTGGTAGCCCTGGAGCGCACCGGTGCCGCGATTCACGCTCTGCAAGGGCTCTTGCCGCGCGCCGGGAGCCAACGTCATCAGCGAAAAAGCATCGCGTCGCTTGGGCAGAGAGTCGATGACCTCTCGCGACACATCCACCGCTACCTTGGACTGCGTGACGTCAACGATGGGAGCGGTCGAGGAGACTTCGACGGTCTCCGTTATAGAACCGACTTCGAGTTGCACATCAATGGTAGGCAGGCGGCCGGCGTCGAGTTCAATACCGGTCCGCCTGACGGTGCGGAATCCCCTGCCGCTTAAGGTCAGAGTGTAAGAGCCTGGAGGAAGCGCCGTTAGGTGGTAATAACCCGCGCCGTCGGTGGTGACCTTTTGGC
>WNGN01007635.1_pt1 | contig 13899 bp, 10 predicted proteins | sample 5400561 | NCBI WGS metagenome assembly WNGN01 (sample SAMN13153379, study PRJNA577476) | soil metagenome | isolation source: 115 cm soil or saprolite under Garry oak tree replicate 2 | place: USA:California | collected 2016-06-15
CGACTCGAGTCGCGACGTTTGTGGGACGCCGTCCTGCGTCCCCCGCCCGAAACTAAAACGGGCCCGTCGTGGGCCCGTTCAACCTCGTGTCGAGCGGGCCGGCTACGCCGAGAACGACGTGCCACACCCACAGGTCGACTTCGCCTTCGGGTTCACGAACGTGAAGCCGCCCGTCAATCCCTGCTGGACGTAATCGAGCGTGATTCCGGCCAGGTAGAGATAGCTCTTGGTGTCCACCACGACCTTCACGCCGTCGATCTCGAACTCGCGGTCGTGGGGCCCCTTCTCGGTGTCGAATTCCAGCGAGTACGACATACCCGAGCAGCCGCCGCCACGCACTCCCATCCTCAGAAAAACGTTCTCGGGCAGGTTCTGCGCCTGCTTGAGCTCCTTCACCTGCTTGGACGCCGCTTCCGTCAGTTCGACCGCCATCGGTCGTCGCCTCCTTACTTTGCCGCCACCGTCTCGGCGGCGTGCTTGCCCTTGTAATCGGCGAGGGCTGCCTTGATCGCGTCCTCGGCCAGCACCGAGCAGTGGATCTTCACGGGTGGCAGCTTGAGCTCGTTCACGATGTCCGTGTTCTTGATCTTGGCCGCCTCGTCGACAGACTTCCCCTTGAGCCACTCGGTGGCCAGGCTCGACGACGCGATGGCGCTGCCGCAGCCGAACGTCTTGAACTTCGCGTCCTCGATGATGCCCGTCTCGAGGTTGACCTTGATCTGGAGCTTCATGACGTCGCCGCACTCGGGCGCGCCCACGAGCCCCGTCCCCACGCCCGGCGTGTCCTTGGCGAAGGACCCGACGTTGCGCGGGTTGTTGTAGTGATCGACGACCTTGTCGCTGTAAGCCATGAACGTGTCTCCCCCGTTACTCGGCCTTCCACTGGATCGACTTCAGGTCCACGCCTTCCTTGGCCAATTCGTAGAGTGGCGACATCTCCCGCAGGCGCTTGATCACCTCGATCGTCCGCCGGCCGACCCAATCCACTTCCTCCTCGGTGTTGAACCGATGGAGGCTGAAGCGGATCGACGAGTGCGCCAGCTCGGCGCTGGCTCCGAGCGCCGCGATGACGTACGAGGGCTCGAGCGTCGACGACGTGCAGGCCGAGCCCGACGACAGCGCGCACTCCTTGTTGAGGCCCATCAGCACCGATTCCCCTTCGACGTAGGCGAACGAGATGTTCAGGTTGTGCGGCAGTCGCCGCTCGACGTTCCCGTTCAGGAAGGCCTCGTCGACGTTCGACAGGACGGCGTCCTGCAGCTTGTCGCGCAGCCGCGCCAGCCGCACGCTCTCCTCGGGCATGACCTCGCGGGCGATCTCGGCGGCCTTGCCGAGGCCGACGATGAGGGGCACGGGCAGCGTGCCCGACCGCATGCCTCGCTCATGCCCGCCGCCGTCGATGATCGGCGCGATGCGGACCCGTGGTCCCTTGCGCCGGACGTAGAGCGCTCCGATGCCCTTGGGGCCGTACATCAGGTGCGCCGTGCACGAGAGGAGGTCGATGCCCATCGCCTCCACGTTCACCGGGATCTTCCCCACCGCCTGCGTGGCGTCCGTGTGGAAGAGGATGCCCTTGGCCTTGCAGAGCTTGCCGATGGCCGCGATGTCCTGGATCGTGCCGATCTCGTTGTTGGCGAACATCACGGAGACCAGGACGGTCTTGTCCGTGATCGCCTTGCCGATCTGCTCGACGTCGATCAGGCCGTCGGGCTGCACGGGCACGTACGTGACCTCGGAGCCCTGCCGCTCCAGACGCTTGGCCACGTCGAGGCCGGCGCGCTGCTCGATGACCGTAGTGACGATGTGGTTCCCCTTCTCCCGATACATCTCGGCCACGCCCTTGAGGGCGAGGTTGATCGACTCCGTCCCGCCCGACGTGAACACGATCTCCTTCGGATCCCGGGCGCCGATCAGCGCCGCGAGCTGGCTGCGGGCCGTATCGACGGCCGCTTCAGCTTCCCATCCGAAGGGATGGTTCCGGCTGGCCGGATGGCCATACTTCTGGGTGAAGTACGGCAGCATCGCCTCGACCACGCGTGGATCCGCCGGCGTGGTCGACTGCGCATCCATGAAGATCGGGAACGTCACCGCCATCGCTCGCCTCTCTCTTCGCTACCGTGTCTTTCGAACCATTTCACTGCTCGCCTCGCCGCGATCGTACCTGCGGCAGCTCCGGCGCTGCTCGGCTCGCACTACTCGAACCATTTCACTGCTCGGCTCGCACTACCGAATCGCGAACAACTCGGGCACGTCATTGGCCACCAGCTCGGCCAGGCTCATCGAGTCCAGCATCTGGCTGATCGCGACCTGGATCTTCTGCACCGGCCGTCGCAGGTTGCAGCGAGCCATCTGCGGACAGTCACTGTCGCTCTCCATACACTCCACGATGTTGATCGGGCCCTCGAGCGCGCGCACCACCTGCCCGACCGAGATCTCCGCCGGTCGCCGGGCCAGCGCATACCCGCCCTTCGGCCCGTTGTAACTGACGATCAACCGCTCTCGCGCCAGCCGCTGGAGGATCTTGGCCAGGAGCTCCGGCGGAATCCCGAACTCGTCCGCAATCCGCTTTGCGCTCACCGAGCCGCGGTCCTCATGGATGGCGATGTAGTGGATGGCCATCAGTCCATAGTCGGCTCGTTTGGTGAAGCGCAGCATCACCGTTCTCCCATCAAAGGCGACCATTTCGATCGGCGATCATTTCAGTCGGAGTTTACACCCCGTCATCGTGATGTCAAGGAAAACCCTGCCGGGACTGGTGAATCCTAGGTCGTCTGCCAGGACGTCCGGAAGTCGTTCGCCGTGGCCTCCGGAGGCTTCTCGTTCACGAAGATCCCACCGACCCTGTTGATCTTCTCGGGCTGGGCCAAGATCTCGATGTGCCAGTGATAGTCGTCACGGATCGTTGCCCAGTCCCCCTGGAGGATCCGCGATCGAAGATTCGGAGCGGTGTGGAGGACGAGCTCGTAGCCGGGATCGCCGAACGAGGCCGCCAGGGTCCGGAAGTACTGGGACACGAGCCGGGCGAGGTCGGCCGCCGTGTCCGCCGTCAGGGCCTCCTCGAACGAGCACCCGTGGCGTCGCGGCAGGAACCACGTTTCCAGAGGACTGCGAGCCGCGTACGGGACGAGGGCGGCAAACCCCGGCGTCAGCCGGGCGACTCGCCCCTGGGCTCCGATCTCCTGACGCAGCATGTCGCAATAGAGACAGCGCCGCTTGTACTGGTAATACTCGCGCGCCTCGCGCAACTCCTGGCGCGTCTCGTCGAACACGATCGGGATGGCCGTCAGGCGCGAGTACGGGTGATGCCACGGCACACCGGGCTTCTTGTGATGACGAGAGACCAGGATGTCGCGGATCTGCCCATCGCGCTTCAGGTCCAGCAGTCGATCGCGCCACATCCACAGCACGGACTCGATCTGCTCGGGCGCCATCGTCGCCAGCGTATCGTCGTGGCGAGGCGACTCGAGCACGAGCTCGCTGGCGCCGCGGGGCGTGATCATGTCGAACATGCCGACGCCTTCGCGGATCAGCTCCCACTCGATGCGAAAGTAGGGATCGCTGGCCGGGACGACTCGCACGCTCCACCCCGGGCCGTTGGGCGGCGCACCATCCTTCCGGTAGGCCGCGATCTCGATGGTGGCGGCCTCATTGCCGGGGCAGTACGGGCAGTCGTCCTCGCCTGCGCTGTGGCCCTTGGGCCGGATCAACACCCACTGGCCGCGGGTGGGATCCTTCCTGAGCTCCTCCACGCGGGGGGCTAGTCCTTGACCTGGTTGCGCAGCTTCTTGAGATGCTGGCGGGCGACGTCGACCCAGTCCTTCTCGGACGGGAGCTGGGAAGCCAGCGCGATATAGCGCTCCCACTGGGCGATCGCTTCCCGGGGATCCGTCCGCTCGTAGACGACGGCCAGGTTGTACATGGCGCCGGTGTGCTTGGCGTCGACCTCGATGACGCGCCGGTACTCCTCGATCGCTTCCTTGTAGAGGCCCTTGTCCTCGTAGACTTCGCCGAGGCCCATACGAGCCTCGACCGACGACGGATCGAGATCGATGGCCTTCTTGTAGGCGTTCACGGCCTCATAGTAGAGGCCCTTCTCGCTGTAGTAGATCTTCCCGAGGCTCATGTAAACGCGCGGATTCACCGGGTTGAAGCTCAGAGCCTTCTGGTAGGCCGCCACCGCCGCATCGGTCTCGCCTTTCGCCGCGCGCGCTTCCCCCAGTCCAACGTGGGCGTCGGCATAGAAGGGTCGAAGCTCGATCGCCTTGTTGTACGCCTCGACGGCCTGGTCGAAGAGTCGACGCGGCGCCGCCAGGAAGAGGTCGCCGAGCGCCTTGTAGGGCTCCGGATACAAAGGATCGAGCTGGGTCGACGCCCGGTACTGAGCCGCAGCCTTCCAGCGGTTGCCAAGGGCCTGATGAACGACGCCCAGGGTGTACTGCGCCACCACGAAGTTCGGATCCGCCTCGATCGCTCGCGCCAGCAGATCGGCCGCGCTCTCGTTACCCTCCTGCCCGCCGCGGCGTGCTGCGGCCTCGCTGCGGGCGAAGAGCTCGAACGCGCGCATCGACTTCGTCGGTCGGGCAGCCTTTTCCATGCGCGCGATGTCGCCGTCCGTGAGCGGCACCTTCAGGGTGCGCGCGTACGCCACGACCACGACGGAGAGCTTGGTGAGCAGCTCGCTGTCCGGAATGGTCACCGGCTCGAGCGCCAGGACCTCGGGAACCGCGCTCGCCTTCAGCTCCACCAGTCGCGGCCGCACCGTGTAGTCGCTGCCGGTCCGGCTGACCTCGCCGAACAGGGCCGCGTCGGCACGCGAAACCTTGGCGGCCTGGATCACCGCCGCCTCACCCCACGTCTCGGGCTGACCGAGGGCGCGGAGACGGCTCTTGTCGAGTTGAACGAAGGCCGGGTGCTGGGCGAGTCCGAGGGTGACGACCTGTCCGATGCCCTCACCGATCCAGCGATCGTCGGCCGGCAGCGTGCCCGCGTCGAACGGCGCGACGAGCACCACGCGGGGCTTGACCGCGGCGCTCGCCGGGGCAGTGAACGCCACCAGCGCGGTCAGGATCCCCAGGATCCCGAGGATCACCGCGGGTCGCGGGTCACGCATCGTTCTGCCCCCTTTCAGGGTCTCGACGCCAACGAGCGGGAATGATTCGCTGCCACGCCCCCGCTCCGAGTCGCCGCAGCGCGATCTCGGGCACCATCATCACAGCCACCAGCACCAGACCGACGAGCCAGGGCCAGACGTCGATGGCAATGCGCGACTGGCGCCGACCACGCTGGAACGTCTCGCGCGGCTCGCCAAGCGTACCCCCACCCGTCAGCTCAGCCAGCTCTCGGAGCCGCGCCTCGTCGACGCCAAGGTCGCGAAGCTCCTGTGCATACGGTACCACCAACCCTGCCAGCTGAGAGCCAACCACGCGTTCCTGCCGCCGCTGGCCGATGCCGACCAGGTACACGCCCTCCTGCTCGGCCTCGAACCGTCCACGGTAGCGGCCGGGGCCGACCTGCTCCAGATCGGTGACGCTCCGCTCACGGTTGGGCGACACGATGCCCACCTGGGAGTCGAGGAAGTTGATGAACTCGCCCTTGCTGTCGACGGCGTCCACGATCACCTCGCCGGTGCGGTCGTGCCGGGCCACGACGGCGGTGGTGTCGCTCCGCGTGCCGCTGCGCAGCGTCCAGCGCGTGAGCTGGGCCCAGAACTTGTTGAAGTCGCGCCAGCGCAGCCAGAGCACGCCCCACTTCGCCTTGGCGTCCGACGTGAACGCCGCCGACCGGCCCAGGCCGTAGCGCCAGGTGGCGAGCACCGGATCCTCCTGGTGACTCATCAGCACCAGCTCGGCCGCCTGCTTGAGCGTGGTCGCCACGTAACCGCCGAGCGGTGGCACCGCCTTCCAGTCGATGTCCTGCATCGCCTCGTGCGATGCGGAGGTCAGTTGGGGCTTGAACGGTTGCTCGATCAGGGACGCCTTCGAGGCGAGCTGGGTCTCGAGGGTGAAGATCCGTGGGATCGTCTGGGAGTCTTCGGTGTAGTAGAAGCGGCCGCGGCCCCACTTGGCGATGTCCACCATGAGCTGGAGATCGGCGTCCTTGCCGATGGCGACGGTCGAGACTGTGATCTTGTCCTTGGCCATCCGACGCAGCAGGCCAGCAAAATCACCGCGCGTCATCTGGCCGTCGGACAGGAAGATGACGTGCTTGAGCAGCGCCGGCCGCTCGAAGAGAACGGCGTACGACTCCTTGAGCGCCGGGTAGCCATCGGTCCCGCCCCCGGCCTTGATCGTCGCGATGGCGTGATGGATAGCAGCCTTGTCGCGCGCCGACCGCATGGCGACGTCCCAGATGAACTCGGTGTCCCAGCTCATCACGCCGACTTCGTTGCGGTCGTCGAGCAAGTCCACCACGAGATGGGAGGCTTCCTTGGCGAGGTCGAGCTTGGTGACTTTCTCGTCGCCGGTGGACATGGCCATGGAACCGGAGCGGTCGATGGAGAGGACGACGGCCAGGCTCGGGATCTCGACCTTCTGCTTGACCTCCATCGTCACGGGCAGCGCTTCCTCGATCATCTGCGCGCGGGTGAGCTTCAGCGACGAGACGTTGGAGAGGATCACGCCGTCGTATTTCTGCAGCCCGACGATGTCCTTGGGGACGCCGCCGGCGTCCACCACCGTGACCTCGATGTTCTGCGAGCGGAGCGCCGAAGCGAGGGACTGGGCGTGGCTCCGGTCCTTCTCGGCCAGCAACACTTGCGGGCGGCCGCGGACCACGACGGACCCGACCGCGCGATTGTTGTCCTCGATGGTGTCGCCGTCGACCTCGAGCGAGGCCTGGTAGACGTGGATGCCGCTGGCGTCGAGCGCCTGGCGATAGCTGAACACGTTCTTGCCGGCCTGCAGGCGCACGACCTGCGAGCCCAGGAACTCGCCGTTACGGAAGAGGGAGAGCCGCCCCTGCGTGTCCTTGAGGCTCCACGCCACCACGCGGGCCTGGAAGGGCTCTCCGTACTTGACCTCCTGGGGCAGGACCAGGGACTCGGCCACGACTTCCTGATCGAAGGTGAGCGGGGCCGGAACGTAGAAGATGTCCGCGCCGCTCTCCTTCGCCGCCTGCGCGCCCGCTACGGCCTGGCCGCCGTTTTCCTGCCCGTCCGACAGCATCACGATGCGGTTGGCCTGGCCGGGCGGCAGCGTCGCCAGCGCGAGCTGGATGGCCTGGAAGATGTTGGTGCCGCGGCCGCCCACGTCCGTCTTCGGCCGATCCAGCGCACTGCGATTGGCCAGCGACTGATCCACGACGGCGTCCTCGCCGAACACGACGAGGCTGACGCGGTCGTTGCCGCGCATGGACTTGACCGACTCCGCCGCGAACCGCCAGGCGCGCTCGCGCGCCGCCAGGCTCACGCTGTCGGAATGATCGAGCAGGAAGACGACGTTGAGACGATCCACCCAGCGCGGCACCGTCGGCTTGAGCAACGTCAACGCAAGCACGACGACGAGGGCGCTGCGCAGCGCGAGCGCCCATCGGTCGCCGAGAGACGACGGCAGCGCGAGGCGTCCGCCGCTCTGGCGGCGCCAGTAGAGCAGCCCTTCGATCACGAGCAGCGCCAGCGCGATCACGACGAAGAGCTGCCAGAGCTCCCGCTGCACGGCGACGGGCGTCACCGCCTCGGTCGCGCGCGCCGCCGCCGTGGGCAACGGCCGAGGCGTGATGTCGGACTCGTCGGCGTCGGCCAGGTTCACCGCGATCTTCGTCTCGCCCTTGGCCGTGCTGAGCGTGTAGACGCCGACCTCGTCGGTCTCGGTGAAGCTGACGACGCCGCGCGTGACCTGAGCCTTGACCGTCCGTCCGCCCGGCGTGTTCACGGAGACGCTGGTCACGCCGTGCTCGACCGGCAACAGGATCGGCTGACCGGCGGTGAGCTGGAGGCTCGCTTGATCGAGACCGGCCGGATGCAGCCAGCGCAGCCCGTTGGAGAGGATCAACGGAAAGGCCACCCGCAGCGGGAAGTCGGTCTTGAAGAGGTCGAAGCCGACGAAGAGCGCCTTGCGGTCGGGTTCCTCGAGCGCGTAGATCAGCGGGCCACCGACCGCCTCCACGAGGGGCCGGCCGGCCGCCAGGGGCCGGATGCGGAGCGCGTCCTCGATGTTCACCTTCGCGAACTCGACGTGACGCATCACCGGGTGTGAGCGGTCCCAGTCCATGATCGTCGGGCGCTCGATGCGCCCGAGCGTTTCGAGCGGCACGTCGGCCGGCACCGCGTTGACGAACACGAAGCGGCCCTGGCCCACACGGGGCAGCGTGACCGAGTCGAGCACGACCACGTCGGCCTCGCCCATCCCGCCCTGATACTGGTCGGGCGTGCGAACGTCGAGCGCGACCTGGGGATCCGTGCGGAGCACCTTTTCCAGGAAGAGGTTGCCCGGGCTGACCAGCATCACGGCGATCTTCCGGGGCGGCGGCAGCACCGCCCACGCCGTGTTGTCGGTGGCGAGATCGTCGCGGACGTCGATGCTCGCCTTCACCACGCCGCCTCCCGTGTGGCTGAAGGGCAGCAGGAGCGAGCGGCGCACGTTCGGCTCGAGCGTGACGGTCTTGTCGGCGATCGCGTTGCCGTCGACGGCCAGCGTGAACGTGAAGGTCTGCATCTCGCCGGTGTAGTTCACCAGCGAGGCGAACGCCTGGTATTCGAAGGAGCCGTAGTAGTTCTTGCGGACGGCGAGGTTGGTGATGCCGACGTTGCGCCCGCCGCGCCCCACCGTCATCCAGTGGATCCGAGCGTCTTGCGATTCGGAGCCAGCGGCAAGTGTGAACGCGCCGTCCGTGAAGACGTAGATCTCGGCGCGTGGATCGGCGCCCACGAGCGCCCGCGCCGTCCGCAGGGCGTCCGTCAATCGATGGGGGAGATCGCGCGGGCGCGTGGAGCGGATGGCCGACGCGGCGCGCTCGCGGTCGCGACTGAGCGGCGCCAGCACGTGCGGCTGCACACCCGACTCGATCACCATCACCTCAGCGCCCTCGCCGAGGCCGCTCACCAGCGAGGCGGCCTGCGCCCGCGCCGCGGCGAAGCGGGTGCCCCCGGCATCGCGCGCCTTCATGGAGGCCGACGTGTCCATCACCACGACGACCTTGCGCGCGCCCTGGCCCATCACCGTCACTGCCGGTCGGGCCAGCGCCACCGCCATCGCGGCCAGGGCCAGGATCTGGAGCGCGAGCAGCGGATCGCGCTGCAGACGCTGGAAGAACGCGGAGGCCTCTCGGTCGCGGAGCGACGTCTCCCACAGCAGGAGGCTCGGCACCATGCGCTCGCGGCGGCGCACCTTGAGGAAGTAGAGGAGCACCAGCGGGAGCGACAGCGCGAACAGGCCGAGGGCCAGGGGCGAGAGGAAGTTCACGAGAGCAGCAGTCCTCGGAGCTGCGCCAGGAGGAAGTCTTCCATCGGCGCATCGGTGCTCACGCGGCGGTACCCGATCTCGCGCCCGTGGCAGAACGTCTCGACGCGCTCGAGGAACGCGTGCAGGCGCTCGCGGTACCCGCGGAGCGCGTCGCCATCGATGCTGATCTCGCGCACTTCGCCGGTCTCCGAATCTTCCAGCCGGAGATCACCGGTCAGCGTGGGATTGAGCTCCTCCGCCGAGAGCAGATGGATCACGTGGACCTCGAAGCGGCGCTCGAGCAGGGCCCGCAGCCCGGCCTCGAATCCGCCGGGATCGAGGAGGTCCGAGATCACCACGGCCAGCCCGGGCTCGCGCGCGCGTCGCGCGTAGTTGCCGAGGCCGTCGTTCAGGTTGGTGGACCCGCTCGCCTCGACCTGGCTCATGAAGTCGGCCAGGTGGGGGAACTGGTTGCGCCCGCGCACGGGCGCCCAGCCTTCGCTCACGCGATCGCGCAAGATCCCGAGGCCGACGCGCTCGTGGTTGACGAGCCCCACGAAGCCGAGGGCGGCGGCCAGCCGTGCCGCGTACTCGAGCTTCTGGGGCTGACCAAACCCCATCGAGCGGGAGGCATCGACGAGCAGGTGCAGGCACAGATCCTCCTCGTCGACGAAGAGCTTCACGTGCAGACGATCGAGGCGGCCGAAGATGTTCCAGTCGACGTAGCGCAGGTCGTCGCCGATGCCGTACGGCCGGTAATCGGAGAACTCGACGCTCTGCCCTTTGCGCGGGCTGCGCCGCTCGCCCCTCACTCGTCCCCGGAACGTCCGGCGCGACGCGAGCGCAAGCCGTTCGAGCTGGGCCAGGAAGTCTGGCGTGAACGAGACGGATCTGGTGCCCGTCGTCACGAACTACCGCTCGTCGAGCGACTGGAAATAATCTCTGATCTGCCCGTGGAAGTCCCGGGGCACCTGCTCGCGCGCCAGCGTGTCCTCCATCTGCTTCCGGTACTGACCGATGACGCCGAGATAGCCCAGCCGCGAGGGCATCTTGCCGCTGCGGCCCGTCATGTTCGTGTCGTACCCATCCTTGCGGCCCTGGCGTGATTCGCCTTCGACGCCGACGTCGTAAGGACTCGCCCGCAGCCGCTGCGACGCCTCCCCCTTGGGATTCGGGCTCTTGCCCTTGCCGGGCAGCAGTCCCTCGCCCTCACCGAAGTCCTGATCGTCAGCGCCCCCGCCACCGCTGCGGCCGCGATCACGATCGGAGCCGCGGCCACGCTCGGACTCGCGACCCCCTCGAAGATTCTTGCCGGAGCGCTGCTGCTCCTCCATCGCGCGAAGCTTGTTGAGCGCCTTCTCCATGGCGTCGAGGGCCCGGTCTTGCTGTCCGTACTCGAGCGCCTCCATCCCTTCCGACACCTCGGACCCGACGTTGCCGCCGCCCTTGCGTCCGAGCCGCTCCATCTCCTCCAGCAACTCCTTCAGCTTCTGCGGGGAGATCTGATCGGGACGGAGGCCACCCGTCAGCGCCTTCGACTTCTTGAAGACCATCTTGTACTGGCTCGCCGTGAAGTCGGACTGGAGGTCGGGCAGACGATCGACTTGCTCCAGCATCTTCAACCGTTCGTCGCCCTTCTTGAGGAACGAGTTGAAGTCCGGCCGCTGATTGGCGAGCGAGGTGTCTTTGAACACCGCCGAGAGGTCGCCGGCGGTGGCGCCGGCCCCGGTCATTCCCCGCTGCATGTAGTCACGCTCTTCGAACGAGGGCGTCTTGACCGCGGTCCGCGGCAGCGGGCGCTTCTCCTGCTCCAGCGTTCCCGCCTCCGGCCTGTCGCGCGTCTCCTCACTCTCCGACGACGGCGACAGATCGAGCAGCCGTCCCGACGGCAACGGGATCGGTGGGGTCACGAGCAGCACGAGGACGCCGAGGAGAGGAAGCGGCAGCCATCGCGCCTCGCGTGGCCACTGGCGCTCGATCACCTGCCTGGGCGCGAGCGCGGCCACTCGTGCCGTGGCATCGGCCACGAGCGAATCGACCATCGACGTGCGGTCGGCACGGGCCGACCATTCCAGCGCCGTGGTCACCCTATCTTGTAATCCGTAGTGGCGATCGGCCAGTCGCGCCGCGTCCGCGAGCGGCACACGCTTGGTCGCGCCCCACGCCGCACCGGCGAGCAGCCCGACGACCACCGAGATACCCGCCGCCGTCAGCGCCCACGGGCCGAGGAAGAACTTGAGCGCGAGCAGGAGCACACCGGCCAGGGCGCCGTAGAACAGGCCGCGCACCGCGTAGTGCTCGGCGCGGCGCCAGCGCACCTGGGTGGCGATGCGTCGGACCAGTGTCTCGAGGCTCATCGCAGGAACGGCTCTTTCGCCTGCCCGACGAGCGTCTCGGCGCTCTGCACGATGTCGTGGATCAACGCGTCGATGTCCACGGCCTCGGCCTCACCCTCGAAGTTCAGGATGATGCGATGGCGCAGGGCCGGCGCCGCCAGGGTCTTCAAGTCGTCGACGCTCACGTTGTAGCGCCCCTCCGCGAGCGCCCGCACCTTGGCGCCGAGGATCAGCGCCTGGGCACCACGGGGGCTCGCTCCGTAACGGACGAAGCGTCGCGCCGGCTCGGGCGACCGGTCCCACTCGGGATGCGTGGCCATCACGATCATCGAGGCGAGGTCGCGGACGTGGGTGGCGACCGGGACCTCGCGGATCAGCTCGCGGAAGCTCATGACGTTGGGTCCGCTCATCACCCGGTGCACGCTCGCCGACGTCGCATGCGTCGTGCGATCGATGATCGCGTTCAGCTCTTCGAGGGCCGGATAGCGGACCCGTAGCTTGAAGAGGAAGCGGTCGAGCTGCGCCTCGGGCAGCGGATACGTCCCTTCCATCTCGATGGGGTTCTGGGTGGCGAGCACGAAGAATGGCGGCGGCAACGGACGGGACGCCCCGCCGACCGTGACCGAACCCTCCTGCATGCCTTCGAGGAGCGCCGACTGCGTCTTGGGAGTGGCACGGTTGATCTCGTCCGCGAGCAGGATGTTGGCGAAGATCGGGCCGTACTGGAACTGGAAGTGCTTCCGACCCTCGGCATCCTCCACGATGATGTTCGTGCCGATGATGTCGGCCGGCATCAGGTCGGGCGTGAACTGGATGCGTGAGAACTTGAGCTCGAGTCCTTCGGCGAGCGTCTTGATGAGAAGCGTCTTGCCGAGTCCGGGGACGCCTTCGAGAAGGACGTGACCTCCCGCGAACATCCCGAAGAGCACGTGCGTGATGATCTCGCGATGGCCGACGATGACCTTCTCGACCTCGCTGCGCAGCGCGTTGAACGAGGTGACGAACTCCTGAACCCTGGCGTCTTGGGTCATCGAGCGCTCCTCTCTCAAGCCTGTCCCGATTCTATCGAAAGGTGCAACTCCCCCGCCATGAATCGAAGTGCTTGCGTGTAGGAGGAGGTCCATGGCGAACGAGGCGTGATCGCTGACGATTATCGGACTCGCGTCGAATCCGATCAGGCGGTCGCCCAAAACCTGGGCGAAGCCGGCAACGCCGAGCCCTGAGCCCGCCCAGCGCGCTCATTCACCGCGCACCACGTTTACGTCTCTCTGCGTCATAGGAAGCAGACGGCGGCGGAAACGCCCTCTCCCCGGTTCAGGCGGACGCGACGGGAGCCAGACGCGCGTAGACACCCAGGTAGCTTTCGACCTCGCGGTGGGGCGGATACCGGCGCTCGACGAGGTCGCGGCCGGCCAGGCCGAGCCGCTCGCGAAGAGCCCGATCGGCCACGAGCTGTTCGGCTTTGGCCTCGAGCTCGATCGTATCCCGGAAGAGGAAGCCGGTGACACCGTCCTCGACCAGGGAGCGATTGCCGTCGATATCCGAGGCCAGCACGGGCCTCCCGGCCGCCAGCGCCTCGAGCACCGAGTTCGGCATCCCACCTTCTGAGATGGAGCAGTTCAGCACGACGTCGGATTGGGCGAGGAGCGATCTCATCTGACCGTGGGGCACGGCGCCCACGTGGCGGGCCCAGGGCCGGCTGGCGAGCTCGCCCAAAAGGTACTCCCCCTGATCGGGATCGAGGACAGGGCCGACGTAGAGGAGCCTCACCTGGGGGCGGCGCTGGACGAGGCGATCGAACGGGGCGAGGGGCAGGAGCGGCTGCTTGACCATCCGAATGCCGGCTGGAAAGACGAAGAGCACGCGCTCGGCTGGCAAGGACCACCGCGCGGCGAGGTCGAACGGGTGCGGGCCAGAAAACACCGCGGCTTGCGGGATGGTCACCAGCCGGGCGGCCACCTCGGGCAGCGCCCCCGTGATGCGAGCCCCCAAGGAGTCGTGGAAGACGACGACAGTGGCCGCCCCTTCGAGGACCCGGCGTACGGTCGCCGCGCGCTGGGGATCGGAGAGGTCGTGATTGGCATCGGTGCCGGTGACGGTGACGACCAGTGGGATCTCGTGGCGCCGGGCCAGGCGGAGCGCGAAGGGCCCCACACGGTAGGCGTGAAACGCGTGGATGAGGCGGG
>WNGN01001919.1_pt1 | contig 13896 bp, 10 predicted proteins | sample 5400561 | NCBI WGS metagenome assembly WNGN01 (sample SAMN13153379, study PRJNA577476) | soil metagenome | isolation source: 115 cm soil or saprolite under Garry oak tree replicate 2 | place: USA:California | collected 2016-06-15
ATCGGGTGCTCGCCCACCCGCCCGCGCACGCCGTCCGTGCCGAAATAACGTCGAGCCATCTGCCGTCCCCTCGCACCTCGCACCGGGCGTGCCCGTCAGCGCCGCACCGGCCCCTGAACCGCGGCGGTCACCTTCAGCGCTTCGACCGTCGCCGCCACGTCATGGGCGCGAATGATGCGCGCGCCGTTGAGCGCCGCAATCACCGCGAGCGCCACGCTGCCGTACACCCGCTCCCCGGCCGCGCGCTCGGTGAGTGTACCCAGCATCGATTTGCGCGACAGCCCGACCAGCACCGCCGGTCCGTCGGCGGCCAACTCGCCGAGGCGGCGCAGCAGCGCGAGATTGTGCTCCAGAGTCTTGCCAAAGCCGAATCCCGGATCGACCACGAGCCGCTCCGGCGTGAGCCCGGCGGCGATGCTCTCCGCCACGCGCCCGGCGAGAAACGTCCGCACCTCACCCACCACGTCCGCGTAGCTCGGCGCGCGCTGCATGGTGCGCGGCTCGCCCTGCATGTGCATCAGGCACACCGCGCAGCCGCTCGCCGCCGCGGCGGCGAGCGCGCCCGGCTCGCGCAGCGCCCGCACGTCGTTGATGAGACCCGCGCCCGCGGCGCTCGCGGCCCGCATGACTTCGGGTTTACTGGTATCGACCGAGATGATCGCGGTCGTGCCCGCGCGCAGCCGCTCGATCACCGGAACTACGCGCCTGAGCTCCTCCTCCGTGCCGACCGGCTCGGCCCCGGGGCGGGTCGACTCGCCGCCGACATCGATGAGCGCCGCGCCCTGCTGCGCCAGGCGCAGCCCGTGCTCGACGGCCGCCCCGACCGAGAAGAACCGCCCGCCGTCGGAGAAGGAATCGGGGGTGACGTTCACCACGCCCATGACCACCGGCTGGCTGAGGTCGAGCGTCCTGTCAGCGCAGCGCAGCACCAGCGGCGGCGGAGTGGTCAGCGGGAGTTAGTGCTGTCCAGCGGGTATCGCCCCGCCCGCCGCCGGCCCCTCTGCCGGCGCCTGCGGCGGCTTGTTGGACAGCGACTCGTCCCAGCCATCGGGGGGCTTGGGCGCCTTGCCCGCCATGACGTCCTTCAGCTGCTCCTCGTTGATGGTCTCGTACTTCATGAGCGCATCGGCCATGAGGTGCAGCTTGTCGAGGGCGCTGGTGAGGATCTGCCGCGCGCGCTGGTAGTTGCCCTCGATCACGCGGCGCACTTCCTCGTCGATCGCGTGCGCGGTCACGTCCGAGACCTGCTTGTGCTGCGTGACGCTGCGGCCGAGGAACACCTCGCCGGACTCCTCCGAGTAGGTCAGCGGCCCGAGCCGGTCCGAGAGGCCCCACTTGGTCACCATGTTGCGCGCGAGCTCGGTGGCCCGCTCGATGTCGTTCGCCGCGCCCGTAGTCACCGACTCGGGCCCGAAGATCAGCTCCTCGGCGATGCGGCCGCCGAAGAGCGTCGCGATCGCGCTCTCGAGCCGGCGCTTCGAGAAGCTGTAGCGATCCTGCTCCGGCAGGAACTGCGTGACGCCGAGCGCCCGGCCGCGCGGGATGATGGTCACCTTGTAGACGGGATCGTGCTCCGGCACCGTCATGCCCACGATCGCGTGTCCGGCCTCGTGATAGGCCGTCATGCGCTTCTCCGCCTCGCTCATGACCATGGAGCGCCGCTCGGCGCCCATCAAGATCTTGTCCTTGGCGCGCTCGAACTCCTCCATGTCCACGATGCGCCTGTTGGCGCGGGCGGCGAACAGGGCGGCTTCGTTCACCAGATTAGCGAGATCCGCACCGGAGAAGCCCGGCGTGCCGCGCGCGATCAGCGCCGGCTTCACGTCATCGGCCAGCGGTACGCGCCGCATGTGCACGCGAAGTATCTGTTCGCGGCCGCGCACATCGGGCAGCGGCACCACGACCTGGCGGTCGAAGCGCCCGGGCCGCAGCAGCGCCGGGTCGAGCACGTCGGGACGGTTCGTGGCGGCGATGACGATGATGCCCTCGTTGCCCTCGAAGCCGTCCATTTCCACCAGCAGCTGGTTGAGCGTCTGTTCGCGCTCGTCGTGACCGCCGCCCAGGCCCGCGCCGCGGTGCCGGCCGACCGCGTCGATCTCGTCGATGAAGATGATGCACGGGGCGTGTTTCTTCGCCTGCTCGAACATGTCGCGCACGCGCGAGGCGCCGACGCCGACGAACATCTCGACGAAGTCGGAGCCCGAGATGGTGAAGAACGGCACCTTGGCCTCGCCCGCAATAGCGCGCGCGAGCAGCGTCTTCCCGGTTCCGGGCGAGCCGACCATCAGCACGCCCTTCGGGATCTTGCCGCCGAGCTTCTGGAACTTGCCCGGGTCCTTGAGGAAGTCGACGATCTCGGCGACTTCCTGCTTCGCCTCGTCGACCCCGGCGACGTCGGCAAAGGTCACGTTGACCTGGTCCTCGCCGAGGAGCCGTGCGCGGCTCTTGCCGAAGGACATGGCGCCCCGCCCGCCCGAGGCGCCCTGCATCTGTCTCAGCATGTACAGGAACACCAGGATCAGGAGGAGCGCCGGCGCCATCTGCAGCAGCAGCTGGCCGAAGAAATTCGGCGGCTTCGGCTCGCGCGACTCTATCTGGGCGCCGGCCTTGAGCAGCGTCCCGATGAGCGCGGTGTAGTCGGTCTCGGGGTTGCGGGTCTTGAAGGTCGACTTGTCCTTGTGCACCCCGTAGATCATCTCCCCCTGCAAGACGACCGAGTCGACGCGGTTGTTCTTCACGTCTTCGACGAAGCTCGAATAGGGGATGTCCTGAGGCTGCCCGGTCGTCGGCATGTAGCGGCTGAACACGAGCAGCAGCACGATGACGATGACGACCCAGAGCAGGATATTCTTTGTCAAATCGTTCAAAGGCTTACATCCTTATGAGCGCGGCGGGCGCACGGCCCAAAAACAACCTACACCAAGCGAAACTGCATGGCCAGCAAATACATCTCCGGGCTGCGGGAGCGCGATGCGGTGGGTTTGACGAGCCTCACGCGCGCAAAGCCCTTCCGGGCGGACTCCACCAGCTCCCGCAATCCCGCCCCCTGAAAGACCTTGATCAGGGCGGCGCCACCGGGCTTCAAGACGCGCGCGGCAAGATCGAGCGCGAGCTCGGCGAGATCGAGCGAGCGGGGCTGATCGATGACGTCCACCCCGCTCAGCGCCGGGGCCATGTCCGAGAGCACCAGGTCCACCTGCCGCCCGGGCAGGCGCCGCAGCAGCTCGCCGAAGACCGCCTCCTCGCGGAAGTCGCCCTGCACGAACTCCACTCCGGCAAGCTCTCGTATCGCAAGGATGTCGGTGGCGACAATGCGGCCGCTACGCCCAACGCGCAACCTCGCGTACTGGCTCCAGGCCCCGGGAGCGGCCCCCAGATCGAGGCAGGTCTGCCCCGGCTTCAGCAGCCGCGCGCGTCGGTCGATCTCCTCGAGCTTGAACACCGCGCGCGATCGCCAGCCCTCGCGCTGCGCCCGCTGCACGAACGGGTCCGCGAAGTGCTCCTTCAGCCACCTGTCGCTGCTCTTGGAACGCCGGCCCATCGGATTAGTTTGCCCCGCTCAGGGGCAAGTTCCACCCGCCTACAATGGGGCGATGGAGAAGCCTCGTCCCGCAGCCGGCGGCGCCTCGGCGAGCGCTTCGCCCGCAGCAAGCGCCGCCGCGCCCGAGCTCACCGAGCGTCAGCGCCGGCACCTGCGCGGTCTCGCCCACGCCCTGAAGCCCGTGGTGCGCCTCGGCAGCGCGGGATTGACGGAAGCGATCGCCGCGGAGACCGCGCGCGCCCTCGGCGATCACGAGCTCATCAAGGTGAAGGCTCCGGGAGGTGATCGCGCGGCGCGCGATGAGCTCTTCGCCGAGCTCGCGCGCCGCACCGGCAGCGCGCTCGTGCACCGCATCGGCAACGTCGCCGTGCTCTACCGGCCGCGGGCCGAGCCGCCCGGGCTCGTCATCCCCGACCGCTGATCCCCCGCCGCCGACTTCGGCGCGCACCGCCTATTCGAGGCGCACCGCGACGATTTCGTAGGAACGGGTGCCGCCGGGGGCCGCCACCTCAACCACCTCGCCCTGCCTCTTGCCGACGAGCGCCCGCGCGATGGGCGAGCTCACGGAGATCCTTCCGGCGCGGATATCGGCCTCGTCCTCGCCGACCACCTGATACACCACGCGCGCGCCGTCGGCCTGATCTTCGAGCTCCACCAGCGCGCCGAACACCACCTTGCCGGTATTCGGGAGCTTGTCCGGCTCGATGACCTGGGCCTGGGCGAGCTTGTGCTCGATTTCTTTAATGCGACCCTCGATGAATCCCTGCTGCTCGCGCGCGGCGTGATACTCGGCGTTCTCCGACAGGTCCCCGTGCCCGCGCGCCTCGGCGATCGCCTTGATGATGTGGGGTCGGGCCTCGGATTTCAGCCGCTTGAGCTCGGCGCGCAGCGCCTCCGCGCCGCGCACCGTCATCGGAGTGCGCTTCATGCCGTCACGGCCTCTTGGTGCAGATCCTGCAGGCGGTTCACCTCGACCTCGTCGAGGTGATCGAGCGCCTCGCAGGTCGCAAGCCCCGCCGCGAGCGTCGTGTAGTAGGTGACGCGGCGGTGTACGGCCTCGCGGCGGATCGAGTTCGACTCGCGGATGGCCTGCTTGCCTTCGGTGGTGTTGACGATGGGGTCGATCTCGTCGTTCTTGATCATGTCGACGATGTGCGGCCGCCCCTCGCGTACCTTGTTCACCCGGCGGCAGGGAACTTGAGCCGCGCTCAGTGCGCGCGCCGTGCCCTCGGTCGCGAGCAGCTCGAAACCGCGCTCGATGAGCTTGCGCGCCAGAGCGATACACGGCTCCTTGTCGCGATCGCGCACGCTGATGAAGCAGACTCCCTTTCGCGGCAGCACCACCCCCGAGGCGGTCTGAGCCTTCGCATAGGCCTCGCCGAAGGTGCGGCCCGTGCCCATGACCTCCCCGGTCGATTTCATCTCGGGACCGAGGATCGGGTCGGCCTCGGGAAACTTGATGAACGGGAACACGGCTTCCTTCACCGAGTAGTACTTTGGCACGCGCTCGACCGCCCCGACCAGCTGCTTGAGAGCGCGTCCGGTCATGACGCGCGCCGCGATCTTGGCGAGCGGCAGCCCCGTGGCCTTCGACACGAACGGCACCGTGCGCGAGGCGCGCGGGTTGACCTCGAGCACGTAGATCACGCCGCTCTGGATCGCGAACTGCACGTTCATCAGCCCGATCACGTTCAGCGCCCGCGCGAGCTTGCGCGTCTGCTCGCGCAGCTCCGTCTGCGTTTCGCGCGTGAGGCTCGCGGGCGGCAGCGAGCAGCCGGAGTCGCCCGAGTGCACGCCGGCCTGCTCGATGTGCTCCATGATGCCGCCGATCAGCACATCCTCGCCGTCGCACACCGCGTCCACGTCCACTTCGATGGCGACGTCGAGGAAGCGATCGAGCAGGACTGGACTATCGTTCGATACCTGAACCGCGTTGCCCATGTAGGCGCGCAGGTCGTCCTCGTTGAACACCACCTCCATGGCGCGCCCGCCGAGCACGTACGAGGGCCGCACGATGAGCGGAAAGCCCACCTCGCGCGCGAGGCGCGCCGCATGCTCCTCGGTGCGCGCCGTGGCGTTGGCGGGCTGCTTGAGACCGAGGTTGCGCACCAGGGCCTGGAAGCGCTCGCGATCCTCGGCGACGTCGATCGAGTCGGGCGAGGTGCCGATGATCGGTGCACCGGCCGCCTCGAGCGCCCGCGAGAGCTTGAGCGGCGTCTGGCCCCCGAGCTGCACGATCAGCCCCACGGGCTGCTCCACCGCGATGATCTCGAGCACGTCCTCGAGCGTCAGCGGCTCGAAGTACAGCCGGTCGGAGATGTCGTAGTCGGTCGAGACGGTCTCGGGATTGCAGTTGACCATGATGGTCTCGAAGCCGTCCTCGCGCAGCTGCAGCGCGGCGTGCACGCAGCAGTAGTCGAACTCGATCCCCTGCCCGATGCGGTTGGGTCCGCCGCCGAGGATCATGATCTTGCGGGCGCTGCTCGGGTTCGCCTCGCACTCCTCCTCGTAAGTCGAGTAGAGATACGCGGTCGAGGTCGAGAACTCGGCCGCGCAGGTGTCGACGCGCTTGTACACCGGCCGGATCTTCAGCTCGTGACGCTTGTCGCGGATCGCCTTCTCCGGCATGTCGAGGAGGCGCGCCAGGCGGGCATCCGAGAACCCCTTGCGCTTGAGCGAGCGCAGCCGCTCGGCGCCGAGCGCACCGAATCCTTCCTCGCGCACCTGCTTCTCCTGCCCCACGAGCTCTTCGACCTGCGCGAGGAACCAGGGATCGATGTGGGTCAGCTCGGCGACCCGCGCGAGGCTCCAGCCGGCGCGAAACGCGTCCGCCACGTACAGCAGTCGGTTGGCCCCCGGCGCGCGCAGCTCGTGGGCGAGCCGGTCGGCGCTCTCGTCGCTGAGCGGCATCGAAAGCTGCGGCGTGAGCCCCTCGAGCCCGGTCTCGAGACCGCGCAGCGCCTTCTGGAGCGACTCCTGGAAGGTGCGCCCGATCGCCATGACCTCCCCGACCGACTTCATCTGGGTCGTGAGCCGGTCGTTGGCGGCCGGGAACTTCTCGAAGGTGAAGCGCGGGATCTTGGTGACGACGTAGTCGATCGAGGGCTCGAAGGAGGCGGGCGTTGCGCCTCCCGTGATGTCGTTCTTCAGCTCGTCGAGCGTGTAGCCCACCGCGAGCTTGGCGGCGACTCTTGCGATCGGGAAGCCGGTGGCCTTGGAAGCAAGCGCCGAGGAGCGCGACACGCGCGGGTTCATCTCGATGACCAGCAGCTGCCCGTCGGTGGGATTCACCGCGAACTGTACGTTCGAGCCGCCGGTGTCGACGCCGATCTTGCGCAGCACCGCCACCGCGGCATCGCGCATGCGCTGGTACTCCTTGTCGGTGAGCGTGAGGGCCGGCGCGACGGTGATCGAGTCGCCGGTGTGCACCCCCATCGGGTCGAGGTTCTCGATCGAGCAGACGATGATGCAGTTGTCGCGCTGATCGCGCACCACCTCCATCTCGAATTCCTTCCAGCCGATCACCGACTCCTCGAGCAGCACCTCACCGGTCGGCGAGGCGTCGAGGCCGCGCGCCACGATCGTCTCGAGCTCCTCGCGGTTGTAGGCGATGCCGCCGCCGGTGCCGCCGAGGGTGAAGGAGGGGCGGACCACCACCGGGTAGGCGATCTCGCCGGCGATCGCCAGCGCCTCATCGAGGCTGCGCGCGATCTGCGACTGCGGAGTGGCGAGCCCGATCTCGCGCATGGCGTTGCGGAAGAGCTCGCGGTCCTCCGCCATGTCGATCGCGGCGCGCGAGGCGGCGATCATCTCCACCCCGAACTTCTCCAGCACGCCCTCGCGCACCAGATCGAGCGCGGTGTTGAGCGCCGTCTGGCCGCCCATGGTGGGCAGCAGCGCGTCGGGGCGCTCCTTCTCGATGATGCGCGCGAGCGTGCGCGCGTTGACCGGCTCGATGTAGACGGCGTCGGCCATCTCGGGGTCGGTCATGATGGTGGCGGGATTGGAGTTGACGAGAATGACGCGGTAGCCGTCCTCGCGCAGCGCCTTGCAGGCCTGGGCGCCCGAGTAATCGAACTCGCACGCCTGGCCGATCACGATCGGTCCGGCGCCGATGATCAGGATGCTCTCGATGTCGGTGCGCTTGGGCACGCTCAGCGGCCACCACCGACGAGCTGGCGGCGCAGAGTGTCCTCCGCGGCTCGCAGCTGGGCCTGCAGCCGTCGCAGCATCAGGTGATTGAAGCGCTCGAACAGCGGCCGCAGGTCGTGCGGTCCGGGGCTGGCCTCGGGGTGACCCTGGAAGCCGAACACCGGCCGCTCGCTGAAGGCGATGCCCTGGAGCGATCCGTCGAAGAGCGAGCGGTGCGTCGCCTTCACGCCCTCAGGGAGCGTGGTCTCATCGACCGCGAAGCCGTGATTCTGGCACGTGATGAACACCCGTCCCGACTCCAGGTCCCGAACCGGGTGATTGGCGCCGTGATGGCCGAACTTCATCTTCACGGTGCGCGCGCCCGCGGCGAGCCCCAGGATCTGATGGCCGAGGCAGATGCCGAACACCGGCAGATCGGTGCAGAGGAATTTCTTCGTGGCCTCGATGGCGTAGGTGCAGGGCTCGGGATCGCCGGGGCCGTTCGAGAGGAAGATGCCGTCGGGCGCGAGCGCGAGGGCGTCCTGGGCGCTGGTCTGCGCCGGCACCACCGTCATGCGGCAACCGCTGTCGGCGAGGAGCCGCAGGATGTTGCGCTTGATGCCGAAGTCGTACGCGACCACGTGCAGGCGCTGCGGCGAGCGGATCGGCGCGCGCGCGCGCTCGGGCCACAGGTTCCCTTCGTTCCACTGGAAGCCGCGCTTGGTGGTCACCACCTTCGCGAGGTCCATGCCCTTCAGGCCCGGAAACTTGCGCGCGGCGATGACCGCGGCGACCTCATCGACCTTGTCGCCGGTCATGATGCAGCCGGCCTGCGCACCCTTCTCGCGCAGCAGCCGCGTGAGCTTGCGCGTGTCGATGCCCGCGATCGCGACGACCCGGCCGCGCTCGAGAAACTCCGGCAGCGACTCGTTGGCGCGCCAGCTGCTCGCCAGCAGCGAGAGGTCGCGGATGATCAGTCCCGCGGCGTAGACCTGCCTGGATTCCAGGTCTTCGGGGGTGGCGCCGGTGTTGCCGATGTGCGGGCAGGTGAGCGTGACGATCTGACGGGCGTAGGAGGGATCGGTGAGAATTTCCTGGTAACCGGTGAGGGCGGTATTGAAAACAACTTCGCCTGTGGTGTTGCCCTTCGCTCCGATCGACTGGCCGCGGAAGATCGTCCCATCGGCCAGCGCGAGCACCGCAGGTCCGCTCACGTGATCAATTCTCCCCGACGCAGATACACAAAGCGGGAGGAGTTCTCAGCGAACATCCTCCCGCCTTGCTTGGACTAACCCGTACACGGATTACGCAGAAATTCTACGGGTTACCCGGGCGATGTGTCCACGGAAAAATCCGCCGCGACCGGCGCGCGCTGGACCTCGTATGTTCATGTCAAAAACCCCCTAAGTGTTTGTTTTTACAAGTACCATATCGCCCATGCCATAACGTCCGGCGGGCCTCGACTGCAGCCAGAGCGCGGCGGCCAGCGCCCCCCGGGCGAATATCGCCCGATCCAGGGCCCGGTGGGTCAGAAACAGCTGCTCGCCCGCACCGGTGAAGAGCACCGTGTGCTCCCCGACGATGTCCCCGGCGCGCACGGCGGCAAAGCAGATCTCCCCGTCGCGGCGTGCCGGGGCGGTTTCAGGCAGCAGCGCACCGGCAGCGCTCACGCCCGGGGTGCCGCTCGCCCTTCCCGGCCCCAAGCGCGCCTCGCGTGCGGCCGCGGCGAGCGTGAGCGCGGTGCCCGAGGGCGCATCGCGCTTCGTGCGATGGTGCATCTCGAGGACATCGATGTCGAAGCCCGCCGTGAGCGACCGCGCGGCGCAGCGCACGAGCTCGACGAGCACCGCCGCCCCGAGACTCACGTTCGCGGCGACGAGCAGCGCGACGTCCCGGGAGGCCGCGCTCAGGTCCTCCTCGAGCGCCGCGGTGTAGCCGGTCGTACACAGCAGCAAAGGCTTGCGCGCCGCACGGCACGCCAGGAGGTTCGCGCGCGTCGCGGCGGGAAGGCTGAAGTCGATCGCCACGTCGGCCTGACGGAGCGCCAGCGGCAGATCGCTCACCACCGGGACCCCGAGGCTCCCGACGCCTGCGAGCTCTCCGGCGTCGTGCCCGAGGCCCGGGCTCGTGGCGGAGGCCACGGCGGCCGCGAGCGCCGCGCGCGGAAACTCGGGCACGGCGCGCACCACGGCCCGGCCCATTCGGCCCGTCGCCCCGATGAGGGCGACGCGCACGGGGCTGCGATGGGTCGCTGCCATGATCAGCGCTGCGTCGGTCCCGGCTCGCCGGAGAAGAACCGCTTCACGCCCTCGAGAAAGCCCTTCTCGCGGGGAGCGTGCTTACCGGCCTGCGTCGTCAGCGATTCATCGAGCCGCCGGATCAGCTCGCGCTGCTCCTCGGTGAGGTGCACGGGCGTCTCGACGACCACCCGGCAGAAAAGGTCCCCGCGCGCGCCCCCGCGCACGGGCTTCACTCCCTTGTCGCGCAGGCGAAAGACGCGCCCCGACTGGGTCTCGGGCGGAATCTTCAGCTGCACGTCCCCGCCGAGCGTCGGCACGGCGACGGCGCCCCCGAGCGCCGCGGTGGCGAAGCTCACCGGCACCTCGCAGGAGAGGTGCTCCCCGTCGCGCTCGAAGATCGGATGCTCGCGCACGTGGACCTCGACATACAGGTCCCCGGGCGGGCCGCCGTTGCGCCCGGCTTCCCCCTCGCCCGCCAGCCGCACCCGGTCGCCGTTGTCGACCCCGGCGGGTACTTTGACCGCGAGCTTGCGGGTGCGGCGGACGCGCCCCTGGCCGAGGCAGGTGTCGCAGGGATTGCGCACGATGCTGCCCGTGCCGCGGCAACGCGGACAGGTCTGCTGCAGCTGGAAGAAGCCCTGGGAGATCCTCACCTGCCCGGCGCCCCCGCAGGTGTCGCAGGTGGCCGGCTGGCTGCCCTTGGCCGCACCGCTCCCCTTGCACACCTCGCACTCCGCGAGCCGCGCGACCTCGATCTCGGCGTGGTGGCCAAACACCGCCTGGGGGAGCTCGAGCTCGAGCTCGTAGCGCAGGTCCGCTCCGCGGAACGCCTGGGAGTGGCCGCTGCGGCGCGCGCCGCCGAAGATGTCCCCGAACACATCCCCGAAGATGTCGCCGAAGGCGTCGGCGCTGAATCCGCCGCGCGCTCCTCCCGCGCGGCCGCTCGCCTCGACACCGGCGTGACCGTGCTGATCATAGGCCGCCCGCTTGTGCGGGTCGGTGAGCACCTCGCAGGCTTCCTTCGCCTCCTTGAAGGACTCCTCCGCGTCCCGATCGTCGGGGTTGCGGTCGGGGTGATACTTCATCGCGAGCCGGCGGTAGGCCTTCTTGATCTCGGCCTCAGTCGCCGTCCTCGGTACGTCGAGTACCTTGTAGTAATCGCGCTTCGCCATCGGCGGCGCTTACGAGGCCTTGCGTCCCTTGTCCTTCACCTCTTCGAACTCGGCGTCCACCACGTCCTCGCGGGCGGCGCTCCCGCCACCGTTCTGCGCGCCGGCCGCCTCCGCCCCAGCGCCGTCCGCCGTGGCTGCGGCCTCCGCGGCCTGGGCCCGCTGCACAATGGCGCTTGATGCCTGCGCCAGCGCCTCGGCCTTCTTCTCGATGACGTTGCGGTCATCGCCCTTGAGCGCGGTGCGCAGGTCCGAGACCGCCGACTCCACCTTCGCGCGCTCGGCCGCGTCCACCTTGTCGCCGAGGTTGCGCAGCGACTTCTCCACCCCGTGGATCAGGCCGTCGGCCCTGTTGCGAGTGTCGACCAGCTCGCGGAAGTGCCGGTCCTCCTCGGCGTGCGCCTCGGCGTCGCGCACCATGCGCTTGATCTCCTCCTCGGTGAGGCCACTCGAGGCCTTGATGACGATCTTCTGCTCCCTGCCGGTGGCCTTGTCCTTGGCCGAGACGTTGAGAATGCCGTTGGCGTCGATGTCGAAGGACACCTCGACCTGCGGCATGCCGCGCGGCGCCGGCGGGAGGTCCGTCAGATCGAACTTGCCGAGCGACTTGTTGTCCGCCGCCCGGTCGCGCTCGCCCTGCAGCACGTGAATGGTGACGGCGGTTTGATTATCGTCGGCGGTCGAGAACACGTTCGACGCCCGGGTCGGAATGGTGGTGTTCTTCTCGATGAGCTTGGTCATGACGCCGCCCAAGGTCTCGATGCCGAGCGACAGCGGCGTGACATCGAGCAGCAGCACGTCCTTCACCTCGCCCGCCAGCACGCCCGCCTGGATCCCGGCTCCCACCGCGACCGCCTCGTCCGGGTTGACGTCCTTGCGCGGCTCCTTGCCGAACAGATCCTTTACGTACTTCTGCACCAGCGGCATGCGCGTCTGCCCGCCGACCAGGATCACCTCGGCGATGTCGGAGGTGCTCACTCCCGCATCCTTCATGGCGATGCGGCAGGGCTCGACCGTCTTCTGCACCAGGTCCTCGACGAGGGAATCGAGCTTGGCGCGGGTCAGCTTGATGTTGAGGTGCTTCGGTCCCGAGGCATCGGCGGTGATGTAGGGGAGGTTCACGTCGCTCTGCTGGGTCGAGGACAGCTCGATCTTCGCCTTCTCGGCCGCCTCCTTCAGGCGCTGCACGGCGAGCGGGTCGTTCCGCACGTCGACGCCGGACTCCTTCTGGAACTGCTCGGCCAGGTAATTGATGATGCGCAGGTCGAAGTCCTCGCCACCGAGGAAGGTATCCCCGTTGGTCGAGAGCACTTCAAATTGGTGCTCGCTGTCGACCTTGGCGATCTCGATGATCGAGATGTCGAAGGTGCCGCCACCGAGGTCGTAGACCGCGATCTTGCGGTCGCCTCCTTGCTTATCGAGCCCGTAGGCGAGCGCCGCGGCGGTCGGCTCGTTGATGATGCGCTTGACCGTGAGGCCGGCGATGCGGCCGGCGTCCTTGGTCGCCTGGCGCTGGGAATCGTTGAAGTAGGCGGGCACCGTGATCACCGCCTCGGTCACGGTCTCGCCGAGATAGTCCTCGGCGGTCTTCTTCATCTTCATCAGCACGCGCGCCGAGATCTCGGGCGGCGCCATCTTCTTGCCCTGGACCTCGACCCAGGCATCGCCGTTGTCGGCGCGCATTATCTTATACGGGACCATCTTGATGTCCCGCCGCACCACCTCGTCCTCGAACTTGCGGCCGATGAGGCGCTTGATGGCGAAGAGCGTGTTCGGGGGATTGGTCACCGCCTGGCGCTTGGCGGGCTGGCCCACCAGCACCTCGCCGTCCTTGGTGAAGGCGACGATCGAGGGGGTGGTGCGGTCGCCCTCGCTGTTCTCGATCACCCGGGGCTTGCCGCCCTCCATGATGGCCACGCACGAGTTGGTCGTGCCGAGGTCGATACCGATTACCTTTGCCATGAGTGCACTCCGCCAATCCTCTGCCAAAAGGGTGATTCCAGGGTCACTTCTTTGGGGGTCCCGGCGCGAGCTTTCAAGCCTTAGGGGCGGGCTCGCGGGCCACGATCACCCGGGCCGGACGCAGCAGCCGGCCGTTCAGCTCGTAGCCCGGCTGCACCACCCGGAGCACCGAGCCCGGCTCGGCCGTGGCGGACTCCTCGGCCATCATGGCCTCGTGCCGCTCCGGGTCGAAGGGCTCCCCCGCGGGATCGATCACCCGGACCCCGATCCGCTCGAGCGCCTGCGACAGTAGCCGCAGGGTCGCCTCCTGGCCTTCGCTGAGGCCGCGGCTGTCGGTCCGTGCGGCGCTCTCAACGGCCGCCTCCAGGCTATCCTTCACCGGCAGCAGCTCCGCGGCGAACTTCTCCAGCCCGTAGCGGTTGGCCGCCTCGATGTCGCGCTGGGCGCGCTTGCGCACGTTGTCGAGCTCGGCGACGGCGCGCAGGTACTGCTCCCAGTGGCTCCTGGCGCGCTCTTCGGATTGGGCCAGCGCCTGCTGCAGGCGCTCGAGCTCCTCCAGCTGCGCTGCCGTCTCCGGCATCACGGCGGCGGGCTCCGCCGCACCGCTGTGCCGGTCGCGTCCGGACTCGTTGGCAGTCATACGCTCAAACCTCCAGAAATCCCAAGCCTGCCCCGCCCCGATCACGGAAGCGCGGCCCGGCACCCGGGGGGTGGGGATCAGCGTCGCGAATTCAAGGCGGCGCCGAGCAGTTTCGCGGTCATCTCGACGATGGGGATGACCCGTTCGTAGGCCATGCGCGTGGGCCCGATGACTCCGAGCACCCCCACCACCGAGTCGCCGTCGGCGTAGGGC
>WNGN01029277.1_pt1 | contig 13896 bp, 9 predicted proteins | sample 5400561 | NCBI WGS metagenome assembly WNGN01 (sample SAMN13153379, study PRJNA577476) | soil metagenome | isolation source: 115 cm soil or saprolite under Garry oak tree replicate 2 | place: USA:California | collected 2016-06-15
TGCGCCACGCTCGTCTGTTGGCCCGAGAATGCGCATTCCGGGCAATTCCGCGAGACATCGCGCCGCATAACGAGCAAGATGTGCGTCGTGTTCGAAAATTGCCGGACGCCCGATCCGCTCGATGTAATCGACAGCGGCGGCGAGCCCAATCGCGCCGGCGATGTTCGGCGTGCCGGCTTCAAATCGGTGCGGGGCTTTCTTGAACGCGCTTTTTTCCAAGGTAACGCTGACGATCATCTCACCGCCGCCATGCCATGGTGGCATCGAATCGAGGATTTCACCGCGTGCGTAGATCGCTCCGATGCCGGTTGGTCCACACATCTTATGGCCGGAGAAAGCCAGAAAATCGCAGCCCAACTCCTGCACATTAATTGGCAAATGTCCCGCGCTTTGTGCAGCATCCACCAGTGTCAGCGCACCGACCGCTCGCGCCTTCTGACAGAGCTCCGCGACTGGATTGATTGTTCCGAGGGAGTTTGAGATGTGCGTGAAGGCAAAAAGCTTTACTTCAGGCGTAAGCAGTGAAGGAAGCTGATCGAGCGCAAGCCTGCCATCGTCGCGTACTGGCACGAAGCGCAACCGGGCGCCCATTCGTTCAGCGAGCAACTGCCATGGCACCAGGTTGCTGTGATGCTCCATTTCCGTGAGGAGGACCACATCTCCAGTACGAAGAAATTTTCCGCCCCACGCATGCGCCACAAGATTTATGCTTTCCGTAGTTCCGCGCGTGAACACGACTTCGTCCGCAGACGCAGCGTTCAGGTACTTCGCCACGCGCTGCCGCGATCTTTCGTAAGCTTCCGTCGCACGCGAGCTCAGCTCGTGAAGCCCACGATGCACATTGGCATTTTCGTGCTCGTAGTAATGCCGAAGCGCATCGATTACGGGCCGCGGCTTCTGCGACGTTGCGGCACTGTCAAAGTAGATCAAGGGATGACCATGCGCCCGTTCGCGGAGGATCGGGAAATCCTCGCGGAGGGCATTCCAATCTACAGAGCTGCTCGCAATCTGGTGCACACCTTAATCTGCTCCACATGCTGCCGCGCGCCACTTTAAACGGGGTCGATAGGCACGAATCATTTTGTCTTGTCCAGAGCAAGGGGAAATTCTTAAATTTGATGCGCAGATTGCCCCAACAGAAGGAGCAAATTCGATAGGCAAGCCGATGCGCTGCGTTAGCAAGCCCGTTCCAGATCTGCCCAATTAAGATCGATAATTCCGAGATCGGCATGCCCCACATTGCGATTGCCTATTGGCTGATGCCGGCTGAACCGGCGCGCGGCTACTTTGAAAAAATGATTACCGATCTTGCGGGGAAACATGATGCGCCTGTTTTCGAGCCGCATCTGACGATCTACGTCGGATCAAATCGCTCGGGAGCAATCGAAAAGATCCTCTCGCGAGCCGCAATCGATTGCGAACCGATCCAGTTGGAAGTGCTTGAGGTGCGTCAGTCCGATGAATTTACGAAAACGCTTTTTGTCCAATTCGGGTCGAACGCAAAATTGCAGCAGCTCAACGAAACAATTCGCGAAGCATCAGAAACTCTGTCCGATTACCAGCTCGAGCCGCACTTGAGCTTGCTCTACAAGAAGATGCCGATCCCAGCGCGGCGCGAACTAGCCGGATCAATCAAGCTGCCGTTCTCGACGGTGGTTTTTGATTCGATCAAAGCGGTCCGTTGCGTTTCGCCCACGTGCAACCGCGCCGATGTGGAAGCATGGCGCGTTATCGCCACGAAGGCGCTTTCTGGGTAGCGCCCGTTGCGGTGCCTTGCCGTGGCGAAGGTTTGTCGCCGAAAAGATTGTTTGGTGAGACGCCAAAAGCACTACGCGATGCGCGTGCACTACCCAGATTTCGGCTTTAAATTGTAGAGCGATGGAGAGTCCAGCGGAGAATATAAAGATCTTTGGCGGACACGACGAGGCGACGATCAAGCAAATTGAGACCTGTGTCGCGGCGGGCGGGGAGCGCGGCGTGCTTTTGGCCGATGGTCACAAGGGCTATGCGCAACCAATTGGCGGCGTTGTCGCCTACAAAGATAAGATTTCGCTAAGCGGAGTCGGATTCGACATCGCCTGCGGCAATCTTGCGGTTTTGACGGACGCAAAACGCGAGCAAGTCGAACCGAAGATCAACAAGATCATGGACGGCGTGGTGCGCGACATTTCCTTTGGCGTTGGCCGCAAAAGCAAGACACGTGTGGAGCACGAGCTGTTTGATGATCCGGTCTGGGAGTTGCAACCGATGCGCGGATTGAAATCGACAGCGGAGGATCAGCTCGGCACGGTCGGCGGTGGAAATCATTATGTCGATCTTTTCGCTGATGAGGAGGGCCGCATCTGGGTTGGTGTGCATTTTGGGTCGCGGGGCCTTGGACACAAAACCGCGACGCATTTTTTAAAGAAGGCTGGGGGCAAAGAGGGAATGGATGTGCCGCCGACCGTGGTCGATGAAAAGTCAGAGCTAGGTCACGATTATCTCGCTGGGATGCATTTGGCAGGTCGATACGCCTACGCTGGGCGCGAAGCAGTGGCGCGACACGTTGTGCGCGGAATTTTGGGCGCAAACATTGTCGAAGAGGTGCATAACCATCACAACTTCGCCTGGCGGGAAAAACATAATGGCGAGGAATATTGGGTGGTGCGCAAGGGCGCAACACCAGCGTTCCCGGGGCAGAAGGGCTTCGTCGGCGGCAGTATGGGCGACGACGCCGTGATTATCGAAGGAATCGATTCGCCGATTTCGCGCGAAGCGTTGTTTTCGACGATCCATGGTGCGGGCCGAATCATGTCGCGCACCGCGGCGAAAGGCCGCTTCGAAAAAGTTGGCAAGAAAAGGATTCGACGCGAAGGACTCGTCAGGCATGACGAAATGATGAAATGGATCGCGGATAAGGGAGTTGTTTTGCGCGGCGGCGATCTGGACGAAGCACCGCAAGCTTACCGGCGTCTTACCGACGTAATTGCTGCTCATGCGGGCACGATTCGAATTTTGCACACCTTGCGTCCGCTCGGTGTCGCCATGGCCGGACGCGACATTGTCGATCCGTACAAGGATTAAACATTTCTGGCGACGATCGCCAAAACAAAGTGACCCCGAACGCTTTCGGGACCGCTACAATTCAACAATTCGATAAGGCTTCCCGGATGACCGTGAAAGACGGCGCTGACACGAAATCGATTGATTGGCTCTTCCAACCGGCTGGAACCGAGGAAAGCAAAAATTTCCGGATCCTCCCCTTGTAGCGTGGCACGGATTGGAGAGTAATGCAGGACCGCAACCCGCCGATCCGTCTGCAGCTTTGCAAGTGCCTGCTCAAGGCGAACGGCATGAGTAATCGATTCTTGCACAAATTGTTTAATCAGCGGTTCGCCCCACGCGTTCAGCATTCGCCGGCCGAAACCACCGCCGAAGCCGGAGATACCCGCGAACCCGACCCCTGCGATTTCGATCGCTTCGCCGTTGAGCACGTTAACGCCCGCGTCATCGAGAACTTTGCAAACCAATTCTGACTGCCCCGATTCGAAATCGTGGTTCCCGAGAACCGCGAGCATTGGAATTCTCACTGCAGCGCGAATATCAGCGACGAGTTCCTCTGCTTCTTCGGGAAAGCAGATCAGCAGAGCGTGAGATCTCGGCAAAGGCTTCATGCAACGTCCCGCGCGAGTGTTTGCCGTAATGAAGATCCGCGGTTGCGGCGATTCGCAGCGCTGGCTTAGCCATCGTCTTAAAGAAACGAAACCGCCAGCCCGAATGGACGCTTTTGCAGGGGGCACAAAGAGCTCTACGGCCGTGGCCATGCACGTGCTACCGGGTTCGATTGCGTTATGATGGTGTATGGCCGCTAAGACATCGCGCGCAAAAGTGAATGGCGAACGCGATGACGTTTATCGTAGATCAATGGAGGTACTGCGGGATGCGAACATTCCATTTTTAATCGCTGGCGCCTACGTGGTCGAGGTCTATGCAGGTATTTCGCGCCAAACGAAAGATTTCGATCTGTACCTTCGCCCGCGCCATGTCGATGCGGCCATCGATGCGTTCGCTCACGCCGGATACAAAACTGAAAAGACATTTCCACATTGGCTCGCCAAAGCCGGACGCGGCCGAGTTTACATTGACCTGATTTTTCGTGCCGGCAACGGACTATGCGAGGTCGATGATTCCTGGTTCGAACGCGCGCACGATGACGAACTGTTTGGCTTGCATGTGAAACTTTGTGCGCCCGAGGAGATGATTTGGATGAAGGCGTACATCATGGAACGCGAACGGTTCGATGGTGCCGATATTGCGCATATTCTTCAGAGCTGCGCAGAGAAACTAGATTGGCCGCATCTGGTTCGTCGTTTCGGCCCTGATTGGCGCGTCCTGTTGAGCCATTTGGTGCTGTTCGGTTACATTTATCCGAGCGAGCACGGACGAGTTCCAGCCTCCATCATGAATGATTTGATCTCGCGACTCCGAAATGATACGCCCGCTGCTGGACCTGATCGCCTTTGCCGCGGCACGCTGCTTTCACGAAAGCAATATCTGGTTGACGTCCAAGAGCGGGGATTTCGCGATGCCCGACTGCGAGAGCGTTCGCACATGGATGCGGGCGACATTGTGCATTGGACAGAGGCAATCCCAAAAGAGAACGAAACTGGGCCGGTGAAATAACGGGCTGCGATTGAGAGTTCCGATTGTCGATCGTACGTTGCCGCCGATGAATGACATTGTCGGCATCGATCTTGGCACGACTAACTCGTTGATAGGAATGATGGACGCGGGTTTTCCCGTCCTGATCGCGGATGCGAACGGCGAACGCCTTACCCCTTCCGTTGTTTATATTTCCGGAGACGGCGAGACGCTGGTTGGCAGCGCGGCCGCACGGATGCGCGTGCTCGAACCGGCCTCAACGATTTATTCGGTCAAACGCTTCATCGGGCAGCGCGGCGAAGATGTCGTGACCAAAGAACTCGATGTCAGTTACGAGCTGGTTCGGAGAAAGGGGCGAGCGCTACACATTAGAATTGGCAACAACCAATACGCGCCGGAAGAAATCTCGGCGCTTGTTTTGCGCAAATTGAAAGCAGACGCGGAGAAGGCGCTTGGACGCCAAGTGGCGCGCGCCGTGATCACCGTCCCGGCCTATTTCAATGACGCGCAGCGCAATGCGACAAAAAGAGCAGGCGAGCTTGCTGGCTTTACGGTTGAGCGCATCATCAACGAACCAACAGCTGCCGCTCTGGCCTACGGCCTCGACAAGTTAAAAAGTAAATCGAAGATCGCGGTTTACGATCTCGGCGGCGGCACGTTCGACATGTCGATCCTGGAACTGAACAACGGTGTCTTCGAAGTGTTGGCGACAAGCGGAAATACGCGATTGGGCGGCGACGACGTCGATAACGCGATAATTTCAGATCGCAGATTTCGGATTTCAGATTGGAGACCGGAGCAGAAGGCGAGGTTACGTGAAGAGATCGTCGCGGCGAAACATCGGTTATCCACTGAGGATGAAGTTGTGATCGAAATCCCGTTTTTTGACGGTGACAGAAATTTCTCGGCGACGGTTACTCGCGGCGAATTAGAAAAGATCGCGCGACCAATTGTCGAACAAACACGTGTCCATTGCTTGCGTGCGCTGGCGGATGCGAAGCTCACACCATCGGATCTCGACGAAGTCATTCTGGTTGGCGGCGTGACGCGGATGCCACTGGTGCGCCGGTTCGCTGCGGAAATTTTCGGTCGCGAACCAAACGTCTCGCAAAACCCGGACGAAGCAGTAGCCACCGGCGCAACGATTCAAGCGGGAATCTTGTCAGGGGCAGTGCGCGACATTGTCCTTCTCGATGTTACGCCACTCTCGTTGGGGATCGAGACTTTTGGCGGACTGATGAACGTGATCATTCCACGCAATTCGACGATTCCGACGAAAGCGGGCGAAACGTTTACAACCGCGGTGCATAATCAGCACACGATGTCGATCAAGGTATTGCAAGGCGAACGCGAGATGGCTCGCGACAACTGGAAACTTGGTGAGTTTGAAATCGAATTTGAGCCCGCGCCAAAGGGAGTTCCTCGTGTCGGGGTGCAGTTTGAAATCGACGAGAATGGAATTCTTCACGCGCTTGCGCGCGACATAAGAACGGGGCGAGAGAAAATCGTCGAGATGAAGAGTGCGGTCGATGTCTCGGACGAGGCTGTGGAATCGATGTTGGCGGAATCGCTGGAGCATGCATTTGACGATGTGAGCGAGCGAATCTGGACCGAAACGAAAATAAAATCGGAGGAGATGCTGACCTCCGTGGATTCAGCCCTGCAAATTGTTGGCGAAAAGATCGAGACGTCGGAGAAGGAGAAAATTTTACAGCTAGTCGACGAGGTTCGAAAAGCGATCGAAACGCATCAAGTACAAAAGCTCAAGGAAGCTAACCACGCACTGGATGCCGGAACGCAGCATCTGGCGGCGTTCGTCGTTGAGCAGGCGATGGCAACCGCGAACTCACTTGGCTAGCAAAATGGAGGGTCCGAACGGCTAAGGAGTCGATGTCGATGCTGGTGTTGGACTAAACGCCGGAGGTGCTGGTGAAGCCGATGCCGATGGACTCGGCGTAGCGGCGGCTAGTTTGTTCCTTGCATCTTCGAGCAATTTTCTTTCCTCGATGTAAATCTCACCATCCTCAGCTGCATCGATGTATTCCTTTGCTCCTTCAGCCTGATTCGAGTCGAGCAACAACACCGCGACGTAAACAGCTGCATGCGGATCATGCAATTGGTCGGCCGGCAATTTTCTTATGATCTCAAGACCTTCGGCGGCCCGGCCAAGTCGATGGAGGGAAAACGCGTAAGTGACCGCGCAATTGACATCGTTCGGTGCGCGGTTGTACGCCTCCTGGGCGAGATCCTGTGATTGTTTTGTGTTCTGGTCGATATTTAGACCGAGTCGCGCGAGGTCCGCAGTGATCGGCGGCTCGTTGGGAGAACTTTCGTGGAGGCGCTGGAGGACATCATAAAGTTTCCCAGTTTCATTGTTTGCGCGATAAAGCCTTGCCAGCGCGTCCAGCGCCTGACGCCGCATTGGCGGATTTTTCGCAACCTGCAGCCAGAGTTGTTCGGATTCTTTCTGGAGATTCCATTTCGAAGCAAGACGCGCAAGATCAAGTTCGCGCTCCGGCTGTTCGTCTGCCGCTTGCTCGGCGGAACGCCAGAGTGCTTCGGTCTCCGCCGCGGTTTGGCGCGATTGCCGCATCGCAATTGCATGATAAGCAAGGCGTAGATATTCAGCTTCGCCCCAAAATCCGCGGCCCGTCCAGCGCTTGAGACGCGACCAGTTTTTTACATTCGTATATGCCTCTGCGATTGCGATGGAAACAGGCGGAGAAGCAGTTTTGTCCGCCGGCAACTTTTCGGTCCATTTAACAACTTCGCCCGCCAATGGTTTCACTTTTTCAAGCAAGACGTGGAACCTCTTCTCATCGAGCTTTCGATAAAAGTTTAAGCAGAGGAGATAATCGCCAAAGGTGACTTGCTGCGACATCTGGAGCTGTTGGGCGAAATTGTCCGCCGCGGCGAGATCATTGCCTTCCACGGCATCGTTAAGCAATGCGCGCAATGCACCGGTACGAAATGGGGCGAGTTTGCTGAGTCGATCGAGAGTAGCGCGTGCGTTCGCGCTCTTTTTAGGGTCGGCGGAATGGATTTGAAGTGCCGCAAGATTAAATTGGTAAAGATCGTTGCTCGGCTCTTTTTTTACCGCGGCCGCGAATTGCTCTTCCTGCTCTGCGAAATTTCCTTCCGCACGTGCCAGCCAGCCAGCGACGACATGGAAGGCAGCCGTATCACGATCGGCAGGGGAGACATGGTCCAGCGCTTTTCGCGCAACATCGAGCTGGCCAAAGCGCAGTGCCGCCGAGGCAAGATTGAGCTGACTGGCTGGGTCGTTCGGAAGCAATCGCGCGATTTGTGCGCGCCAGGAGACGGTTTCCTCAAGGTTTTGCTTTTCCGCCGCCTCCGCCAGAATCTGAAAGGCAGGCAGCGAATCCGGATGCAGTTGCAAAACCTCGCGCGCGTTTTGCGTTGCCTGGGTAAATTTCTCTTCTTGCAGCATCGCAGCTGCCCCATGCAGCAGACGCGTTTCGTGCCAGCCCCTGTAGAGTTTTGAGCCGTAATTCAAGGAAATGATGCCGAGGGCAACGGCTAGAGCTGACGCGCCGATTACAAGAGCAAGACGGGCCGGCCACAATTGCCGCCGCAAAAAAGATTCTAGATTGGAAAATAACCGGACTTTTCCTCTGCGCCGGACCCGTCTGATTTTTTCCGCCATTCTCGTCTCCTATCTCGCGGCGCAGAAGAAACGCAACTCCGCTCGCAGCAAGAGACTCACTGGCCCCTACGATTGTGTCACGGCTTCGGATTCTCGAACCACAGGAACTTCTTCGACAGACTCCATGACCTGCTCCCTTAAACGGCGGCCCCAGACATACCGCGCCAGTAACACTTTGATTGTTGCTGTTAGAGGCACAGCCAACAGAGGGCCGAGCACTCCGCCGATTATCAGACCCCAGACAAAGACCGACACGATCACCGTCATTGGATGAAGGCCGACGGAGTTTCCTACAATACGCGGGGCGTAGAATATACCCTCAAGATTTTGCACGACGATGAAGATCAATGTTACTCCAACCGGATGCGACCAATCTCCCCATTGAAAAATCGCGATGAGAACTGCTGGCACCCAGCAGACTACAATGCCGATATACGGCACCATGGTGAGGACAACAACCAGCAGACCAATGAGCGGGGCGAAATTGAGCCCGAAAAGCGTCAGTGCAGTACCGATGAGCACGCCATCTACGAGGCAGACAAGCAACTGTCCGCGAAAATACGCAGTGACGTAATTATTGATCTCCGACAAAACTTCCGCGACTTCGTCTTTAAGGGGGGAGGCACGGAGCGGCAGATAATCCTTCCATCTGCTTTGGATGCGGGGACTTTCTTTCAAAAGGAAAAATAAATAGATCGGCACCAGGACAAGACTGAGGAGAAAGCCGGTGACGCCGAGGAATCCGCCAATGCTTTTCTTTAAGATGTCCCAGAGTTTTTCCATCAGGGTCGGGAGCGCTCGCTGAAGATTTGGAATTTGTTTTTCTACATAGGTTTGAATGCGCTGGCGATCGGCGGTGGTAAGCTTCGATGGGTTGGGCCCGATCGTCTCGGTCGAGGGCGGGATGGCTCGCGGTGGGGTTGCGGCTGGCGAAGCGGTCGCTCTGGGGGTTGGTTGTGTGGTCGGAGGAGGAGAGCCGAGTAACCAGTCTATAAAACTGGCTGTGGGCGATCCGGATGTGCCGCGGGCGCCGCCGGGCATGCCAAAGGCTCTATTGTAACGATAGATGATATCGACAACGCGATCGCGAGCTCGTTATGTATAAGCGGGAAGTTCCTTGGCGAAATTCGCGCTCTGCAACGAGATCGTGGGTACGAGCCAGGCGACCAATCCTCCAAGGCCGAGAAAGGCGATGGCGAAAAGAAGTGCTACCGCTTTGGTACGGCCGAGACCGCCTCGGCACATTTTGGTGACGAGCGGGTTAAGCAGATAAGTGAGAATTATAGCGATAGCGACCGGAATCAAGATTGGCTGCAGGAAGCTAATGATATTGGCGCCAGCCCAGATGACTGCGCCAACTATCACGATAAGAAATACAACGAAGAGCGCCGTGAGAGCCGCCCACATCGTCTTGCGCTGCCAGACAGTCGGATATTCCTTCATGCCAGTGGCACGCGTTCCTCTTTAGTTCTTAGAGAACTAGGATTGGATCGGTATTTGGTCATCGAATCGAATCAGTCTTTGCTGGCCCCCGCCGGCTGATCGTCGTCTTGGTGCTCTCGATCTTTTCCGCGAGCCTTTTGTTTTGCGGATCGAGCGCGAGCGCTTTTTGCCATGCTTCCAATGCCTGTGGCACACGATTTAGTTTCAAATACGTATCGCCGATGTGTTCGAACACGACTGAATCATCATGCTCCAGATTTTTTGCAGCTCGAAGTAAATCAGCCAGAGCTTGATCAAATTTCCCCTGTCGAAACTCAAGCCAACCGAGGCTATCGAGGTAGGAACCATTGTTGGGCTCAATCTGGAGCGCGCGTTTGATCATTCCCTCGGCTTCTTCCAGGTGCTCGGCCGTCGCACCATAATTGAAATAGAATTTGGCGTTTACGATTTCATTGTCCTGATCGAGTTCCGCTTCGTGTAACGCCTCCTCGAATGTCGCCACCGCTTGCTGTGTCTGCTTCGCTTCGCGCTGGGCGAGGGCGAGATAGTAAACGATCTCCGGCGCGCCCGGGAACCGGCGGCGGGCCTCGGTCAGAAATTTTACTGCGCGACCGGCGTCTTTGAGCGGTCCGAGCAATAACTCTGCCAGGCGCAAATATGTCCCGGCATGGTTGGGATTAATCAGCAGGCTTTGCTCATAATTTGCGGCTACTTTGGCAAACTCAGCTTTAGCCTCATCAAGACGCTTTGCGCGTTGCAGGGACCGTGCCTCCTCATCCAAAACCTGGGCGAGCAAATCATATGGCTGATATTTTTCCGGATGCTGCTTGATGATTTGCTCCAACATCTCAACCGCTTTACCGCGCTGATTCGTCAAAATGAATCCGGTCGCGAGTTTTTCACGAGCGTTAGCGTCGTCTGGCTGCAGTTCGAGCACGCGAAGATAGAGTGGAATCGCCTCTTTCAGCTGCTGCGACGATGCATAGTAATCCGCTACATCTTTGAGGATCGCAGGATCGTCATTGGCGTGTTCTACTGCCTTTTTGAAAATTTCGTTAATTCGTCCTAATTCGTCGGGTTTCGGCTGCGCGTCGAGTTTGAAAAGAATGGCCGCGTAAAGCTTCCCCAGTTGCGTCCAGAAGGCTGCGTCGTCGCTATGAACTTTCGTCGCACGCTCCAAAACGTCGCGCGCTTTTTTTTCGTCTCCCGCCGCCAGCTCGATCTCGCAAAGACGCTGATAAGCCTCTATGTCTCGTGGATCCAGTGCGATCGCCCGGTTAGCGTAATCGACGGCCTGATCTGTTTTCTTAAGGTACTTCGCATAAATAAACGCGAGCTGGCGATAAGGCTCGGCATCGTTCGGGTTTGCCTTAATTGCGTCTTTTAGAACATCAATTGCCTGCGGAAAATCATCTTGCCGTATCAGCATAGCGGCCACGCGCGATGCGAGGTCCGATTGGCCGGGATCGACATTGAGGACTTTGCGATATGCCTCCAGTGCCTGATCCATCTCGCCGTTCTCCTCGAATGCCATTCCTTCGATAAAATGAGCGAGCGCCCCGGCCTTGCGCTCACCCTCCGGACGCAGAACAAGGTCCGCAGCCGGCTTGAGATTGAACGAATCGCTCTGCCTGCCAGGTTTTTTTATCCCGGCAGGCGAAGGTCCAACCTGGGGAGCTAAAACGCGGGGAGCTTTGGCAATTCCGGCGTTTCCCGACACAAGAAAAAAGATTGCGATGAGAAAACACAGAAGCGTCGCAATACCCCGCTGCTTCTGCTCCGTCATGATTCCGACTCTACCTTTCGGTGACAGGCTCCGCAAACGAGGACGGCGCTAGCCTAACGAACTATCGAGGCGCAACCGTGCGTCACGCCTTGTAGCGGAGACGCTTCTTATGGCGATTCTGCTTCATGCGCTTGCGGCGCTTGTGCTTGGAAATCTTCGCTTTGCGTCTTTTTTTGAGAGAGCCCATTCAGGTTTTCAGATTCGCGAGCCGGATTCAACCATCTAATGCGTCGCTCTGCAACTTACTTCTTCGATTAGAGGTTTGCGGGACAACGAAGTTAATGTCCGATAACCATGAGCGGAATCCCATAACGCGCCGAACCCAAGCGCGCCCAGGCGTCTAATCTATTATTTCTTCAGCATTTCATCGCGCTTTGCTTTGAATTCGGCGCCCGGTTTCCATTCCGGAAATTTGTCGCCGTTTGCGACTTGATAGCCGACCTCGAAAAGAAGCTGAACATCCTGCACCGCCCCGGAGAGGTCCCACTCTGGATTCACTTCGTCCGATACCTGATGATAATGATGCGCGACGTAATCGTCTTTCTTTTGTTGGCCGAAATTCGCTGGCTTGCCGATGAAATCTTTGCCGCCACCCGTGTAAAGCGCTGGAACACCAAGCTTGGAAAATTCAAAATGATCAGCGCGATAAAAGCTGCCTTTTTCAGGCTGGCTGTTCGGCGCCATCACGCGCCCGTTTCGCTTGGCGGCGGCGGCCAGTAGGTCATCGAGCGTTGAATTATTGTTGCTCAGGTCCTCGATGTCGCGCGTTTTTCCCCACGGATTCACGGTGTCGATATTGATGTCAGCGAGCGTTTTCTCGAGCGGATAAAGTGAATGTTCCGCGTAGAATTTCGCGCCCAGCAATCCCGCTTCTTCAGCAGTCGTGGCCATAAATAATACCGGGCGTTTCGGCGGCGGATTCAATTTTGTGAACGCGCCTGCGAGCTGGATGACCGAAGCGACGCCGGACGCGTTATCGATTGCTCCATTAAAAATCTGGTCGCCTTGCAATTCGGGGTGACGCCCGAGATGATCCCAGTGCGCGGTATAAATGACGTATTCGTCCTGCAATTTCGGATCGCTCCCATCGAGTTTGCCGACGACGTTGTGCGATTTGAATGAGTGAATCTGTTGCTTGATGTCGATGGTGGCTTTCGCATTCAACCCGACCGGCCGAAATTCCTTCGAAATCGCGCTTTTCTTCAGCGCGTCAAAATCCTGACCGCAATCGGCTAGCAATTTCTTGGCGACATCGAGCGTGATCCACGAGCGCACTTCTACGGCGTCCATGTTCTTATTTGACGCGTCGATCTCATAATTCTCCTTGGCCCAACTAGTTTTCACGACCGAGTAGGGATAGGCGGCCGGTCCGGTCTCGTGAATGATGACGGCGGCCGCGGCGCCTTTTTGCGCGGCGATTTCGTATTTGTAAGTCCAGCGGCCGTAGTACGTCATCGCTTTTCCCTTAAACATTTTGTTATCAAGTTTTGATGGATCCTTTGGATCGGGAATCGCGGGGTCGTTGATCAACATCAAGATCGTCTTGCCCCTTACATTGACGTCCTTGTAATCATCCCACCCGTACTCCGGCGCGACGATGCCATAGCCGACAAAGACCACGTCCGAGTTGTTGACCTTGATCTCTGGTTGAAGACGTGCCGATGTGGCAACGAAATCGTCGGGATATTTTAGCTCGGTCGTTTTATCGCCAACCGTGAACGACATTCTCGGTTCGCTCTTGATCCCGGCCAGGGGAACTTCCTGCACATAACTTCCGTCGGGATTTCCCGGCTTTAGACCGATCTGTTTGAACTGATCACTGATGTACTTGATCGAAAGTTCTTCGCCTTTTGTTCCCGGCGCGCGCCCTTCGAATTCATCGGATGCGAGAATCTTAATATGCGCCAGCAACCCGTCTGGCGTGATCGCCTCCAGCGCCGGCTGCAAACGTAATGCCAATTCGTCGGCCGCCATGCACGTCGTCGCAATGGCGAAAAGGATTGCGACCAACCAGCGTGCAATTTTCATGTCTTCCTGTAGCGGCGCTCTGTGAGCGTCGCAAATATTTGTGCGCATCCGCGCTGTTGGATGTGACGCAACTTTTCAACCTGGCGCTCCAACGAAAACCACAAGTTAGAAACTTGCGCCACTTCGGCTATTCCAAGTGCACATACTTGTAGGGGTGATGATCAAGAATCGTCGGATACCAGGCTTTCACGTTTGGGCGAATCAAAAAAGCGTGGGTATAAAAATAAACCGGCAAGATTGGCGCGTCCTCGAGCAGAATTGCCTCCGCCTTCTGAAATGCGGCGTATCGCGATGCTTGATCACCAGTTTGGCTGGCTTCGGCAATGAGCCG
>WNGN01003583.1_pt1 | contig 13889 bp, 14 predicted proteins | sample 5400561 | NCBI WGS metagenome assembly WNGN01 (sample SAMN13153379, study PRJNA577476) | soil metagenome | isolation source: 115 cm soil or saprolite under Garry oak tree replicate 2 | place: USA:California | collected 2016-06-15
TTGAGCTGAACTCGAAGCCGGTCTCCGTGAGGGGGTCGAGCCCGGGACCCGAAATGTTGTCGTCTGTGAGCGACTGCCCGGTGTCCAGGTTCGTAATGGTCACGGTTAGGTGGCCGGTGATCTGCAAGGTGTCTTGCCCCCCGATGGTGACGATCCGGAAGTACTCGTTGTTCGTGGGGAACTCGAGGTGCATGTTCGCCCCGCACACGAAGGTATCAAATGGGCTGGTGACAACCGGCTGCCATCCATCCCCGCGCGCCCACGCGGACGACGCTGGCGTCAGCACCGCGACGGCCATCGCTAGCAATATGCCTGCCAAACGCTTCATCGAACCCTCCTTCCAATTTCGGTGATCGTGGAAGCGCGTAGCTGCTTGGGCACCCCTCCCCCGGCTCCACTCGGTGGCCGGTTCCCGTGCCGCATGCTTCCCGGTAGGTCCATTCTTCTCGGGCCGCAGAAACTGGTCAAGGCCGATCGCCGGATCTCAGCCGGAAGGAGGCAGCTCGGATTCTCGGTGATACCGGCATCCCTCAAGGTGTTGGCCAGCCCGCTGGCCCGAAGCCGGGCCCGTGTCGCCCTCGACCTCCCTGGAAGGTAACCTAAACGCAGGGTCGAGATGGATGCCAACGGACCCGTCCGGACGGGCGATCGGGAGCCCAGGGATTGGGGGTCAGAAGGTCGCTGGTCCGAATCCGGCCGGCCAGACGAGCGCTGAAGGGGACGGAGGGAGGAGCATGAGCGGCTCGGGGCTCGATCCCGGCTCCTCCGATCCGGCCTCGCGCGTGGCCACCGTTCCGAACCTGCTGTCCCTGACTCGCATCGTGCTCATCCCGGTGTTCGTCGCGCTCATCTCGCATCACGGGACGGAAGCGGCCGGCCTCCTGCTCCTGGGCGCGGTTGTCTCCACGGACTGGGTGGACGGCTACATCGCCCGAAGGACGGGGCAGGTCTCGAATCTGGGGAAGGTGTTGGATCCGGTGGCCGACCGGCTGGCCCTTGGGGCCGCCCTGGTCGTCCTCGTCGTTCGCGACGCCTTCCCCTTGTGGGCTGCGTTGCTCGTTCTCGTTCGAGACGGCCTCATCCTGCTGGCGGGAGCTGCTCTCATGTTCAGGTTCAGGGTGAGGCTCGATGTGCGATGGATCGGCAAGGTCGCGACCCTTGCTCTCATGTTTGGCATCCCGTTGGTTGCCTGGGGGAACTTCGGTCTGCTGCTTCACGGCGCGGCCCGGACGTCCGGGTGGATCTTCTTCTCGGTCGGGATTCTCCTGTACTACGTGGCGGCCGTGGCCTACGCATTCGACGTCATGAGGGCAGTGAGCGCGAAAAGGGGTGGAGCCCAGCTGTAGGCCGGTCGCTATGATTCGGGCCATGCACCGGCGGGGCCGGCACGGCCGCGATGGATAAGGGCTGATGCGAGGCGGGTCGCCGGGGCCGGGCGGAGGCTTCCACATCGCCACCGCCGAGGAAATCCGTGACGGCCGGGTCACCGACGTCTACCTTTTGCGCGGCCAGGAGATCCTCCAGCAGGAAGGAGAGAACCCGCAGGTCGTCGCAGAGATCCGCGCGGGCTCGCTTCCGAAGGACTGGACCTGGGGCGTGTTCGCGGGTCTCGCCGAGGCGCTGCACCTCTTGGAGGGGCGAGGAGTCGAGGTCCAGGCGCTCCCCGAGGGAAGCGTGTTCTATGCGGAAGAGCCGGTCATGGTCCTGTGGGGCCGGTATCTGGACTTCGGGGCCCTGGAGACCTCGCTGCTCGGGCTGCTCTGCCAGGCAAGCGGGATCGCCACGGCCGCTGCCCGCTGTCGGCTGGCTGCCGGGACGCGCCCCGTGTACTCCTTCGGCGCCCGGCGCATGCATCCGGCCATTGCCCCCATGATCGAGCGCGCAGCCTACGTGGGCGGCTGCGACGGGGTAGCGGTGGTGAAGAGCGCCGAGCTCATCGGCCTCGATCCAGTGGGGACGATGGCACATGCTTTGATCCTGATCCTTGGCGAAGAGCGGGCGTGGACCGGGTTCGACCGGGTGATCGATTCGCGCGTTCCCCGGGTTGCCCTGGTAGACACCTTCCAGGACGAGAAGTTCGGGGCGGTGGCCGCTGCCCAGCTCCTGGGGAGTCGTCTGAGTGCGGTTCGCCTGGACACTCCTGCCAATCGCCGCGGGAACTTCGCCGCCATCCTGCGAGAGGTGCGCTGGGAGTTGGACGAGCGAGGGTTCGCCAAGGTCAAGCTGTTCATCTCGGGGGGGATCGACGAGCGCCGGATCATCGAGCTCAACCGGTACGCCGACGCCTACGGCGTGGGGGCCGCCATCAGCAACGCCCCCGTCGTCGACTTCTCGCTGGACATCGTTGAGGTGGGCGGCGAGGCGCGATCGAAGCGAGGCAAGCTGTCGGGTCGCAAGCATCTGTGGGGGTGCCCGGAGTGCGGCAGCCGAGGCATCGCCTCTGGCACCGCTCGACTGGGCGACTGTCCACGGTGCGGCCACCGCGTACGGTCGTTGCTCGATGCTCATCTGGTCGTCGGCAAACGCCGGAGAGCCGGCCCGACGGCCCGGGAGGTCAGGGATCGCACGCTGGATGAGATTTCTGCGCTGCCCGACCCCTTCGGACGGATGACATGATGGAGGCCGACACTCGAGGAGGCCAGAGATGGACTTTCCCGTAGATCTCCGCTACACGGAGCAACATGAATGGGTCCGGCGGGAAGGGGACCGGGTACGAGTCGGCATCACGGACTTCGCCCAGGATGCCCTGGGGGACGTGGTCTACGTGGACGTGCCGGAAGTCGGGACTGAGGTCAAGGCAGGGGAACCGTTCGGAGAGGTCGAGTCGACGAAGTCGGTCTCCGACATCTATGCCCCGGTGAGCGGAAGGGTCGTGGACCGCAACGGCAACCTTAGCGACGCCCCGGAAACCGTGAACGTTGATCCCTATGGTGAGGGCTGGATGGTCGTGATCGAGCCTTCAGACCAGTCACAGATGGAATCTCTGCTCGACGCTTCTGCATATCAAGAGTTCACCGAGAGGGAAGCCAGCACTGAACAATAGCTTTGACCTGCAGAGATCCGGCTTCTCAGCGCAGAACCTCGACCTCAAGGGACGCCTTCCTTGACCCTTTGTTCATGGTTGGTATAGAGTCGCCGTGCCCGCAAGCCTCGACCTCAGTGGCAAAGGCAGGTCGATAGGAAGGCGAGAGTGTTCTGTACCGCGTGTGGACAGAGAAACCGAGGGGACGCTCACTTCTGCGCCAACTGTGGGAGTCCTCTTCAGGATGACACCACCATCGGGTTCACCCCGATTTCACCCGAAGAGGAAGGCGAAGAGAGAGCGCCGGAGCAGCAGAGCGAGCTCGAGTCCGGGCAGGCTCTCCTTGTTGTTCAGCGTGGCGCGAACGCGGGGTCGAGGTTTCTCATGGATCAGGACGTGACGACCGCCGGTCGCCACCCGGACAGCGACATCTTCCTCGACGACGTCACGGTCTCGCGCCGTCACGTCGAGTTCCGGCGCGACGAGAAGCGGTTCTTCGTCCACGACGTTGGTTCGCTCAACGGGACCTATGTCAACCAGCGACGGGTCGAGTCAACCGAGCTGGCCAGCGGAGACGAGTTGCAGATCGGGAAGTTCAAGCTGACGTTCTACGCGGGAGAGTGACGTGGCACGCAACTTCATGTCGATCGGAGAGATCCTGGTCACCCTGAAGACCGAGTTTCCCGACATCACCATCTCGAAGATCCGGTTCCTGGAAGGTGAGGGGTTGATCGATCCTGAACGCACACCGTCGGGGTACCGGAAGTTCCGAGAGAACGACGTAGAGCGTCTGCGGATGGTCCTACGGATGCAGCGTGACGAGTATCTCCCGCTGAAAGTGATCAAGGAGCGGCTGCAGAAGACCGAGGAGGGGCCCGCGGCGCCCCGCGCTTCCTCTGCCGACGCCGGTGAGGAGCTGGCGACCCCGCCGATCGGCTTACAGATGACCGCCGAGGAGCTGAGCACGGCAACCGGGGTGGATCGGAACCGGATCCGGGAGCTCCAGTCGTTCGGGATCCTCTGTTCGCACGGCGAGAACGGTAGGCCGTACTACGACGGCGACGACTTCATCGTGCTGTCCATCGCCAAGGATTTCTTCCGATACGGGATTGAGCCCCGGCACCTGTCGATGTACCGGCACTTCGCGGAGCGGGAGGCCACCTTCTTCGAGTCGATCGTCATGCCGGTCCTGCGCCAGAAGAACCCGGACGCCCGCCGGACTGCGGCCGAGAACCTGGCGGACTTGGCCACGCTGTCGCGCAAATTGAAGCAGGCGCTCCTCCGCGCCAACCTCCGCCAGTACCTGTAGCGTCGCGATACCTGGAGCGCCGGAGGATCGGAGCCGATGCGCGCTCGACGCCCGCTGGCCCGCCCCTGCTCGATCCTCCTGGTCGTGGCGGCACTGGCTCTGGTTGCTGCGGGACCGGCTGCCACCTCGACGCCGCCTCCGACCCCGGTGCCTCCCAACGGATCGCCGTCTCCATTCCCGAGCTCGCTCGCCACCCCGAAGCCATCGACTACCACGCCCCGGGTCACCAGCCGTGCGGCGGTCCTCGAGGATCTCGACAGTGGTCAGGTGTTGTTCGCCAAGCGCCCTGATGAACGGCGGCCCATCGCCAGCATCACCAAGATCATGACGGCGCTTCTTGTGCTCGAGCGGTTGCGCCCGTCGACCGTCGTCGTAGTGGGGAGGGACGCGACGCTGCCCTCCGGCTCCTCGCTCGGGCTTAGGGTGGGGGAGCACATCAGCGTCGAGAACCTTCTCTATGCTCTGATGCTCCAGTCGTCGAACGACGTCGCCGTGGCGTTGGCCGACGCGGCCGGAGGTTCCGCTGGGGCGTTCGTCAAGATGATGAACCAGCGAGCGAGGGAGCTCGGGCTCGCCAACACGAGGTTCACGAGCCCGAACGGGCTGAACGACCGTGGGTCCTCCACGGCGGCAGACCTGGCTCTGCTCACCCGAACCGCCTACTCCAGCGCGCTGTTCGCCCGGCTGGTTCGCACCAAGGCGTGGGACATCCCCGCGCCGTCCGGGCCCGCCCGTCACGTCCAGAACCGCAATGCGCTCCTGTGGCTCTATCCGGGAGCCATCGGCGTGAAAACCGGATTCACGACTCCCGCCGGCCACTGTCTGGTGGCAACGGCGGAACGGAACGGTGTGAAGGTGATCGCCGTCGTGCTCGGGGAGCGGGACGAGCCCTTCGACGCCGCCGCCACGCTCCTGAACTACGGGCTGCTCGAGTTCGACCGCGACGTCGTGGTGCGGGCGGGGGAGCCGGTCGGCAACGTCGTGGTGCAGGGCCGTTCCGTGCCGGTTGTCGCTCAGCTGGACCTTGCACCGCTGGTCCGCCGGGACCTCGTGGCCGCGGTGGCGGAAGAGCTGCGCCCGGCCGAGGGCCTGAGGCTTCCCATCGTCACGGGCGAACCCATTGGAGTCGAGGTGGCGCTCGTGTCCGGTCAGGTCGTCGCCTCGGTGCCGGCGGTGGCCGCCCCTCCCAGCCCTTCGGCGCCGGCGTCCACGGGAGCGCGCGAGAGCACGATGCAACTGCTGGTGAGACTCCTGTGGGCCGTGATCCTGGCGGTGCTGAAGGCGTCCCTATAATCCCTTGCGTCGTGTCCGACGTGGCGAGCGTGCTGTATCCGGAAGCGGAGATCCGAGATCGCGTCCGGGAGCTGGGGCAGGACATCACCAGGGACTACGCGGGCCGCCCCCCGGTTCTCATCTCGATCCTCAAGGGAGGTGTGGTGTTCCTGGCCGACCTCATCCGAAGGATCGACCTGCCGCTGCGTCTGGACTTCATGTCGATCTCGGCGTACGCAAGCGACTCCGAGAGCTCGGGGGTGGTTCGGATCCTGAAGGACCTCGATCACGACATCGGAGGGGAGCACGTCCTGGTCGTGGAGGACATCATCGATACCGGGCTGACGCTCTCCTATCTCCTCTCCACCCTGGCCGCCCGCGAGGCTGCCTCGGTGGAGGTCTGCACGCTTCTGGACAAGAGCGTCCGGCGCATCGCCCCATTGGACATTCGGTATCGCGGGTTCGATTGTCCCGACCGGTTCGTGGTGGGTTATGGACTGGACTACCTGGAGCGCTACCGAAACCTTCCGTTCATCATCGCGGTCAATGATCAGGCCGACCTGGCCGCGGACCCCGCAGCGCTGGACGGGTATCTGTCCATCGCCGGGCGCACCGGCGCCTGATCCTGTTGCCGGGTCAGGGCTCCATGGGTACAGTGAGGTCGGTGAGCCGATGATCGAGCTGAACCTCGTCGGGGTCCGCGTCGAAGTTCCGAGCCAGCAGCCGATCGTGTTGCTCAGGGAGAGCTCGGGCGAGCGGTATCTCCCGATCTGGATCGGGGCCGTGGAGGCAACCGCCATCGCCTTCGCTCAGCAGGGTGTGGTGACTCCGCGCCCCATGACCCACGACCTGTTGAAGGACATCCTGGAGGAGATCGGGGTCCATGTGGAACGGATCGTCATCACCGAGCTCCGAGAGGGCACCTATTACGCGATGATCCAGATGTCGCGCAATGGCAGCCGCTACGAGGTGTCCTCGAGGCCGAGCGACGCGATCGCCCTCGCCGTCCGAGTGAACGTCCCGATCTTCGCCAACGAGGACGTGCTGACGGAGGCGTCCATCGTGATCAAGGACGATGAGGAGCAGGAGGTCGAGAAGTTCCGGGAATTCCTCGACCAGGTCACCCCGGAGGACTTCGCCGAGGGCGGCTGATTGACACGTCGGGGCCCCGTGATAGCCTCTGTTACGTCCCCGTAATTACGGAGCTGTCATGGTCGAGGCAGAGGGCTATCGCGTCCCCGAGGTCTGCAAGGTCGTTGGGATCTCCTATCGACAGCTCGACTACTGGGCCCGGACCGGCCTGGTGACGCCGAGCGTCCGGGAGGCCGGGGGATCCGGCACCCAGCGCGTCTACTCCTTCCAGGATCTGGTCGTCCTCAAGGTCATCAAGAAGCTCACCGACGCGGGAGTCTCCCTGCAACGGGTCCGCAAGGCGATCGCCTATCTCCGCCAGAGCGGCGACCTGCAGCCCTCGGGGATCACGCTCATGTCGGACGGCGTCGGGATCTACGCCTGCGAGTCCGAGGACGAGATCATCGACCTCGTGAAACGAGGTCAGGGGGTCTTCGCCATCGCCCTGGACAAGGTATGGGAGGACCTGTCGGCGTCGCTGGCAAAGCAGAAGAAGGAAGGGGCTCGCCGAACGGCGCGTCCGGAAGCGCTGGCTCGGGCGGGAGGCGCTTGAGCGGCACGGTCGTTCCCCGTCTCCCCGAACCACTCCAGAGCGACACCGTCGGATTCGCCCACGCGAGCGAGCGCCAGTTCGCACGCCTCCTGGACTTCTACCAGATCGAATGGCTGTATGAGCCGACGTCGTTCGATCTGCAGTGGGATAGCGGGGGGAATGCAACGCAGCGGTTCACCCCCGACTTCTACCTTCCCGCCTACGACCTGTACATCGAGATCACGACCCTCAACCAGAAGCTCGTGACCAAGAAGAACCGCAAGGTCCGGATGCTTCGCGAACGTTACCCCGAGATCAGCTGCAAGATCTTCTACCAGCGCGACTACCTGTCGCTGGTCATGAAGTACGGCCTCGATGACGAACGGGCCGCGGGGTAGGGGCACGATAGACTGCATCCCGTGCAGTTCGCGCCCCACACTGACACCGACGTGCAGGAGATGCTCGCCGCGTGCGGGCTCACTTCCCTGGACGACCTCTTCGCTCATCTCCCGCCCGATGTGACACTGGACCGCGAGCTGGACATCCCTTCCGGGCTCTCGGAGATCGAGCTGGTGGGGGAGTTGCGCAGGCTCGCCGGACGCAACCGGCACGTGGACGAGCTGGTCTGCTTCGCCGGGGGCGGCGCCTACGATCACTTCATCCCCTCGGCGGTATGGGCCCTCGCCGGTCGCTCTGAGCTCTATACCTCCTACACCCCCTACCAGCCCGAGCTCTCGCAGGGAATTCTCCAGGCCCTGTTCGAGTACCAGTCGATGATCTGCGCGCTCACGGGGCTGGAGGTGTCGAACGCGTCCCTCTACGACGGACCCACCGCGCTGGTGGAATCGGTGCGGATGGCCACCTCGGCTACGGGTCGGGACCGGGTCCTGGTTACGGGCGGGGTGGACCCGCGGTACGTGCAGACCCTGGGGACCTACGGCGCGGGCCTTCGATACGCGCTCGAGCTGACGGGAACCGAACGCGGAACGAGCCTCGTCCCGCAGGTGGGCGACGACATCGCCGCCCTTGTCGTCCAGCATCCGAACGTCTGGGGGAATCTCGAGCCTGTGCGCGAGCTGTTCGCCTCGGCTCGCGCGGCAGGGGCCCGCAGCATCCAGGTCTTCGATCCCATGTCGCTGGGCATCCTCGCCTCGCCGGGGGAACTGGGGGCTGACATCGCGGTGGCCGAGGGCCAGGCGTTGGGAAACCACCTCAGCTACGGAGGGCCGTACCTCGGGGTCATCGCGGCCCGGATGGTGGACGTGCGGCGCATGCCAGGCCGAATCGTGGGAGAGACGCTCGACGTCGACGGCACGCGCGGCTACGTGCTCACCCTGCAGGCGAGGGAGCAACACATCCGCCGGGAGAGGGCGACGTCCAACATCTGTACCAACCAGACACTGATGGCGGTGGCCGCGACGGTCTACCTTGGGTGGCTGGGCCCGGCGGGTCTGGCTGAACTCGGCCGCCAGTGCCTGGCGAAGGCGCGGTACGCAGCTGAGCGGATCGACGACCTGTCGTCGGCGGCTCTCCTGTGGCCCGATGCGGAATTCTTCAAGGAATTCGCCGTTCGAACCACGCGTGAGCCTCGTGAGGTCCTGCACCGTCTGCTCGGCGAGGGGTTTCTGGCCGGGCCAGTCGTGGAGGGCGGACTGTTGGTATCGGTGACCGAACGGCGGACACGAGAGGAGATCGACTGGTTCGTGAAGGCGTTCGAGGCGGCAGCGTGAGGAGCTTGGCGCGATGACCGGGGCACCGGTCCGAAGCCGGGGGCCGGACGTCGCGGCGGCCACGCTGGCGGAGCGCTCGCGCCCCGGGCGGCGAGCATGGTCGTTCGCCGAGCTCGATGTGCCGCCGGCCGAGGTGTCGTCCGCGCACCGACGCGAGACTGGACCCGATCTGCCTGAGGTCTCAGAGGTGGACCTGGTTCGCCACTTCACCAGGCTCTCCCAGATCAACTACGGTGTGGACACAGGCTTCTATCCCTTGGGTTCGTGCTCGATGAAATACAACCCCAAGGTGACCGAGGCCATTGCCGCGCTCCCCGGGTTCCAGCGGCTGCACCCGCAACAGCCCGAGGAGTCGGTCCAGGGCGCTCTTGAGCTCCTGTGGAAGCTGGAGCGAGGTCTCTGCGAGATCACCGGGATGGCCCGGGCGACCTTCCAGCCGCCCGCCGGGGCCTCGGGCGAGCTGACCGGGCTGCTCATCATGCGAGCCTTCCACACCAAGAGCGGGCGCCCTCGGTCGAAAGTGATCATCCCTGATTCGGCACACGGGACGAACCCGGCAAGCGTTGCTCTTTCGGGCTACAGGGTGATCCAGGTCCCGTCGAACACACGAGGGCTGGTCGACGTGGAGAAGCTCGAGAAGATCGTCGATGAGGACGTCGCGGGCCTCATGCTGACCAACCCGAACACGCTCGGGCTGTTCGAGGAGGAGATCGCGGCTATCACCGCCCTCCTGCATCGGCAGGGCGCACTCGTCTACTACGACGGGGCCAACCTCAACGCGATCATCGGTCGGGTCCGTCCCGGCGATATGGGCTTCGACATCGTGCACATGAACACGCACAAGACCTTCGCCACGCCGCACGGTGGGGGAGGGCCGGGCGCCGGTCCGGTGGCGGTGACGAGCGAGCTCGAGCCGTTTCTCCCGGCGCCGGTCCTTCGCTTCGACGAGGAGAGCGGCCTCTACCATTGGGACGACGAACGTCCCGACTCGATCGGCCGGGTCCACGGGTTCCACGGGAACTTCGGCGTGCTGGTCCGGGCGTTCGCCTATGTGTTCGGCCACGGGCGTGAAGGGCTGCGCGAGGTGGGGGAGCGGGCGGTGTTGAACGCGAACTACCTGGCGTGCCTGGTTCGGGACGCGTACCCTCTGGCCTCCCCTGGCCGCCCGATGCACGAGTTCGTGGCAACCGCCAGGCATCTGAAGAGGCACGGCGTGCGAGCCATGGACGTCGCCAAGCGGATGATCGATCTTGGATTCCACCCGTCGACCGTGTACTTCCCCCTGGTGGTGGATGAGGCGATGATGGTCGAGCCGACCGAGACGGAGTCGAAGGAGACCCTGGATGCGTTCGCCGGCGCCCTCGTTCAGGTGGCCCGGGAGGCGCAGACGGACCCGCAGCTCCTGCACGATGCGCCCGTGACCACCCCCGTTCGGCGATTGGACGAAGTCCGAGCCGCTAGGGAGTTGAAGCTGCACTGGTAGGGGACCTCTTCTGATCGGGCCGAACTTTCCATAATGCCGGTTATCGGCGATTTGGAGACGACGAGGTGAGAGGTGGCGTTTTTCCGATCAGGAGCCGTCGGAGCGGATGCCTTCGGCCAGGAGTGCCTCGAGAAGGCCGCGCCGGAAGACTCGGAAGCCGCTGGTGGCATCGGTGAGAGGGAAGCGCAGAAGGGCGCGCGCGTAGCGGTTGCCGGCCTTGGACAGCGCGACGCGGGAGCGGCTCCAGTTGGTCACTGCCCCACCGGCGATGTAGCGACTCCCGATGGTGAGGTCGTAGACTACCGAGCCGTCCAGCAAGCGATGCAGATCCCCGGGCTGGTGCGAGAGGTCGGCGTCCATCTCCACGACCCGGTCGTAGCCTTCCCCAAGGCCCTTGCGGAACCCGGTGAGGTAGGCACTGGCGAGGCCGAGCTTCCCGCCCCGGCGGAGCAGGCGACACCGGCGCTCCTGCTCCGCCAGCGCGGCCACCAGGTCACCCGTCCCGTCCGGCGAGTCGTCGTCGATCACCAGGACGTCCAGGTCCGGGTCGACGGCCATGACCCCGGTCACCACGGTCTGGATGGTCTCTCGCTCGTTGTAGGTAGGTAACACGACCAGGGTCCGGTTGGGCGCTGCTCCGCGGATCGGCGCGAACCCCCGTTCACCCGGAGCACCTGTGTGGGCCCCCATCCCCTCCCCCGCCGGGGGAGATCGCCTCCTGGTTCGGCGGGCTTCCAAGATGGCCCTGGCAAGGATCACCAGCACCAGGAAGCCTGCGGCCCACGGGAACCAGTCTCCCAGCCGGGTGTAGAGGGTTCGGGACGAGGAGGTCGGTACGCGAAACCGCATGATCGCCGGGACGAACAGGCCCGTGTGCTCCACGATCCTGCCCCGAGGATCGACGACGGCGCTCTCTCCGGAGATGGCCGCCTGGATGACCCACCGCCCGTTCTCCACGGCCCGCACCTGGCTCATGATGACGTGCTCCCGCGAGACCGGGGACTCGAGCCAGGTGGAGTCGTTCGTGCTCACCACGACCACGGCCGCTCCCGCCGCCACGAATCGCCGGAAAAGATCGGGGAAGGTGTTCTCGAAGCAGATCGGGGTGCCCACCGCCGTCCCGTCGACGCGGAACAGGGTGATGCGCTTGCCCGGCTCCAGGTCGACCAAGCCCTTGCGATAGCGCTGGGTCCAGCCGAACACGGCCGGCCAGGGAATGTGCTCACCGAAGGGGACCAGGTGGGTCTTGACGTAGCTCGCCACGACTCGGCCGTCGCCCGAGTACAGAAGCACCTCGTTGTAGAACCGCCCGCCGGGCGCGTCTCCGATAGCGCCCACGAGCGTGGGCGCTCCCACCGCCCGGATCGAGTCTGCGACCGGCTCCCCCACCGCAGTATCGACGGTGGGGTCGACCGCGAGGGCATTCTCTGGCCAGATGGCCAGGTCGGGAGGATCTCCCTGGAGGTCCTGGTTCAGTCGGATGTGGTTTTGGACCACCGCGTCGCTTTGCAGGAACCGATCCGAGGCCAGCGACCGGGGCACGTTTCCCTGGACGACGGCCACGCCAAGCCCCGGGCCGGCGGCGGAAAGGATGGGGATGAGGGCAGGGATCAGGCAGGCGACCAGGCCGGTCGCGGCCAGCGCGGCGGCGTGCCGGGGCGTCGTGCGGACGAGCGGGAACGCCTCTAGCAACGCTGCGTTGACGAGCACCACGACGAAGGTGATCCCCCATACGCCCGTGACCGAGGCCAGCGGCAGCAGGAGGCCGTTCCCGTGCTGTGAGTACCCGAACCCCCCCCACGTGAACCCGCCCAGCGGCCAGGATCCCCGCGCCCAGTCGATCGCCGTCCACAGGGCCCCGCAGAGGAGCGCCGATCGCAGCGGCCGGCCGTTTCTCCAGAGCACGGGCATCAGGGCGCCGAACAGGGCGGCATACCCGGCCTGCACCACGACCAGGGGCAGCCAGGCGATCAGCCCGAAGGCCAACAACCAAGACAGGAGGATCGCGTAGTAGACCAAGCCGAAGCAGAACCCCAGGAACGCTCCGCGCCTTGGCTTGGCCTCGCGCAACGCCCACAGAAGCGGCACCAACGCGACGAAGGCGACCGGCCCAAGATCGACCGGCGGGTTCGCGAGCGACATGACCGCCCCGGCCGCGCTCGCAGCGGCGACCGCCACGGGCAACGACCGTGGGCCTCTCGTCAAGCGCAGTCTCGGCAGTACATCCGTTTCTTGTCTGCGAGCTGGCTTCGATGTTTGACGAGGTAGCACTTGCGGCACATGAACTCGGTCGGTTGCTGAGGGATCACCTTGACCGAGAGCGTCTCGAGGCGCTCCTCTCGCCCAAGGGCAAGGATAGAGTCCTCTTCTTCTTCCTCGTCGGAAGCCGGGCGGTCCTCTGGCTTCTTGGTGAGAATCTCCTCGAGGCTGGTCTCGTCGGCGTCGCTTTCTACGACTTCAACCTCCCCGTCAGGAGCTTCCTCGTCGTCCTCGTCCTCCTCCGATCCGAGTACGACGTCGCTCTCTTCGTCTTCCAATGCATCCTCGCTCGTCGTCTGCGGTCCCCCGAGCAACGCGGATTCTACGTCCCGACCGGGGTGGGACCATACCCCACAGTGAGTGGGGAAACCAGCCACCACCCTCGTTTGTTCCAGAAGACGGTTCGGACCTGCAGACGGCTCCGCAACGGGCGGCGACCCAGGGGATGAGAGGACCCAAGAGACCTTTGGGGCCGCACCCGCCGGGGCGGCTGCGTTCTCTACTCGGCCTCTTGGGTCCGAGCTCGCGGCCCGAGGGCTACGAGCGCGCCGAGTCTAGGCCCACGTGAGGCGAGTGTCAATCCGGGCTTCAGGGTGACCGCTCCCCTCCCGTTGTTCTCTCCACCAACCCTCTACTGAGGATTGAGGTTCGGTTGCCTCCGCGTCTACGCTGGTCAGCAGCACTTCCTCGGATGTCGGCAGGGCACCGTATGCTGTGCGCCGATGGTTTCGCTCTGGGCCGACCCGTGGACGCCCGAGTATGGGATGGGCTTCGACGTCGGCGCCGAGGATGAGCCCCTTCCCCGGGTTGACGCTTCGGTCGAGAGCGACGATTGGTCGGCGCCGCGTACCACGCGAGCGCTCGCGCCGTGCCCCGTGTGGTTCGTGGACGGGGTTCGCAGGGTCGAGCTGCGCTTGCTTGCCACGGATGGAGGCAGGCGCGTCCCTGGGCTCTTCGGGTCCTACGCGGTCGGAGGAGTGCGCTCGGAGCTTCGCGCGGCGTTCGGAGGCCATCGAATCTTCCGCTCGGTGATCGCGGCCGGTGGAGTCATGCCGCCGGCCATCCATCTGCGCCTCGGGACGAGCCGCCTTGCCTTCGAGCCGGCCACCGATCCGGGCGGTGATCCGGACCGGCCCTTGTGGAAGCTCCAG
>WNGN01002070.1_pt1 | contig 13886 bp, 9 predicted proteins | sample 5400561 | NCBI WGS metagenome assembly WNGN01 (sample SAMN13153379, study PRJNA577476) | soil metagenome | isolation source: 115 cm soil or saprolite under Garry oak tree replicate 2 | place: USA:California | collected 2016-06-15
CAGGGGTTTCTGTCGCCGGACCAATTCTGGGTAAAAGATGTGTGCCCGCTGGCAGTTCGCCAGTGCCATTGACTACCACAGGCACCATTGCAGAGGGCAAGTTACCGATGGTACGTTGCCAATCCTGGCCACCCACTTCAATCAATATACCCCCGCGATTAACCCAGCTTTGCAGCGCGCCGAGTTGTGCGCGACTAAGCGTGCTGCTGGTAAAGTCAGCCAGCACAATCACGTCAAAGTTATCCAGCGTTGTAGCGATGGTTGGCATGGTGCTGGCATCCAGTGAGGACGTGGTGGGAGAACTGGTCTGGTTGGGCAGTGAAACACCGCGCAAAGGATCAAAGTTCGCTTTCAAGTCTGAGATTAAACCAATGAAAAGATCTCCTGGCTTCACCTCGTAGCCGCCTGTTGCGGTCTGCGTGACTACGATTTTCCCGTGCGTATCACGCAAAGTCACAACAACGCCGGTGGGCGTAAAGTTGCCCAAGAAATAAGGTACATTGATGGTGAACTGTTTCTGCGCCCCCTTGGCGAGTGCAACAGGCTGCTGAAAACTCCACGGTGACAATATACCAATCGTCGTCGAGCGAGGTGGCCCTGAAAATATACTTACAGAAAGTGTACCGGCAAAATCGGCGCTGCCATTGCTCATTCTAATATGCACTGGCGTCCAGTACCCGGTTCTGAAGGTTGCATCAAACCCAAAATCCACTTGCAAGGTCGGGCCATTGGTAACTGTGGTCGGAGTAATGGCGGTACTCGCTGAAGCTTGAAGCGGGAAGAGCGATAAAGAAACAGCCAGCGCCAGGCAGGAGCCTACCAATATTTTGAGCAGGGTCGTAAACCGCTGCCTGGCGGCATTTTGTTTCAGCATGATCCGGCACCCTCCCGCGGATCCAAATCTATCCAATATTATATAGGATGATTACGTTTTGAAGAATGCAGAGTTCACAGGTTACATGTCTCACAGAGAGATCTTTCACCCCAAAACTGTGAACTCATTCATAGCACAACATCTCCTCGTAAGCTATCTTCTTATTGAGATAACGATCATCTTATTATATTGTCCCCATCGAAAAAAGAGTGTTGCAACGTCTATCCACTAGTAGCGCGTTTGTTAGAAAGGCTATGTCAGTTTGTTGAGATAGAGGCTCTCACCCTCTCACACCCTCTCCTCCCTTCATCAAAAGGAGATCACAAGCATGAATATAAACGATATCATTACAAATGCCCTTACCAATATCCTCAATAAAGGCCTTCCTTTCATGGGTGGGACAATAGATCTCGCAAGTTGTGTGATCTCCATTACGTTTTCTTTTGTGGCTATAGCTTACGTATACAGTGTCTGGCGTCTCTGTCGAGACACCTCTGGTTTCAGTAAGAAGCGCCTTGCATGCTTAAATGAGCGGATGGATACAAAAAAGTGGGACTTTACGACAAATTGGATCGGGCCTGTTACTACATTATTAAGCGTTGTGGCTGCCACGCAACTTAACAGGGCAAATACCACAGGAAGCAGCCAATTCGTGAGCCTTAGCTTGTTTTTTGGCATGATAATGATTATAGCTCCTCTCCTGCATAACGCAGCCTGCAAGATGCAAAATAACGTTACATCGAAGAAGTCACATTACAAAGTAAAGGCGCTCATTTTCCTGGTCACAAGCGCATTCTCTCTATGGGCTATTCTGGGGGGAGCTATAACAATTATGCTACTGTTAGAAGCGCCCGTAAGGGTTGAAAATTCCGCGCTGTTTATGCTTGTCCTCCTCGTGGTTGTGGGTCTGGCTATCTGGCAAAATACCCGCTCCACTTATGAGCTTATATACAAACATATCAAAGACCACCTGGAACAGGCAGCATCTCCTCAACCAACGCAGGTCCTTCCTTTCATCCCTGCTGACTGAAAGTAGACGCGAGAGCGTCGTTGCAGGGATGGCTTTCTAGGTCCTTCCTTTCATCCCTGCTGAATGAAAGTAGACGCGAGAGCGAACTGAGCTTGCCCTGGGCGTAGCGAAGGGTTGCAGGGATGGCTTTCCAGGTAGCCGAAAATTGTAGTGTTAGTGTAAAACCTCCAGACCTGGCCATCACTCAAAAGTTAACGTTGGTATAACATTTCTTCGTGATGCCACCGAAATAATATGTAGGTACTTCCCAAAGCGACCTAAAGCCACCCACGCTTCTTGAAAAACCAGATTTGCATTACCGTAATCAGTCCCATGAAAGCCAACACGATCCAGAACAAATACCCACTGTCATGCTCCACTTGTGGTAAATGCCCAAAGTTCTGACCAAACACGCCAGTGATAAAGGTGATGGGCATAAAGACGGTGGCTATAATTGCGAGTTGCTTCATTACAACGTTGAGTCTGTTGGAAACAGTGGTAAGATACACGTCCAGCAATCCACTCATCAAGTCACGATAGGAATCCAGCACTTCAAATGCGCGTACCAGGTGATCATGTAGTTCTGCGAAATAGGGTCCGATTTCCGGCGAGATGGATTTGCTCGCGCGTGACACCAACGCATTGGCGACTTCGACCTGTGGACTGATAACGCGCCGCATCTGTGCTAAAGAACGTTTGATGCGGAAGATACGTACCTGTACATCGTTTGAGGTGGAGTTCACCGTCACATCTTCCAAATCATCAATAATATCATCGATATCATCAAGCACTGGAAAATAGCTATCAACAAGTGCATCAAGTAGAGAATATAAGAGGAACGCTATGCCCCGACTCATCAGATGTTCATCAGCGCTCTTTTCCCGGGCATCTTCGAGCAGTAAGTCAAGCCAGGATAGTGATGCAGTGTGCGCAGTAATCATATAATTTTTCCCAAAGATGATATCGAGCTTGGGCGTGTCAGCCTCGTTTGTTTGTGTGTTAAATGCCAATGCGTGTACTACCAGGTAATAGTAGTTATCTCGCTCGATAAATTTCGCGCGCTCATACTCCTCTCGCATGGCCTGAATAGTGATAGGGGCCAATGCAAAAACGTTGTGCAAGTACGCTTCCTGTGGACCGCAATCGCCCAAAATATCGAGCCAGATCAACGCGCGTTGGTCCTGCAACACCTCCTGTAACTTTTCAAGCGAACTTTCTGTACTGATCTTGCCATTTTGCCAGACAACCGTGCGGAGTTTTTCCTCCTGTAGTGGCTTGTCTTGTTGAGGTTGTACCTGCTGCTGCATGTTCTATCTCCTCATAATATACCTCATCCCTACTCACGATACGCTTGAATCGTGTCGTAAGCCCCAATCATTGGGTATCATATCCAGCACAATAGCGCCTGACTACGCGTCGGTCACTCCAGGTTAACCGAGACCCGATCCGCCAGCTGCATCGCCCGGTACAATTGCTCATATTGCACCCCGGCATGATTTTGAAGTGGATGTATCCAGGGTAATAAGAGCGTTTGCGAATGATCTCCACCGTATCGATGATTTTATCCTGCGTGGTCACGCTACCTTTGATAATCCCCGAAGAAAAGAAAACTCAACCGGATTGATATATTCACAACCATATCTTAACACACTTGCAACTGACAAACACCACAAATCAAGCATAATTGTCCCCTGAGAAACGTTTATTTGGTTGTCCTCTCTATCCTGGTCGCGCAAGCAACTTCAGGGAAGGAATAGATCATTATGAAGCATGAGAACAGATATGCTCTCGGCAAATGGATGAAGCGATGGATATATCTTTGGGTGATATTGGGGATGCTCGCTCTGATTTTGACAGCATTTATCCCCACCATGCTCAAGGCCCGTGCTGCGTCTGGTGACTGGACAACATATATGGCCGATAATGGGCGCAGTGGCTACAATCCAAACGAAACAGTCATCAACCCATCAACGGCTCCTCTTCTGAAGTTGAAATGGACACACACCACAGCAGGTACTATCTCGACCCAACCTGTGGAAGCCAATAGCCTGATCTACTGGGGATCATGGGATGCGGGTAATGAGCACGCGACGAGTCTAACCAACGCTCACGTGTGGACGAACCAGTTGGGCACAACGACGGATACCAGTTGCAATCCTGCCAGTGTCGGTGTGGCGAGCACATCCACTGTGGCAACTATCAATGGACGCTCGATGCTCTTTGTAGGTGGCGGGAACGCCCACTTTTATGCATTGGACGCCCTCACCGGGAAAATCATCTGGAATACCTCGTTGGGTTCCTCACCGAGCCACTTCATCTGGAGCTCACCAGCCATCTACAATGGGAGCGTGTACATAGGCATGGCGTCCTTTGGCGATTGCCCGCTGGTCCAGGGGAAGATGATTCAACTGAACGCCTCGACAGGAGCCATTCAGCATGCCTTCAATGTCGTGCCCAACGGGTGCTTAGGCGGTGGCATCTGGAGTTCACCAACAATCGACGCAGCAGCTGGTACCATTTACACCTCCACAGGCAACCCTGGCACTTGCTCAACCTCCGAACACTACACCATCGCCCTCGTCGAGCTAAGCGCATCAGACCTGTCATTTAAACAAGTTTGGCAGGTACCAACATCTGAGCAAATATCTGACGGTGATTTCGGGGCTACCCCAACCCTTTTCACTACCAGTACAGGTACCCCAATGGTGGGCCTGGAGAACAAAAATGGCAAATTCTATGCGTTTAAACGGGATGCAATAGGTAGTGGTCCGGTGTGGAGTTCCAAATTAGCCACGGGCCGGGGCAGCCAATCATCCGCTGCCTGGGATGGTCACGCACTCTACGTAGGCGGTAACAGCGTCACACTCAACGGCACCAACTGCCACGGTAGCGTATCGGCGCTTAATCCTGATACTGGTGCTATCATGTGGCAGCATTGCATGAAAAGCGGTTCGGTGGTCGGTGCTATCACTGCCGTTCCAGGATTGGTAATCCTTGGACAGGGCACGTATCTCATGGTGCTCAACGCAACTTCAGGACAAACCCTCTTCCGCTTCCAGGATACCAACAGCAGTTCACAGTTCTGGGGCTGGGCATCTGTCTCAAGCGGTGTTCTATACATAGGAAACGCAGATGGACACCTCTACGCCTTCGCCCCGTAAATGGTAAATCCTAAGGCATGGCTCAAATAGCGTCAATCCTGCTTGACAATGTTTCTGTAGGATAAGCATAAAAGTGTTAAGCGCATTTGAACCATGCTTCAGTTTCGTAGAAACAGATTAGAGCGTAGTACAATGTTTAAACTAAGCAATGTAGGGTTCCATCAGAGCGCTGAAGCCCAAAAGCTGGATGACGCGCAACTGATACCCTGGGAAGCTAACAAACGTCTCTGGCCCTCCCTGGTGGATATAATAATCATTGTGGTAATGAGTCTCCTCTTGTATTGGGGAGCCTGGGTACGCTACGCTGCGGCTGGGCTACCTGAGCCTGCAAAATACCGTTGTTATGCTTTGGCCTTCTGGAAAGGCACAGCCAATTTAGGGGATATTCCGAGAACTGATTGCTGGTTTCTTAGCCTGAGCTCTTCCGCTTCCCTCATTAACCACATACAAGCAGGGGGATTTCCCAGTATTTTTATCAGGCTAGTAGAATTGCAATCTCCAGCGAAACCTTTCCATGCCTTGCCCCATGAGTATCCACTTTTGAGCATCATTCCTTTCACTCTTACTATGCTGGCACCGTCGCATTGGTACCTGTTGGTTTTTGCGATATGGATGTCGCTTATAGCAGGAGTGGTCTATTTTATGCTGAAACGCTTCAAGTCTAGCGGGGCAGCGATAGCATTTGTGGTTTATTTGGTGGTTGGTAGTTGGGTAACGGCGTTAGCCAGGTTTGATTTAGTTCCTGCTGCTTTGACACTAGGAGCTGTGATGCTAGCTGAGCGAGCGAGGTGGAAATGGGCATTTGTGCTTTTGGCTTTGGCAACCCTCTTAAAGTTTTATGCGTTGGTGCTGATCCTGCCTTTATTCATAGCGCAACAAAAGCAGTGTAGTAGTGTCAGGTGGTTTTCCTGGCGTCGCTGGGATGGTTTTGCGTGGTTTATAGCTGTTTGTGTAGTGGTAACGACTATTTCATTCCTATTGAATGTTGATGGTACGCTTGGCTCATTAGAATATTTTAAAGATCGCCCGATTCAAGTGGAAGCATTTCAGGCGGGGCTGCTGTGGCTTGGTAGCTTTCTAGGCTACTCGTTGCAGTTTGTCTACTCATTTGGCTCGGGCAATGTGCTCAGCGAATTATCTTCGCCAGTTTCATTGGGGGCTACGTTATGTTTTGTGGCGGGGCTTTGCTATACATACTGGCTGCAATGGCGTGGGAGGCTGGGCGTTGCTACTGCGAGCTTGGTGGCATTGCTGGTTGCAACGGTTACTGCTAAAGTATTTAGCCCCCAATATTTAATCTGGGTGACCCCATTTGTTGCTTATATGGGAAAGAGCAACTGGAAATGGCTTGTCAGTTGGGGAGGTGTTGCGGTATTGACTAGCTTTATTTACCCCTATATCTATACTCTTGCCTCTGCTACCCCCGGCGTGATCTCTGTAGGCCAGATACCGGCCTTTTATCCTGCTGTGCTTTTGCGCGGGGCAATTATGCTGGGAATGATATTCGCACTGCTGTACCAGGCTGTGCGAATCAAAGCTAGTAGACAGTCAAGCCTGGTGTCACCTTCGTGATTAACTGACTCTTCCACAACATTCTATTTGCCACACATTGACAAGTAGAACATGGGTTCTGTATAGTATAGGTATGTTAGTACAAACACTCCCTGATACATTGACGAAACTCGCCCGGATGGGTGAAGCTACCATCTACGAGCCTGCGGGTGACCAGCCACAGAAGGAACGCCGTCGTGGAGCCTACCAGTCTCGCAGTCTGGCCGAATGCATCACGAATGTATCGACGCCAAAGGGGAGCCTTCCAATTGTAAAGGCTATGTTAACAACTGCTTGCGAACGGAATTGCTATTATTGTCCTTTCCGCGCTGGACGCAGCATGATGAAGCGGATTACCTTTAGTCCAGATGAACTTGCGCAGGGCTTTGATACGCTTCAACGTGCTGGTCAGGTAGAAGGCATGTTCCTCTCGTCTGGCATTATCAAGGGCAGTGTGACGACGCAGGACAAGATTATTGATACGGCAGAGATCATTCGCAAGCGCTATCACTATCGAGGCTATATTCACCTCAAGATCATGCCCGGCGTCGAATATGACCAGCTGTATCGACTGATGCAATTAGCGGATCGTGTCTCGGTCAACCTGGAGGGCCCAACTCAGGAGCGCTTGAACGAGTTGGCACCCAAGAAGGATTTCCACAGGGAATTGCTGAACATGTTGCAACTGGCGGAAGAGATACGACGCGAGCACCCCTATGAAAAGCTGGCCGGTACAGTGACACAATTTGTGGTAGGAGCGGTGGGCGATACCGACCAGGAATTGCTTTCACTTAGTAACCGTCTCTATCGACGCTATGGACTCACTCGTGCCTATTATTCGGGCTTCAGCCCGGTCATCCAAACTCCCTTTGAAAACCTGCCAGCAACTGATCCTCTCCGTGAGCACCGCCTGTATCAGGCTAGCTTTTTGCTGCGCGATTATGGTTGGAGTATAGAAGATTTGCCGATCACGAGCGACGGAAACATGCAACTCGAACTTGATCCCAAACGGGCCTGGGCCGAAAAGCATCTTCGCTCTGCACCAATCGAACTTATGACGGCGAGCCGCCAGAAATTATTGCGTGTTCCAGGTATTGGCCCAATAGGGGCCGATACCATTTTGCGCGCACGACTCCGTGGTCGTCTCACCGACCTCTCTCACCTGCGACAACTCAATATCCACGCTCCCGAACAGGCCGCCCCTTATATTCTGTTAGACGGACATAAACCAGTTATACAGCTGGACTTATTCTCGTGAATCTTACTCACTTTTCCTTCACAGAAAGGATGACTCTTTGGTGTTCCTGCGGAAAAGGCGGTTTCTCACATCATAAAACGCAGGGGAGCCAGGATGCGCTCACTCACTTTGATATACCACGGTCGACTCTCCCACTGCTCCATGGTCAACTCAAACCTCTTGGCCGTATCTTCTGTGAAGAGCGCGGACATCTGGCGGGCAAACTCTTCACTGTAGATCGCGACATTGATTTCATAGTTCCCAACCAGACTCAAACGATCAAGATTGCACGTTCCGACCGTCGACCACGCTCCATCAATGGTGCAGGTCTTCGCATGCAGCATGGTATACCGGTAGCCAAAAATACGAATTCCGCCTTGCAGGCAATTAGTAAAGTAGCTACGCGCAATCCAGTCCGTCACCACATGGTTGGATTCCCACGGTACAAGCACACGCACATCCACTCCACGCCTGGCAGCGCCCTTCAGTGCATCCAACAGCATGTGATCGGGGACGAAGTAAGCGGTGGTGAGCAAAATCGATTGCTCTGCCTCATCGATTGCTGCAATGTACATATCGCGAATAGGAAATGACGCACGCATAGCTTCATTCTGGCTGACGGTAATGAGAGCATCGAACTGGTGGTGATACCGCTGCGTGATCTGCTCGTCTGCTGGACAGAAGCGATTCCAGAAGCCCATGAATGCTCGCGCAAGTTCCGTTGCTCCTGGACCGCGCAATCTCAGATGCGTGTCACGCCACTGTGTGGCATACAGCGCGCCCAGGTTGTAGCCCCCAATGAAGCTGGTGGTGCCATCGACGATCAGCAACTTGCGATGATCCAGGGCATAACGACGCGGATCCAGCAGTTGCCAGGGACGACGGATAGCACGGTATTCCAGCACATGAATAGCTGGATGAAAAGACGACTTGAAGGTGCGGGGGACGACGAGATTGCCAAAGCTATCAAAAATGACATAGACTGCAACCCCCTCCTCGGCTTTCCGCGCGAGATGCTCTTGAAATTCCTTACCAACAGCATCATCTTTCCAGATGTATGTTTCTAGATAAATACTCTCTTGTGCCGCATCGATTGCCTCTAGCATCGCATCAAACAGCTCACGACCGTAGGAATAGAGTTGGAGGGAATTCTCGCCAACCTGAACTTCCTCGAAGGGTTCATGGGGAAAGCTCACCTCGTGTTTGCGCCGTTTTCCTAACGCGGCAATGACGAGGAGGATTGCCACTGTCAGTACCTGCAATGTCAATACACCCAGGATGACTTTCCCTACCATACGTAGGAGAGATACCCTGGAGAATCTCTTGACCAGGACATCTGTTCGTTCTCGCATGTTCAACATGTACAACTCGCTTTCTTGTTTGCAAAGGTAAAAGCAGAACGTGGTGTATTGCTCGAAGTGTTCCAAGGGAACGGACGACGAGCATGAAATTTTGAGGCCAATAGAGCAATAGGTAACGATAACTCTATACTATTCGCAAAGCGTAGCAAAAAGCGTGGTTGGAAGTGTAAAAAAGCTCAGAGGGCTTTTGTAGTATTCGTTTCTTGCTCCACTGAAGTCGAGAACAGGGCTTTATTACGCTCCGGCAAACGCATTTCTTCACGCGCGATTGGTACTATAATAACAGGTAATATTCCTTATTCATAGTCTATGAAGCACAGTGGATACATTCACTCTCACCAGAGAGTAAAGAAGAGGGAGATGCACGTATAATGTTATCAGAAAAAAGCGCGCCGGGCAAGTCGTTACTGCAACGCATTGGAAAATCCTTTTCCGACTCCATTGGCAAGCTCGTCACCCGCTAGACAAAGGATGGATTGATAATATGAGTACCAATACAGCACAACTCCTAGCAGAGATACCGCTCTTCTCCACAATGGATGACGAAGAGCGCAGGCAGCTTAGTGCGATCATGAGGGAGCGAAGCTTTCAGCCTGGTCAAGTCGTCATGGCAGCCAATGACCCAGAAGCTACCTTCCTTATTATTGAACAGGGTGAACTGGAGGTCTGGCTCACCGACACCGATGGAAAGAAGGTGGTGCTGGAGGTGCTGGGACCAGGAAAGGTCTTCGGTAACGTGTTCATGCTCTCTGGAGAGACCCGTTCGGCCAGCGCCACCACCTCTGGAGAACTGGTCACACTCGAATTAGGCCGGGAAGCGTTCTTTGACTTTTTGCGCCGGCGACCTGATACTGCTATCGACGTTTTAGTGGAACTGGGTCAGCGGCTCAAAGACACCGACGACATCTTGCGCACGCGCGTCAGCCGCAACGCGAACGAGGAGCACGACGAGACCATTTCACCGGGGCAGCGGGTCGCCGATATCATCGCGGATTTTAGTGGTTCTCTAGCATTCCTGTTGATCAACCTTGTGGTCTTTGTTGTCTGGATTGTGGCGAACACGGTGGGACCGGCGATTTGGCACTACGATCCCTACCCCTTTCAGTTTCTCACGATGGCAGTGTCACTTGAGGCAATCTTTCTCTCGATTTTTGTCCTGATCAGCCAGAACCGGCAGGCTGCCAAAGACCGCATCAAGGCGGACCTGGACTACCAGGTGAACGTCAAGGCGGAAATGGAAATGAGTGCGATGAACGAACATATTCGGGATATCGAGCAGAAGCTTCATCACATTCACCACGATGTTTTGGAAGCCAGAGGTGGGAAATTATGATGTCATTGTGGAAAGCCTATCAGGCGAAGGTAGTCCATCTGACTGCGCTGTTACTCATGCTGTTCTTCTCGCTCGCGTCACTGGTCAGTTGTAATCAGCCCGCGCCTCCTCAGTATACGTCGCTCAATCTGGGCATCCCGGCTGCGGCGCTGCAATCGCCTGTGAAAGGCCCATTGCCCAACGCGACAGTGTTGCACGTGGGCGTCACTTTCAAAATTGATCCCCAGCTGCTCGGCCAGGCTGATCGTCAGAAGCTCCAGCCGGGGCAGCGTTCCAATCTGAAGGTCCTGGCCAATCGTCTCGGCATAGACGATGCCACCTATCAAAACATCAAACAGTTCTTTCACCCCCAGGGGATCATCCTGAGCCTGAGCAAGTTGCGCACACACCTCTCCATTCAAGCTCAGGCGAGCACCCTGGCGCAAGTGCTGCAAACGAAGTTCGTCATCCACCAGTACAAGGGCCGGACATTCTACGCGCCCGCGACGCCGCCCAAAGTTCCTGCTTTTTTAGCCAATTCCATTGATGCCATCACAGGATTGGATAATTTCAGCAAGCCTCCCAAACACGCGCAGGATATCACCTATCCTCAAGCATCACGCGTATCCAGACATGGAGCACAGGATTGTAACCCTGATAACCAGACGCTTTTTCCAAGTGACGTAGCCACTGCATACGGCTACAATACCCTCTATCGGCACAGCCTGCATGGTGAGAATATGACCATTAACCTCGTGGAGACCGATGGCTCGTATCCTGATGATATTCAGAACTACCTGAGCTGTATTCACTTCAAGGGGCATCTCTCGTTCATCAACGTCGATGGTGGCCCGTCGGATACGGAGGGTGAATCGACACTGGACGTACAAATGGTCGCAGGTCTGGCCCCAGTGGCCTCGATCAAGGTGTACCAAACTGATGGTAATGCCAATGACGATCCCTGGACACAGATCAACGATGAATTGCAGCATATCCTCAATGATAATACAGCCAACGCGAATGCGGGCAGCGTGGTAAGCATCAGCCTGGGCATAGACGAAGCAGATATCTCCTCCGACGACATCCGCGCCCTCGATAGCAGCCTGCGACAACTGACGCAGGTAGAGCATATGACGGTCTTCGTCGCCAGCGGCGACTGCGCCGCCTATGCCGACGAGACCTACGGGGACCTCTCGGTGAGCTTTCCGGCCAGTGATCCGTGGGCGGTAGCGGTCGGGGGTACAAAGCTGTCCGTCGATGGTCAGGGCAACCGCGTAGATGAGGTGGCGTGGTCGCAATTTCCCAACATTTTTAAGTGTAAAAATAGCTGGGGCACCGGTGGAGGCAATAGCAGCCTGTTTCACCGCCCGGACTGGCAAAATGCCAACGGCGTCAAGAATAAATACTCGCAAAACGATCGACAAGTGCCAGACCTGGCAGCAGTCGCGGATAATCTCGCCGTCTACTTTCAGGGACAATGGGAAGACGTTGGTGGAACAAGCGCCGCTGCACCCATCTGGGCCGCTGGTCAGGCGCTGGTGAACGAAGACACGATGCAGCGTCTGAGCACCTTCGGCTATTCACCACGCTTCTATTATGCCGTTGCGGACAAGAATGCTGGCGGAAATGCCTACTTTGATGTCACGAGCGGCAATAACCTGTACTATCCAGCGACTCCGGGTTGGGACTATACGACCGGTCTCGGCTCACCAACCCTCGGAAGCTTTGACCAGGCCGTATCCAGCATCCTGACCTAAACCGCGAGAAAGGAATACTTGAGAGGGAGCAATCATGAATAAAATACTCAAGCAGTCACAGGGGCAAAGCCCGCCGATAGCACTGAGCGTGCCTGACCGTGCATGGCATAACATGACACCCAACGAGGTAGAGAGCCATTTCGGCACGGACAGCAGCACCGGCCTGGACGAGGCAACCGTCCTTCAACGACTGGCCCAATTCGGACCGAATCGACTCGCCACAGCCAGGCAGCAATCGATCTGGCAGGTCTTCCTGGAAGAGATTCGCGAACCTATGATCCTGCTGCTACTGGGGACGGGTGTCCTGTACTCTGTGTGGGGGAATATCGGCGACGCGCTCACCATCCTGTGCGTGATCCTGCTGCTGGTCGGTGCGGAGGTGTTCAACGAGTACCGGGCCAAAAAAGCCATCGCCGGACTCAGTACCCTCTACGAACCGACTGCCGTTGTTCGTCGCAATGGGCAAGATGCGGAGATGCCCGTAGAGGATATTGTTCCTGGCGATCTCATTCTTCTTCAGGCAGGACGACGTGTCCCTGCCGACGCACGCCTTCTGGAGAGTTACAGCCTGGCCGCTGACGAAGCCTCGCTCACCGGCGAGTCGGTGCCAGTCGAGAAAGATGCACACCTGCTACTCCCTGATAAGACTGCCCTGGCCGAGCGGTCTAACATGCTCTATGCCGGCACGACGGTCACCCGTGGTCGTGGTACTGCTATCGTCGTCGCGACGGGGATGCACACCGAACTGGGGCAGGTCGTCGGGGTAGCGCGTGAAATCAGGCAGCCGCGCACGCTACTCCAGCAGACCATGCGCGAACTGAGCTTTGTGCTGGTCTGGGTTGCCCTGGGCTTAAGCGTGCTTGTCCCGTTGCTGGCATGGCTCTCTGGGAGCCTGTCCCTGCAGCAGGCGATCTTGACTGGCCTCTCGCTGGCCTTTGCGACCATCCCTGAGGAACTGCCAATTATTATCACGATGGTCTTAGCCCTGGGTGCCTACCGTCTTGCTCGTCAGCACGCCATTGTGAAGCGCCTGCAGGCGGTGGAAACCCTCGGCGCTGTGACCACGATCGCGACCGACAAAACGGGGACGCTGACCGAAAACCGCATGGAGGTCAGTCAGCTCTCCCCCCACGATCGCGACCGACAAAACGGGGACGCTGACCGAAAACCGCATGGAGGTCAGTCAGCTCTCCCCCACACAGCTTGAGTGCACACTTCTGGAACTGGGGACGCTGTGCAACAGCGCGATCGAGGACGAGAAAACGTCTCTAGGCGATCCCCTGGAGGTCGCACTGCTGCGGGCGGCTCGAGCAGCAGGTGTGGACGTGGATACGCTACGTCGAAAGTATGTCTTGCGCGACGAATTTACCTTCGATACCTCACGCAAGAGAATGTCTGTCATGTATGAGCGAGATGATCAACGCTGGGTCATCGTGAAAGGGGCACCCGAGGCAGTCCTTGCGCGATGCACCCATCTCAGAGGAGAAGGGAAGGCACAACCGCTGACGGAAGCCGATCGCACGCGTGAGTTGGACATCGCCACCCAGATGGCAGGCGAGGGACTGCGGGTGCTCGCTTTTGCCGAAAAGCTGGTTCCCAATAAGCCGATGTCTCAAGACGAGGC
>WNGN01001922.1_pt1 | contig 13876 bp, 13 predicted proteins | sample 5400561 | NCBI WGS metagenome assembly WNGN01 (sample SAMN13153379, study PRJNA577476) | soil metagenome | isolation source: 115 cm soil or saprolite under Garry oak tree replicate 2 | place: USA:California | collected 2016-06-15
GTCGCGCGGTGAGTAGCGCAGCTTGCCGTGCTCGCGGGTGGGGCTGATCAGCTGCTGCTCTTCCCAGTACCGCAGCACCCTCGGGGTGACCCCGATGCGCTCGGCGAGCCGGGGTATGGCCATCAGCTCGTCATCCCGGTCCCGCTCTCCGCCTGGCTCAGAATGTGACATCATCGTGTAACATCATAGCCAGGCGCCCGACTGCCGCGATCATCATTGACCAGGAAATTCACCGACATGCAGGGAGGCATGCCTACGATCACGTCCGAGAAGCCTGATATATCCGCCACGATCACGTCACCTCGGGACCGTCTGCCGGTGGTGCTGTGGACGGCTGCGGTCATCCTCACGTCTGCTGCCGCCTGCCTGCGGCCGGACGCTCTGCTGCCGGCTGCCAGGGCAACGCTGGGGCCGTTCGCGACCCTGGCCGCGATCATCGCCGGGTCAGTGCTGGCCGGCCGGCTCGGGGTATTCGCCGCGCTGGCCAGGTTCCTGATCCGCGGCCAGGCGCCGCGCGCCGTGACTGCAGCCTCGGTGCTGGCGTTCACCGCCCTGCTCAGCGGGCTGGTCAACCTCGATGTCGCTGTCGTCGTGGCCATGCCGGTCGCGCTGGAGGCGGCCCGCCGCCATGGCCTGTCCGCCGGCCGGCTCGCCGTGGCGGTCGCGATCACCGCCAACGCCGCCTCGTTCCTCCTCCCCACCTCTAACATCACCAGCCTGCTCCTGCTCGGCCGGACATCGCTTCCGGCGCTGGCCTACCTGCGCGGCTCGTGGCTGGCGTGGCTGCTGATGGTCACAGTGACCGCCGGGCCGCTGTCCGGATGGCTGGCCCGGGCCGGAACCGGCCCTCCCCGCGCGTCCAGCGCCAGGCCGTCGCTCCGCACCGCGCTCGACCTGGTCCCCATGTTCGCCGCGGCCTCCGCGATCCGTGCCATCCTCGCAGCAGGCCTCGCGCTGCGCGGCGGCCTGGCCGTCCAGCTCATCGTCGGCTCGGCGCTGTCCTGCGCGGTCAACAACCTGCCCGCCGCCGCGGCGCTCCGGCCGACCGGGACGGCCGGGCTGTGGGCAGCCATCCTGGCCACCGCCATCGGCCCGGGCCTGCTGCTCACCGGCTCGGTCGCCACCTTGATCTGCCGGCGGATCGCCCGCAACGCCGGCACCGCCCTCAGTGCCTGGCAGTTCACCGCCATCGGGTCAGTACTCGTGCCCGCCCAGCTGGCCGCCGCGGCCATCGGCCTCCACCTCGCCGCGCGCTGCGCTGACCAGGCCAGCACGGTGTCCACCGCGGGGGGACCCGGGACGGCAGGCAGGCGGGTGCTCCTGGGCTGCGGCCTCCCGCGGGGCGCGCGCGTCCGGCGAGAGAGCTGCTGCCGGGGCAGAGAGCACCTCAGTTGCGGTGAGGACGGCTGCCGATGCGCTGGGCCGTGTCCCGCGTTGTGCCTCTTTCGGCGGGTGATCGGCTAGTGAGCGTGCTGGCCGGTGCCGATGTCCTCCCGCGGGGTGGCGGTGGCGGCCCAGCTGGCGAGCAGCTTCAGCGCGTCCTCTGACGGTGAGCCGGGTTCGGCGCTGTAGCAGGTCATCGTGAGGCCCCAGTCCTCGCGGGTGGGGAGTGGCATCGAGTCGAAGGCGACGTCGACGAGGCCGACGACCGGGTGGCGGAAGTGCTTGGTCCCGGTCTGGTGCAGCCGCACGTCGTGCGCGGCCCAGCCGGTGCGGAACTGTTCGCTGCGGGTCGCGAGTTCGCCGACCAGGTCGGTCAGCTCGCGGTTGCAGGGGTCGCGGCCGGCTTCGCTGCGCAGCAGCGCGACGGTGACGTGCGCGACGTCGTCCCAGTCGGGGTAGAAGTCGCGAGAGGCCGGGCCGAGGAAGCAGAACCGGGCGAGGTTCGCGGGGCGGGCCGGGTCGTCGAACACGGGCGAGTACAGGGCGCGGCCGAGCGGGTTGATGGCCAGGACGTCGAGGCGCCCGTTGCGTACGAACGCCGGCGTGCTGGTCATCGACTCGAGGATGCGGAGCACGCTCGGTCTCACGGTCTGCTGGGTCCGGCGCCGTGGCGACCGGGAGGGTTTCGCGGCGCGGGCGAGGTCGGACAGGTGCAGCCGCTCGGCCTCGTCAAGCTGCAGGGCGCGGGCCACGGCGTCGAGGACTTCGTCGGAGACGCCGCTGATATGCCCTTTCTCCAGGCGCACGTACCATTCCGTGCTCACGCCGGCGAGGACGGCGACCTCTTCGCGCCGCAGGCCGGGCACGCGCCGCCGCCCGCCGCCCGGCTGCAGCCCGGCCTGCTGCGGGGTGATCTTGGCGCGCCGGGTGGCCAGGAACTCGCGGATCTCGGCTCGGTTGTCCACGGCACCAACGTTACGTCGGCTCGCCGCACCCAGGGGGGTTGCGTTAGGACCCCTATAACCGCGACCTCCCGCGGCCGCGCGGTCACGGGTTACATGGAGGACGCCGGGAACGTGGCCGGCCAGCAGGGCCGGCCGCCTCGCGAACCCGGCCAGCTCATCAGCAATTTCTGCGGGAGACCCCGCGCAAGGAGTTACGACATGCCGAAGCAGTCCGCCCCGAAGAGCCTGTCCGGCGTCGCCCCCAAGCTCATCGAGCTGACCGACAACGTCCTGTTCGGCGACGTGTGGGAACGCCCGGGCCTGTCCCCGCGAGATCGCAGCCTGATCACCGTCACCACGCTGGCCGCCTTGTACCGCACCGAGCAGCTCGGCTACCACCTCAAGCTGGCGCTGGAGAACGGGCTGAGCGAGCAGGAGCTGGCCGAGGCGATCACCCACCTCGCCTTCTACGCCGGCTGGCCCAGCGCCATGACCGCCATCACCCAGCTCAAGGGCCTCGTCGAGGAAGCCGGCGGCCCTGGCGCCTGACGCGGCCCTGCGCGGCCAGAGCCCACTGCCCCCGTGCCGCCGCACACGAGCGCGACGGCACAGCCCGAAAGAAAGAGAGCACGATGGAACTGCTGAAGCAGCCGCCGACCGGCAAGGGACCGGCCGAGATGTTCGCCGGCGATGTCTGGTTCGACGTCATCTACCGGGGCGAGGAGCCCTCCCGCGCCCGGGCGAACATGGTCAGGTTCGCCCCTGGCGCCCGCACCGCCTGGCACTCCCACGGCCTGGGCCAGACCCTTTACATCGTCGAGGGCATCGCCCTGGTCCAGTCCCGCGGCGGCGAGATCATCGAGGCGCACCCAGGCGATGTCATCTACACGCCCTCCGGCGAGGAGCACTGGCACGGCGCCGCCCCGGACCACTTCATGATCCACCTCGCCCTGTGGGAGAACCCGGGCCCGGACGGCGGCCCGGAGAACACCTGGCTTGAGCACGTGGCCGGCGACGAGTACAACGGCCCGCGGGTCAGCACCCGCACCCGTCCCTGAGAGACCGCACGAGCCAGGGGCGCGCGCACCCGCGAGTCCCGGTACTGCGCTCACGATCTGAGAAGGCATCATGCGCCAGACATTCATTTACAAGCCCGGTGACATCCGGGTGGAGAACGTCCCTGATCCCGGGATCGTCAGCCCCACCGACGCGATCATCCGCATCGTCGCCACCTGCGTGTGCGGGTCCGACCTGTGGGACTACCGTGGCATCAACCCGGCCGGCGAGCCCCACCCGATCGGCCACGAGTACGCCGGCGTCGTCGAAGAGATCGGCGGCGAGGTGAGCGCGGTGAAGCCGGGCCAGTTCGTCATCGGCTCCTTCTTCGCCTCCGACGGAACCTGCCCGATCTGCCGGGCCGGATACCAGACCTCCTGCCTGCACCGTGAGTTCATCAACGGCTGCCAGGCCGAACTGGCCCGGATCCCGCTGGCCGACGGCACCCTGGTCGCCACGCCCGGGCAGCCGTCCGGGGAGCTGATCCCCAGCCTGCTGGCCCTGTCCGACGTCATGGGCACCGGCTGGTACGCGGCCGTCGCGGCCGAGGTCAAGCCGGGGTCGACCGTCGCGGTCGTCGGTGACGGCGCGGTCGGCCTGTGTGCGGTCATCGCGGCCAGGGAACTGGGTGCCGAGCGGATCATCGCCATGAGCCGCCACGCATCCCGCCAGAAGCTCGCGACCGAGTTCGGCGCGACCGACCTGGTCGCCGAGCGCGGCGAGGAGGGCGTGGCCCGGATCAAGGAGCTGACCGGCGGTATCGGTGCGGACTCGGTGCTGGAATGCGTCGGCCTGCCGGAGTCGATGCAGCAGGCCCTGCGCTCCACTCGCCCCGGCGGCAACGTCGGCTTCGTGGGCGTCCCGCACGGCGTGCAGATCGACGGCGAGGAGCTGTTCTACTCGCACGTCGCCCTGCGCGGAGGGCCCGCCCCGGTGCGCCGCTTCCTGCCCGATCTCATGGACCGGGTGCTGGACGGCCGTATCAACCCGGGCAAGGTCTTCGACCTGACCCTGCCGCTGGACCAGGTCGCCGGGGGCTACCGGGCCATGGACGAGCGTCGCGCCATCAAGGCACTGCTGCGCCCCTGACGCAGCAGCCCCCCCGGGGGGTATGAGCATGGCCTCCCCACCGTGCCTGTGCCCCAGGCCCACCCGTCCCCCGTAGCGCATCGGCACTACCTTTCCGGAGACCACAGATCATGCCTCTCGCGCGAGGCATGACCGCTGCGGCTCGACATACCCGGCTCGATGACCGCGGTGCCTGCCGTAGCCGCGAGCTCTTGAGCTCACACCGCAGCGGGCAGCTCGGGCCGGGCACGCGTGCCCCGGGCGGCGACGACGTGATCACTTCTCTGGCTGGCCGGCGCCACGCTGACCAATGATTGGAGCTACACCATGAATCCGGCCTACAACTTCGAGAACAAGGTGGCGCTCGTCACCGGCGCGGCGTCCGGCATGGGGCTCGCCACGGCCCGGGCCTTCGCCAGGGCCGGCGCCGCCGTTGTGCTGGCGGACGCCGGCAAGGATGCCGTGGAGACCGCGGCCGGGGACCTGACCTCGGCCGGGCGCCAGGCGGTCGGCGTCACCTGCGACGTCACGGACGAAAGCCAGACGGCCGCGATGGTGGACCGCGCGGTCGCGACGTTCGGCCGCCTGGACATGGCGTTCAACAACGCCGGTGTGCAGGCGCCGCCCAGCGACGCGGCCGACGAGACGGCCGAGGACTTCGACCGCCTGAACGCGGTCAACCTGCGCGGCGTGTGGGCCAGCATGAAGCACGAGCTGCGCCAGATGCGGAAGCAGGGCAGCGGCGCCATCGTCAACTGCTCCTCCCTGGGCGGGCTCGTGGGCCTGCCCGAACGGGCTGCCTATCACGCGTCCAAGCACGGCGTGATCGGCCTGACCAAGAGCGTCGCGGTCGAGTACGCCCCCAAGGGGGTCCGGGTCAACGCGGTGTGCCCCGGGATGATCGACACTCCCATGGTCGCGGACATGCTCGCGAGCCAGGCCAGCGCCATGGCAGAGATCATGAAGAAGCAGCCGATCGGCAGGCTGGGGCGCGCGGACGAGATCGCCGCGGCCGTCCTGTGGCTGTGCAGTCCGGGTGCCAGCCTCGTCGTTGGTGTCGCGCTCCCGGTCGATGGCGGCTTCACCGCTCACTGACCGACCGGGTCCGGCGGCCTGACCCCTCACCCGTATACAAAGGAGATCACGATGGAGTACACCCGCCTGGGTAACACCGGCCTGACAGTGAGCCGTCTCGCGCTGGGCTGCATGAGCTACGGCGACAACACCAGTACCGGCGCGCACCGCTGGGCCCTGGACGACGACGCAGCCCAGCCGTTCTTCCGCCAGGCTGTCGAGACGGGCATCACCTTCTGGGACACGGCGAACGTGTACCAGCACGGCACCTCCGAGGAGCTGGTCGGCCGCGCCATCAAGCGGTACTCCCGCCGCGAGGACATCGTGCTGGCCACGAAGGTGTTCGGCAAGATGCACGACGGCCCCGGCGGCCGGGGCCTGTCCCGCAAGGCGATCTTCGAGCAGGCCGACGCCTCCCTGACCCGGCTCGGCACCGACTACATCGACCTCTACCAGATCCATCGCTTCGATCCGGGCACCCCGGCCGAGGAGACGATGGAGGCCCTGCACGACATCGTCAAAGCCGGCAAGGCCCGCTACCTGGGCGCCTCCTCCATGTACGCCTGGCAATTCGCCAAGCTCCAGCACGTCGCCACCCTTGGCGGCTGGACCCGGTTCGTTTCCATGCAGAACCAGTACAACCTGCTCCGGCGCCAGGAAGAGCGCGAACTGCTGCCCATGTGCGCCGACATGGGCGTGGGCGTCGTGCCCTACTCCCCGCAAGGCAAGGGACGCCTCACGCGTCCATGGGGACAGCAGTCCCACCGCTCCACCGTGGACGAGATCGTCAAGTCCTTCGACTCACCCCTCGACGAGCCAGTCGTCAACGCCGTCCAGCAAGTCGCCGGAACCCGCGGTGTCAGCATGGCCCAGGTCGCGCTGGCGTGGGTGCTCAGCAACCCCGTCATCTCCGCCCCGATCGTCGGAGCGACCAAATCGCATCACCTGACCGAGGCCGTCGCAGCGCTCGACCTGCACCTCACTGACGACGAGATCCACGCACTCCAGGAGCCGTACACGCCCCACGGGCCGTCCTGGTTCTAGCCGCCTGGGTTTCCATGATCGCAAACATGGAGCAAACATGGCCGTGGCCGATTTCGGGACCGGGTGCACCCCAGCAATGTCTTCAGAGCTGGATCGACGGTCCAGAGCTCGCGGAAGCAATGAGTACGTTCCGTAGTCGCCGCTGCTGGCGTGCATGCTGGCTAGATCCGTTCCGGCATCCAGGACGGCGCGAAGCTCATGGCAGATCGCATGAGTCTGGTGCTCGAACGTCTGGCGAGGGCGACTTGGCCGGGAGGCCCGCTGCCGCACCTAGCGATCGACCTCTCGTAGACCTGCGATGTACCTCGCATGGACCTGCGAAGCGCTCAGGCTCCCAGGACAATGACGCAGTGAGCCAGCAACTAGGCGTGCCGGTAAGGCTCGTGCCAGGAAGTGCCAAGTAGTTGACGAGCTGTGCCGCGCAAGAGCGGGTGCCGTTTAAGACGAACGCACCACCCTTGACCGCATGCCAGATGACCCAATCGAGCGCACGGTTAGGCAGTACATCGCCCACGGCGCCGGCGAAGGCGCTATGTCGGCCGGCCCAGCGCCTCAGTGAGGCGGTGGGCATCGGGCTCGATGAGATCTTGGCTGCCGTGCAGAAGCTCGGGCCATGGGAGGCGGGCGCGATTCGCGCCGGCGAGGGGTCGCTCACCATCGGCGCCCCCGCAGCAGGTGTCGCAGTGGCGGCGCCTGCGGGAACAGTTATCGCGTCCGCGGACACGGGTGCTGCGGCCGAAAGCCTCGGTGTGGCCCGCCAGGGCGATGTAGACGGCCTGAGTGACCAGGCTTCGCGAGGTGGCCTGGCGGCCCGGCTGAGCGCGAATCAGCGGATCCTGTTGGCGGTCATCCTGATAGCCGCTGTCTTCCCGGTGCTGCCGCCCGAGGCGCAGATGACGCGGGGCTGGCTGCAGCTGTAGGGACCGTCCTGGCACTTCTTAAGCGGTAAGCGGGTCCCTCGTAGATACCTGTATGCCGTTCAGCGTCGTCCGGATCGGTCCGCGAGCTGACATGATCGCCATCCGCCTGTCCGGACCGGTTCGCTTGGCGTGAGAAGTCGTTCGCCCGGGTGGCTCCCACGTTGGCTCCCGGCTTGCCGCTGAGCCAGCGCACACATGCATGTCAGGACGTTCGGTCCTCGGATGAGTCCCCGTCCTGTTTCGAGTGCACCGGGTGCAGAGCGACAGCCGGCGCCCGGCCGCCGGGCGGGTCAGGACTGCACGAAGGCCAGCAGGTCAGCGTTGATCGTCTGGGCCTGGGTGGTCGGCATGCCGTGCGGGAATCCTTTGTACGTCTTCAGCGTCCCGTTCTGCACGAGCCGCGCGGACAGCGGTCCGGAGTCGGCGTAGGGAACGATCTGGTCGTCGTCGCCGTGCATCACCAGGACGGGCACAGTGATCTTCTTGAGGTCCTCGGTGAAGTCGGTCTGGGAGAAGGCCACGATGCCGTCGTAGTGTGCCTTCGCCCCGCCCATCATCCCCTGGCGCCACCAGTTCTCGATGATCGCTTCCGAGGATTCCACACCGGGCCGGTTGAAGCCGTAAAAGGGGCCCGACGGCAGCGCCCGGTAGAACTCCGACCGGTTGGCGGCCAGCTGGGCCTGGAGGTCGTCGAACACGCTCTTCGGCAGGCCGCCGGGGTTGGCGCCGGTCCGCACCATCAGCGGCGGCACCGCACTGATCAGTACCGCTTTCGCCACCCGGCTCTCACCGTGCCGGGCGAGGTAGCGCACGACCTCGCCGCCACCGGTGGAGTGCCCGACGTGGACGGCGCCGGCGAGATCGAGATGGGCAGTCAGCGCAGCCAGGTCGTCGGCGTAGTGGTCCATGTCGTGACCGTCGCTGGTCTGCGTGGAGCGTCCGTGCCCGCGCCGGTCGTGGGCGATGACGCGGTAGCCGTGCTGCAGGAAGAACAGCATCTGGGTGTCCCAGTCGTCGCCCGAAAGCGGCCAGCCGTGGCTGAAGACAACCGGCTGGCCCGAGCCCCAGTCCTTGTAGAAGATCTCTGTGCCGTCGGTCGTCGTGATCGTGCCCATGCCACTGCCTCCGCTGGTCTGGGACTGACGCCGAAACGTCCGTACTGGCAGCGTAACCATCTCTCTTTTCGCGCTCCAGGCCACTTGGCTCTAGCTGCGACAGTACGGTTCGCGTGATGCGCCGCTGTCGGAGGTGGTACGGCGTTGCTGCTCGGCGGGGATGACGGGCGGCGGTTTGTATGCTCCACGTCAGGTGCTGGCGCCCACCGGACCTCAGAAGAGGAGCGACATGCCGAAGCCGACGATCGTTCTTGTGCACGGAGCATGGGCGGACGGAGCGAGCTGGAACGCTGTATCGACCGAGCTCCAGGGTCAGGGCTTCACCGTCCTCGCTCCGCCCAACCTCCTCCGCGGGGTGGCGGGAGACGCCGCGTACGTCGCGTCGTTCCTCGCGCAGCGCACGACCGGTCCTGTCGTCCTGGTCGGCCATTCCTACGGGGGCGTGGTGATCACGAACGCCGGTACAGCCGGTGGTGACGTCAGGGCGCTCGTGTACGTCGACGCGTTCATCCCCGAAGTGGGTGAGACCGTCTTCCAGATCCTTGGCGGCTCGGGCTCCGCGCTCGACGTTCCCGACCCGACGGCCGTTCTGGACATCGCCGGCTATCCCGGAGCCCCCGAAGGGGACGCCGAGGCGTTTCTCAAGCCATCGACCGTCCACGATGCCTTCGCGCAGGACCTCTCCGAGGCGGACCGGCGGCTGATCGCCGCGAGTCAGCGTCCGATCTCGCTCGGCGCGAACACCGCGGCGACGGAGACGGCCGCCTGGAAGACCATACCGAGCTGGGCCGTGATCGGAACCGAGGACCGCGTCATACCCCCTGCCACACAACGCAGCATGGCGGAGCGGGCGGGCTCGACGATCACCGAAACCGCGGGATCGCACGTATCGATGGTGTCCCATCCTGCTGCCGCGATCGACGCCATCCTCGCAGCCGTCGCCGCCATCGGCGATTAGGGAGAAACCTTCTTCGACGGTCGGTGACGCCAAGTGGCCTCAGGGTGCGGATACCGCTCGGCCGGGTTGGAAGGCATAGTCGGACCTGGCGGCATACCCGCGGCCGGACCAGCGCCGCGCGGAGCAACTGACATGGCCCGTGCGCGGCTTTCCGCTGGTCCCGAGCCCAAGACAGCGCAATCGGGAGCCTAGAGGCACATCAAGACCGGAAGGTCTCTCCTCATGCCCATGATTGACGCCTACGCTGCCGCTGGCACGTTCGCCGACAAGGCACCAGCTGGCCGTGGATCTCGCCACCGCCGTCATGACGATCGAGCAGGTCCCGGACATCCCGATGTTCCGCAAGAACACCGCGGCGTTCGTCCATGACCTCCCGGCCGGCTCCCTGGCCAACGTCGACGGTGACAGCAACTATGTCCGCGTTCAGGTCCTGACCAACTTTGGTGCGCTGGACCGCGACAAGCAGCTCGCGGTCGTCCGCCAGCTCACCGACGTCGTCGCCGCGGCGGCCGGCGACCCCACCCTGGCCGGCCGGACCTGGGTACTGCTGACCGAGCACCCGACGGCGGGTGGGGCCTGAGCGGGCACGCGAACACCAAGGCCGAACTCATCAGCGCCGCACGCGCCCAGATCGCAGAACTGAGCAAGAACCCGCCCGGCCCTTAACGGAAGCCAGAGCGCCAGCGCCCCAGCTCCGGATCAAAGCGAAAGGCAAAGGCAGAACAGATGCCGGACCAGACAGCGCAGTACCAGGCCGCAAGGCCAAACCGCAGCCCATCGCCCGGTGTGCCCGCCAAAGACGGTCCGGCACTTGCCGAAATCACCTGGCCGCTGCGGCGGGTGCGTAACCGCAGGCAGCCACGGCATCTGAGATACCCATAAGCAGATGATCTGCGCGAAACCACCCGCGCCGCTGCGCGGCTGCCGCCCCGCACTAAATCGGCGATCTGTCCCTTTTCCGGGCGTTTCGGGTGCCGCCGTGGCGATTACGCTGCGTGGCAGGGCAGGGATCGGCTGGCCGGTCACTGGGATCGGCTGTAGCGGGCCGCGGCACCGCGGTGACTCCGCCGGGACGGTGCTGGTGCGCAAGGCGGATCGCGCGGACGTTGACGCGCGGCGGGCGAAACAGCTCGGCTTATGAGATGTCAACCGCCGGGCGCAGCATCTATCTCCGTTAGACCTGCGATGTTTCTGGGGATCGGATCCGGCGCGGTGCTTCCGGCCCTGCAGCCGGTGGGATCGCCGCCCCGGCACCCGCTTCGCGTTGGGGCGGCGACAGTCAGCCCGTCAGTCAAACGGCGCCGACGAGGTCATGGGCCGCGAGCATCACTTCGGCGCAGACCCGCGGATCGACGTCTTCGTCCCGGGTGGAAACCACTACAGCCCAGGGCCCGCGGCCCGGCACCCGGCTTGGCCCGGGTGCCGGGGCGCGGGGTTACTGATCGGCCTGGGCGGCGCTGAGGATCAGGTCGGTGACGGTGCCGGGGTGGGAGACCATGGCGGCGTGGGACGAGTTGATCTCGACGGCGTGGGCGTGCATCCGGGCGGCCATGAAGCGCTCGGCTGCGGGGGGGATCGCGTGGTCCTGGCCGGCGACCAGGTACCAGGAGGGGATGGTCTTCGAGGCTGGGACGCCGGAGGGCTCGCTCAGGGTCGCGAGCGCCGCAGGGCGCTGGGTCGCTGCCATCACGGCCGCGGTGCTGGCGGAACAGTCGGCGCAGAAGGCCTCCCGGAAGACGGCGGGGTTGATGTAGGCGTCGGTGCCGGTGGTGCCGTCGGGCTGCGGGAACGGCCGGAGGATGAGGTTGGGCGGGGTGAGCATGCTGCCAGGGAACCTCGCCAGGATCCCGCCGGCGGTTTCGCCGAGATCGGGGGCGAAGGCGGCGATGTAGACCAGGGCTTTAACGTTGGGGTTGCCGGTGGCGGCGTTGGTGATGACCTCGCCGCCGTAGGAGTGCCCGACCAGGACGATGGGTCCGGTGATGGTGGCCAGGACGCTGGCGATGTACGCGGAGTCGGCGGCGACGCCGCGCAGCGGGTTCGCTGGGGCCAGCACGGTGTAGCCGCGGTCTTCCAGCCGTGTGATGACCCCGGCCCAGCCGGAGGCGTCAGCGAAGGCGCCGTGGACCAGGACGATGGTGGGCTTGGGCCCGTTGTCGTGGTGCGCGGCCACCGCTGCGGCGGATATGGCTGGGCTGGCTGAGGCCCCGGTTCCGGCGAAAAGGATCACGCCGATGATGGCTGACAGCGCTGTGAGCAAGACTCTCTTCAGCCTAGGTCTGTTAGGGGAGCTGAGGACGTTCACGGGTACCTCCTGGGGGGTCTGGCCGGCCCGGGCGGGGAGTTGCGCCCGGGCGCGGCCCGGGGGGTTAGCTGACGAAGCGGCGGATGAAGGCCAGGGAGGTGTCGCAGACCTCGCGCCAGCCGCTGTCGATGACCAGGGCGTGCCCGCGGCCCGGGATCGTGACGGTCTCGGTCACCCCCGGGTTGCGGCTCTGCTGTTTGTAGATGGCGTTGGTGATGGCCGGCGGGGCGGTGTTGTCCTTCTCGCCGGAGATGATCAGCATCGGCCCGCGGTCGGGGTTCTTGCTGTCGGCCTTGGCTTCGGTGAAGGGGTTGAGGTTGGCGGTGGCCGCCTGGAATAGCGGGGTGCCGGAGGCGGGGACGGCGAACGTCTCATAGAGTTCCTTGGCTTCCTCCTCGCTGACGGCGTTGGCGAAGGCGTAGCGGAACTGGTCGTAGGTCAGTGGCACGGCCCGGTGGTGGTTGGCGGGATTGCCCAGGACTGGCGAGGCGGCCCGCAGCGCTGAGACAGGCAGGGGCAGCACGCCGCGCATGGGCGCGGAGTCGATCGCCACCGTGGCCGCCGATAGGCCCCGGCCGGCGACCATCTGCGAGAGCAGGCCGCCGAAGGAGTGCCCGATGACGGCCGGCTTCTTGTCGAGTTTCGCGATGACGGCTGCGTAGTGGTCGGCGACCTGCCCGACCGTTTTGTGGGCGAAGACCTCCGGGTGCTGGTTTGCCTCTTCGACGGTGTCGGGGTCATCGGGCCATGACGGGGTGAGCGTTGTATAGCCGGCTTCGGCAAAGACGGTGGCCCACCGGTCCCAGCTGCTCGGCAGCAGCCACAGGCCGTGCACGAATACGACCGGCGGGAGTCCTGACGCGTTCGCCTTGCTGATCTGCTCTTCTTCGTGTGCGGTGATGACGGTCATGACGTTTCGCTCTCCTGCTCTGCGCCCGGGCTCGTCCCCGGCGCGTGTCCAACATCTCGCCGCCCGCCGTTCGTCGCATCCTGAGAACCTCGTAGTCACGCGACCTGGCCGGGCTTCGGCCGGGAGGGGTTTCGGCCAGCCGCTGTCCTCGCCGGAGACGGGCCGCGGTCGAGCCACCGGAACCTCGCGGCCGGATATCGCGAGTTGCGCGACGCGTAGCCTTGGCCCGTGGCGCTCATGGATCGCCTTGAGGAACGGCAGGCCCTGGATCGGGTGCTGGATGCCGCTCGCTGCGGGCTGAGCGCCGCACTGGTGGTGCGAGGTGAGCCGGGCGTGGGCAAGACGTCGCTTCTGGGCTACGCGGCCGGGTCGGCGGCGGGATTCCGGGTGATCCGCGTCGCCGGCGTCGAGTCGGAGCTGGAGCTTGGTTTTGCGGGGCTGCACCGGCTGCTGGTTTCGTTCCTGCCGGCGATGGCCGGCTTGCCGCAGCGCCAGCGCGAGGCGCTCGGCTCTGCCTTCGGCCTCATCGACGCGATACCCGCGGATCGCTTCGCCGTTGGCCTGGCCACGCTCTCGCTCCTCGCCGACGCTGCCGCCGGCTCGCCGCTGCTGTGCGTGGTCGACGACGCGCAGTGGCTCGACCAGGAGTCCCTCGAGGTCCTCGCCATGGTGGGACGACGGGTATACGCCGAGCGGATCGCGCTGGTATTCGGTACTCGCGATGCCGCTGACGGCGGCGTGCTGCTGGAGGGCATTCCGGACATCCGTGTCGGCGGCCTTCCCGAAGACGACGCCCTGGAGCTGCTGAGGTCGTCAGTGGGCGGGCCGCTCGATCCCCACCTGGCCAGGCGGATCGTGCGTGAAACAGAAGGGTGCCCGATGGCGATCATCGAGCTTGTCGGCGAGCTGACCGCGGCCGAGCTGTCGGGAGCGGGCCTGTTGCCCGAGCCGCTGCCGCTCAGCCGCCGGCTCGAAGCCCATTTCCTGCGCCAGGTCCGGGTCTTGCCGGCCACCACTCAGACGCTGCTGCTGGTCGCCGCCGCTGAACCCTCAGGTGACCCCCGGCTGATCACCAGCGCGGCGGCCCGGCTCGGAAGCC
>WNGN01008038.1_pt1 | contig 13868 bp, 8 predicted proteins | sample 5400561 | NCBI WGS metagenome assembly WNGN01 (sample SAMN13153379, study PRJNA577476) | soil metagenome | isolation source: 115 cm soil or saprolite under Garry oak tree replicate 2 | place: USA:California | collected 2016-06-15
CCAGGATGAAAATGGACGATAACAGAAACTGTCACCAGGATGATGAAACCAATACACCATAGTATTGTTTCAACCACATGCCTATTATGAGCAACCCGCCGGTTCTCACCACCGGCTGTGGTTGCAGCGGTCTGCACCTCTATGCTATCAGGATTGGTTGTATTCTTCATGACCACCCTCCACGATGTAGATTGGTTGGATAATGATGCTCATTGTAGACACGGCTTTAATGGGCCAGCAGGATACAATGAGCCACATTAGAAGTCGTACCAGGAGAGTCTACTGAAGCCGTGGGGGAGATGAAGTCATTTTTCTCTGTCAATCAAGCTGCGGAATGTGGTGTGATAAGCCCAATTGGAAGAGTTCTTGTGCCTCACGTATTTCTTGTATTCCACGGAACCCACGGCCCATCAAGAGCAGTAGCACAAGGTGGACACCCAAACTCAACAGGTTCAACGTGAATAAGGCGAACAGAGCGTCCACCACGTATAACCCGACGGCAATGCCAAGAGCCGTCTTTGATCTACGTGCGACGAAAAAGCCCAGGAGCAAGAAAAGGCCACCCAGGGCCAAGATGGCAATGCTTAGCCCTTGCACTGTCGACGCTGAGTAGTAGTACTGGCTTGCCGATTGCAAATTCAGCACGCCAAGCACGATATTTACCATGCCAATGAGGAACGTGACCCCAGCAGCAATCCTGACGCGGGTCACGGCCTTGGAAGGTGCAGCAAATTGAGAACTTGCCCTGGACTGTGCTGGCGCTTGCCTGGTTATTCGACCAGCTGAGAGGAGTTGACCATTGCTCCAAACGTGCAGGTCATTGTTGACTGTCTGGACCTTCAAGACCGTGCCATCTGGCCGCGTGATTTCCTGTCCGCTGATGAGTCCTTCCGGGTGAGGAATCGTCCCGGCGATAGTGCCATCAACCAGAACCGTAAGTTCTTTCCATTGCTCGCCATCCCAAAAAACACTGATGCTCCTACCCACGGCATCCATACCAAAATCTTGTATTGGCATTTCGTATTAGCTCCTTCCGTTTTATAGAGAGATTGTTCTACTGGCATCCATAGCAAGAAGCATCCATCGATACTCTTCTCACTATTTTCCTCAAGTATAGGAATTTTTTGGGCATGATGCCGTTACTCCGGTCACAAAAGCGAGGTAACTGAGTTCACAGCGACTTTTAAATTGCCCTGCTTTTAGGGAACAACACGTAGCGCCCACTGAAAGTTACGGCTACAATATCCTCTTCTCTTATTTCCGACTGCAACTCCAGCCTGGCTGAAAAATCGCGCGTCACTGGCCGCAGGTAACTGCTCATGCTCTCCTGTATTACGATCTGCGCATGCATATCTCGTTCCTGGAGTAGAAGCCAGAGCAGCCCCCACCCGGCAAGTGTCAGCAGGGCATTGAGGCTGGCTCTCTATGCTTATTCCCAGATGCTGTGTAATGGGGATTTCCCGAGCGAGTATTTCCTGCAACTCTTGTAACCGGTAGTGCATGTCATCACCTGGCTATTTAGCGGCTGATGGATTTTTGACCATTATACTACAAGGAGCAGGGATTAATTTCTGGATAGTGATCTCAATACCAGGTAGCACAGGCTTCCTATGGCAGCGACGACGGCGGTCGTGCCAAGGAGGAGCGGAATCGAGGAGGTGGTGGTTGGCCGGGGCGGCGCGGGAATGAGCACGCGTTCAACTGCTGTTCTGGCGTGGCGGCGGGCCAGTTCCAGCCGCAGGCTTTCTTCCCCTTTTGCCATCGCCCAATGGTGATTAGCCGAGAAGATGGGTTTGACCAGGAAAGAGAAATAACGCAGCAAAGGTTTTTCGGCACTGATCTTCCAGTCATAGGTGACGTTTACCCAGGGCCCATCCTGCTCAAAGGTCCAGATGCCGCGACCATCAAAATCACCCCAGGCCGCGAGGGCGAAACCATTTTGTCGTACAGCGGTGACGCGAAAGTCCCAGCGCAGTGTGTAGGGCAGCCAGCCCTTGGTGTACAGGCTGACGACTTTGCCCAGGCCCTGCTCATCGCCTGGCTCCAGTACACGTACATCGAGATATACTGAAGGCCACCAGCGGGCCAGGTCGGTGGCATTGCCGATGATTTCGCTGACCTCTTTTAAGGCGCCCTGCACACGCCAGTGCGTGATGAAATGATAGTCGTTGCTCGCCATACTAATCTCCTAGCTATCTTAGTTTTCTATACCTGAAGGAAATATACGAAAGAAAAGCCCTTTAGTATCACTCCTCTAAAGCACCTCACAGGCGGGGGTCGACCGGCTCGCTTTCGAGGGCCAACACGCCGAAGACGCACTCGTGGACACGTCGCAGTGGTTCGCTGCGCACGAAGCGCTCCAGGGCCTCAATGCCCAGGGCGAACTCGCGCAGGGCAAGCGAGCGTTTGGCTCCCAGCCCGCGCACCCGTAACCGTTCCAGGTGCTCAGGTATAGTATATTCCGGCCCGTAGATGATGCGCAGGTACTCCGGGCCCCGGCACTTTACTGCAGGTTGCACGATGCCATGTCGCCCTTTCGCGATGAAATCGAAGGGTTTCACCACCATTCCTTCGCCGCCACGGCCAGTAAGTTCCTGCCACCAGTGCACACCTTCTTCTATGCTGGCCGGGTCGGTCACGTCCACGATCCTGTAAGGAGTCGCGAGGAGCAACTGCTCGTCGGCCCGGCACAGTTCGGCCAATGTATTCATGTGCCACGCGTGATCTTTGTTAGTATGGGTTCCACCCTGCGTAGCCAGGATGTGAAAGGGCGCGAGCTTCAGGTCGGCCACTGAATGAACCGGCCAGCAATAGTGCCGGATGGCCACGATGTATTGAGCGGTCATCTTTTCGCGGGCGCTGTAACGGGCCCGCAGCGACTCAACCTCGGGATCCCGCGCCGCCGTCTTTTCTAGCGCAGCTACTGCCTCTGCCAATGCAGCGCGAGAGGCAGCTCCTACGGCAGCGTATTGCCGCTGGAGGAGCGCCTGTGCCTTGACCGACCAGGGCATTAGTTCGCAGTCCAGGCAGAACCAATCGGTATGGAACTCCGTCCAGAAATCTGCCTTTTCCAGGGCAGCCCGTACCCGCGCCAGCATCTCTGATCCAAGCGCGGCATCGTCAAAGAAGTGTCTTCCCGTACGTGTATAACAGACACCGACACCCTCACCTTGCATGCCGAAACGCTTGCGCACGGTATCCTCGTCGCGACATATGATGACCACGGCCCGTGAACCCATGTGCTTTTCTTCACAGACGACGCGCGATACCCCTTCTTGGCGATAATAGGCAAAGGCCTCGGCGGGGTGTTCCAGCAGGCCAGGCTCTCCGGTCGTCTCAGAAGGCGACATGGTAGGCGGCAGGTAGATCAGCCACTTCGGATTAGCGGCAAAGCGGCTCATCACCTCCAGAGCAGCAATAGCATTTTCCTCGCGGATGGTAATATTGTGGTTCAGACTAGTTGTAATAATGCGCTTGCCCGAGACGTCTTCCATGTCCAGGATATCGTCAAGCTGCTGCTGCGCAGTGAGCGCGGGGGCTTGATCTTCCCTGGCAAGGAAAGGCCTGGCCGGCTCCCAGTAGGTATGAGCAGCGGAGACAGAAACGAGTTCTTTTTCCGGGTAGCGCAATGCTGTCAGTTTACCCCCGAAAACACAGCCGGTGTCGATATTGATGGTCCGGTTGAGCCACTCGGGTTCTGGCACCGTCGTGTGACCGTAGATGACCATGGCTTTGCCACGGTATTCGGCTGCCCAGTTATAGCGAACTGGCAGGCCAAACTCGTCAGTTTCGCCCGTCGTTTCCCCATAGAGGGCGAACTCACGCACCTGGCGAGAGGCTCGTCCTTGCAGGGTTTCTTTCATCCCCGCGTGGGCGACTACCAGCAGGCCATCATCCAGCACATAATGGCTCACGAGTTTATCCAGAAAAGTTGCTACCTTCTTCTTGAATCCCAGCGGCTCTCGCTCCAACTGCTGCAATGTCTCCGCCAGGCCATGAGTGAGCCGCACATTCTTTCCTTTTAGTTTGCGCAGCAGCTTCGCATCATGGTTACCCGGTATGCAGAGCGCAATACCGGAGTCTACCATGTCCATCACCAGGCGCAGCACACCGACCGAATCAGGGCCGCGGTCGACGAGGTCACCCAGGAAGATGACTCTCCGTCCCTGGGGATGCTGTACATGGAATGCTGGCTCGGCGTCTTCCTGCTGCACGATTTCATAGCCCAGTTGCTTCAGAAGCTCTTGCAGTTCGCCGAAACAGCCATGCACATCGCCAATGATGTCGAACGGGCCATGCTCGCGCTTGAGATTGTTCCACAGCGGCTGGCGCTCGATCTCGACCGCCTCGATTTCCTCTAATGAGGAGAGCACGAACACAAACTGGAAGCCTTCGCGTTGAAGTTGGTGCAGCGAACGGCGCAGGTACATTGTTTGCCGGCGCACTACATGTGGGCCAAAGTTACGATCGGGCCGGCTTTGATTACGTTCGTGACAGAGCTTTTCAGGCAGGTTAAACACAATGGCTATCGGCAGGCAGTGATACTCACGAGCCAGGGCCAACAAGGGCTTACGGGACTCGGGTTCAACGCTGGTGGCATCAACGACGGTCAGTTTACCAGCGGCAAGGCGTTTGGCGGCGATAAAGTGCAGTACCGCAAATGCATCGCTGCTGGCACCCTGGTCGTTTTCATCGTCGGAGACCAGGCCGCGACAAAAGTCCGACGAGAGCACTTCCGTTGGCTTGAAGTGCCTGCGAGCGAAGGTTGATTTGCCAGAGCCTGAAGCGCCAATGAGCGCGACAAGAGAGAGTTCTGGAATGACGATTTTCATTGCTGTTGCCTTGAGAAAACACCCATCTGTGTCGGCGGTCCCACAACGGGATCGTCTGGCCCTATGGGCAGGAAGCGTACAGTGTAGCCGAAGCGTTCCGCCACGTTGGCGGACCACGTTTGAAATTCGGCGCGAGTCCACTCGAAGCGATGATCCTTGTGGCGAGTTTTCCCGGCGGGCAAGGTTTCGAACTTGACATTATACTCTATATTGGGCGTCGTTATTGCGACTGTACTGGGACGGGCGAACTCAAAAAGAACCCGCTCAAAGGCCGCCAGGCGCGGTGGGTCCAGGTGCTCGATTACCTCCACCACGGCGGCGGCATCGTATCCCTCCAAGCGTTTGTCGCGGTAGGTCAACGCTCCGTGGATCAGCGTGATGCGCTCCTTTTGCCTGGCGGGCATGCGCTCCATGTGCAGCCGGCTTTGCGCCAGTTCCAGGGCGCGATAGGAAACGTCCAGGCCCAAAATCTTCTCGAAGGTCTTGTCCTGTAGAAGCAACTTGAGCAGCCGTCCCTCGCCACAACCGAGATCGAGTATGCGTTTCGCCCCGCTGTTGTGAAGCACGGCCATGACCGCTCCCAGGCGCTGCTGGTGCAGGCTGATGCGCTCCTCGATTACCTCTTCTACGGCGGGCGACTCCTCTGCTCCATCGATGGCGGGATTATCCTCGACCACCAGGCGATGAATGGCATCCATGGCCAGGCCGCGTTTATGTTTCAGGTAGCGATAGGCGACCTGTTCCTTTTCAGGATGATTTTCAAGCCAGCCCTTGCCATGTCGCAGCAGTTTTTCGACCTCTTCATCGCCTATGAAGTAGTGTTTATCGTCATCCAGGACAGGGATCAGTACGTAGAGATGCGTCAATAGATCGCGCAAGCGGCAGTTGCACTCGAGGGTCACTGTAAAGTAGGGGCTGGCTCCCCAATCCGGGTGCTGCTCGTCGAGCATATGCGGCGCAGCTGTCACAGTATAGCCCAACGGCTCAAACAGTCGTCTCAACAATCCCTCACCACCACGACAAGGCACGACGGCGAGTTTTGCCTGGAGAGGCAATGGCATTTCTGCCAGTTCCTGTCGCGCCGCGCTTCGTCCATTAAGGGCTGTGCCAAACACTTCTGCAATCGCCACGCTCAAGAACGAGGAGGCGACATAGGAGCGATCATTGACATACTGTTCCAACGCGTCAGAGCCGCGCCGCCCGCGCACGAGGTGAACGGGGTCAATGTCTAACAGCAGCGCGACCGTGCAACGCTCATCGCTGGCTCCGGGTGCTTGTGGAGCAGATAGCCCAGGTCTGTCGCGGGTCGATAGGTTGTGGTGATGGTCAGCAGCATGAGCGTCCTTGCGGCTGTTCAAAGCTAAAACAGGGATAGTCGTTTTCTTGTCATATCGCATATGATTAGCTAATTGTAACATCGATAACACTTGTTTACAAGATGAGTTATTGGCCTTGACATTTTCTGCATACATAATTTATTATTAGACTAGCTAGTCTAACTAGCCGGTTTATATTCAAGAGACAAGAAGCGAGCAGGGCGGGATAAGAAGAATACGCCCTCCGGCAGTACAGAAAGGAGCAGAAAGATGGGGCTGACCGTTTGTCCCGCTGCCACCGTCACGGCACCCGTCGAGGTGGTATGGGAGATTCTGACCCAACCAACATATTATTCCACGTGGGCTGACGCGCAAATACAACATATTGAGCCAGAAGGGCCTGCTGTTGTAGGACAGACCATTCATTTCACCTCCAGGGAGTTGGGCATCAAATGGCCCATTGTCTTCAAAGTCGAAAAGGTCAATGCTGAAAAGCACCAGCTTGGCCTGGATGCAGTACTCCCATTGGGCTTGCGAATGAGGCCGCACATTTCATGCACAGCTATTGACGCGACTACGTCTCGACTCCAGTATGGCTGAGACTTCATCTTCCCGCCAGGCTGGTGGGGCTGGTTTCTTGAAAAGTTTGGCTCGAAAACATTGGAGGCCAGTATCGAAGATTCCTTGCAGCGCCTCAAGCGGTTGCGGGGAAGGGGCTTGAACTATGGCGCCAGAGGTTCAACGACAAGTCCTGGACACAGACCGGGTCGTGAGGCGTTTCTATAGCCGCTTCAAAAGCGAACAGGACATCTTCCAGACCTCCATCCAGGGCATCTCCTCTCAAAGCGACTGTGAAGCCTATGCCCTGCTTATGCTCAATCGCTTGATGTTCCTCTACTTTATGCAGCAGCGAGGCTTTCTCGACGGTGATAGTAGCTACCTCTCTAATCGGCTGGGTATGCCCGTCCAGGGCGACCGCAAGGGTTGCCCCTACATTTCTGTTGATGGAGAGGCATCGTCAGCAGGTATGCCCGTCCAGGGCGACCGCAAGGGTCGCCCCTACACTTCTGCTTATCAAATCAAGGGTGACAGAGCACTGGGGCAAAACGGCCTATGTGCTTCTTTTTACCGCGACTTCCTGCTGCCTTTGTTCCAGCGAAAACTGGGTACGCAGGCGTGTCAAGATACCCAGGCACTCAACGTAGACAGCGTTTTCGGCAACATACCTGCTCTGCATTGCAGCCTGTTCGATGCCCATGAGTTCGAGCGTGGTGACATAGGGATCGACATCGCTAACGAAGCTTTCGCCAGGCTATTTGCCTTTTTCAACGAATACAGGTGGCATCTTGACGAGCGAGCACCGGAAGCTATGAATGAGATCACACCCGACATCCTCGGCTATATTCTTGAGCAGTACATCAACCAGAAACAGATGGGGGCATACTATACCAAAAAGGATATCAGCGAGTACATTGCCAGGAATAGCATCATCCCTCGCCTCTTCTCAGCCGTTGAAAAAACCTACCCCGGAGCTTTCGGACCAGCCAGCAATGCCTGGCAGCTCCTGCGAGAACGCCCCGACTGCTATCTCTTTGCGCCTGCAAGATGTACCAATCGACTCCCAGCCGAGACAGAAACAGAATATGTCGCCCGCCATAAACACTATACCGAGATCAAAAACAGGCTCATCTCTGGCAAAGTAACGTCCATTGAGGACCTGATAACTTACAATCTGGATATACGTCGCTTTGCCCAGGATGTCGTTGAGCAATGCGAGGAACCATTCTTGCTGCAAGCCTTCTACAACAGCATCCAACATATTACTGTTCTCGACCCGACATGTGGCTCAGGCGCATTCTTGCTCGCAGCCCTCGACGTGCTGGAACCTTTGTATATGGCGTGCCTGGGCCGTATGCAGGCAATGGAGGAAGATGCCGATCAAGGTGGTGAGACAAGAAAGGCAGTGTGGGCCTGGTTGGACGTGATAAATCACACCCCTACGGAAGATGTCGTTTTGCATACATCCAGCAGGCGTTACCGGATCCTTAGATCGATCATTACAAACAATCTATATGGCGTGGATATCATGCAAGAGGCAGTAGAGATTTGCAAGCTGCGCCTCCTTATTAAGCTGCTGGCGCACGTTGAACGAGTAGAGGATATCGAAGCGCTTCCCAGCATTGACCACAATATCTATGCTGGCAATGCACTGGTTGGATTCGTCTCCCGCGATGAAGCGAATGAAGCAAGGGTAAAAGATTGTGAGAAGCCGACACATATGCAACTTGACCGCTCTCTCGCGGGACAATATGGGATCGACCCCAACGATGAGCTGGCTTTTGAGCAGTGGCAGCAGAGTCACCAGCCTTTTCACTGGTGTCTCGAATTCGAAAGCATTATGAGGAACGGTAGATTCGATGTCATTATCGGCAACCCGCCATACAGAGAGTACAACGCGGTCAAGCAGCAATACTCGCTCCCCCAACACATGTATAAAATTGAAGGGTGCGGCAACTTATACGCGCTGTGCGTGGAACGTTTTATTGCACTAGGCAATGCCACTTCAACCACCGGTCTGATCGTCCCGCTCAGTCTTGTGTGCACCAGTCGCATGGCTCCCCTGCGGCGCGTCCTGTACTCGGCTTATGAGCATCTCTGGTTGAACAATTACGATACTATTCCCAGTACATTGTTTTCTGGCATTGTGCAGCGTAACACCATCGTGCTGGCGGCAAAAGGTGTGAGTGGTATAGAATGCAACGTATATACGACTAAAAATCGGAAGTGGTACGCCTCTGAAAGGCCCTGGCTCTTTGAGACTGTTCCCTATATCCGCATCTATCCACGATCCGACGAGGAATTGATACCTAAGGTAAGCACCCCCATAGAGCTGAGCATTCTGGACAAGGTACGAGCGCAGGAGGTGGCGCTTACGAGTTATTTCGAACGAGGCTCCGGTAATATACTTTTTTACAAAAGACGCTGGTCGTATTTTCTCCTCTTTGCAGACGGCATCAGGGATATCGAACTGCCAGATGGCTCTACGCGGCGACAGCAAGATGTTAAAATCCTGGCGTTGCAGCCGGGCATTGATCGCTACATCTTGATAGCGTTGCTCAGCAGCAGCTTATTTTACTCTCACTTTAGTATCTTCTCCGACTTTCGCCATGTAAATATGGCAGACTTTGCAGCGTTCCGGTTTGACTACGCCAGGGTCCCAAACATCGCTGCAGAAAGGTTGAGCACGCTGGGCAGAGCGCTCATGCAAGTGTGTACTGATAACCTGGAATGGCGCAGCTGCAACTACGTTGGTTCCATCGGTGAGTGTAGAGTGCCCTTCTACAGGCAGGGAGTAGCCAAACCCATCATTGACGAAATCGACTGCGTGCTAGCGGAGCATTACGGTTTCACCGAGGAAGAACTGGCATTCATCATTAACTATGACATAAAGTACCGTATGGGGCAGTATGCCTGGGAGAAGAACGATAGGCGAAAAACGATCGATTGAATTTATGAGCTTACAGGAACGTTCGCGGATCTATCATCGCTTCAAGGTTGAGCATATCACCTTCTCACAGTCCATCCAGGGCAGCGCTGCTGGGGTAGAACGGTATACCTCCCTACTATTCAATCGTTTGATGTTCGTCTATTTTCTCCAGTATAAAGGTTTGCTTGACAATGACCTGCATTACCTGACCAACCGGCTGCGGATCACGCAAGAGCGTCAAGGGCCAGAGACCTTCTACCGCTCTTTTATCCCGCGTTTCTTCTACGAGGGGTTGAGCAAGCAGGAACGCTCACCTGAACTGGTTGGAGCGCTCGGTAACGTGCCTTACCTGCATAGCGACTTGTTTGGAGTGCACGAACTGGAGCGCGATAACACAGGAATGCACATACCTGACGAGGCCTTTGCCAGGCTCTTCGCCTTCTTCGATAAATATGAGTGGCGCCTGGATGAGCTTTCACGGGCTACAGAGAACGCGATCGTCCCCGATGTATTGGGTTACATGTTCGAGCAGCACATCCAGCAAAGGCAGGCAGGAGCGCACTATACCGGTGAGGATATCTGCAGCTATATTGCTGTGAACACGATCATCCCCTTTATTTTTGATGTCATCGAGAAGCAGTGTCCTGCCGCATTCGAGGCAGGTGGACTCTTCTGGCAAGTGCTAAGAGATAATCCTGATCGCTACATCTACGAGGCTCTCCGCCGCGGGGATCACCTGCCGACCGAGACGGAACGGGAATATACAGCCCGGCGCAAACGCTACGTCGAGATCAAATCCAGGTTGGCCTCAGGACGTGTCACGTCTGTCAATGACTGCATAACTTTTAATCTCGATCTGTGGCAATTGGCACAGGATGTGATCGAACGCTGCAACGAGCCGAAACTGCTGCAAGCCATTTACAGAAGTATAGAGCAAGTAACAGTGCTGGACCTTTGCTGTGGTTCCGGCGCATTTCTGCTGGCCGCTCTGGATGTGCTGGAAACACTTGGGCTTGGGCGACCGCAAGGGTCGCCCCTACATATCCTCAAGAAGATCATCAGTAACAATTTATATGGGGTGGATATCGCAGAGGAGGCGACCGAGGTGTGCAAGTTGCGCCTTCTTCTCAGGTTGCTGGCCCGGGCCAGGGGAGAGGCAGATGTTGAGGAACTGTCTAACATAGATTTCAATATTCGTACAGGCAATGTATTGGTTGGGGTTGTGAACGAGGAGGGGCCTCTCATATCCTCCCTGGGGCGCGTTACATCGGGTCCCTCGATAAATCGGGGACCTACGGGGGGTGGGGACTATAGACGAGATGAAGAACGAAACAGGTTCGATCGTTTCCTGGCACAGGAGTACGGCATCGATGTAAATGATACTGCTGCTCTTAAGCAGTGGCGGCAAAGCCACCGGCCATTTCACTGGGATATCGAGTTTGACAAAGTCATGCGGCGCGGCGGCTTCGATGTGATTATGGGCAACCCGCCCTACGTGGAGTATGCAGAGGTAAAGACTCGCTACCAACTGCTGCCCGGAATCTATAAGACCAGTGTATGTGGCAACCTCTACGCCTACTTCATAGAGCGTTCAATAGCCCTGCTTAAGCAGCATGGCAGGTGGGGCATGATTGTACCGCTGAGCGCCTTCGCAACCGAACGCATGCAGAGTCTACAACGACTCTGCATGGAACATGCGTCGAGCCTCCACCTCAGTTTTCTATCGGGCGATGCCAACCCTTCGCGCCTGTTTGAGGGCGTCAAGTTCCGCCTGAGCATTGGCCTGGCGAAAGCAGGTACAGGTGGGTGTACCTGTTACTCAACAAAGTACGTTCGCTGGTATGCCGAGGAACGACATACCCTGTTCGGTTTGCTGCAATATTGCCACAGTACTGATGCTATCATTAAGGGTAGCCTGCCGAAAATTGGACAGGAGATCGAACTGGCAATACTGGAGAAAATGGCCGGTCAGCCTCCCTTATGCAAATTTACGGGCTTTGGCGATAAGGCGCTCTATTACCACAACTGCCCGGTCAACTGGATCCGTGCCACCACCTTCGTACCAGCCTTCCGCAGCGACAGGGATGGTACGAAGGTCTCCACCCAGGTTCGCCAACTCAACTTCCAGAATGAACAGTTGCGCGATGCATCTGCTTGCATCATCAACAGCTCCCTGTTCTTCTGGCACTGGTTGATCTACTCGGACTGCTATCACCTCACTGAAAGGGAGATCAGCGGCTTTCCCATTGACCTCAATCAACTTACACGGCAATGGGGTGACGCGCTCACTACCCTCGGTACAAACCTTATGGATGACTATAGGAATAACTCAAAAGAACGCACCTATGTCTATAAGACAACAGGAATGGTGGTATACGACGAGTTCTATCCCAAGCTCTCGAAGTCGATTATCGACCGAATCGATTGGGTACTGGCACAGCATTACGGTTTCACTGGCGAGGAGCTAAATTTTATAACTAACTACGAGATCAAATACCGCATGGGGCAGAAAGGGGTTGTAACAGTTGTCTGAAAGCGCAAACCATGGTATATTATCAGCAACATAGGACAGACGTTCCTCAGAGGAGAGAACATGCGCATAGGCCCTGATCAGCAGCCCCTCAGCTATGATGTGAGGCTTCCAGACTGGGTGCAAGCGGATGCACTCCGCCTACTCGATGCGAGCCGTGCCGTGGTCAACGCGCTGCTCGCCCGCTTGTGGTCGCGACTTGACGAGTTCTGGGGAGAGCGGAGCGGACCCGCCTGGAAACAGGTGGTGGCCATGACGGAGTCTCCAGACCCTCACGGGAATCGTCAATTTCGCTGTGAAAGCGAGACTGCCGGGCGCATTCTCCGTGCCCAGGCCGAGCGCAAGCAGGTCTTTGCACTGATCCGACCCATCCTCTCCGATGGCTTCATTCGTCCCACACACGATGCACGACCAGCAGGGAAGAACCGCAAGACCATCAAAGAGGCGATCCAGAGGCTGCAAACTATGCTTGAGGAGGATGACACCGCTTTTGTTACGATGCAGAATGTGGTGGAGCAAGCCTGCAACTACTTCCTCAAACATGGGGAGTTTCCCACCTCCTACGAGCAGATGCAGGGCATGCCCCTGCTCAAGGTCGGCCTCCTCACCTACGCGGGGGACGATGGGGGCGCGAAAGGCCAGGCGTATCGCTTTTCCCTTGATCGCGACGCCGGAACCGCCTCCCTGCTCTTCCGCTGCCCCGATGAGGCAGGCCGATGGCACTGGCAGAAAGATCCTGTCACCCTGGCTTTGCCTTCGTGTGTGCTCTCCCGCCTCAAGGAAGGCGTTCCCATGGCTCCCACCCTGCGCGAACTGGTCAAAGCTGATGGCAGCCGCGTTGCGGTCCTTGACGTGATTGTGCAGGTACCGAAAACGTCACTTGCCGCATGGAAGACGGTGCAACGAGTGCTTGGGTTTGATTGGGGGGTGAGAGGCTTGATCACGGCGGTGGTCCTCTCAGCCCCTGGTCAGCAGCTTTCCAAGCCGCTGTTTTTAGACACTGGGGGCCTCGATGGCCACCAAGCGCGCACGCGCCGCCAGATTGATGTACTCAAAGCTGCCCGCGACAAACTGGCCGAGGGCGATCCCAAACGAGCCGCGTATTCGCAAGAGATCAACCGATGTTGGCGGCTCTATGAGGCGCGCAACCGCGAACTGGCGCACCTGGCTGCCAACCTGCTCTTGCTCTTTGCCGCTGTCTGGGGCTGCTCCCTCATCAGCGGGGAATCACTCAAAACCCTCAAATCCACTGGGCGGGGCAAAGGGGTGCGCGGCAGGTGGCGCAACTGGCGCAACAACACGACGATCCGCTCCGAGATCTGGCATATTGTGCGCTACAAAAGCCACCTGGTGGGCATGCGCTTCCGTTCGGAGCGCCCACGAGGCACATCGCATACCTGCCCTCGCTGTGGCAAGCCTGCCCACACCTATCGCTCCCCGCGTCTACACCATCGCAGCGATCCCGTGAAATGGGGACGCTGGCTCGTCTGTTCCCACTGTGCCTACAATGCCGACCGAGACTACTGCGCAGCGGTCAACATCGCACGGCTCGGGGTGGCGTTCCTGACCCAGATGCAAGCCACAGGCAAAGCAAGAGCTTGTTCGGTGACCGATGCGACCTCGGTCAAGCCGTGTCCCTATATGGCACACGGCGCGGTGCCGCTGTTTCCGCCGCAGACCCTGGTGGGTCGCCTGCTGGAAGC
>WNGN01002555.1_pt1 | contig 13863 bp, 16 predicted proteins | sample 5400561 | NCBI WGS metagenome assembly WNGN01 (sample SAMN13153379, study PRJNA577476) | soil metagenome | isolation source: 115 cm soil or saprolite under Garry oak tree replicate 2 | place: USA:California | collected 2016-06-15
TGCGGCCTTCAAAAATTGGTTCGCGCTATGATGCTCCAAGGCTGTCGCAAGGCTGATCGCGCAGAAGTTGTCGAAGGTGACCGTTTTGCAACGCCTAACTCTTTGAAATCACATAGGCAGAGAAACCCACTTTCCACAGTAGGCAATACTTGTGCCAGAACGCCAAAGTTGTGCATGCCTTCGAGGCCAATACACCCTTCGAAAAATTATTACGCGGCACTCAAATCACGTACCGCGGCTAAATCTCCATAGCCCCGCAGCACCGCCGGTGCCCAACTTCCCGCGATTTCGTGCCTTGGCGCTTTTCGGACGCCGGCCGCCGCAGCGCGTGGATAGCCTTGTCATGCCGGCATCCGAAAACCTGCACAGAAGCGGTCATTCCATAACCGCTCATTCTTTGAACGGGGACGGCTATTTCTCAAACTGATATGCGTTCGCCGCAAACCTTATCAATCGGCCTACTGACCTCCATTTTGCCTATTTGCTGATCAGGTCACGGGCTAACTGTTTGTGCAAATTAACGCGTGGCCGGTCCCGTTTCGGTGGGCGAACCATCTGACGCTGCATTGCATCGATCATTACACGAGTGATCTTGACCGACATACGGCGCGTTGCCGTGGATTTTGATGATTCGATACTCAATAAGAGAACTTGAAGTTGCAATGTGAGAGCTCGGAATCCTTATTCGCCAGGTGGCCCCATCGAAGGCGCGGTAAAACGTGGGATCTGTCCCATCACAAATACAGAAGCAGGAGGATGAAAACACCTCTTCAAATCAGAGCAACGGGTTCTGCCGGCGTAGCGCACGAAATTCGCCAAGCGGAATCACCGTGTGGCTCGCCCTCTTTCAGAACCACGAGGATGTTCTCGGTACTGAGGCAGCTGACATCCTCGTGCGGCTTGCCGCGGACAACGATAAGGTCGGCCAAATAGCCGTCACGAACGCGGCCAATCTCGTTGTCCATCCGCATGGCCTTCGCGCCATTGATAGTCCCGCAAACGAGCGCTTCCTCGGGCGTGTAGCCGAACCACTTGACGAAGTGGTCAAGGTCGCGCGCATTGGTTCCATGTGGAGTCCAGGCGAAGCCGTAGTCGCCGCCGATCAGCACCCGCAAGCCGCGTTTCCGTAGTTCACGGTAGACGTTGGCGCAGTTCTCGACCTGTTCAGGCAGGCCCCAGTCAGCCGCCTTTTCAGGCGTAATGCCCCAGGGAGCCGCCTCATAAAGGGTGTTGTGAAGGAGCCCAAAGGCGGGTGCCAAGAACACTCGGTCCTTGTGTTCCTCCAGCATATCGATCGTATGGTCATCGGCGAACTCGCAGTGGTTGAGGAATTCGATGCCATGCTTGAGCGAAAGCTGGACGGAATCGGATGAACGCGCGTGCGACATCACCCGCTTTCCGTATGCATGCGCCGTCGTGACAGCCGCCTCGATCTCGGCGTCCGTCATGATGGTCGCAGTCGGCGGCGCATTGGGCACCGTCTGGTTGCCCGAAATATTCAACTTGATGATATCGCAACCCTCACGGCTCATCGTGCGCACATAACGCCGGATGTCCTCGGCGCCATCGATGACTACGGCAAAGGATTCCCGATACATATGCAGGAGGCGCTCGTCACCGAGCCCGCCCGTGACTGTAATCTCCGGCGTTGAAGCCAGTAAGCGCGGTCCCGGAATACGGCCAGCTTTGATCTCGTTGCGGATGGCGATGTCAAGGCGCGGTTTGGCCGAACTCGCCCCCACGCACGACGTGAAGCCGCCGAGGAGAACACGGCGAGCATTGTGCATTGTCTGAAGCGTGTGCTCCTCTACGGGCACGAATCCAGTTTCGACAATGTCTGCTTTCTCCAGGAAGGAGAGATGGGAGTGCCCATCCACCAAGCCCGGCATGAGGGTAGCGCCACCGCAATCGACCACGACAGCGTCTTGCCTACGATCCGCGGCCACTGTAGTAGCAACGATCGTAATCCGGCTGCCTTCGACGAGAACCTCGCGTGCCGCCGCCGATCCAACATCGCCGGTCCAGACTATGCAGTTGGTGAACAGCAGCCTCCGTGCATTCTCTTTCAAGGTTTTCTCCTCCCAATTTTTGGCTTGATTTGCACCGTACGGTACCAAATTGCTGTCAGGTTCTAGAGATCTTCTAACGTCCTGGCTAACGGTTACCCTGCTATTGAGTAACCGCCATCTATCGGAATTGCAGTGCCCGTGGCGGAATCGGATGCGGCGCTCGTCAGAAAAATTGCGATCCCTGCGAAATCATCCGGCGAGACCCAGCGTTTCGCTGGCGTCGGGGTCATAACACGTTCGTTTAAGCCTTCTATCTGTGTGCGGGCAGTCCCGGTGAGATCCGTGTCGATCCATCCGGGTAAGATCGCGTTGACTTGAATATTGTCCTTTCCCCAAGCAGCGGCAAGAGATCGCCCCATCTGCACTATGCCGCCTTTACTGGCGCCATAAGACACCGCGAGAGGCATTCCGAAGATCGATAGCATCGAGCCGACGTTAATGATCTTTCCGCCCCCGGCCTTGACCATGTGTGGATACACGGCTTGCGAGCACAGAAAGGCGCTAGGGAGTCGTCTCAACGAGGCCAGTCGCAGAGATCGAAGTCTCGTCAAGGCGCTCAAGCCGCGCAGGCTTGCCACTGGCGCATTCAAGATCGACAAGGATTCGAGGTTGACAAGCTGGGCGAACCGAGCGACGTCCTTGCCTTTGTATCGATCGACGAAGACATCTTTGAGCGTCGTGCATTTGAACAATGAGACGGCTTTGGGACGCCATTCCAAGACACAGCTTTCGAGCTCGGGAAAAGCGGAGAAATCGATCTCCGTCGAACAATAGGTCGTCACCCCCAGCCTTCTCAGGTTGTGGAGACGATGGATCTCCTTGATGTCGGGGATATTGAAGTCGAAGATCTCGAACGCCTTCAGGCTCGGCAATTCGGCCAAGAATGAAAGGCTTTGTCCGTGCCAACCTTTCGCATAATTCAATTCGAGCTCGACCACTGCATTGTCGGCCAAGTACTGGACAAAGTAGTCCAGCCAAGCGGAGTTGAGAATCGCTCGGCGGCCATACCTGCCGTTCTCAAGCGTGATACCACTATTCATGGGCTCATAAGCACGTTGAACCACGAGAGGGAGCCTGGCTCGTCGGCAATTATCAGGCGCAATCGGCGGCCAGAATGACTGCGAGGCGCAGTGCAAGGATTCTATGGGTTCTCCGATGAGAAGTCTATCAAGGCGGACGTCCGGATCGAGTCAAACTTGGCTGCGCCGGCTGCGGCGCAAATGGATCTGATCCGCACTTCTAGTCTGCGGACTATAGCACACGTTGGAGTTGTTTCATCTAATGCAGCTCGTGAGAACCCAAATGTGCTCGGCTTTTGCGCTCATTTGAGTCTCGTTCGGCCTGCAACTTTTCATGCCGAATGACAGCTTCGCGGCTCGCGCCGCAGACGCCGCGGACAATGCCAAACCAAGCGAAAACACGTGAGGGGCCCGCTACAAAACGATGACGCTGCCGACCAACGAGTTCATCCGGCGCTTCCTGATCCACGTGCTGCCGAAGGGCTTCCATCGCATTCGGCACTATGGGCTACTCGCCAACGGCAACCGACCCAGAAATATTGCGCACGCGCGCCAGCTGCTCGCCCTGCCGGCGCGCCCAAAAGAACCCGAGACGCCCGAAGCTGCGCTCGAACAACCCCGCGCGCTGCCGCGTCCATGCCCGTGCTGCGGCCGTCGCATGATCATCGAGACTTTCGCGCGCGGCTGCGAGCCGAAGTACCGGCCCACGCCGCCGGCGGCAATCAGGATCGACACCTCAAGATGCCGTCGCCATCGATCTACACCTATAGCAGCGCCCGGCATTTTTGCCGGCTCTCAGCCGGCATCGCCCAAGCTCGCATCGCTGCGCCGTATTCAATAGCCGTCACGCGACCAATTCTGTCGCGCTACCCGCAGATCGCTCGTTCAAACCGACGCATGCGACCCTCCTTCGCCGCAAGCCGATCGCGGCGACCGCTTCAATCCAACCTCAGCAAGCCCGAACCTGCGGCAAAATCCCCATAGCGCCCGCGGCTCCGCTCCCGCATACGTCCGCGATTTCGTGCCTTGGCGCTTTTTGGACGCCGGCCGCCACAGCGCGTGGAAGGGTTCGTCATGCCGGCGTCCAAAAAACTGCACAAGAGCAGACGGGAACCAAGCCTTGTCAAGCTGAGCGGACGGTGTCAAGAAATTTGCCGACCTCAAGCTTGAGGCGATTGCTCTCGCCCGACAACGACTGTGCTGACGAAAGAACTTGTGCGGAAGCCGAACCGGTCTCACGAGCTCCCTTGTTCACATCGACAATATTGGTGGCAACCTCGGAAGTACCTCGGGCTGCCTGCTCAACATTGCGGGCAATCTCCTGTGTCGCCCCGCCCTGCTGCTCGACAGAGGTCGCAATTGTCGCCGCGATTTCCGAAATCCGGCCGATGGTGGTTCCGATCTGTTTGATCGCCACTACCGAATCCTGGGTCGCAAGCTGCATCCCGGCGATCTGGCTGCTGATTTCATTGGTTGCGCGGGCGGTCTGCGCCGCGAGCGCCTTCACTTCCTGCGCCACGACCGCAAAACCCCGTCCAGAATCGCCCGCTCGCGCGGCCTCGATCGTGGCGTTGAGCGCGAGCAGATTGGTCTGCTCGGCGATCGTCGTGATCAGATTGACCACGTCGCCAATCCGCAGCGCGGCCTTCGACAGCTCGTTGATCCGCGCGTCGGTGGCCTCCGCCTGATTGACGGCTTCGCCGGCGATCCGGTTCGACTCCTGGACTTGTCGGCTGATTTCACCGATCGACGCGGTCATCTCGTCGGTTGCGGCGGCAACCGATTTGACATTCGATGAAGCTTCTTCGGAAGCAGCTTCGACCCGGCCGGAGAGCTGCCCGGTCTGCTCGGCGGTCTTGGTCAAGGTGATCGCCGAGGCTTCCAACTCCGTTGACGCGGTGGACACGGTCCGCACGATCTCGCCGACCGCGGCCTCGAACTCGTCAGCGAGTTTCCGCATCCCGGCACTTCGCTGAGTACGCGCCCGCATTTCTGTTTCCGATCGCTCCGCACGTAGACGGTTCGATTCTAGCATGTTGCCCTTGAAGACCTGCAGCGCTGCCGCCATGTCGGCAATTTCGTCCGAGCCGCCGGTCGCGATCTCGGTAGTCAGTTCACCGGCGGCAACGGATTTCATGCTGTTCTGCAGACCAACAAGACGACGTACCACCCCGCGGCCAACATAGTACCAGCCGATGACAAGCGCGGTGGCAAGGCTGCCGAGCGCGAGGCAAATCAGGATTATTCGACCCCTGCGGATCTCCGCCTCGGATTCACGAACCGCAACCGCGGCTGCCGCCTCGCTGCGCGATCGCAGGCCCGCGACTTCCTTTTCGAACTCCTGAGCGAGCGCGCGATTTTCCGTCACCACATTGGTGCCGGTCTTGGCGGCAACCAGTTCCTTTTGCTTGAGATCGAAGATATTGCCGTCACCCTTGCCGGTCTTGACCAATTCATCGACGAGCTTCGACGTATCGGTATCCTTGAAGGCGGAAGTGGCCTTCGCAAGGTGCCCTGCCGCCGCGGTGAACCGGTCCTTGACCGGCGGCAGCAGATCGGCAGACGGCAGGTCGGCCGCTTCAACAAGAAGACCCAGTATGAGGTTGCATTCTGCGCGCAATTCCAGGATTGCCTGCAGCGACACGAGTTCGTTGTCAGCCAGCGCGGCAAGCGTCTTCTTGACGACCGCCGGGTCCTTGTCGTCTGCGGCGGACTGCAGACCGATCGTCAGGGTGAACCCGGCGTCGTCGGCCATCGGCGCCAGCTTTTCGGCGAGCTTCTGATGCGATTTGCGCAAGTTGGCGACAAGCCCGTCCCGGGAAGCGGCAATCGTCTGGCGCTCGGCGACGGTCTGCATCAACCGGTCAAGATTCGCCTGCATCCGATCGGCGGTCTTGTTGAGCTTTGCCGCATCCTCCGCGGCGAGTGCGCCGATGGCCTGGTTGAGTTCCTGACGTGCGGCGGACAGAAGCTTGGAGGCTTGCTCGCGCTCGGCCGCATCCTTTGCGGCAAGAAGACGCGGCGCAGCGGCGCCGACTTCACCGGCGGCTCTGACGACCTTGGAGGCGAGCGTGATCTCGGGCAGACTCCTTTCGGCGATTGCGCCGAGCGAGTGCCCAAGGCTGTCGTAGGAGATAATCGCGCTGCCGCTCGCCAGCACGGTGAGCGCAGCGACGACCCCGAAGGCCAAGAACAATCGACCGCGAAGGCCAAGGTGATACCACGACGCCGCAGTCTTCATCGTCAATCTCCCTGTAGCAACCGCAAAACCGGCCCGCGGACGAGCTGGATTTTTCTTCGGCGCTTCGCGGCCTTTTGTGTTTACGATCCCGACTTCTCAAGGCGATCGACCGCCTTGAAGCTTCCGTCCGGCTGGATCACGGTCAGGAACACTTGATCCGAGCCCCGATTGTTGGAGGGGCTGTAGACGAGCTTGAAGCCATCAAGATCCAGGGTGCCGGCTTTTTGCACGGCCTCGATCAAGGCTTGCCGGGTGGGGTCGCCACTGACCTTTTCGAGCGCCGCGATGATCGCGCGGCCAACAAGATAGCCCTCAAGCGAAACGAAGCCTGGCGGCGCATCGGGGGCGCTCGCCTTGAGCGACGCCTGATAGCGCCCGACCACCGGGATTGCCGCGTCTTTCGGAAAAGGAACGACCTGCGTGATCGCCACGCCGGCACCGACGGGACCGAGTTCCTTGGCAAGCGCATCGGATCCGACAAAGGAAATATTCACAAAGGTAACGTCGAGCTTGATCTGTTTGGCCAGTTTGATGAACTCGGCCGCAGGCTTGTAGGGGCTGATCATGATGACCGCATGAGGCTCGGCCTTCTTGATGGCCAGCAGCGCGGTCTTAACAGCCACCGTGTTGCGCTCGAAGGTACCTTCGCCGGCGAGCTGCATCTGCCGCTTGTCGAGCGCCTTCTTGACGCCGGCTAGGCCGGCCTGACCGAAAGCGTCGTCCTGATACATGATCGCAATCCTGGATGCGCCGAGATCCTTGGTCAGATGTTCGACCATGGCTTCGGTTTCCTGGAAGTAGCTGGCGCGAATATTCAGCACCAGGGGTTTGTAGGGCTCGCGCAGGAACTCGGCGCCCGTGAAGGCGCCGATAAAGGGTGCACCCGCTGCGGTCGCGATCGGCTGAGTGGCGGCGGCTGTCGGAGTACCAACTGCACCGGCGATAGCGAAGACCTTGTCTTCCTCAAGAAGTTTCTTGACCGCTTCGATGGACTTGGTGGGTTCGTAGCCGTCGTCGACGCTCTTGAGTTCGAGCTTCCGGCCCTTCACACCGCCGGCCTTGTTCACTTCAGCAAAGGCCGCTTCGAGTCCCATCTTCATGCCCTGGCCCAACGCCGAGGCCGGGCCGTCGAGAGCGGTTGCCTGACCAAACACGATCTTGTCGGGAGAGACACCATCTTCAGCGAACACAGAAATACTGGTCGCGAGGAAGGCAGCTAGCACCATAGGGAACGTGTGGCAGGGCGAGGCTCGCATAGGAAATTTTCCTTTGACGGGGGTAATGGTCGACCGGACCTCGGGCGCCGTTTGGCAGGAACGCATGATCAGCCATAATGTGAGCGCAACACCTTCAGATTCGATTAATTTGACATTCATCGTATTTCTACGGAGCCGAAATCAAATGGCAGGAGGTAACGCAGGCGAGCGAAATCGATAGAACAGTGCAAGCCGCCGTTCGTCACCGACTCAACACAGGGGCATCATGATGCCAGGGCATGCGCGCCTCCCACAAAATGGAGAACGCGGTCTCAATTCAAACTATCGCTTTTCTGCTTCACCCCCTATTCACCCCGTTGCTGGATCGATCCCGCGAACAGGGATGCCTGAACCGCTCATTAAGCTGCCTTGCTTGAAGATGGCAAACCGCCTCGCTCAAGATGGCGGATCGGAAACAGGGGATCAAAATGAAAACAACCATCGTGCTTGTTGCTCTCATATGCGCTGTGGGCGCGTTCGCTGAACGTCCGTCGACTGAAATACCCCATCAAGCCGCTGCCGAACCGCTGGCGCCACTAGCGATGATGCAGGCTCCGCATTGGCTTCCGACGGAAGCCTACGACGCCAACTGACTTTTACCCGCCCGCACGGCATAGAAAATGCCGATATCGGTTTGAACCTCTCTCGATATCGGAAGACGGGTGTACTGTCCCTAGTTGATCCATGCTCGTCTGCGTTTTGGTTGCTTAGACGGCCCAAAGACGGCGGCTTTGACGTGCACTGCACCGGAAAGCAGCGCGGTTTTACCTCAATGACGTATTGGTCGACGTAAATATGGTGTTCAGCTTTGTGCCGAGGCGTTAATTCGCCTTCCGAAAGACGAAGCTATCGATTGCCATTTTGTCGCAGGCCAGCCCACAATGTCGGTGTGGCGCCGGCCATTTGGCGACCTGCCTGATATCAAGAGATTGCGGGCATGCGCGAACAAGCGACCACGTACTACTACGGAGCTCTTTAGCTGCCAGGGCCTTCAGTCGATGTCCGCCGTGGGTCAATCGCGACTAAGATCGATCATCCAAACTTACTTCCGCTTATGCCCCAAAGAGCGGAAGTACTGCGAACATCGCTGGTGGTCCGTTTCGTGCCAATAGACAAAATAACTGCTCGCCTCAGGCCCACACTTCGCAATCGAATCGCGGCGTTTACGGGGGCCGATTAGCCGCCAACGAGGTGGCCCGTTATGCATAATAGGGGGCCTGCCAATTGTGGGGGTCAGTAAACAGTCACCAAAACTTGAAATAGCATGAGCGAGGACATGTTGAAAAAGATCATTGTAACCGGCGTGGCTTTGATAGGGTTTGCGGTGTAGACGATGTTGGGCCAGGTCGAACAAGGCGATAGGTCGCCATTAGATCTTGCGTCCCTGATGCGCTGACGACGGGTTTGCTGGAGTCATCGAACATCCATGCGGCATGGAAACCAAGCACCGCATTATGGGTCGCGCAGATTCGGTCGCTGGGCACTAATCCGAGCACCATCGTGCAGGCCGAAACGCATGTCCCGGCAATGACGACGGGCTCGCCGCAGTCGCGCACCTGTCGGAAGTGCGTCGTGTTGTCCCGCATCTTACCGCCGACGTCGTCGCTGATAATTACGGTCGCGGAAGCCGATGTAACGGTTAGCACCGTCGATACAACGGCAGCAATCAGGTGCGCTCGCATGTCCATTTTCCCGGCGTTATCGGATCAATCCTGCGCCACGCGTCGCAAATCGCGTGCCATCAGCCGATGCCCTTAAGACAGTCAACTAAGGGGCTGATTTGAAAGGACGCTTACGAGCGCGAGACCGGCCGCTGGCGGGCGACAATTAGGCGTCAGGACGGCACGAAAATCAGGGTTGCCGTCCCTCCTGCCGAACACCTCCAGGTCGTCACGTCCGCTGACACGCTGACGTCCCGAGAGGCCGTGAATCTCGCGAAGCTTCGGATTGACGGCGGCGGAATGATTTAGCCTTTCGCAGACTTGAGCCCGCGCCCTTGTTGTCAAGCGCCGCTTCCTACCTCGCTCGCAATATATCGAAGATGGCTAGCGGCGGAATTGCGTAAGCGCTCTGACCGATGTTCGTCGCGAATCTTCTCAAGCGCTGGAAACGACCTCCCTCAGGGTGCCCGCGACTTTCCTCTTGTTCTCGAGATCCAAGTCAGTCCCTGGCCGGTCCACCGGACCTCGAAACACTCGTAGCCCAAGCTCAACCCATTTCAATCTGCTGGTGGCGCTCGCCTTTGGGTCTAAAAGCCCGGACTCGATCGTAACCGCCATTCCTGCGAGCGCCTCACGAAGGAGTTTTCGCACTTCATCGTCATCGGACATCGTTTTGAGTCCTTCCGCCGCGCTCGCAAGAGTACTCCTGAAGACGTCGCGCTGCGAATCCTAACAGTAGGCGGGGGGACAAAGCCTCGCGCCCATTCTTGAATGTCAGGTTTGGTGCATGCCGTTTCCAATGCGTGAAGAAGTCTCAACGCCGTCTCCGTCCCTTTGCTTGGGATTGAGTCATCTCTTGGACTTGCGAGACCTTAAGAAACGCCTCTGGCCCCTTGGCAGGGTGACGCAGATCTCCCCGATCCATTCCAGCTTTACTCCGTTGATCGGCTTGGCGTTGAAGCTCGTGAGGTTGACCAGCGCGGAGGATTTTCCGTGCTCAATCGTCTTCAAATAGCGCTCGCCGGTCTTCAGCCTGACCGCGGCCTCTTCCCCGTAGAAGCTCGACGGCGGATGGCGCTGTTCCCTGAAGACCACGATGATGTCGCCATTTTCGTATTTCGGCAGCATGGAATCGCCGACCACTTCAAAGGCGATGGTTTCCTCCGCAATCGGGAAAGGCAGTTCGACCTCGCCCAGCCCCTCAGGCGGCACCTGCTCATGTTCGGGCTCGATGATCGCCCCGGCGCCGACGCGGCCCATGATCGGCACCGAATTCAGCTCGAGGTAATCGATGATCGGCGCAATTTCTGAGGCTTTGATCAGGCGCATCTCGGCCAGGATCTCGGAAACCGCGCCGGGGCGGACGCCCATCGCCGTTGCCAGACCGCCCTTGGTCTTGCCCGGCTTCTCAAGGCCCCGCTCTATCATCTTGATATCCAGCATGCCGCTATATTTCTGACTTTCAGAAAAGAAAGCAATTCCGATTTTTCGAAATCAACTGACTTCTATTTCGGCATATCAGAAATTATGGATATGGATCCGGCAACAAGATGCCGTTGAAAGATGAAAGTTGCCGAACCCATCGACGTAGAATTTTCGACTCGCGACTCGGCCGATGAGCCCGTGCGCGGTGCGGCTGTTTCCTCGCTGAGTATCTCGGCATCTCGGATCGGTCGCACGAAAATAGGCGACGCTGGGCCATCGAGCGGAAGGCCCGCAAGTCGGCGCTCTCGTCGTCTGGCCTCACCATGTTGGAAAAATCGAAGCTGTGGCAGCGCACACCACGGAATGGAGTCGTGGGTGTATTCGGCGGTCCAGCATGTCGAGATGGTCTCGCACGATTTCCCGACAAACTGGCCCATGTGAATCGAACACACGCCGCGTGTGGCGATCCAGATGGCAGCCACGCCCGATGCGTGCGTCGCGCCCTCATTTTCGATTTCGCTCTCAGAACCGATTTAAAGTTCGGATGCTTCTAAAAATCCGGAGGTCCGATTTGGCCGGGTACAGATTAGACACTGTCGACCGTGGGTTCGAATCCCGATTTGGCCCTGCGCATTACATGGTTTAAACCGTGGCTTTCTTCTGAAACATTAGAAATTCAGCCGCAGAATCAAAGCGGTTGACAACACCCCCTGCCCTACGCCGAAACACCGCAATTCATGCCTGAATTGGCTGGCGCCGATGGCCGCGCGGCGCAGGCACTCCGCTTTCTGATTTTTACAGCTTGTCGGATGAACGAAGTGCTCGGAGCTCGGTGGACCGAAATTGATCGGCCACGCGCAATCTGGAAAATTCCGGGCGAGCGGATGAAGATGGACGAGGATCACAGCGTGCCGCTTTCCGATCCAGCGTTGGCAATTCTCGACAAAATGAGAGACGGCAGCCAAAGCGAATTGATCTTTCCGAGCGTTGGCGATGAGCCGTTTTCAAATATGGCGATGCTCGCCGTTCTGATCGCTTGGGTTGGCGACGGCCGATGAGGTCCAGTAGGTCGCCGCCCCACCGGGCGTTCCAGGCCATTGGATCAAGCCGCCCTTGATTGAGATCGGAACAGCGCCAGCGGCGCGGAGATATTCGAGCGCGGGTTTGGTCATGGATTCCGCTTACGCCGATGGCGTAGGTAATACTACCCTCAGCCAATGCCCACACCTCAGCCGGCACGCTGGGCACGGCCCCGCGCCTCTGTAGATGGGGGGTATGGCGGGGACCGTGCAGGCCGAATGCAAAGCACTCGACCCGATTCAATAATGCAGGTTTTCGAGCGTTGTTCCCTTAAGAAACTACGGTGAGGTTTTCCTTATCAAAGTACCGTCCGAGCTGGATGATTGCCTACCGGTGCAGGGTGCGGTTTGATGGGGTATGGCATCCCGCTTTCTGACCATCCTGACCGGTCGAAACCTCCCGAGGATCATCGGGCCCGAGCTGAGACGTCGACCATCAACGAAAAGACGATTGCGGATTTTAATGATACCGATCCTTGGGAATGGAGCTGCGGCTTCTATCCGGGCTCGCATCCAGGCGAACATCGGTCCAACACCATCGCGACCTTCGAAGAGGCCCGCGCCGATTTCGAACGTGCGTGGTTGGTGTTTTTATCGAACCGCACCGACACCGATTTCCAGGCATGGCGCGGTGAGAGAGATTGGACCGAACGGAAATATGCGCTGTGGGACGCTGGCAAGCGCCTGGAGCCGCCAAGCTATGGACCGGGCAAGCCGTGCAGCCGTTTTATGAAATGCCCCTGCGGCGAGGTCTTCGACATGCGCGGCCCGGACGCGGTGCTGATGCATGTTCCGCACATCACGGTGATAAGCAACGCATTATGATCAGGCTCGCGTTTTATGCCGGCGCGCGCCGTTGATCATTTTCTGAACGACCACGGACTAATTGCCCAGTCGATCCGTTTTACATAATCCCAAGGTAGAAGTCCGAAGCTCTGGGTGGCCGGATCGAAATACAAGACACCGCGCTCCCCTGCTCGTAGGATTCTCACCTTGATCTCTGTTTCCGTCTCCTTTCCCTTCTCCCCCATCTTGATAATATTTAGAGGCCGGGTGCTTATTATAAGGGCTTGCGCTTTATCGATACCAAGCCCGAGTGCCAAAACGAACACGCACAATAGGCTGGCGCAAATGACCATCCATGATTTCAACATCTGAAAGGGGACAAGCGGAAATTAAAGAGGGACACGATATGAAGCTCATCCATCGATTTGCGGAGATGACGCCCGAGAAACGTCCGCAAGACCCGCATATGGACGGCACCGGCTTGCGCTTCGAAACAATAGAGCACGGCGGCGTATATCCCGACACCATGCCGCAGGCAATCAAGCTATTCGATGCTGCGGGACTGTCCGCCATCTATGTGCCGATCACGCAAGACGGCAAGGTGGTCGAAAGCCTGGGGTTAATGTTCGATCCAGACGATGAATGATGACCGGTGATGTCTGCTTTCGAGAGTGATACAGACATCCGATTCCGAGGACGTCACGTCGGCTTTTGTTAACCCTAAGCGGACGTGGCTGGCTGGATCCACCTGCTTATTCGACACGCCGTTTCAGATGTTGATTTGTGTACCGATCTCGACAGCTCGTCCCGACGGTATATGAAAATATCTGCTGGCATCGTCCGAGGACCGGGCCAGACCGATAAACAGTTTGTCTTGCCAGTGGGGCATTTTAGATGTTTTGGCTGGCCGCAGTGCACGCCGGGACAGAAAGAAAGATGTACTCATCACGTCGAACTTGAGGCCGTATGTCCGACAGGCTGCCAAGCCAATCGGGACGTTTGGACTTTCCATATATCCAAAACGCATGACGACGCTCGTGAAGGTATCTGACAGCCGATCCAGAGTGATCCGTTCGCTGTCAGCGACCCGAGGCATATCTTCAGTAATGACTTTCAGGATGATGTTGTTCTCGTGCAAGACCTTGTTGTGTTTGATGTTGTGTAGCAAAGCTGTGGGCGTCGCATCAGGGTTGCCCGTTAGGAACACTGCGGTGCCCGATGCACGGGTAATCGACGACTTAGCGATCATGGTGATGAAATCCGCAAGCCGCACTTCGTCCTTTTTAGATACTTCAGCCAGAATGCGCGTTCCCTGACGCCAAGTTAG
>WNGN01016139.1_pt1 | contig 13851 bp, 13 predicted proteins | sample 5400561 | NCBI WGS metagenome assembly WNGN01 (sample SAMN13153379, study PRJNA577476) | soil metagenome | isolation source: 115 cm soil or saprolite under Garry oak tree replicate 2 | place: USA:California | collected 2016-06-15
CGATCGGTGGCTAGATCGTCACCGTCAGCCGGGACCGCGCGATGTCGATCGGGCCTGCGTAGCCGGCGCGCGCCGCGGCGAGGGACGACTCCGGGTCCGTGCCCGGCCACAGATGCGTGAGCACCAACCGGCCGGTGCCGGCGGCATCGGCCTGTAGCCCGGCTTCTCGCGCGGTGCCGAGTACACCGACGACGTCCGGGTCGCTCACCTCGTCGACGTAGGTCGCGTCGGCAATCAGCACGTCGCTGCCGCGGGCCAGCTCGACGACACCGGGATCGGCGCCGCAGTCGCCGGTGTAGGCAAGGGTCGCGCCACCGGCGGACAGCCGAACCCCGGCGTTGGGGATGTAATGCGGCAGCAGGCGGGTGTCGACCGTCAACGGACCGATGTCGAACCGGTGGCCGGGCTCGATGTCGTTGACCGCGACCGGACGCGTGCGCGCGAACATCCTCGTGTCTAGCGCGAGGACGGCGTCGAGGGCGCCGGGTAGCGCGTAGGCCGGAAGGGGCGCGGGTGGGTGGTCGCTCAGTACCCGGGCGCGCAGTAGCGGGTTGAGGTCGGCGCAGTGGTCCGGGTGGCCGTGCGTGGCCAGGACCGCGTCGATGTCGGCGGCGCCGAGGTGCTCGAGTAGGCGCGGCAGCGTGGCGTAGCCCGGGTCGATCAGCAGGTGATAGCCGTCGTGCTCGACCAGGTAGCCGCTGCACGCCTGACCGGCCGCCGGCCAGGCACCGCATCCGCCGAGAACGGTGATCCGCACCGGATCAACCTAGTTTCTCTCGGTTGATCAGGAAATCACGCCGGGCGAGGAAGTCGGCCAGCCCGTCGGCGTGCTCGTCACAGGCCAGCCAGTGCTTGACCCGTGCCGCGTCGTGCAGCCGCGGATTGTGCCAGGTCAGATCCTCGGTAGCGGGCTTGCGGCAGCCCTTGGCCGAGCACCGTGGCGTGTCGTCCGGGACGTCGGCGGGTCGGAGCATCTCGGGCAACGTACAGGTTCGTCCCGTACCTTGATATTGCGAATTTGACCTGCCGCGCCAGAGAGTCGGAGACCCCGTGACCGAACCAACTCGCACGCCCGCCGCCGACGCCACTGCGCTGGAGCGGGTCATGTTCGAGGTCAAGCGCGTCATCGTCGGCCAGGAACGCCTCGTCGAGCGGATGATGGTCGGCCTGCTCGCGCGCGGCCACTGCCTGCTCGAGGGCGTGCCCGGCGTCGCCAAGACCCTCGCCGTCGAGACGCTCGCGCGGACGGTCAGCGGCACGTTCGCGCGCCTCCAGTTCACCCCCGACCTGGTGCCGTCCGACATCGTCGGGACGCGCATCTACCGGCCGGGCTCGGAGCGGTTCGACACCGAGCTCGGGCCGGTCTTCGCGAACTTCGTACTGGCCGACGAGATCAACCGGGCGCCGGCGAAGGTGCAGTCCGCGCTGCTCGAGGTGATGGCCGAGCGGCAGGTCTCACTCGGCGGGCAGCGCTACCCGGTACCGAATCCGTTCCTGGTGCTGGCAACGCAGAACCCGATCGAGAGCGAGGGCGTCTACCCGCTGCCCGAGGCTCAGCGCGACCGCTTCCTGATGAAGATCAACGTCGACTACCCGACGTCGGCCGAGGAGCGCGAGATCGTCTACCGGATGGGCGCCGAGCCCCCCGTGGCGAACGCCGTGCTGAGCACCGACGAACTGGCTCGCCTGCAGTCGGTCACCGGACGCGTGTTCGTGCACCACGCGATCGTCGACTACGTGGTGCGGCTGGTCGTCGCGACCCGTAACCCGTCGCAGCACGGCATGCCGGACGTCGCGCAGTGGATCTCCTACGGCGCCAGCCCGCGCGCCAGCCTCGGCCTGATCGCGGCCGGCCGGGCCCTCGCGTTGCTGCGTGGGCGCGACTACGTGCTGCCGCAGGACATCCTCGACGTGGCCTCGGACGTGCTGCCGCACCGCATGGTGCTGTCCTACGACGCCATCGCCGACGGCATCCCCGCAATGCACGCCGTGCGCCGGGTGCTGCAGACCGTGCCGCTGCCGCAGGTCGCGCCCCGGCAGCGTGCGGGCGGGCCGGTCAGCTACGGCAGCCAGTCGCAATCAGGCGGCCAGCCGACCGGCTGGGAGCGAACCGCGTGAGCGAGGCCCAGGACGCGCCCCCGGCGCTGGACCTGGCCCCGGCCGAGCCGCTGCTGCGGCGCCTCGAGCTCACCGTCCGCAACAAGCTGGACGGCCTGCTGCAGGGCAACTACCTGGGCCTGGTGCCCGGTCCGGGCAGCGAGACCGGCGACTCGCGGCTCTACGTGCCCGGCGATGACGTGCGGCGCATGGACTGGCCGGTCACCGCCCGGACGCTCACCCCGCACGTCCGGCAGACGGTTGCCGATCGCGAGCTGGAGACCTGGCTGGTCGTGGATCTGTCGCCGAGCCTCGACTTCGGCACGGCGCTGACCGAGAAGCGTGAGCTCGTCCTCGCCGCGATCACGGCGTTCGTGCACCTGACGGTGCGCGGCGGCAACCGGGTCGGGGCGATCGTCAGCACCGGGGAGAAGACGGTGCGCATCCCGGCCCGCGGCGGTACGGCGCATGCCCGCTACCTGATGCGCGCCATCGCGCAACTGCCGCGTGCTGCCGAGGGCCAGCGCGGCGACCTCGCGGCCATGCTGGAGCAACTGCGCCGGCCACCACGCAAGCGGGGGCTCGTCGCGATCGTCTCGGACTTTCTCGGCGACGCCGACTGGGAGCGGCCGTTGCGCGGGCTGTCCGGACGCCATCAGCTGATCGCCGCCGAGATCATCGATCCGCGCGAGTTGGAGTTGCCCGCGGCCGGACTGATGACGTTCGTCGACCCGGAGAGCGGCGATCAGCTCGAGGTGCAGACGTCCAGCGCGGACCTGCGCCAGCGCTATGCAGCGGCGGCCGCGGAGCAGCGGGCGCAGATCGCCACCATGCTGCGCCACGCGGGCGCCGGTCACCTGCAGCTGCGCACTGACCGCGACTGGCTCACCGACGTCGTCAAGTTCGTGATCGCGCGTCGCAAGACACTGTCCGGTTCGGGAGTGGTGCGCTGATGCATTTCCTGGCCCCCGGCTGGCTGCTTTTGCTGGTCGTCGTGTTCGGCGTCGCCGGCTGGTACGCCGTCCTGCAGATCCGCCGCAAGAAGTACGTCGCGCGGTTCAGCAATGTCGAGCTGCTCGCCTCGGTCGCGCCGAAGCGGCCGGGTTGGCGACGGCATCTGACGTTCGCCCTCCTGCTCGTCGGCATGTCCGTGCTCACGATCGGGGTTGCGCAGCCGACCGCTTCGGTCAAGGTGCCGCGGGATCGGGCCACCGTGATGCTGGCCGTCGACGTCTCGTTGTCGATGAAGGCCACCGATGTCCTGCCCGATCGCATCAACGCGGCGAAGAAGGCAGCCAAGGACTTCGTCGAGCTGCTGCCCCCGCGCATCAACGTCGGCCTGGTGAAGTTCGGCGGCAATGCGAGCGTGGTCGTACCGCCGACGATCGACCGCGACTCGCTCAAGGTGGCCATCGACAACCAACTTCAGCTACAGGACTCGACGGCGATCGGCGAGGCGATATTCACCTGTCTCGATGCGGTGAGCGTCTTCAGCCGGGCCACGACGGCCAAGGACGACAAGCCCGCCCCGGCGCGCATCGTGCTGATGAGCGACGGCACGTCGAACAAGGGCCGCTCGCCGCAGCAGGGCGCCAGCGCAGCGAAGCAGGCAGGCGTCGCGATCTCGACGATCGCGTTCGGCACGGACGAGGGCACGGTCGACATCCCGGGCTACGGCCCGCAGCCGGTGCCGGCCGACGCCACGACCCTGCGCGAAGTGGCCGCGGACACGGGCGGCACGTTCCACACCGCGCACTCGGCCGCGGAGCTGCGCTCGGTCTACTCGAATATCGGCTCGCAGATCGGGTTCACAACCGCGCGCAAGGTGATCGCCTGGCGATTCCTGGCGATCGGGCTGCTGTTCACGCTCGCGGCGGCGGCCGCGTCGCTGCTGTGGTCAGGACGCCTGGTCTGAGTGGTCCGGGCCGATCGGCTAGCGTGCCTGGGGTGAGCCGCTCAGTACTCGTCACCGGAGGCAACCGCGGTATCGGGCTGGCGGTGGCGCGCGCGTTCGCCGCCGCGGGCGACCGGGTCGCCGTCACCCATCGGGCCACCGGCGCGCCGGACGGACTGTTCGGCGTCCAGTGCGACGTCACCGACGCAGCCGCGGTCGACGCAGCGTTCGGCGCCGTCGAGTCCGAGCACGGGCCGGTGCAAGTCCTCGTCTCCAATGCCGGCATCACCGACGACACCTTGCTCCTGCGGATGAGCGAGGAGTCCTTCGAGCGGGTCGTGGACGCCAACCTCACCGGGGCGTACCGGGTGGCCAAGCGGGCCGCGTCCGGGATGCTGAAGGCCCGGAGCGGCCGGATGATCTTCGTGTCTTCCGTGGTCGCGCTCGTCGGATCGCCGGGCCAGGCGAACTACGCGGCGAGCAAGGCCGGCCTGATCGGGCTGGCGCGGTCGATCGCCCGAGAGCTGGGCAGCCGCAACATCACCGCCAACGTGATCGCGCCCGGTTTCGTCGAGACCGACATGACGGCCGAACTGACCGACGCGCGCAAGAGCGAGATCCTCGCGAACGTCCCGCTGCGGCGGTACGGGACGCCGGACGAGATCGCGGCCACGGCCCTGTTCCTGGCATCAGAGCCGGCCGCCTATATCAGCGGAGTCGTGCTGCCGGTCGACGGCGGCCTGGGAATGGGGATCTGATGGGTCTGCTCGACGGCAAGCGGCTGCTCGTCACCGGTGTGATCACCGATGCGTCGATCGCGTTCGCCGTGGCCCGAGTTGCGCAAGAGCAGGGCGCCGAGGTCGTGCTCACGGGCTTCGGCCGGATGTCGCTCGTCGAGCGCGTCGCGAACAAGCTGCCGAAACCGGCGCCGGTCATCGAGCTGGACGTGTCCGACGAGTCGCAGCTCGCGTCGCTGGCAGAGCGGGTCGGCGAGCACATCGACGGCCTCGACGGCGTGCTGCACTCGATCGGCTTCGCGCCGGCGTCCTGCCTCGGCGGCGGGTTCCTGGACGCGCCGTGGGAGGACGTGTCGACGGCTGTGCACGTGTCGGCGTACTCGCTCAAGTCGCTGGCGGTGGCGACGCTTCCTCTGTTCGGCGAGTCCGGTGGCTCCCTGACCATGGCCGCCAAGAGCATCCCCGGCTTCAGCGCGTTCGAGGACGCCTGGAGCGGGCGCGCGCCGCTCGGCTGGGACAACGCGAACGCCGAACCCGTCGCCCGCACCGCCGTGGCCCTGATGTCGGACTGGCTGCCGGCAACCACGGGCGAGATCGTCCACGTCGACGGCGGCTTCCACGCCATGGGCGTCTAGTTGACCTACGACGCGTTCCTGTTGTTGTCGTTCGGTGGCCCTGAGGGTCCGGACGAAGTGCTGCCGTTCCTGCGCAACGTGACGCGCGGGCGCGACGTGCCGGACGAGCGGCTGTCTGTCGTGGCCGAGCACTACCAGCACTTCGGCGGGGTTTCGCCGATCAACGCGCAGAACCGGGCGCTGCTCGCCGCGATCGAGGCCGAGTTCGGCCGTCAAGGCATCGACCTCGCGCTGTACTGGGGCAACCGCAACTGGCACCCGTTCGTGGCCGACACCGTGCGGCAGATGCGCGACGACGGAGTGCGCCGGGCACTGGTGCTCACCACGGGCGCGACATCGTCGTACTCCGGCTGCCGGCAGTACCGCGAGAACCTCGCCGACGCCCGAGCCGCGACGGGCGACGACGCGCCCGAGCTGACCAAGGTGCGCCACTACTTCGACCATCCGGGCTTCGTGACCGCGAACGCCGACGGCGTGCGCGGGGCTCTGACCGACCTGCCGGACGCGCGGCTGGTGTTCACCGCGCACTCGGTGCCGCGCAGCATGAACGACACGTCCGGGCCGTCCGGTGGGCTCTACCTCGCCCAGCAGCGCGAGACCGCGCGCCTGGTGGCCGAGGCGGTGCGCGGGCCGGGCGCCGAGTTCGACCTCGTCTGGCAGTCACGATCCGGTCCGCCGCAGGTGCCGTGGCTCGAGCCGGACATCAACGACCACCTGCGCGACCTGCGTGAGGGCGGCACGAGGGCCGTCGTGGTGAGCCCGACCGGATTCGTCTCCGACCACCTCGAAGTCGTCTGGGACCTCGACACCGAGGCGCGAAAGACCGCGCACGACCTGGGCCTGGCCTTCGCGCGGGCGGCGACGGCCGGCACCCACCCGGCATTCGTGGCCATGGTCGGCGAGCTCGTCCGCGAGCAGACCGCAGGCGCTGCTCGCCGGTCGCTGAGCCCGCTCGGCATCTGCGGCCTGGACTGCCCAGCGGGCTGCTGTCAGAAAGTCGCGTTGTAGGCGGCGAGCCGCGCGCGGCGTACGGCCGTCGCCAGCGATCGCAGCGCATCGGTCCGGGCGGCGATGCCCTCGCGGTCGATCGCCCCGCCGACCGGATCGAGCGCGGCGAGGTCGAGGACGGCCTGCAGGCGCTCGGCCTGGGCGAGCAGCCGCACCGCGGGCGGCGGGAATGCGGGCGGCAGGTCGAGCCGTTCGCCGGCTCGCCGAGCGACGGTCAGCGCGTCGCCGACCGCGTCGGTCCACCTGGCCACGTCCGCGGCCGCCAGCGCGCAGACGACCGTCGCGGGCACGCTGCTCGGATGTCGCTCCACCACGTCCGGTACCAGGCCGAGCCCGCCACCGACGACGGCCTCGCCCGCGTCGAGCGCGCTGCTGCGGAACTGTGCCGGACCCGGCAGCCCGCGCACGTCGCCCGCCACCGGCAGCACGAGCCGGACCGATGCGCTCGCCCGGCGCCAGGTGATCAGCGCCTCGCTGAGCGGAACCGGGTTCTCGGCGGGTGCGTCGGGCAGGCCCTCTACGTGGTGCGGGGAGTCGTCGCCAACGGTCGCGCGCAGGACGTCGTCGGATGCGGCTACACCGGCCAGCCACGCGGACGTCCAAGCGACGAGAGCGCCACAGCGAAGTCGTGCCATAGCCGACGATTCTCCGGCACGACCGCGCGCCGCACCGACCGACCCCAGCGACGCGGCTAACGTCGCTGCACGTGCCTGACTACAGCGCGGATGTGCTCGCTGAAAGCCCGCGGCGCCGGACGGTTCCCGAGGTCGCCGCCGAGGCCGAACTGGTCGTCGAGACCGCCGACGGCAGGTTCTGCGGCGCGGTCGTCGCGCTCGGACAGGCCGTCGACGCGGGTGAGCGGCGCGACACGGTCACGCTCGAGGATCGTCACGGCCGGCGGCGCGACTTCCCGCTGCTGCCCGCGGCTTTCCTGCTCGACGGCCGGCCGGTGACCCTCGTCCGGCCGGTGGCCGCCGCACGCAAGCAGGAACGTGCCCGTACCGCGTCCGGCTCGTTCGCCGCGCCGGTCGCCCGGGCGAGGGTCGCGCAGGCCAGCCGGATCTGGGTCGAAGGCGTCCACGACGCGGCGCTGCTCGAACGCATCTGGGGCGACGACCTGCGCGTCGAGGGCGTCGTCGTCGAGCCGATCGACGGCATCGACCACCTCGACGAGCAGCTGCACGCGTTCGGACCGGGGCCGACGCGTCGCGTCGGCGTGCTCGTCGACCATCTCGTCGCGCACAGCAAGGAGAGCCGCATCGTCGAGCGGCTGCGCACCGCGCGCTGGCGCGAATCGGTCTGCGTCACCGGGCATCCTTACGTGGACATCTGGCAGGCGGTGAAGCCGTCGGCTCTCGGCATCGAACGCTGGCCGGACGTGCCGCGCACCGCGAACTGGAAGGACGGCGTCTGTGCGGCGCTGGGCGTGGCGGATCCCCGGGAGATGTGGCGGCAGGTGCTCGCGAGCGTCGACAGCTTCGCCGACGTCGAGGTGCCCCTGCTGCGCGCCGTCGAGGAGCTGATCGACTTCGTCACCGCGGCCGATTCGTAACGGCCGCGTCCGCCGGCTGCATAGGGATTCGTGCCACGATGACGGTGTGCCTGTCTGGTTGATCTGGGTGATCGCAGCCGGGGTGTTCGCCGCAGCCGAGACGATGTCCCTCGATCTGGTGCTGATCATGTGCGCGGGCGGCGCCGCTGCCGGTGCGGTCACCGCGGGCGTCGGCGCTCCCGCCGCGATTCAGCTGGTGGTCGCGATCGTGACCGCGACGCTCTTGCTGGCCTTCGTGCGCCCGGTCGCTCGCCGTCACCTCATCGGCGTCGGCACGCATCAGACCGGTACGGCCGCGCTCGTCGGCAAGCAGGCGGTGGTGCTGACCGTGGTCGACGCCCACGACGGACGGGTCCGGCTCAACGGCGCGGAGTGGTCGGCGCGCTCCTACGACCACACCCAGCAGCTGGCGGCCGGCACGACAGTTCGCGTCATGGAGATCGACGGCGCCACCGCCGTGGTCTGGAAAGAGCCATGACCCACACATCGGAGGACATTGGATGAACGCCGCCCTGATCGCGATCCTCATCGTCGCGGTCGTGTTCTTGATCGTGCTGCTGCGCAGCGTGCGGATCGTGCCCCAGGCGCGTGCCGCCGTCGTGGAGCGGCTCGGGCGTTACGTCCGCACCCAGGGCCCCGGCGTGGCCGTGCTGGTGCCCTTCGTCGACCGAATGCGGCCGCTGATCGACATGCGCGAGCAGGTGGTCAGCTTCCCGCCCCAGCCGGTGATCACCAGCGACAACCTGACCGTCGCTATCGACTCGGTGATCTACTTCCAGGTGACCGACCCGCGCGCGGCGAGCTATGAGATCCAGAACTACATCCAGGCCGTCGAGCAGTTGACGATCACCACGCTGCGCAACGTCGTCGGAGCGCTGAACCTGGAGCAGGCGCTGACCAGCCGCGACTCGATCAACACCCAGCTGCGCGGCGTGCTCGACGAGGCGACCGGTCCGTGGGGCATCCGGGTGGCGCGCGTCGAGATCAAGGCGATCGACCCGCCACCGTCCATCCAGGACGCGATGGAGGCGCAGATGCGCGCCGACCGCAACAAGCGTGCGGTCATCCTCGCTGCCGAGGGCCAGCGCGAGTCAGCGATCAAGACGGCCGAGGGCCAGAAGGCGTCGCAGATCCTGTCCGCCGAGGGCCAGAAGCAGTCCGCGATCCTAACGCCATCCACGCCGCGAAGCCGGATCCCGCACTGCTGGCCTACCAGTACCTGCAGACGCTGCCGCAGATCGCGCAGGGCGACGCCAACAAGATGTGGATCGTGCCGACCGAGTTCGGCAAGGCGCTCGAAGGGCTGTCCCGGTTGGGCGGCGAGGGCGAGCAGCCGTCCTGGCTCGATGCGACGAGTGCCGTCCCGGGCAGCGAGTCGACGATCGACACCTCCGACTGGTTCGACTCGAACCTGCCGCCGGCCCGTGAGCAGCCCGAGGCCGTCAACCTGCGCGCGTCCGACGAGGACCCCGACTCGCTGGCTGCCCGGACGGGCATGCCGCCCGAGCCGCCACTACCTCCGTACACGGGCGCCTAGCCCCGGCCTGTGGCGCGGCCCGCGCTCTTCGAGCGCTGTTGCCATAGAGTGGCAAGATGCTATTGCCATAGACTGGCAACAAGCACGTCGAGGAGGCACGCGAGCGATGCGCATTGCGGGTGCCGATCGACGCGTCCAGCCGCTCGCTGCTCGGCTGCGCGCGGCCCTGACGCCACACGAATGGCGCCGGGTGGCCGGCATGGCGGGCGTCATCGTCGCGCTGCACGTCGTGGGTTTCGGGCTGTTGATGCTGGTCGTCGCGCCGCGGCACCTCGAGCTCGGCGGCCAGACGTTCGGCATCGGCCTGGGGATCACGGCCTACACGCTGGGCATGCGGCACGCATTCGACGTCGACCACATCGCCGCGATCGACAACACGACCCGCAAGCTCATGCACGAACGCACGCGACCGCTGTCGGTCGGATTCTGGTTCAGCCTCGGGCACTCCACGATCGTGTTCGGCATGTGCGTGCTGCTGGGCCTCGGCGTCCGGTCGCTGATCGGCCAGGTCAAGGACGACAACTCGACGCTGCGCGACGTCACCGGCACGGTCGGGGTCAGCGTGTCCGGCACATTCCTGCTCGCGCTCGGGCTCGTCAATCTCGTCGTCCTGGTGGGCATCGTGAAGGTGTTCCGCGAGATGCGCACCGGGCGGCTCGACGAGCAGACGCTCGAGACGCTGCTGACCGGACGCGGCCTGCTCAATCGCATCCTGCGGCGCGCGACGGTCGCGGTGCGCAAGCCGTGGCACATGTACCCGGTCGGCGTCCTGTTCGGGTTCGGCTTCGACACGGCATCGGAGGTCTCCCTGCTCGTGCTGGCGAGCACGAGCGCCGCACTCGCCCTGCCCTGGTACGCCGTGCTCTGCCTGCCGATCCTGTTCACGGCAGGCATGTGCCTGTTCGACACCGTCGACGGCTCGTTCATGAACTTCGCCTACGGGTGGGCGTTCTCCAAGCCGATCCGAAAGGTGTACTACAACCTGACCGTCACGACGCTCAGCGTGCTGGTGGCGATGGTCATCGGCGGCATCGAGCTACTCGGCCTGCTGGCCGACAAGCTGGATCTGCACAGTGGCGCGTGGGCCCTGCTCGGCGCGATCGGCGACTTCGACTACACGGGCTACATCGTGGTAGGCGTGTTCGTCGCGACCTGGCTCGTGTCGTGGCTGATCTGGCGCTACGGGCGCATCGAGGAGCGCTGGGCCGCGCCCGTGCTGGCCGATGACTGAGGCGGATCAGAAGCCGGTCGCACACCACGGGGCTTGCGGTGTCGCGAACATAGCGTCCGCGCGACGTAACGCGCCCGCGCTGAGCTCGGCGACCACTCCTGTGACCTGTTGGCCGCGCAGGCTGAAACCGCCCAGGTATGCCGCGGCCAGCGCGCGCTGGTGCACTCGCAGATCGGCACCGTCCACAGTGGACGGTGTGCAGTGCGCGCCGTCCGGCCCACCGTCGAGCACGAACCGTCCTGCCGCGAACCCGCCGATGTCGTCGTCGACCACGTCGAGTACGAGGCGGTCCGTTACGGCGTAGCGCCGCGCGGACAGCGCGGCCGGCGCGTCGAGGATTCGCAGCCACAACCCGTCGCCCGCGTACGTCTGGCGCAGGGCCCGGCCGTCGTGCAACAGCCACCGCAGCGGCTCGTCCGGCGGACGGGTCGTCATCCTGATCTCGCCGACCAGGTCGATTCCGGTGAGGTACGCCCAGAGGTCCCGATACGCGGCATCGCTCGCGGCACACAGGTCGACGACCTCGATTGCTCCGGTGGTGCCGTCGACGTCGAACGCCCCGGCGGGCGTCCACGCGACGTAGCCGTCGACGCCGTCCGGACCTTCGCGCACGAGGCTTGTCGCCAGCTTGGCGCCGCGATCCGGCGGGGGATACCCCCCGAGGCCGAGCCTGCGCTCCCACCATGGCCGCGGGCGGTTGATGTTCCCGGCGCGCAGGTGGCGGGCGACGTCGAAGATGCCCGGCGCCAGCTCGCCCATCTGCGCGGCGTCCACCTGCCGGACGTTGCCGTCGCCGGACGGCGTGAGCGATCCGCCCCGGGTCCGCGGCCGCAGGGTGTACGACGCGGTCGTCGACGACGGCGCGTAGCCGAATCGCCCGTAGATCGGCCACTCGGCGGCGAACAGGATGCTGACCGCGTCCCCGCGCTCGCGGGCCGCGCGCAAGGAGTCGGTGAGCATCGCGGTGAGCAGCCCGCGCCGACGGTGCGTCGCGGCCACGCTGACCATTGCGAAAGCGTCGGCCGGGATGTCGGCCTGCTTGCCGTCGAACGCCGGGACGGTGAGCGTGCGATCCCAGCTGCCGAGCGTGCCCACCCAGCGTCCGTCAGCCCGTGCACCCCATCGCCGCTCGGCGTCCCAACTCAGGCGAATGACATCGGCCCAGCGCTCGTGCTCCTCGCCGCCCGGTTGCTCGAGGAAGGCCGTGGCCATCGTCGCGGCCCAGCCCTTGACCTCGTCGACGGGCAACGGGTGCACGATCTCGACAGCCATGGCGCCAGCCTCCCATCGCGAGGCTTGCCGGCGCAGTCGAGTTAACGCGGCGGCTCGGGGTATGCGGACAGATCCGTCGCCTTGGCGGCGAGCCAGACGTCGCGGCCCGGCGAGATGCCGAGTTCGGCGACGGCAGAGGGGGTGACGTCGACGCGGGCCGGGGGAGAGCCGGACACGGTGACGCGGACCCGATCGGCGAGCGCTGCGACCGACTCGACCCGGCCAGTCCACACGTTGCGCGCGCTGGAGGCGTCGGGCCGCGCCGTGTAGACGATGATCGCCGACGGCCGCACCGCGACCAGTGCTCGCCCTCGAAGTGCTGTGTCGCCGATCGTGACGGTGCCGCCCTGGTCGAGCTCGACCCGGCCGTTGTTCGCCGTGCCGGCGTAGAGGTTGACCCCCATCAGGGCGGCGACGTACGCCGTCGCGGGCCGGCTCGCGATCTCGCCCGGCGCGCCGGTCTGGACGATGCGCCCGCTCTCCAGCACGAGGATCCGGTCGGCGAGCAGCAGGGCCTCGATCGGGTCGTGCGTGACCAGCAGGATCGGCCCGTCGAAGTCGGCCACGTGCCCCCGCAGCTCTGCCTGGACCTCGCCCCGCGTCTGAGCGTCCAGCGCGGCCAGCGGCTCGTCCAGCAGCAGCAAGGCCGGCTCGGACGCCAGCGCCCGGGCCAGTGCGACGCGCTGCGCCTGCCCGCCGGAGAGCTGGCGTGGCCGCTGACCAGCCAGATCGGCGACGTCCAGCCGGTCGAGCCAGGCCGCGGCGATCGTCCGCGCGGCCCGCCGGTCGACGCCCCGCGAGCGCGGCGCGAACGCCACGTTGTCGATCACCCGCAGGTGCGGGAAGAGGCGGTAGTCCTGGAAGACGACGCCGACCCGGCGATGCGCCGGCTCGCGGAACGTCCGCGCCGACGGTTCGTCGAGCACCTCGCCGTCGAGAACGATCCGCCCCGCCGCGAGCGGCAGCAGGCCGGCAAGCGTCCGCAGCAGGGTCGTCTTGCCGGCGCCGTTGGGGCCCAGCACGGCTACGACCTCGCCGGGCGCGGCCTTGAGCGTCGCGTCCAGGCGGAACGCGCCGCGCTCGACCTGAAGCGCCGCGTCGAGGCCCGCGGTCATGACACGGCGGCCGGGCGTAGCCACTCCTCGCGTAACGCCACCAGGATGACCAGCGCGATCGCCATCAAGATCAGGCTGAGCGCCTCTGCCTGCTCGGGGCTGCGCTCGAGCGCCTTCGAGATGAGCGTCGGCATGACCTCGGTGGTCCCCTTGAAACTCCCGTTGAACGTGATCGTCGCGCCGAACTCGCCCAGCGCGCGCGCCCAGCACAGCACCGTGCCGGCCACGAGCGAGGGCGCGATGCCCGGGACGGTGATCCGCCGGAACACCGACAACCGCGACGCGCCGAGCGTGGCGGCGGCTTCTTCGAGCCCGCGATCGGCCGTGCGGAACGCGCCCTCGGCGGTGATGACGAGAAACGGCATCGCGACGAACGTCTCGGCGGCGATCACCCCGTAACGGGTGAACGGCAAGGTGAAGCCGAACCACTGGTCCAGGTAGCGGCCGAGGACGCCGAGGCGGCCCAGCGCCAGGAACAACGCGACACCGCCGACGACGGGCGGCAGCACGAGCGGCATCGTGACGGCGGCGCGGATGACGCCCAGCCCGCGAAAGCGCAGCCGGGCCAGCATCCACGCCAACGGCACGCCGAACAGCAGGGACACGACCGTGCTCGCGGTCGCCGTCTGCAGCGACAACGTCAGCGCGGACGAGACGTCGGAGTCGGCATAGAGCGCGCGCAGCCCGCTCCACGGTGCGCGGATCAGCAACGCGACTGTCGGCAGCAACAGGAATGCCGCGCCGATCGCGGCAGGCGGCACGAGCAGCAGGGG
>WNGN01002559.1_pt1 | contig 13846 bp, 13 predicted proteins | sample 5400561 | NCBI WGS metagenome assembly WNGN01 (sample SAMN13153379, study PRJNA577476) | soil metagenome | isolation source: 115 cm soil or saprolite under Garry oak tree replicate 2 | place: USA:California | collected 2016-06-15
TTCACAGCCGGGTCCGACGCTGTACCCGAAACACGGGTCTCACGGGGCCGCGCCGCGCGCCGCCGGGCCGGCCCCGTTCGACCACGCACCTCGACAGTGCCCGCCCTGCGCACGGTTACGGCTGCGCCGCCGTTCGTTTCGACGTGAGCGTTCGCACGTAACCCACCAGCGATTCGATGTCGGCGTCCGAGAGCTGCGCGCCGAAGGCGGGCATGCCGGGCCGGCCGATGGACGCTCCGCCGTGCTTGATGAGGTCGAACAGGTACCGATCGGATTCCACCGCGACGCGACGGTCGGTGAGGTCCCCCGGCCGCAGCAGAAAGAGCGCTGCCCGCCAGGAGCCCCGGCCGTCCGTCCCGTGGCACTCGGCGCAGTAGGCGTAGTAGAGTCGTTCAGCGCGAGAGGCGCCGGCCGGTGGGCGCGCATCCGTGAGGAGCCACCCCAGGCCGCCCGCGAGGATGCCGATCGCCGCAACAGCCGCGACGAGGATCACGACGCCGCGACGCATGGCGACATTCTACGAGGAACGACCGGAAATACCCCTTGACAAGAGGGGCCGCAAACGGATAAAGAGATTAACCTTTTCGGACCTTCGCGAAGGAGGCTCTCCCGATGAGTGACGGACACCCTGTAGAGACCGACCCGACCACCGTCAGCCGCCGCGGCTTCCTGAGAGTGACCGGTGCCGGCGTCGCGGGAGGCACCCTCGCGGCGATGCTGGACGCCCGCCAGGCGCCTGCCCAGATCCGTGGAACGACGCTCAGAATTCTCCAGTGGAGCCACTTCATTCCCGCGTACGACAACTGGTTCGACACCGTCTTCGTCAAGGAGTGGGGTGACAAGAACGGCGTCAAGGTGCGCGTGGATCACATCCCGCACCTCGAGCTGCCGGCCCGGATGGCCGCCGAGTTCGCGGCGGGGGCGGGCCACGACATCATGATGAACGGCTCGTCGATCCTCACCCGGCTCTACTACAAGAGCCTGGCCGACATCAGCGACATCTACGACGCCGCCGGCAAGAAGCACGGCGGCTGGATCCCGACCGCCGGCCCACTGGTGCAAGTGGAAGGTCGCACCTACGGCATGCCGATGTTCTACATCCTGCTGCCGATGCTCTGGCGGAAGGATCTCTTCGAGGCCAACAACCTCAAGGCTCCCGACACCTGGGAGCTGGCGCGCGTGGCCGCCCGCACGCTCAAGCCCAAGGGCCACCCGACGGGCATCCAGTTCTCGCAGTGCGCCGACGCCAACCTGAACTGGCGCTCGCTGCTGTTCAGCTTTGGCGGCGCCGAGTCCGACGTCTCGGGCGAGAACATCCTGATCGACTCAAAGGAGACGCGCGAGGCGCTCCGGTTCGCCAAGGCGCTCTTCGACGAGGGCATGACGCCGGAGGTCTTCTCGTGGGACGACGCCTCCGACAACCGGTATCTCGCCTCGGGCGTGGCGTGCTGGATCCACGACGCGATCTCCGCATACCGAACGACCGAGGACACGAACCCCGACGTGTTCAAGAACACCCACATCGCCATGGAGCCCGCGGGCCCGGGCGGCAAGCGCGTGAGCACGTCGGCCGCCAACGTCTACATGATCTGGAAGTTCTCGAAGAACCAGCAGGCGGCCAAGGAATTTCTCACGCACTTCGTGGACGCCGGCCCCGATGGCATGGTGCAGAGCCGCGGCTACAACATGCCGTACCTGCTCGGCCAGGCCAAGAAGCCGATGCCGATCATCGGCGCCGATCCCAAGATGCAGATCCTTCAGGACTTCCCGAAGATCGTGGCGTTCTACGGCTATCCCGGGCCGTTCACGACGCCGATCCAGGAGGTCGTCAACCTGTTCGTCCTGCCCGACATGTTCACGCGCGTGGCCCGCGGCCAGGCCATCGAAGACGTGGTGAAGTGGGGGTCGGCGAGCCCATCGCGCACTTCGTCGGGCTCGAGAACTTCAAGGCTGCCTTGGAGATGGACGTCTTCTGGATCTCCCTCCGGAACAGCGTCGTGTTCCTCGTGGTGGCGGCCGTCCTCAAGAGCCTGCTCGGCACCTCGCTGGCGTTCCTGCTGCTCCAGGACTTCAAGGGCAAGAAGCTGATCCGCGGCCTCGTCGTCATCCCGTTCACGCTGCCCATCGCCATCAGCGTGCTGTCCTGGAAATGGATGTACGACTCCCAGTTCAGCGTCATCAACTGGGTATTGAGCCGCATGGGCCTGATCGGGCAGTTCGGGACGGAGGGCTGGCCGATCTGGCTCGGCGATCCGAAGCTGGCGCTGGTCGCGTGCATCCTCGTGAACGTGTGGCGGACATTCCCGTTCTCCGCGATCGTCCTGCTGGCGGGGTTCACGTCGGTGCCTGTCGAGGTGATCGACGCCGCCAAGGTGGATGGCTGCTCGTTCTTCCAGCGGTTCCGCCACGTGGTCGTGCCGATGATCTTTCCGATCCTCATGATCGGATTCCTCTTCGACACGGTCTTCACGCTGTCGGACCTGAGCGTCGTGTACCTCCTGACGCAAGGCGGCCCGGCCAACGCGACCAAGATCCTGCCCGTGCTCGCGTACCAGATCGGGATCCAGGCCGGCAGCCTCGGCCGCGGCGCGGCCATCGCGCTGTTCCTCGTGCCCCTGCTGATCCCGGCCCTCATCCTGGTGCTGCGCAACCTGAAACGGCGGGAGTACTAGACCGATGGCGCGAGCGATGGCGCCTCCGATGACGCAGCGGCGAAAGTCGATCAGGCGACACCTGCTGATCTACGCGGCGATCACACCGTACGTCGTGATCGCGGTGTTTCCGATCTACTGGATGGCGATCACCGCGTTCAAACAGGATCCCGACCTCTACCGGATGGAGCACTTCCCGTTCTGGTTCAACCTGGCGCCGACGCTCCGGAACTTCAAGATCCTCTTCTACCAGACGCACTACGGCGACTGGATCTGGAACACGTTCACGATCTCGGCCTGGGTGGCCCTGATCACGCTGGTGACCGCGGTGCCGGCGGGCTACGCGCTCGCGCGCCTCAAGCTGCCCGGCGCCGAGAACACCGGCATCGCGATCTTCCTGACCTACCTCGTGCCGCCCATCATCCTGTTTCTGCCGCTGTCGCGCATCGTCGCCGAGCTGGGCCTTCAAGACTCGTGGTGGGCGCTCGTCGTCGTCTATCCGACGTTCACGATCCCGTTCTGCACGTGGCTGCTGATGGGGTTCTTCAAGACGGTGCCGATGGAGATCGAGGAGGCCGCGCGCGTGGACGGGTGCGGTCAGGCGGGCGCGTTCCTGCGCGTCATCCTGCCGATCAGCCTGCCCGGCGTGCTGACCAGCGTGATCTTCGCCTTCACGCTCTCGATGCAGGACTTCCTCTACGGGCTGGCGTTCGTGTCGCCGGGCGACCAGAAGCCGGTGCCGGTGGGCGTGCCGACCGAGCTGATCCGTGGCGATATCTACTACTGGGGCTCGCTCATGGGGGCGGCGCTGCTCGTCGGTCTCCCGGTGGCGATCCTCTACAACTTCTTCCTCGACCGCTTCATCCAGGGCATCACTGGCGGCATCGGGAAGTGAGCGCCGCGCGAGTTCGAGCGCCGGCTCTGCCGGCACAACCGATTCCTGGGGGGAGGCAGGGCGAGCGCGAGCCGTAGGCTCGCGCCGCCCGTCGGAAGGGGGGCAAAGCCCCCCTCCGAGGATTTATTCGGCGTCCGGGCGGACGATGGGATCGGGTCGGCCGGGGTAGCCGACGTGGAGGATGAGGTACTTCACGGGCTTGTCGGTCCGGTTGAAGGCGTTGTGCCACCAGCCGCCGTTGTCCATGTAGGACTGGCCGGCCGCGTGATACTGCGCGCCCGCGATGCCGACCGGCCCCGTCTCGTACTCGGTGGTGAGGATACCCTCGATGACGTAGACGAAGGTGGGCACGCGGAACTGCAGCCGCCCCGTGTGGCCACCCGGCTCCAGCTCGATCGTCTGGCCGGTGAGCAGGATCGGGGCGTTGACGGTGGCGCTGAAGCCTCCGAGCGAGGTGACGAGGTTTCGCGCCTTGACGCCCTTCGCCGCCTTCGTGTCCGCCGTCGGCTGCTGGGCGTCCGCGGGCGCGAGGAGGGCGAGGACGAGCGCCACCACGAGACCGAGCGAGAGCCTGATGACCATGGGTCCACCCCCTGAGCGGGTTGAGAATTCGCGAGCCAGGACGGCCAGTGCGGCGCAAACCTAGCATTCGCCGTTTTCGCATGTCAAGGTTCAGCGCGGCGCTCGCGGCGGCGCTGATCGCGGTGGCAGCCGGTCTCGCCGCGCGCCCGGGCGCGGCCTCGAGCGTCCAGACAGCGCCAGGCCTCATCGCGGAGGTGGTCGTCACCGACGTGGGCCGGCCGATCCAGCTCGCTTTCGATCGCGGTGGGCGCCTCGTCGTGCTGAGCCACGGCCGTCGCGGCGACGCGGCGGGCGAGATCCATCGCCTGGACGTGACGCAGGCGCTGCCGATCGACGCCGGGCGCGCGCCGCGCGTCGTCATCCCCTTCTCCGAGGCGCCGCGCAAGCCGACGCTCGGGAGCCTGGCGGTCGATCCGCGTACGGGCGACCTCTACCTCGGCGAGGAGAACGGCAATCGCGTCTATCACCTCGAGACTCACAGCCGGCTGACCGCGGTCGCCGTCGGGCTGCAGCACCTCGTGGGCGGCAGCAGCATCGCGCTCGACGGCGACGGCCGGCTGGTCGCCGTCGACTACGCGAGTCCCGAGACGCAAGGCCGGGCCGAGGTTCCACCGCCGCCGGGGCTCGACGTGCTCGGCACCGGCTACCAGGGGCCGCTGATCTTCCGGGTAACCCTCGGCGACGGTGCCGCGCTCCCGCGCCGCCTCGACCTCGTGCCGCCGCTCTTCCCGCGCTGGTGGATCTCGCCGCCGGGCGAGCCGCTGACGCGATTCATGGCCGTGGCGGCGAGGTCCGACGGCACGTTGCTGCTGCTCGACTCGCTCGGCCAGGTGTTCCGGTTGACGGACGCGGGGGAGCTGCTCGCCGTCACGCGCCTGCCCGCCGGCCACTATCAGCGCACGAGCCTGGCCGTCACGCGCGACGGCACGCTCTTCGTATCGACCGGGTTCCACGTGCGGCGGCTCTTCCGGGTGTCGCCGGGCGGCGCGGTGACGACGGTCGCCTCCGAGCTGGGCGATCCGGGCGGTGTCGCCGTCGACGACGAGGGCCGCATCTACATCGCCGAAACCGCCCTCCACCGCGTCATCCGTATTTCCCCCGCGCGCGCTCAGTAACCACGTTCGAGCGCCGGCTTTGCCGCCGCAATCGAATTCTGGGGGAGGTTTCGGAGGGGGCCGTCGAGGCCCCCTCCGATGATCGGTTGGGGGGCGAAGCCCCCCGCCGAGGGATTATGCTCCTTCGATCATCGCCGCGGTGAGACCGCGCACGTAGCCGCGCGCGAACACCGCGCACAGCAGCACGACCGGGATGGCCATGAGGTTGATCCCGGCGACCGCGAGCAGCTCGTCGAGCGCCACCTCCATCGTCGCGAGGCCCGCGGGGATCGTCTGGTTGTGCTCGGACAGCAGGAACACGGAGGCGATCATGAAGTCGCTGGCGATCGTCCCCAGCGCGAAGATCCCGGCGGCGATGAGGACGGGCCGGCTCATCGGGAGCACGATGCGATAGAAGGCCGCCGCGCGCGAGGCGCCCTCGACCAGCGCGGATTCTTCGATCTCGCGCGGCAGGTTCTGGAAGTACGCCGACAGGATCCAGACGCAGAACGGCAGCGCCATCGTCGGATAGACGAGCAGCAGGACGACGGGGTTGTCGTCGAGGCCGAGGCGGATGATGACCTGGTAGAGCGGGACGAACAGGATCGTGTGCGGCACGACGTAGGTGGCGAAGATCGCGCGCCGCCACCAGCGGAAGCCCGGCGGCTGCAGGCGGCCGAGCGCGTAGGCGGCCGCCACGCCGGCCGCCAGCGTGATGGCGACCGAGCCACCGAAGATGACGATGGTGTTCTCGAGCCACACGAAGAACGGGTAGTCGCGGCGCAGTGCCCGGCCCACGAAGTTGCGCGGCTGGCCCTTGCGCTCGAACAGCTCCTCGAAGTTCTCGAGCGTCGGGTTGGTCACGATGAACGGGTTGCCGAAGACGTCCTCCTGGGCCGTCTTCAGCGACTGCACGAACATGAAGTAGATCGGGAACACGCAGTAGACGGTGGCCACCAGCAGCAGTCCCGCGTGGCCGGCCCGGCGCCACCACGGCCGGGGGTTCACGCGCGCGCCTCCGCGGGCGGATCGAACGCGCGAAAGAGCAGCGCCAGCACGGCGAGCAGGAACGGCACCAGCATCAGCGAGAGCGCCGAGGCGGGTCCGAACTGGCCGCCCTTGATGGCGAGCCAGTACGCCTGCGTGCCGACGACGGGGAAGACGACGCGCCCGGCCGTCAGCAGCCACACGTTGGCGAGGTCCGCGAACGCCGTGGTGAGCGACAGGAACACGGCGAGGGCGAGGAAGGGCCGCAGCAGCGGCACCGTGACCAGCCAGAACCGACGCCACGCGCTCCGGGACTCCAGCAGCGCGCACTCGAACAGCTCGGGCGGGACGGCGTTGATCCCGGCGAGCAGGAACACGCCGATGAAGGAGCTGCCGCGCCAGATGTTGAAGAGGGTCACGGAGAGGAAGGCCCAGGCGCCGCCGCCGAGGGCGCCGTCCACCGTGTACTTGAGCGTTCCCATGAACGGGCTGTACGCGGTGGGAATGGGCGGGCTGAGCGTCCAGTACCACCCGATCACGCTCACGCTGGCCGGATACGCCCACGGCAGGAAGATCGCCAGGAACACCAGCGTGCGGCCGCGGAACGGCCGCGCCAGCAGCAGCGCGAAGGCGACGCCGAGGGCGAGCTTGGCGAGCGTGGTGGCCGCCGCGAAGCCCACGGTGACGACGACGGCCCGCCAGAACTCGGCGTCGGCGAGGAGGTGGCGGTAGTTCTCGAGCCCGACGAACCGCGGGCCGTGGTCGTTGAGCGGGGAGAAGTCCGTGAAGCTGATCCAGACCTCCCAGCCCAGGGGGTAGGCGAGCATGCCGAGCAGGAGGACGGTCGCCGGCGCGAGGAGGAGGTAGGCGGTCGCCACCTCGCGCCGGCGATGTCCTCCGACGCTCAGATCGCTTTCTCGCTGGTCATGTCGAAGAAGTGCAGCCGATCCGGATTGACGGCCAAACGCACACCGTCGTGGACCTTGAGCCGCACCGTCGGCTCCACGCGCGCCACCAGGCTGTTCGGCCCCGCCTTGACGTCCAGCAAGATCTCCGAGCCCAGCGGCTCGACCACGTCGACGACGGCGTCGAAGACGTACCCGGCCTGGTCGCCACCGGCGGCGATGTGCAGGTCTTCGGGGCGGATACCGAGCGTCACGCGCTGGCCCTTGTACGGTCCGAGCTGTGACGCGTTTACGGGCGGGATCGCCAGCCGAATGCCCGTGCCCTGCGCGGTCAGGCTGCTGTCGGAGCCCTGGATGCCGACGTCCACGAAATTCATCGCGGGCGAACCGATGAAGCCGGCCACGAACCGGTTGGAGGGCTTGGTGTAGAGCTCCAGCGGCTCGCCCACCTGCTGGATCCAGCCGTCCTTCATCACCACGACGCGGTCGCCGAGTGTCATGGCCTCGACCTGGTCGTGGGTCACGTAGATGGCCGTGGTCTCCAGCCGGTCGTGCAGCCGCTTGAGCTCGACGCGCATCTGCACGCGCAGCTTGGCGTCCAGGTTCGACAGCGGCTCGTCGAAGAGGAACACCTGGGGATGGCGCACGATGGCGCGCCCCACCGCAACTCTCTGCCGCTGGCCGCCCGAGAGCTGGCGCGGCTTGCGCTTGAGGAGGTCCTGGATGCCGAGGATCTCGGCGGCGTCCTGCACCCGCTTCTGGATCTCGGCCTTGGGGAACTTGCGCATCTTCAGCCCGAACGCCATGTTGTCGTACACGGTCATGTGCGGGTAGAGGGCGTAGTTCTGGAACACCATCGCGATGTCGCGGTCCTTCGGCGGCAGGTCGTTGACCACGCGGTCGCCGATGGCGATCTCGCCGGCGGTGATCTCCTCGAGCCCCGCCACCATGCGCAGGGTCGTGGACTTGCCGCAGCCGGACGGGCCCACGAGGACGATGAACTCCTTGTCGCGGATGTGGAGGTTCACGTCCTTGACGGCGTGCACCTCGTCGTACTTCTTGTTGAGGTCTTTCAGCAGCACCTGAGCCATGCGATGTCTCCCCTCAATGGATTCCCCGGAGTCGGGTGCTCCGGGCTCTTCGGGCTCACCCCTTGACGGACCCGGTGAGTCCCGTGACGTAGTACTCGACGAAGAAAGAGTAGACGAGCGCGACCGGGATGCTGCCCAGCAGCGCGCCCGCCATCAGCTGTCCCCAGAAGTAGATGTCGCCGCGGATCATCTCGGAGACGACGCCGACCGGCACCGTCTTGCGCTCCGGCGACGAGAGGAACACCAGCGCGTAGATGAACTCGTTCCACGAGAGCGTGAACGCGAAGATCCCCGCCGACAGGATGCCGGGCACCGCGATGGGAAAGATGATCCGCACCATGGCCCCGACCCGCGTGGCCCCGTCGATGCGCGCGCACTCCTCGAGCTCCTTGGGGATCGTCTTGAAGTAGCCCATGAGGAGCCACGTGCAGAAGGGGATGAGGAACGTCGGGTAGGTCAGGATCAGCGCCCACGGAGTATTGCCGAGCTGGAAGTTGCGGATGATATCGGCCAACGGAATGAACAACAGCGTCGGAGGGACGAGGTAGGTGACGAAGATCGAAGTTCCCAACGCCCCCGCCATCGGGAACTTCAGTCGTGCCAGCGCGTAGCCGGCGAGCAGCCCGCAGAAGAGCGAGATGCCGGTGGAGATGACGGCGATGAAGAACGTGTTCCAGAGCCAGTGCGGGAACGTCGTCTTCTCGAACAGGTCGCGGAAGTGCTCCAGCGTGGGGTGGAGCGTCCAGAAGGGCGCGTTGTTCACGGCGCGCCACGAGCGGTACAGCTCCGCGTCGGGACGGATGGCCGTGATGAGCATCCAGTAGAAGGGGAAGAGGGTGCCGATCACGAACAGGGTGAGCGGGATGTAGAAGTACACCCACCGCTTCCACGGCCGCTCGATGACCATCTACGCGCCCTCGAGGCGACGGAGGTAGCGCAGCTGCACCCAGACGACGACAAACAGCACGGGCAGCATGAAGAGCGAGATGGCCGCCCCCTCGCCCAGGAGGCCGGTGGCCACGCCCACCTGGTACGCGTAGGTCGCGAGCAGGTGGGTGGCGTTCGCGGGGCCGCCGCCCGTCAGCACGTAGATGAGCTGGAAGTCGGAGAACGTCTGGATGATCGAGAAGACCACCACCACGAGCGTGACCGGCTTCAGGAGCGGCCAGGTCACGTGCCAGAAGCGCTGCCAGCCGTTGGCGCCGTCGAGGGAGGCCGCCTCGTGCAGGTCGGGGTTGATCGTCTGCAGCCCGGCCAGCAGCGTGATGGCGAAGAAGGGCATGCCGCGCCAGGTATTCACCACGATCGCGCACCACATGCCGTAGACGCCGTCGGACAGGAACGGGATCTTGTTCACGATGAAGCCCGTCCGGAAGAGGAGCCAGTTCAGCACGCTGAACGTGGGATCGAACATCCAGCGCCAGGCGAACGTCGAGAGCACGGTCGGGATGATGAACGGCAGCAGCATCGAGGCGCGCACGAGGCGCTTGCCGCGGAAGCTGCGGTTGAGCAGCAGGGCCAGCCACATGCCGAGGGCCAGCTTGAAGATCGTGGCCCAGAACGTGTAGAAGAACGTGTTGCGGAACGCCTGCTGGAAGATCGAGTCGTCCCACGCCTTCGCGAAGTTCTTCAGACCGACGAAGTGACCGACGTTGCCGACGCTCGTGTCGGAGAGCGAGAGCCAGACGCCCGAGACGAACGGGTAGGCGATGAACGTCCCGAGCAACACGACCGTCGGCGCCAGCAGCAGCGAGGCCAGCAGCCGCTCGCTCTCGAGAAAGCGCGTCAGCCCCCGGGCGCGCCGGGTGCCCGGGTGCGGCAGGGCCACCACCACCGCGCCATTCGTTCCGCCCGCGATCGGTTTCTTCACGCTTACCCGTAGATCTTCTTGAGCTCGGCGGCCGCCCACTTGACGGCCTCGTCAGGGCTACTGCCCTGGGCACCCTTGGCGAACATGTCCACGACGACGTACTTGCTGTAGACCTCCGTGGCCTTGGCCGAGGGGGGCCCGGCGAAACCCATCGTACGCGAGTTGTCAGGGGCGGTGCGGAAGCCCTTCATCGGCTCGTCGATCGTGTTACAGAGCGGATGCCGCTCCCAGCGCTTGGTGGCGCCGACCGAAAAGCCCTCGGCCACCTCGAACCAGCGGCCGTACGCGTCCTGGCCGTGGAACCACTTGAGGAAGTCCTTCGCGAGCTTCGGGTTCTTCGTGTACTTCATCACCGCGTGCGCGAACGCCGTGTGATAGCTCCACGACCCCGCCGGTCCCGCGGGCAGCCGAGCGTGCTGGATATCGCGCACCAGCGGCTCGCCGCGCTCGTCCTTGATCTTCTCCTGGCCGCGCTTGGCGGCGATGTAGATCGAAGCGCCGTTGAGCGTCGCGCAGATCTCGCCCCCCAGGAAGGCGCGGTTGTTGTTCGTGTCGTCCCAGGCCAGGCCGCCCTCGTCGCAGGCGTCCTTCCAGAACGCCGTCATGAACTTGACCGCCTCCACCGAGCCCTTGCTGTCGATGGCCGTCTTGCCGCTGCGATCGGTCTCCACGCCGCCGAAGTTCCACATGAGCGGATACGCCCACGCCGGCGCGTCGCCGAAGGTGTGGCCGAGCGTCTGCCCGTAGGGATGACCCTTCTTCTTCAGCTTCGTGCCCACGGCCCGCAGCTCGTCGTAGGTCTTCGGGAAGGTGGTGACGCCGATCTCGTCGAACCATGACTTCCGGTAGGCGATGAGACCGGGCACGATGCTGTGGGGCAGGGCCATGAACCGGCCGCCGACCTTCGTGTACGTCTCGGACTGCGGATAGAAGCCGCCCTGGTCTTTTGCCTGCCAGGCCGCGACGTCGCTGACGTCGAGCAGACCGTTCTCGTAGAGGTGCGGCCAGTTGTGCAGCATGTGGATGATGTCGGGGCCGCTCTGCGACTGGATGGACGCGGTGATGCGCGGCTGCAGGTCGTTGGCGTTGATGAATTCGAACTGCACCTCGGCGCCGAGCAGCCGCGAGGCCTCGCCGGCCTGCTTCTTCAGCTCGACGTCACAGGCCGGGATGAAGTCCACCCAGCGCAGGACGTGCAGCTTGCTGCCCTGCGCGAACGCGGGCGCGCGGCCGGCCGCCGTGAGCCCCACGACCGCGCCGCTGCCCTGCAAGAATCGTCGACGGGTGATGCCTGCGCGCATGGTCATGGCCCTAGCCCTCGTAGATCTTCTTGAGCTCGGTCTCGGCCCACTTCACGGCGTCCTCGGCCCGCATGCCCTGCACGGCCTTGGCGTACATGTCGACGATGATGTACTTCGAGTACGACTCGGTGGCCTTCGCCGTCGCCGGTCCCTGGTAGCCGAGCATCCGCGTCTTGCGCGCGGCGCGCCGGAAGACCTGCAGGGGCTTGTCGATCTTGGCCCACATCGGATGCTCTTCCCAGGCCTTCGCGGCGCCCACCGAATAGCCCTCGTTCACCTCGAACCACTTCCCGTAGTTCTCCTTCTGGTGCATCCAGGTCAGGAGGCCCTTGGCGAGCTTCGGGTTCTTGCTGTACTTCATCACCGCGTGCTGGAAGGGCACGTAGAGCGCGGCCTCGCCGGCCGGCCCCGCCGGCAGCGGCGCCGCGTGCTCGATATCCTGCCAGAGCGGCTCGCCCTTCTCGTCCTTGATCGTGTCCTTCTTTCGCTTGGCGACGATGTAGATCGAGGCGCCGTTGAGGGTGGCGCTGATCTCGCCCGCGTGGAAGGCGCGGTTGTTGTTCGTGTCGTCCCAGGCGAGCCCGCCCTCGTCGCACGCGTCCTTCCAGAACGCTGTGAGAAATTTCACCGACTCCACCGTGCCCTTGGAATTGAGGACGACACGCTTGCCGGAGGGATCCGTCTCGGCGCCCCCGTAGCTCCACAGGAACGCGTACGCGAAGGTCGGCGGATCGCCGAAGCTGTGCCCGAGCGCCTGGCCGACCGGCTTGCCCTTGGCCTTGAGCTTTCGGCCCGCCTCGCGCCAGGCGTCCATCGTCTTGGGAAATTCGGTCAGGCCGATCTCCGCGTGCCACGAGCGCCGCCAGGCGACCGCGTTGCCGCCGGTGCTGTGCGGCACGGCCAGCCACCGGCCGCCGACCTTGGCGGCGGCGTCGAACGCGTCGTAGAAGCCGCCCTGCGCCCTGGAGACGGCCTCCGCGACGTCGGAGACGTCGACGAGACCGTTGGCGTAGAGCTGCGGCCAGTTGTAGAGCATCTGGAAGATGTCGGCACCCGAGCCGGACTGGATGCCCGCCGTGATGCGCGGCTGCAGGTCGTTGGCATTGATGAACTCGAACTGCACCTCGGCGCCGAGCGCCTTGGAGGCTTCGGGAGCCTGGCGCTTCAGCTCCACGTCGGCCTCCGGAATGAAGTCGACCCAGCGTACGACGTGCACCTTGGACCCCTGCGCGAAGGCGGGGGCCCGATGGGCGGCGAGAATGCCGGCGACGCCCGTCAGCTTGATGAACGTTCGGCGTTGCATCGAGCCTCCTGTCGGGAGCGGTCCGTTAAGCCTCGTAGACCTTCTTGAGCTCACCCTCGGCCCACTTCACGGCGTCCTCGGCCGACATGCCCTGCACGCCCTTGGCGTACATGTCGGTGATGATGTACTTCGTGAAGGCCTCGGTGGCCTTCGCGGTGGACGGCCCGGCGTAGCCGAACAGCCGCGTGTTGCGGGCGGCCGTGCGGAACATCTTCAGCGGCTCGTCGAGCTTGCCCCACATCGGGTCGTTCTCCCACTTGTGGGTGGAGCCGACGGAGTAGCCCTCCTGCGAGGCGAACCATTTGCCGTAGTTCTCCGGCTTGTGCAGCCACGTGAGGAAGTCCTTCGCCAGCTTCGGGTTCTTGCTGTACCTCATCACCGCGTGCGATTGGTTGAGGAAGAGCAGGTAGCCGCCGGCCGGGCCGGCCGGCAGCGGCGCGTGGTCGATGTCCTGGAACAGCGGCTCGCCCTTCTCGTCCTTGATCTTGTCCTTCTGCCGCTTGGCCACGATGTAGATCGAGGCGCCGTTGAGCGTGGCCGAGATCTCGCCGGCGTGGAAGGCGCGGTTGTTGTTGGTGTCGTCCCAGGCCAGGCCACCCTCGTCGCAGCACTCCTTCCAGAACCCCTGCATGAATTTCACCGCCTCGACGGCGCCCTTGCTCTGGAGCACGACCTTCTTGCCCGACTTGTCGGTCTCGGCGGCGCCGAAGGCCCAGGTCATCGGGTAGGTGAAGGTCGGGGCATCGCCGAAGGTGTGGCCGAGCGTCTGGCCGTACGGCTTGCCCTTTTTCTTGAGCCCGGCGAACAGCTTGCGCGCCTCGTCCCACGTCTTCGGGTAGTGGCTGGCGCCCGCTTCTTTGAGCCACGACTTGCGGTAGGCGACGGCGTTGCCGACGATCGAGTGCGGCACCGAGAGCCACTTGCCGTTGCCCTGGCAGGAGGGCGCCCACACCTCGTAGAAGCCGCCCTCCGCCTTGGACAAGGCGCTCGCCACCTCGCTCACGTCGATGACGGCGTTCTGGTAGAGGTGCGGCCAGTTGTACTGGAAGTTGAAGATGTCAGCGCCCGAGCCCGACTGGACGGCGGCCGTGATGCGCGGCTGCAGGTCGTTGGCGTTGATCGTCTCGAACTGGATCTTCGCGCCCAGCGCCTTCTCGGCCTCGGGCA
>WNGN01007386.1_pt1 | contig 13846 bp, 10 predicted proteins | sample 5400561 | NCBI WGS metagenome assembly WNGN01 (sample SAMN13153379, study PRJNA577476) | soil metagenome | isolation source: 115 cm soil or saprolite under Garry oak tree replicate 2 | place: USA:California | collected 2016-06-15
AACTTCCCATGTGCGCCAGGCGCTGCCCTTCGCTGAGATACTGCTCACTCAGGCGCAGTTCCTCCGTTAATCGCTCTTGCTCGGTAACATCCATCCCTGTCCCAAGGAAACCCTCGAAAGTCCCCCCTTTCGTGACCGGAACACCCACACAACGTACGTGACGAATCTCTCCGTCAGGCCGCACAATTCGTTTTGTGAAGTCGAATGCAAGATGGTCATCCAACATCTTCGCAATGCCCTGTTTCATGAACGCGCGATCCTCCGGGTGTACCAGAGCCAAATATTCTTCTACTGTTGGCGGCTTGCCACCGGGATCAAGACCATAGATCCGAAACAACTCGGAGGACCAGTAACTGAATCCGGTAGCGTCGAATGCCCAGCTGCCCATATGGGCAAGGCGCTGCCCTTCACTGATATAAAACTGGCTTCGCTGAAGCGCTTCCTCCGCGCGCTTTCGGTCGGTAATGTCTTGGACTGTCCCGTAGAAGTGCGTGGGTCGGCCCGACTCGTCTTTCTTTACAGCACGCGTACTGTTGAGGACGCGCACTTCGCCGCTGGGACGAACGATGCGGTGTTCCACGTCATAGCACACACCACTAGTAATGGTCTGCTCCTTTTCTCGAAAAACACGGTCCCGATCTTCAGGATGGATCATCTCCCGTAGTGCGTCCACGTTCATGGGACGTTCCTGAGGCCGCAGTCCAAAAATGCGGTAGGTTTCATCTGACCAGATCAAGCAATCCGTCGCGAGGTCCCATTCCCAGTAGCCGACATGGGTGATGCGCTGGGCTTCTTCAAGCTTGGCTTTGCTGTCTTGCAGAGTCTCGTAGAGAGACCGTAGCTTGCCTGCCATATCATTGAAGACCCGGCCGAGTCTTGCCAGTTCGTCGTCTCCTGAAATAGGTACCAGGTGATCAAACTCTCCCCGTGACAAGGCACTGGAGCCCTCCATCAGCTTTCCTAACGGTGTTGTAATACTTCGGGTAATCATCACGCCAAGCAGGCTCGCGATGAGCAGAGTGCCCAACGCCGTCAGCGGCAGGACGATGACCATCTGACGTTCGAGGCGAGCAATGTTTGTGACGGTCTGCCCGAGTTCGTCGTTCAATTCCCTAGTGATGCTCTTCACGAGCATCGAAGTTTCCGCATCCAGCGGCTGCTTTTCATTTGCCAGCCGCAGCCGCAAGGCGCTCCAATCCCCCGAAGCTGCGAGCGAGTTCAGGGATTCGAGCTGGGACGGAAGGGTGCTTTCGATGACCTCTATAGTTGGTATAAATGTGGGGTAGAGTCGGACCTCAGGCGGCAAGTGGGTGATTGCGTTCCGGGCGTCCTGAACACTATCCAAGATCATGTCCCGCAGCGACCCCGACTCTTGGCGCAAAAGGACCGCATCTTGGGACTGGGCTACTCTGTCCAGCCTGTCGTTAAATGACTGGAGACTGGACTGAAGGTTCAGAGCTGCGATCAATTCCAGGCTAACTCCAGTCAGACGACGATCTGCTCTAACCTGAGCGGAGTGAAATTGCCAGAGCAAGATGCCGTTTACCGCAAGCAGCAGAACGAATATTCCAACGAAACACAGAGCCAACCGGCGACCAATTGAGAAACGATTGATGAACCCTTTTGCCCCAAGGTCCTCAGCCGCTGCCGGTATCGCTTTACGTCTCATCACCGGTTCTTTCGCCAAACTCTGCAAACGGTCTCAACCCCGCAGGTACCGTCCTGTTAATTTCCACTAGACGTTAACGGTTGAGGTGGACCTGTTTTGTAGCCTGTAATTACAACCAACTCCCTTTCTAGTAATGCAGCTGCGTCGGTGGCGCTTCGTTCATGCGTTAATACGGAATGTACCGCCTGCATATAAGCCTTCGAGACCTTCTCGTACGCTTGCCCCGTAACGTCAGAAGGTCGGCTAATGATCCGGGGCGGGCTGCCGGACTTCTGAGAGCTTGTATTAGCTCCCACTAGCCACGGCAAGTCGTACAGCTCCGGTTGACTGTGTCCTGGTGCGGGAGCAAGGTTGCGCTCGGACGCAAGCTCATCATTAATGAAGAACCCAAGGAGAGCCATCGCTTCCTGCGGGTGGGCCGAAAATCGCGAAACTGCCAATCCGGTGCCGCCAAGCACGCCGACTCTCGCTGCGGCGCCGCCGGGTACGCTCGTGTACCCGGTTAGATCGGGCAAGGTGGCTTCCCTCCAGTGAGCCAGGCGATATTTCCATTGCCAGGTGCGCCAAAAGGCGGCTCGTTCGGATGCCCATACGTTTGTCGCGTCCGCTTCAGTGTAGGAAAGGGCACCAGGCGGGGAAATCCATCCCACCCACCGTGCGGCTCTTTGCCATGACTGGATGGCGGCGGGATTATTCACGCTGATGGTCTTATTCTTTTCAATGATTCGCCCTCCTCCTTGGGAGACTTGCCATTCCAGTGCGTTGCAAGTAAGGCCTTCTGCCGCAGCCCCCTGCCACACATACCCCCAGAAATCCTTTTTGCCCTCAGCGCGCTCGCCAGCCTGAATTCTGGCCGCCATTCTTTCCAGTTCGTCCCACGTGGCGGGAGGGTGGGTGTATCCGTACTTGCGGAGTAGATCGGTGCGATAGGCCAGAACTCCAATTTGCATGTGATAAGGGATCGCCACGACTTTGCCGTTCACGGTGTAGCTGGCGACCAACTCCGCATCCAGAGAGGAAAGCTCCGAGGAAAAGTAAGGCTTTAGATCCAAGAGGTACTCGTCAATGATTTCCGGCCAGATCACGTCAACGCCCAGAAGATCAGGACTTGTACTCCGTTCCCGGAGTAGCTTTCGAGCTAGATCTAGTTGCCCGACAGAGGTTTCAGGCGAGGGCAAATGCTCGACACGGATTCCGGTTTCGCGGACAAAGCGCTCCGTCTCGCCCGTCTGTCTTGCTCGTGAAAGAACCGACGTTTTTTGGTCCCCGTTATTCACGGCCATTTCAGGCAAAACCTCAGGCTGCGACCACTCGGGATCGAGAAATATGATTGTCACGGGTTCAGGCTTTGAACGACGGCAGGCCAATAGAAAGAGAAGAAGGAAAAAACTCAAAATAAAGCAAGAGATCCTGCCCAAGAGAGCAGTTGGTAGCGTTCGACCAGGCAAACGCAGTCCCATACTTGCAATCGAACCGTCGAACAGATCACCCGGTTTTTGTGATGGAGTACCCACGATGAATGGCTCCAGCCCGGGATCCATTATTTTCGACCCGTCCCCAAACTAGGGTTTAGAGGCCAACCAGTTCTCCACAGGTGAGCTGCCAATTCTACTCTCAAATGGGCATCTTCTTGCGCGACTCCGGGAACGCTGGTTCGTTCCTGAGGGATAGGCCGCGAGATACCCAACCTTCTCATCTTGGCAAGCAGCGTGGTTCGTTTCAGTCCCAGTTTCGCCGCTGCGCCTGGTCCACCGACGATCCATCCGGCCTGCTCAAGTGTTTCCAATATCAAAGCACGATCCGAGTCTTCCGAGGTCATCGATGAGTGGAAAGTTCGGGCGCGATGCAGACTGGGGATCATGCGCTCTGTTTGCTTTTTGTGAAGTGGGTTTGGGAGCACGCTGTCCCGCGAAAGGATAACCCGCGTTCCACTAAGTTCTGCAACTCGCGGATGTTGCCAGGCCACGAATACCACTGGAAGGCAGCCATGGTTTCCTGACTGGCGTTGTGAACGGCGTGAGCAATGAGTTCTTTTCCCGTACCGGTTTCCCCCTCGATGAGGACAGTCGAGTCTGTACTGAATGTTCGTGCTTCGCCATATATCACTTCAATTTTGTCGATAGCGATTAGGACCGTTCCATTCCTCGGTTAATCTCGTGAGGTCGTCCGGATGGATCACTCTTCAGCGATCGGATTCATAAAGCGATACCCAGCTTTCTGGCGGTAGTGTAGGGCATTCTACTCGCTTTTCGCTCTCGGGGGAGGGGTTCTGCAAGACGCAGGCACACTGGCTGTCTGCAGTTGGAATAGCGGCAGACCGTAAAAGGCGTGATCAACCGCAGAAAGGGATCGAGTTGACTGGACCTATTGAATGCTCGCAAGAGGTTGATTGAAGGAATTCATCTGGCCGGGTCTAACTTCGCCGATGACACCATATCTGCGCAACGCAGCATACGTGATGTCCTCCAATTGCCCCATGACGCCTTCCCTGGGGCTCTCGCGCCGCTCGATTGGGATTGCCTGTGCAGCCATTTCAGTTCCTCTCTTACTCTGCAATTACTCTGCGACATGGCAGAAAGGAACACATCACGAGATGCAGGGTTTTTTTGCTACCGCCGAAGGCTGGCCTGCGGGTACCACGTTCGTGGTAAGCCGATCTCGCCAAGCCAAATGATGGGGTGCCTGCGAGTTGTGGATGCCGATTTCGTGCTGGCCATTTGCGGAGCAGTAAACCGCGGCGAAGGTGCTCGTTGCGAGGCTTGCTTTCGTGTTGCGTTTATCATTCTGGTTGACGTCTCGACTTGGGCATGCAGATTGCTGTCACGCACGTGCGAGTGGGAACTAAGGTTGTCTAGATAGGCCCAGTTAGCGAGAGTGCTGTGCGCTTGCGATCGATTCGCTGAGCTGATCTACTCGGACTGTTTCATGGAGGCTTCGTTGGCGCGTTTCTCGAGAATTTCTCCCGCACTCAAGAGGCGCGCGGCGCAAATCGAACTGCTACTCATGGACGTGGACGGCACCATGACGGACGGCAGCGTGACGCTGCTGTCACAAACCGACGGCACCGCCCTAGAAATCAAGACATTCAACGCCCACGACGGCCAAGGGCTTACGCTTGCGCACACTGCTGGTTTGCGTACCGGCTGTATTACCGGTCGCGAAAGTGCCGCACTCATGCGCCGGGCCAACGAAATGAAGATGGAATTCATCTACATGAAACAACCGTTGAAGATGCCGGCTTATGAGGAGATCCTTCGAAAAGCAGGGATGTCGGATTCCGTGGTTGCCTACATCGGCGATGATCTTCCGGATATTCCCCTGATGCGCCGTGCCGGTCTCGCTATTGCCGTGGGCAATGCCGTCCCTGAGGTCAAACAGATCGCGCACTACACCACGAAAGCCCTCGCCGGCAACGGCGCGGTCCGTGAGGCCATCGAACTCATTCTTAGGTCCAAGGGTAGCTGGGAAGCGATGATCGACAAAGCCCGTGCGTGATCCTTGTGCTCAGGTGGTCGCCGCCTCGACGAGGCGAGATGGCGATTTCACATCGCCGTTCGACTGGCGATGATAGCCTTCCTCTGTTTGTTCTCCAGCACCCACACGCGAGATTACGCGCATCGATGCCATCAGCGGTACCGCTAGATAAATGCCGACGATTCCCCCGATCTCCGCACCGACCAGCACCGCGAAAATCGCCGCCAAAGGGTGAATCTTCAACCGATGGCCCATGATCTGCGGCGAAGCGAAATAGTCCTGAATCACTCTCCAAATGCCTAGCAATGCCGCCATCCAGATCCAATGCGAGTGACTCACAATACCGACGCTGACAATCGCAGCGAATGTGGTTATCCAGCCAACCACAGGAACGAACTCCAGCAATCCGCCCAAAACGCCCAATGCGATGGCGTGTGGAAACCGCAGCAGAAGCAAGGCCGCGGAATAGAATAGAAAGGAAAAACCGCAGAGAAGTACCTGTGCCCTTATATAGCTGGTGAGCATTATGTGCAGTTCGCTCGCTGCAGCACGAATTCTCGGACGGCGGTTCGGAGGAAAGAACAACTGGATTAGGACGTCTGCGATGTGGTCGCCGTCGCGCAAGAAAAAGATTGCCAGGACAGGAATCAGAAGCAACAAACCAAACAGTTGCGCGGCATTGGAAAGATAACGATCTACGGCGGGTATCAGGCCCTCAATGCTCTGTCTGTGCCTCGCCAGGAAAGCCCTGAATCGAAATTCTTGTTCCTCGCTCCAGCCGTATTTCCCTCTGAGTTCGGTCGCTATGTCTCCCGTAGAGAGGCTGTTTAGCAAAGCCGGCGTTTCATCCACAAACTTCGCGGTATTCCTAGCCAGACCCGGAGCAAATGAATACCCGAGCAGCGCAATCAGAACCACGAAGGCGAGGTACACTTCCACTACTGCGGGCCCTCTCAAATTTCTGAAAAACAAGGAATGCCGTTGCAGAAACTTGACCACGGGATCAATCAAGTAGGCAAAAAATATGGCAAACACGAAGATTAGAATGATGCGACGAGCGCTGTAGAGCGCTGTGCACACCACGGCAAAGAACAGTATCGTCAGCAGGACGTCCGCGGTGCGGCGCTCGAGGAATGCCATTTTGTGATGTCCGTGTGCGAGAAACTGCCAGGTCGTTTCCCGCACGTTCAGCGCGCGCTCACGTCAGCCGAGTGCGCACGGAGCGTGTTTACAATCGCATTGAATTTCTGTCTCTTGCACGTCAGCGGCGTCGGAGCAATAGTCACTGCAGTACGTTTCCGCACTTGCCACCACACATCTGCACTCCGGGTAGGCGCACTTACGTTGACCCTGAGCATTCACGGTTCACCCCTGTCCGGCTGAAACTGGACACAAGGCTAAATGCAAGACAAAGGCCAACTCTGGCTAGACAACAATGCCTGCAACAGTTGTCGCGTCGAATGGCAGTGCTAACCTTGAACAGCCTCAACCAAACCTGAGACTTTCTAACTGGAACAGCCTGGACACAGAATTCGGCCGTTGCCGGTTGGCGTGACGAACCTTTGTCATAAGACAAATCCCCCGCCAAAGAAATCAGACTGGTTCAAGCCGTTGAATAGAGAAAACCGTTTGATTTTGAGAATTCGGTCTGGCATCGCGAATGCAGTATGCGAGTGCTTTGACTGTGGCACCGCACGCCTCGTAGACTTACCCTCGCCGCAAATCGAGAGGAGATGGAAAATGGCTCCACAAGCAGCGAGCTCTATTGCAACCGAGACCGTGAAGCCGGCGCTTGCTCCCGCCCGAACGGCTGAACCTGAGCACGTTCCAGCGCAAGCGAAACCGAATTGGCAGAAATACGGGACCCCGCTGCTGGTGGTGCTGCTGGCCGCTACGGTCGTATTCACGATCACCCGGAACTGGAATTCCTGGGAGGGTGGCCGAATCGAGCAGGTCACAGACGATGCTTACGTCCGGGGCGATCTTACGCCGCTGAGCACAAAGGTCGCCGGAGTCGTTCGCGATGTGAGGGTCTCTGACTTCCAATCGGTACGCAAGGGAGATCTCCTAGTTCAGCTCGACGATGACGATTACCGCGCGCAGGTAGCACAGGCGAGCGCGGCGGTGGAGGCTGCAAAAGCTGCAATCGAGAACAACCGACGCCAGAAACAACTGCAACAAGCCAAAGTCGATCGGGCGGTGGCAGGCGTGACGCAGGCGCAAGCCGAAATTTCCGCGGCGCAAGCGGGAATTGGGGCTGCCCAAGCCGACCTGGATCGCACTGTTCCCGAACGTCGCCGGCAAGAAAGCCTCATGGAGACCAACTCCACGACCCGGCAGAAGGTTGAGCAAGTGGTGTCTGAAGAAGAACGGTCACGCGCACAACTGGTCAGCCGTCAAGCCTCACTGGAGCAACGCCGCGGGCTCGACGTTCTGAATTCGCAGGAAGTCCAGCTGATCGCCGACCTGCGTGGCAAGCAGGCTGCGCTGACCGTCTCGCAAGTGAACCTCGGCTACACCAAGATTGAAGCGCCCGATGACGGGACCGTGGGTGAAAGGCAGGTTCGACCCGGACAGTTGGTGTCCCCCGGAACACAAGCGATTTCCTTTGTCAGCAAGATCAAGTGGGTTCAGGCAAATTATCGCGAGACGCAGCTCACGAACGTGAAAGTCGCCGACCCGGCCGAGATCCGCATCGACGCGTATCCGGGGAAACTCTTCCACGGCAAAGTCATCGAGATCGCCCCTGCCAGCGGTTCGCAATTCGCGCTGTTGCCGCCCGACAATGCCACCGGCAATTACACGAAAGTCGTGCAAAGAGTCCCCGTGAAGATCGCGTTCGACGATCCGCGCATCGCCACCACCTTGCGTCCGGGTCTCTCCGTAATCGCTACCGTACGCACAAGACACTGATTGGAATCAACGATGGCTGCATCGACGATCGCTGTACCTCGGCCGACGCCGATACAAATTGCGCAAGCCACCGCGGGGGCGATACCCGCTGATCTCTCGAAAAGTCCCCTGCTCGGGATCCTGGGCGTCATTATGGGCGCGGGCATTGTTACGCTCACAGGGCGCATGATCACCCTCGGCCTAGCCGATCTGAAGGGCCACGTCGGCATCGGTCTCGACGACGGCGCGTGGATCAGCACCGCCTACAACATGGCGCTGGTGTTCATCGGGCCCTTTACCGTGTACCTGGGCGGTTTAATGGGACCGCGGCGAATTCTATTCTTTACCGCCACCTCGTTCACGTTCCTCTGCCTGTTCATACCCTTCATTCACAGTTATAGCCTGCTCCTTACCGCACTCGTTCTCGCCGGGCTAACTTCCGGCACCTTCTACCCGCTCACGCTCACGTTCGCGCTGCGGAACATTCCTTCTCGCTTCCTTCCCTTCACGATTGCCCTCTACGCGACGTTTGTCGATGGAGCCGTGAACATCGCTCCATCCCTTTATGGATGGTACAGAGAGCATCTTTCCTGGCACTGGATGTTCTGGAATTCGGCGTTGATTACGCCGTTGATGATGCTCTGTATCTATTACGGGATACCGGCGGCTCCGGCCAGAAAGAAATCCGCCGCGGCACCGAGCTTTGCGGGTTTTCTCTATGCCAGCGCAGGATTCGCGATGTTGTACGCTGCGCTCGATCAGGGTGAAAGGCTCGATTGGTGGCGCTCCGGAGTGTTCACCGCGGTGTTCGCTGGCGGCTCATTCTTTCTGCTGTGTGCTCTCGTACGGCGCCTGCGCAGCCCCAATCCTCTGGTCGACATGCCCTATCTACGGCAGTGGAACACGGTGTTGCTTGGCGTTGGACTTTTCTTGTTTCGCTTTTGTCTGGTGACAACCATCATTCTGGTCCCGCAGTCGCTGGCCATTCATGGGTTCGAACCCGATCAGATCGGGCCCGCCGTGATCTGGAGCGCCGCTCCCCTGCTTCTCCTGGCATTTGTCGCCGGAGTCCTGCTGCTATCGAAATTGGATTCACGCCTGCTCATGGCTTCAGGCTTTGCGTGCATGGCTCTTGCCTCCTGCCTGAACGCGGATATCACCAGCGCGTGGTCGGCAGCGAACTATTACCGTACCGAATTGCTCATGGGCATTGGACAGTCGTTTGCCTTTATCGGGTTGGTGTCAACGATTGTCCTGCAAGGGATTTTCTCGGGGGGACTAGCGAAACCGCAGTGGATTATGACCTTCTCTGCATTCTTTCACACCATACGGCTGTTTGGCGGAAATCTTGGCGCGGTGTACATGGGCCATTTCATCACGCAGCGAGAAAAGCTGCACTCGAATCTCCTCGGCCTGCATGTACAGAGCGGGAACTGGATTACGGATGCTAACATCCGCCAGCTGACGGCGGGATTGTTTGCCAAATCTTCCGGCCTCGCTGCAGCAACCGGCCGGGCGGTCGGAGTCATCGGCGGCCGCCTGCGCCTCGAGGCCTACACACTCAGCCTTATTGATGGATTCTACCTGGTGGCTTGGGCTTGCGTCGTTGCGCTGCTGCTTGTTGCCCTGCTTCGCAAGTCACCTCTTAACTACGGCGACCTCAGCGCCGTTCAGCAACAATTGGCCACGCGTCAGGAAGCAAAATCATGAACGCGCGCATCAGGCATTCGCTCGCTGTTCGAAGGGCCACTCTGATCTATGGTGACTTAAATGCTGTTCGTCGAGGAACGCCAGCTATACATGAAGTACGCCTGGAGAAACGTTTTATGGAGAAGAGAAATTACGCGATCGGTCGATGGGCGATTGTAGTGGCCTGTGCCTTGGGCTTGGTGTCTGTGGCAGTCGGGCAAGAACGCAAACTGACCCTCCAAGAGGCAATCGATCTCGCTACGCGGTCGAATCATACTCTGAAAGCGGCATCTTATGCCGTCGCGGCAGATCAGGAAAAAGAACGGATCGCAAAATCCAGTTACTTTCCCGCCATCACCAACGACTCCAATTTTCTGCACATTACCGATCTGCAACGGGTCGAAGTGCCTGCCGGCGCCTTCGGCCCAGCCATTCCGTCCTCGAACATTTTTCTTACCCAGGGAACGCAGACGTTTGAATCCAGTGGCACCATGATTGCCCAGCCGATAACCCAGCTCATTAAGATCCACCAGTCCAATAAAATTGCGGCCGCCGATGTGAACCTCTCCCAAGCCGCCTTCACCAAGGCATCGACTGATGTAGTTTTCCGCGTACACGAGCTCTACTATCGTGTACTCACCAGCCAACTACAGAAGGAAGCAGTCGAACTGCAGATCACGTCTGGAAGCGAAAATTTGAACGAAAACACCGAGCAGGTCAAAAACGGCAGTTTGCTTGAAGTAGCGCGGGTTGAAAGCAGAGCGAGCCTGCTCGAGGCCCAGCAGGCGCTGCTGACCACGGACATGCAGATTGCCGATCTTACCTTTCAGTTGAACGATGTGCTAGGACTGCCGCTGAATACCAAGCTTATTCTCGACCCTAATGTCGATGTGGCGCTCGATTTGCCGCCACGCGAGCAGTCGCTTAGAACGGCGCTGAATGACAATCCGGAAATCAAAGAAGCAGCGCAGGCACTCGCCAAGGCACGGGCTGCGCACTCTGCAGCGAAGGCGGAATACATACCCGATGTCACTGCCTTCGCCCGGCACAGCTACCAAAATGGAGTGCCCTTTGTGGATCGGAATTTCGGTACGTTCGGCATCCATTTGAGCTATGACATCTTCGATGCCGGCAAACGCAGGGCGCTCGTACGAGAACGCCGCGATGAAGTATCGGAGGCGGAAGAGAACCTAAAGCGCGTGAAGGACGAAGTCGAGGTACGCGTCAACACAATCTATAACCGGCTGGATGTAGCGCGTGCCATGGTGGAAGTCAGGCAAGAGTATCTGGCCGCACGGCAAGAAAACGCCCGTCTCTCCGAAAATCAGTTCAAACAGGGCATCACACTGGCGTCCCAGCGCGATGCATCGCGGGCCCAGGCCATGAAGGCACGGGCCGGATTACTGGATGCAAGCCTGGCATACCTGTTGGCGCGAGACGATCTGAGCCGGGTTTTGGGAGGTACGACTCCATAGTCGTGGCATGAAACAAATGACTGAGACAACGCACAAGGCGCATTGGGGAATGGTTCTCGGTCGTGCTGCAATAGTTGTTCTCCTCGCTGGAATACCCTTCGCGGCGGGATTGTGCGCTACGAATCCGGGCGGTGACAATGCAGTGCCCAATATCTTTCAGCCGCAATCCACACCGGCGGACTCGATCAAGCAGCTATCAGATTTCGTCCTCGCTATCACCGGCATGATTTTTGTCGTGGTCTTCAGTTTACTGATCTATGCCGTCATCAAGTTCCGCCAAAGGGCGGGCACTGCTGACCGCGAACCGGCCCAGGTGTACGGGAGTACACAGATTGAACTGGCCTGGACCATCATTCCAATCTTGATCGTGGTCGTGTTGTTTTTGGCTACCGCGCGGGTCATCCACGCGGTCCAAGATGCCCCAAAACCTGCTACAGCCATAGAGATCACCGCCATCGGACACCAGTACTGGTGGGAGTTCCGCTATCCAGGGCTCGGAATCGTCACTGCAAACGAGCTGCACATTCCGGTGAGCGATCCGGCCCTTCCTACGCCCACATTTTTAAAGTTGCTCTCCGCCGACACTGATCATAGTTTCTGGATCCCACAACTCGCGGGTAAGACTGACCTGATTCCGAACCACCCGAACAGCATGTGGATGGACCCGCATCGCACGGGTATCTTTCTCGGGCAGTGCGCCCAATATTGCGGGACGCAGCACGCCAAGATGCTTCTGCGCGTGTCGGTGGACAGCCCTAAAGATTTTGGCGCGTGGGTTCGCGCACAGCAGAAGCCCGCGATTCAGGACGAAAAGGTGATCGCTGGCCGGCGTGTTTTCGAAACGACTGCCTGCATCAACTGTCATGCGGTCGGCGGCAGCGCGGCAAACGGACGCTTCGGCCCGGATCTGACGCACTTGATGAGCCGTGAAACTATCGCGTCCGGTGCGGCCGAGAACACAAAAGAAAACCTGCGCCTGTGGATCCAGAAGCCGGACGCGATTAAGCCTGGCTCGTTAATGCCTGCCATGCAATTGAACGATGAAGACCTGGATGCACTCGTGAATTACTTGGAGACACTTCAGTAGTCGACGGATTTGGGAGAGAGCAGCTATGTCATCGGATGCGATGGCAATTCGAAACGTCGAGGTTGAGAGCCTTCCGTTGGTTGAGACCCTCCACGGATGGCTGACCACGGTTGATCACAAGCGGCTGGGCATTCTCTATATCGCCTACGCTTTGTTGTTCCTCGTCATCGCCGGGATCGAAGCGCTCATTATTCGCATCCAGTTGATGCATTCGCATAACGATTTTGTCTCTCCGCAAGTGTTCAATCGCATGTTCACCATGCACGGCACAACCATGATCTTTTTCGTGGCCATGCCGATCCTGTTCGGATTTGCGAACTACCTCGTTCCATTGATGATTGGCGCGCGCGACATGGCTTTCCCGCGGCTGAATGCCTTCAGCTTCTGGCTGTCGGCGTTTGGCGGCTTTCTGCTCTATTTCAGTTTCCTTGGAGGAAGCGGACTCTATGGGGCGGGAAATGCACCTGACGTTGGATGGTGGTCGTACGCACCTTTAACAGCGCGCGCGTTTTCACCGGGTCATAGCTCAGACTATTGGACGCTTTCGCTGCTGGTGTCGGGATTTGGCAGCATCGGAACCGCGATCAACATTCTCGCGACGATTCTTTGCCTGCGATGCCCGGGCATGAAGCTTAACCGCATGCCCCTGCTGGTGTGGCTGAATCTCGTGATGGCCGGAATGGTTCTGATTGCCATTACCCCGCTCTCCGCAGCCCAGATTATGCTGCTGATCGACCGGTATTTGGGAGGGCATTTCTTCGACGCGCAGGCCGGTGGCTCAGCTGTGCTCTGGATGCACTTCTTTTGGATATTTGGCCACCCTGAAGTGTACGTGCTGATCATTCCGTGCTTCGCCTTCATGTCGGAAATCATTCCGGTTTTTTCGCGCAAACCGATCTTCGGGTATCCGGTTATGGTGGCGGCCACGGTTTGCATCGGCTTTGTGAGCCTGAGCGTCTGGGCGCACCACATGTTCACAGTCGGAATGAACTCCTATGCCAATAGCTTCTTCACGATTACAACAATGGCTGTCGGTGTTCCTACCGGGATCAAGATTTTCAACTGGATCGGCACCATGTGGGGCGGGCGGATTCAGTTCAAAACTCCGATGCTGTTCAGCATCGGATTTCTATTCCAATTCCTCATTGCAGGCTTGACGGGAATCATGATGGCCGCTGCGCCCTTCGATTGGCAGCTTAGCCTTTCCTACTTTGTTGTGGCGCACTTTCACTATGTGATTGTGGGCGGAATTTTGTTTGCTCTCTTTGCCGCGTTTTATTACTGGTACCCGAAGATGACTGGCCGGATGTTGAGTGAACGCCTCGGTAAGTGGCACTTCTGGCTTTTCCTGATCGGATTTCACCTGACGTTTACTGTCATGCATATTCCGGGATTGCTCGGGATGCCGCGCCGAATCTATACATATGAGCCCGGCCGCGGTTGGGACACCCTGAATCTGATCATCACGATCGGCGCGTTCATTCAGGCCGTGGCCATCCTGGTGTTTGTGGCGAACCTCGTTATTTCTTATTTCAAAGGCGACAAGGCGGGCAACGATCC
>WNGN01003554.1_pt1 | contig 13842 bp, 13 predicted proteins | sample 5400561 | NCBI WGS metagenome assembly WNGN01 (sample SAMN13153379, study PRJNA577476) | soil metagenome | isolation source: 115 cm soil or saprolite under Garry oak tree replicate 2 | place: USA:California | collected 2016-06-15
GAGAGAATCCGCTCGACCTGGTCCTCGGCGAAATCTTCAAATTTCAACCATGCATCGTGCGCCGTCTCGACGAGGTGCCGTGCTTCCTGAACAGATTCGAGGTCCTTATCCATATTCGAGGTCAAATCTTATCCGGGAGTATTGTCGCTGGGTTTGGCAGAAGGACCCGACCAATGTTGAAGGAGCTTTTCCGTTTCATCGAACGGCCGGGCAATGACATGAACGCCGATGAGTTCACCGACACGGCGAGCTGCAGTTGAGCCCGCTTCCGTCGCGGCTTTCACGGAACCGACATCACCACGGACCAGGACGGCCACGTAGCCGTTGAGAAGGTATTCCTTTCCCACCAGAACAACGTTTGCGGTTTTCACCATGGCATCGGCTGCTTCAATCGCTCCGACGAAACCGCGCGTTTCTATGATGCCCAATGCATCGTTCATAATTTTTCGCCGGGACCCGGCGCGTACGGTAACAAAAACTCTAAACAAAAGCAATTGACCTGGCGGCATCGTATCCATATGATTTTTCGCAGCCTAAAAGAGGACGTCGCCTGCTTGCATTCCGAAATGACCAACTTTGGTTCGAGTTTCAAGAGGGCCCGCGAAACCAAAGGGATCTCCATCGATCAGATTGCATCCGAGACGCGTATCAGTACTCGATTCCTTCTCGCTATCGAAAATGAACAATTCCATCTTCTGCCGGGAGGCATCTTCAACCGCGGGTTCATTCGCGCATATGCCGAGAAAGTTGGTCTCGATCCAAATCAGGCCCTTGCCGATTACGAGCGGCTTGGCGGCAGTGGTGAAACGAGCGAAGATCCGGGAATGGCGACCGCCGGGCCCGCGAAACGTGACCGGCGTTTGTATCCGGCCGCAATTGGCGGCCTGCTTCTCCTGATTATCATTCTTTATGTGACCACCCGAGAGTCCTCCAACACCGCTCAGCTGGCCAGTCCACCACCAGCTTCGCCGTCGGCGACTGCGCCCGTCGTGAATTCATCCACGCCGCCGCCCGGAGTGGAGGCGCCCCCGTTCGTGCCTGAGCTGCAACCGGCTCCCTCGCCGCCTGCAGAAGCTCTACGCATTGACATTGAAGTGAAAGAGACAAGCTGGCTCAAAGTGTCTGCCGATGGGAAGCCCGTGGATGCCGGCGAGGTTGTTCAACCCGGGATGACACGGCACTACGCTGCACAGAATTCGATTGTTCTCTCCATGGGTAACGCAGGGGGGATCGTCCTCAAGATCAATGACATGCCTGCTAAAGAGCTCGGCAACCGCGGGCAGGTGCGTGAATTGAAAATCACGCCCGAGAATTTGCGGGACTTTATCCGATAAATCCTAGCTCTGTTTCGGTCCCACCATAGGAGCAAACTCCCAAAGAACAATCCATTCATCCCATTTACAAACAAGATCAATGTCCGTTGGCCGCCGCCCAGCGAGAGCGTATCTTCCGTCTTGTGGACGCCAACCCAGGAAGGGGTTTTCTGGATGGCGCGAACAAATCAACTAAAAATCGAGGGAACGACAATGAAGATAAGCATGTCTTTCTGGGCGGTCTGGGCCACCGTTGTATTGGCGGCGGCAGGCTTCGCCCGAAGCGCGCAAGCGCAAACGTTCGTCAGCTCCGGGTTCAACCTGAACGCGCGTGTTGACGCACCATTCACTTTCGACTGCACCAACCACCCTGGCCCGGTGATCAGCTTGGGGGAAGGCAAAATCAAACTCGGGAGCATCGATGCGGAATTGACGCTTTCCAACAACTATAAATTCACGCACTCGGACGCAGTGGCCGTCAGCGCCGACGTCAATATCATTCTCCCGGGGACCATCTACGATATTCCGAAGCAGCCATCCAGAGAAGCGAGTTACTATGGAGGCGATTTCTCGGGCACGGGCGTGGGCGGCAACCCGTGGATTTATGTTCAGCTCTTAGACGAGCAGGGTAACCCAAAATCGGGTCAGATCTTGATCGGCCGCTGCGTTCAGGGTGCTGCAAATCTCGGCATCTCTTTCCTGGAAGCCGCAGTAGCGGCAAACACCGTTGACGTGGATTCCGATTCCTGCACCAATAATCCCGGCCCGTGGATTTACCTCGATGCTGGGAAGTTGTTCGTGAGTGGAGCAAAAGCAAGAGTCACCTTCACGAACAACGCGAAGTTCACCCATGCCGCCAGAGGAGACGCATTAGTGGACTTTGATCTCATTCCGGCAGGCACCTTCCTGATTTCCAAGAAGGGATCGGTTCAGGGCGGCGTCGGCGGCAATCCGCATATCTGGTTCATCTACAAGGTCGACGGCGAATACGTCGGAACCTGGCCTGGCTTTTATCTCGGACGCTGCATCAAGCTGTAGTCCTCCTGGCTCTGGCCTGAGGGAAGAAATTCGGGGACAGGTGCATAAATCCCCAAATTAGGTTAATTGGGGATTTGTCCACCTGTCCCCGAATTTCTCTTCGTCGCATTAATCCAGCCGCGCGATCCAACGGCGCCGCCGTTACAGTTGGTATAATGGGTCGTTTATGGCTTCGGCGACAAACACAACAGGGACCGACAGCATTGTTGTTCGTGGAGTGCGGGTTCACAATCTCAAAAATATTAACTTCGACATACCGCACAACGCCTTAACGATTGTCACTGGAATAAGCGGCTCCGGAAAGTCCTCCCTTGCGTTTGACACGATTTATGCGGAGGGCCAGCGGCGATATATCGAGTCCCTGTCGGCATACGCCCGCCAGTTTTTGGAACGGATTGAAAAACCGGAAATCGAGGAAATCCATGGCATTGCTCCCGCCATCGCCATTCGCCAAAGAAACACGGCGCGAACGCCCCGTTCGACGGTGGCAACGTCAACTGAGGTTTACGACTATCTGCGCCTTTTGTTCGCGCGCGTGGGCGTAACGGTATGCAGAAAATGCGGGGCTACTGTTCAGAAGGATACTGTGGATCAGATCGCCGACACAGTGATGCAATGGCCGGCTGAGACCCGCTTCTATGTCCTGTACCCCCTGCCCAAAAACCAATCCCAGGAGCAACTCGCGGCCCTTTTATCGGATCTCAAGCGGCGAGGCTTCAGCCGGCTTTACCAGGATGGCAGGACATTCGACTATTCGCAGCCGGAATCGTTGTTGGACGTGGACTTCAAAAAGACGGCCTACGTCCTGGTCGATCGTCTCAAGATTGCTCCCGACATACGGCAGCGGCTCATCGATTCGGTTGAGATCTGCCTCCGTGAAAATAATGGCGAGGTCATCCTGCAGGTCGTGGAACCGCCTTCGGGAAATGGCTCCATGCCGCGCGAAAGACAATATCGCTTCTCGGAGTCGTTTGAGTGTAAGAAGTGCGGCATCCGTTATGAAGATCCGGAACCGCAACTTTTCTCCTTTAACAATCCCTTTGGCGCGTGCCCTCGATGCCAGGGATTCGGTAACACGATTGATCTCGATCCGGATTTGATTATCCCTGACAAGAGTAAAGCATTGAATCAGGGCGCCATTGAGCCGTGGACGAAGCCACGTTATCGCATCTACTTCAACGAATTCAAAAGAAAGGCGCTGGCGCGCAGAATTTCGCAGAGCACCCCGTTTCGCCTGCTGACTTCAGAAGAGCAGGCGTTTGTGATGAATGCTGTTCGAGAATTTTTCGAATACCTGGAAACGAAAAAATACAAGCTGCATGTACGGGTATTCCTGAGCCGCTATCGCGGATATACCGTTTGTCCGGAGTGCGGCGGTTCGAGGCTGCGGCAGGAGGCTCGAGACATCTTCATTAACGGCAAGAATATTGCCGATGTGTCCCGCATGACGATCCAGGAAAGTCATGAATTCTTTTCGCAGTTGAGTCTGACGCCGGCAGAAGCCGAAATCGCCGAGCGCATTCTGTTTGAAATTCAATCGAGGCTTCGCTTTCTAAACGACGTGGGACTGCAATATCTGACGCTGGACCGGTTGTCCTCCACATTGTCGGGAGGCGAAGCGCAGCGCATTCAGCTTGCGACGTCACTGGGATCATCCCTGGTCGGAGCCTTGTACGTGCTGGATGAGCCTTCGATCGGACTTCACCCGCGCGATAGCCGCCGGCTGATCGAGATTCTCCAGCGTCTGCGGGACATCGGAAACACAGTTCTCGTCGTCGAACATGACGCGGAAACGATGCGGGCGGCCGACCACATTCTGGACCTCGGTCCGGGAGCCGGAGAAAATGGCGGCCACCTCGTTTATCAGGGCACGCTTGAAGGTCTGAGGAATTGTGCAGGATCTCTAACAGGCAAGTACCTCATCGGTGAGTTGAAAGTTCCCATTCCGAAAAAACGGCGGGCCCCCGGTTCGAAGATTCTGAAGCTGCGAAACGCTGCGAAACATAACCTGAAAAACATCGATGTCGAAATCCCGCTCGGCCTAATGACGTGCATCACAGGAGTATCGGGTTCCGGCAAATCGACTCTGGTTCACGAATGCCTGTACGAGGCAGTTAAAGCGGCATTGCACGGAAGCGATCCTGGATCCGGAACGGGATTTATCGAAAGCGGAATCAAGTGGATTGGCGATGCTGTTCTGGTCGATCAAAGTCCCATCGGGCGCACGCCGCGATCGAATCCCGTAACGTATATCAAGGCGTTCGATCACATCCGCGATGTCTTCTCCTCCACACGCGAGGCACAGGCGCGCGGTTACAACTCCGGAAGCTTCTCGTTCAACATTCCAGGCGGCCGTTGCGAGGTATGCCAGGGCGATGGAACCGTGACTGTGGAGATGCAGTTCCTGGCCGATGTCGAACTGGTTTGTGAAGAATGTAAAGGCACCCGATACAAGAGCGGCGTTCTCGAGATTTTGTATAAGGGTAAGAACATCTATCAAGTCCTGCAGATGACCGTGCGGGAAGCGCTGCTATTCTTTGCGAATGTCTCCAAGATCACGAAGAAGCTGAAGGTGCTGGATGAAGTCGGACTGGGTTATTTACGGCTGGGACAATCGGCGACGACTTTATCGGGCGGTGAAGCCCAACGCATCAAGCTCGCATCCTTTCTTGCTCGCGAAACCAGCGAAAAAACATTATTTATTTTTGACGAGCCGACGACCGGTTTACACTTCGACGATATCAATAAGCTGCTGATTGCTTTCAGACGCCTGATCGAAACCGGAGGATCAGTGCTCATCATTGAACACAATCTGGATGTCATTAAATCAGCGGATTGGGTAATCGATCTCGGGCCGGAGGGCGGTGATGCCGGCGGCTTCGTCATTGCGACCGGCTTTCCCGAGCACATCGCGGAAGATGTCGCGTCGATTACGGGACAGTTTTTAAAGAATGTGCTCCCCTCCTAGTATGGCGCCCCTCATCCTGGTCTTGGCATTGTTCCAAACCGCGCAGGACCTGTACAACTCCGCGGCCACTGACTTCGAAGCCGGCCGTTGGGCGGAGGCGGCCACGAAATACGAGAGCGTCTTGAAAGAGGATACCTCGCACATTCCCTCACGTTTTAATCTCGCGGTCTGCTATACGAAGCTAGGCAATACCGACGCTGCAATCGCCGCTTACCGCACGCTTCTGGATCAAAACGGAACAATCTATGAGGCCCGAGTTAACCTCGCAATCCTTCTGGATCAGAGCGGCAAGCGCGATGAAGCCGGTGAGCAATTCGAGAAGGCGCTGAATCTTCATCCGGATGATGTACAAGCCGAGCTCAATCTCGCGATGTTCTATATGCGCGGCAATGAGATCGATAAAGCCTATCCTCACCTGATTGCAGTTCAAGCGAAGGGACCCAGTACCGCAGAACTATATGTCGCTCTAAGCGAGGCCGAGCACGCACGACAGAATGAAGCGAAGTCCCGTGAATACCTCGAAAAGGCCATTTCACTGGATTCGAAAAACACGAATCTGCGCCGGCAGTTGGCTATCTCGTATTTCACCGACAAAGATTACGCGAAAGCGATTCCACCGCTGGTTGAACTCGTCAGGTTGGAACCAACGAATGCCGATTACCTTTACCTTCTCGGAAAATCGTACGAGCAGGTGAAAGCCTACCCTCTAGCTATCGCGGCGCTCGAGCAGGCCATTCGAATCAAATCGGACGATGTCGAAGCCTATGCAACGCTCAGCGCAGTTTTTTATGCCCAAGAAAACTGGGGACGCGCTGCACAACTGCTGAGCCGTGTGATTGAGCTTCGCCCCCGCGAAGCACTCCCGCACTTTGTGCTGGCCACATGCTGGGATCATTTAGGAAACGCAAAGGAAGCCATCGTGCAATATAATAAGTTTTTGGAACTCGACGACGGCTCAAATGACGCCAGGTCCTTTCAAGCACGGCAGCGCGCAAGGACTCTGGAGCGCCGTCAGAAGAAGTAAAGCGCCGACTATCGTGAGGTGGACAATCAAGCGATTATTGACAGTGCTGATTGTATGGATTGCGAGTTCCTGCACCGTCCGAACTGCCGCCCTTCAGCCACAATTCGACAAACGCCTGGAGCGTCTTGATAGAGAACGAGAAAAGCTCAAACGTACGGGCGACCCGGTCGACCGCGCGAAGATCGACATTAACATCTCTGAAATTCTGCTGAGCCTGGTCAGCGATGCCGTCAAAACCGGGGAACCGGAAGTAGTTGGCAGGCGTCTGAACGAATATATCGAAACGATCCAGGATGCTCATCAAACAATGATGAAGACCGGCCGGGATGCCCATCGCAAACCAAAGGGATTCAAAGAACTGGAAATTTCTCTCCGCCGCCAGATTCGAATGCTGGATGACATCGGCCGCGGACTCACATTCGATCAGCGCGAACCGGTAGAAAAGGCTAAGCAGCAGGCTTCAGAGATCCGGGACGATCTCCTCAAAGCTCTGTTCGGAGACCAAAATGCGCCAGGCCGGAAAAGTTAGTCTTTCGGTTGTCATCATTTTCTCATTCGCCGCAGCGCTGCTTACCGCGGCGAAAAAAGAGTACTTCACGGAAGACGAACAGGATTTGATTCGCGATGCCCAGGAACTGAGCCAACGCGTGCCGGTTTATTTCAAACTCGCGGAGCGCCGGCTCATCTTTCTGGGACTGATGGAGAAGAGCGAAAAGGAAAAAGAAAAAGAACGTCAAGAGAAACAAAAACGAGAGAGAGAGAAAAAGAAGGCGGGTGACACGCGAGCAACGGCTAATAAAGTCGACCCCGACGATACCTCGTACCTTGCCGATTTCACGTCTGCTGAACTGCTTCGCGGCTATATCGAAGCTCTCGACGAAGTCACCTCAAACATCGACTACGCTTACAGCCGCAAGCTGGATGTTCGGGATTCATTGGAAGACCTGGAGAAGTTCACGCTCGAGACAATCCCGGTCCTCGAGAAATTCAAGCCGAAGAACGATATCGAACGCGTAGCGATCGAAGAGGCAATCGAGAAGGCCAAAGACACCCAAGCTGAAACAAAAGAAGCACTAAGGAGCGTGCCGAAAACGGAGAAGAAAAGAAAGCAGCAGTGACGACAGATCTTCAACGAATCTTCGCATCGGCGCATGAGCAACTTCGTCCACGAACACCACTGCCGGAAATCACCATTGCATTCTTTCCCTTTGCCGGCCTCAACCACACCGTACGATTACATGAGAATCGTCTCATTGTCCGGTTGAGCGACATCTTTACCGATGCGCCGCCTCAGGTATATTCGTCGCTCGCATTGATTCTCCTGTCAAAGCTCTACCGGAAGAGAATCGATAGTTCTTACTATCGGATCTACAGAACTTTTGTACTGACTGAAGAGATTCAGGAACGCGCACGGATTGCGCGCATAAACCGATGCCGGCGGATGCGTCGAGGAGAAGCGCGGGGCCGGCACGTCGACCTTGAACTTTTATTTGAACGGCTGAACCGGGAGTACTTCGACGCTTCGCTGGTTAAGCCACGTCTGTCCTGGTCGGCGATGAAATCCCGCCACGTTCTCGGGCGTTACGATGCGACCCACAATACGATCTTTATCAGCCGCGTTTTCGATGTGCCTGCGGTTCCTTTGTACGTGACGTCGTATATCCTCTTCCACGAGATGCTTCACGTGAAGCATCTCTCGCGGGTTCATGATTGCCGGAGGATCGTTCACACCCGGGAATTCAGGGCGGACGAAAAACGTTTTCGTCAATATGAAGAGGCAAAACTCTGGCTCGAGGGGATCTGAAATCGGCGTCACTTCACTTCCACAGAAAATGTGGATAACCCTGTGGATAAGTGGAGTCCCGGACCACATAAGGTGCCGGAAACCGGTGCTTTATAGCACTTTGCACCTTTTTCGGTCAGTGTTGACTCTGTTGAAAAGTCTTCAGGAGTCGCTCCGCAGCACCGACGGCCTCTCGGCCCGGCAACTCCCCGGAAATGTCGAAAGCGCCTGAATCGTGGACGCTCATCACTGCGGAACCCAATACCAGTTGGACATCCCTATATTGGGTGTTTGTCGGAACCACGTCTGTAGTGGGAATGCGCGGATTGTCGTTCGGAGATAAGCCTAGCAAGCGGATTAGCCGGGCCATAGCAACCGCAAACTCGCCTCGAGTTGTGAGAGTCGAAGGCTCGAAAGTGTGATTCGGGAAAAGATCCATCAGACCGGTATCGACTACGATTTGGATTTCTTCGCTAGCCCATGCTGCATCGACGTCCGTCACAATTTGCCGATTTTGGCGATGCTCTAGGATTTGTGGAAAATATTTCACGATGATTGCGGCAATCTGCTCACGAGTTGTCGCCTGAGCGTCTCGGATCTCATGATACCTTTCGATCTCGTTTCCCCACCTGCCCAGATCTTCCAGGCTGTCGTTTTTGGAGGCTGGGTTAGAACGCACGATTGCAGTGCGATGCGGCATCAACTCTTCGGCAATTCTGCTTTCCCCTTCCGCTTCGTTCGGCTTGCCCGCCTTTGTGAGAAGGTCGGCGAAACGCGAATGTAAGGTGGGATCCTTCGGTGCAATACTCAAGGCCTGCCTGTACAACTGTTCCGCATCACTGAACCGGTTGTCTGCTTCGGCTTGCGCAGCGGATCGAACCAGGTTTTCAGTCGCAAGAAGTAGTGCCTTTTCACGTTTCGGCTCGATCTCTGTCCGGGTCTTGTCCAGGGAAAGCAGCAGTGAATAAAACGTGTTGGCCTGCGCGTAATCCTGATGGGCGTATGCCAACTCTCCCAGGTAGTAAACAGCAATCCAATTTTTCGAATTTGCGGCGAGTGCCTGTTGAAATTTCCGGGCAGCCACGGCATCGTTGCCCTTATACAATTCGATATAAGCTGCGATCGTCAGAGCAGGATCAAAATTCTTCTGCTTCTTCAAAAAGTTCTCGATGTCCTTGGCGAGTTGTGCGTCAGCCTGCCCGCTGACGAAACGCGACCAGAGCTTGTCGTAATCCTTCTGAAGTTTTGCAGGGACTTGCGAAACGGCAGCAGGATTGACCGCCAAACTACGCGGCGGAAGAAGCAACGATGACTGAAGAAGCAGCACCACCATTAAAAAAGTATTCATACGCTACAGGAGTGCAAACCCACCTCACGGACAATTTCATTTACAAGAACGTCAAGACCCTCCCCAGTGATAGCAGAAACATAAATTCCATCGGAGAGGGTATAATCCAAGTCCGCCACCAAGTCCATTTTATTAAAAACGGTCAACATTGAGTGATTTCCCGCACCAATTTCCTCCAACACACGTAATACGACCGCACCTTTTTCGTCATGATCCGGATCGGAAACATCAATGACGTGCAAGATCAAATCGGATTCAACGACCTCCTCCAGTGTTGCGCGAAATGCGGAGACCAGTTGATGAGGCAATTTCCGAATGAAGCCAACAGTATCAGAAATCAAAATCGGAAAATTTTGTCCAAGCTGAATTCGACGGATCAACGTGTCCAGAGTGGAGAACAGGCGTTTCGAGACAAGCGTGTTTTCCTTGGACAAAGATCGAAATAGGGTCGATTTGCCGGCATTTGTGTAGCCGACCAGCGAAACTAGGGGAAGGTGCTCGCGGCGGCGGTGTTCCCGGTGCAATTGCCGGTGTTTTCGAATCTGCTCGATTTCTCTCTTGAGCGTGCTGATCCGGTGGCGGATTTGCCGGCGGTCCATTTCCAGCTTTGTCTCGCCGGGACCCCGTGTGCCGATTCCGCCGCCTAGACGAGAGAGATAGTCGCGGTAACCGGACAATCGCGTCAGCCGGTACTCCAGTTGTGCCAACTCGACCTGAAGCTTGCCTTCTTTACTTCGCGCACGCCGCGCGAAGATATCCAGGATAAGAGCGGTGCGATCGACAACCTTGGTATCCAGGGCTTCTTCCAGATTCTTCGCCTGGCCCGGCGATAATTCATGGTCAAAGATGACCACGTCCACACCTTCAACCACGACTTCCTCGTGGAGTTCTTCAACTTTACCTTTTCCGATAAACGTGGCCGGGTCGGGGCGATCGCGGTGTTGAATCACCTCGTCGATGATACGTGCGCCGGCCGAAGTAGCCAGCTCACGCAATTCGTCGAGAGCGTGGGTCCCAACCAGTATCGCACTCTCCATTGTTCTTTAGCTCGGGGCTCTGGTGCGGGAAATGGGGGAATTCGAGGGACGCACCCCGAATTCTGAAGTTCAAGAATTCGGGGTGTTTGAAGATTAATTGTTCTTGATTGTTTGCTTCCAGGATCACCGAGTACTTGTCGAATCCTTTAATCTTCCCTATTAATTTTACACCGCTGATCAGAAAAACGGTGACGGGCGCTTTGTCTCGGCGGACAGTGTTCAGATAAACGTCTTGGATATTCTGGGAAGGCGCTTTGTTTTCCATAGGAACTCCCTAAAAAGTGGCAAACGGTTTAACAAACTGATGGACCATGTTCTTAATCTCATCGCTGTCTCCGGGTCCATCAAACCAAGTAACGTCCGGCTGCTTTCGAAACCAGGTCATTTGACGTTTCGCATATCGTCTCGTATCACGCTGAATTATACGAATCGTTTCTTCGTTCGTGATACAGGAATCGATATGTGCGATGACGTGCCGATACCCGATCGCCTCAAAAGGCTTGGCACTGGACGGAATACCCTTTCGCAACAACTCACGGACCTCCTGAACCAAACCTGCGGTGAACATCTGGCGGACACGATCATTGATTCTCCGGTAGAGTTCTTCGCGGGGAGGACTTAGACCAATGAAACGAACGTCAGAGCCGGTCAAGGGATACCGCGGCCGTTCGTCAAGATGCTTCGAAAGCGCTTTGCCGGTCTCGAGGCGGACTTCGAGCGCACGAATCACCTTCGGCTTATCACGCACGTCGATTCGCGATGCAGCCACTGGATCGACCTTGCTCAAGATCCGGTGAAGGTATTCCCGGCCCTTTCGCTCTGCGAGCATTTCCAGACGATTTCTCCAGTAGATGGAACGTTCAGGACCATTGAATAATCCTTCCGTCAACGCACGCAAGTACAAACCGGTGCCTCCGACCAGAACGGGCATTTTGCCGCGGCCGCAAATATCGTGGAGCACTCGCCGTGCTTCGCGCTGGTAATCTCCCGCCGTGAAGATAGCTGTTGGCTCGCGGATATCGATCATGTGGTGAGGTACGCGGGCCCGTTCCTCACTCGCCGGTTTGGCCGTTCCAATATCGAAGTAACGAAAAATCTGGACCGAATCGTAGTTGACGATTTCTCCTGAAAAGCATTCGGCAAGAAAAAGAGCGAGCTCCGATTTGCCGCTAGCTGTCGGCCCAACTATGGCGAGAACTGGATGCATGAAATGCGTGCTGTAGCGGCGCTCTATGAGCGCCGGTTTTTTCGGAATCAACGGAATACCGGCGGTCATTCCTTTTGAGGCTGCGCCCTGCCGGGCTTGCGCTTCGCGGACCGCCGATACAGTCGAGCAGGGAAATGGATTCTTAATACAGCTTCTTTAATTCGATTCCTTTGTAGTATTTCTTCAGGATCTCTTCGTACGTTGCACCCTCCAATGCCATGCCATATGCGCCGACCTGACACATACCGACGCCGTGCCCCCAACCGCGGCCGTAAAACATCATACCCAGAACTTCACCTTGCGCGTTCCGCTCGATGTCAAAGGAGAACTGGCTGTCGCGCAAACCCAGTAGTGTTCGCAGGCGGAGCGCGCGAACTGTACGGCGGCCGCTGGTTCCAATGATCTCCGTCATCACGGGGCGTTCGGACGGACCGCGGTCAATGACGCGCATGTCTCGGATAGCGCCTATATTCACGGCCTTAAGTGCAGCATCCAACTCACGGCGTGTTTTGTGAACTTGCCACAATGCAAGCCGGGAATACCGATCTGCGGCGGGATTGGCAAAATTGATCCTATAAACCAGCATCTGGATCGTGCTTCCAACAGCTCGAAAATCCATTAGCTCGCCGCCAATCCAGGAGCCTTGCCTCATGGGCAGCCGTTCATCGCCGACGCGCTGATAGATCGGCGCCTCTGGACTCAAATTGAAATCTTTCGGCTGACCTTCGACCAGCAGCCTCATTGTTGTTCCATCCCAGGAAATCAATACACCCTGTTGCCACTCGAATGCGGCCTTCTTGTCAACGAGGCGAAACAAGATTTCTTTTAAGGGAATTTGGTCGGATGATGAGAGGATCCCCTGCTCAGTGAGAAAAGAAAGATCGGAGGAGGTCAGAACATTGGGGAAGAACGATTGTCGAATGAAGCTCGCGAGAGTCGTCAGATCACTTGACGCCGGTTCACCTCGAACAGCCAATCCCATGAAATGCTGTGCCTCGGAGAAATTGGAGATGCCTGCAACTTCAAGTACCGCGTCTTTCCAGTCCGGAAAAGATCTCGACGTTGAAAACGCCAACGGGACCGGATGCTTATATTCACAGATCGTCGATACGAGGTACGGGAACTTTTCATCAAAGATGTTCTCCGCGTCCTCTGTCCGTCCGCCACAGGTGGAACTGTAGAGAGCGTTGATGGGCTGATCTTTATATGTGGCAATAACTCCACGTGTTTCCGTAACGGCCTGCGTTGACAGCGGCAGTTCCGAACCCTGGCCCATGTAAACCTGACACGCATCGCTGGCGCAGATGTCGTAACCCTCATTCTTCGATTGACCCATGTTCCGCACGACGTAGGTCCGTGCCGCGACCGCCTGTGCCTTCAAGGCCTCGAGTTCTCCGAACGTGGTGGGACTTAATTCGTTGGGAACCACACCAAGCAAGTAATCTTCGAGGGGCAGTTCGTTCACAACCGTGAATGTGTTCCTGCTGTTTCCGAATACCTCGATGCTGCCACGATACGTTCGATTATCGACATCAATTCCTGCATTCCCCTGAAGGTCGATTCGAACCCTCTCGTTTTTTGGAACGACAACAATCCTGCCGCCGTCGATCTCTACGATGGGGCGGTACTGAAGATCAGCCCGTGTCAAAACGCGGTTCGCGGCAGCCGGATCGAGAGCGACTACCATAGTGAATTTCGCGGTGCGAGTCTGGTTCTGTTGGACAGTGAAAGGCTGAGCCGAACGGATTGAAACCGTTGGTGCGTTTTGGGTGAGTCCGATCCTTACTGTCGGGGCGGTCTGCGACCCTCCTGGACGCTCATAGAGCGCTCCTGTAATCAGAAGCAACGCAACAGCGATGCGTTTGCGCATCATCTAATGTTATACAAAAACGTGAACTGAAGGACCAGGCGATCGCCGTCGAATCCTGCCGGCAGCCTCGCGAATGGATTTGAAGCGGTAATGGAACCCATAGCAGCTCGGTCGAGAGGCTCCGTGCCGGAATTTGCGACGAGGCGGATATCGTCAATCGTACCGTTTTTAGTAATCGTGAAAATGATCACAACGCGGCCCTTCCGGCCCAAGCGTGCAATTTCAGGAATCAGTGTGTACCAATTCACCCGAAC